>SMEU01000053.1_pt2 | contig 15894 bp, 9 predicted proteins | sample 2456051 | NCBI WGS metagenome assembly SMEU01 (sample SAMN10132600, study PRJNA489261) | soil metagenome | isolation source: day120 un-amended silt loam soil | place: USA | collected 2015-05-01
GGCATGACCCCTGCCTGTGATCCGTCCGCTCAGATCACCTGGAAGTCGCTGGCGGAGAGCGTCGGCGCGCCCTGCAGCGTGGCGAACAGCACCGCCGCGCCGGCGCCGCTGCCGTCGGCGTCGTAGAAGATCTGGCCGGTGCCGCTGTTGTAGATGACGCGGTCGTCGGCATCGCCGGCGGCCGCGCCGGTCACGAACGCATTGGCGTTGAGCGCGCCAGGCCCGCCGATCGCGCCGAACACGGCATCGTCCAGCGCGATCCTGTCGCCGCCATGCTCGAAGCCGAAGACCAGATCGGCATTGTTCGCGCCCAGGGCGGTGGTGAAAGCGAAGGTGTCCGCGCCGGCGCGGCCGACCAGCGAATCGCTGCCTTCCCTGCCGTCGAGCACATTCGCCCCGTCATTGCCGTAGATCGTGTTGGCCAGCTCGTTGCCGGTCAGGTCGATCGCGGCGGTGCCGGTATGGAAGTCGGTGGTGAACAGCTCGACCTCGGCGCCCGCGCTCAATGTCCAGCTCGCGCCGGCGAACACGCGGTCGGCACCTTCGCCGGTCGCCTCGACCACCCGGTCGGCGGCATTGTCGACGAAGAACCAGTCATTGCCGCCCCAGCCGACCATCAGGTCGGCGCCGCCGCCGCCGTTGAGCAGGTTGTCGCCGGCATTGCCGAAGATGGCATTGGCAAGGTCGTTGCCGGTGAGGTCGATCGCCGCCATGCCGGCATGCCAGTCGGTGGTGAGCATCTCGATTTCGGCGCCGGCGGCGAGCGCGTAGCTGGTGCCGGCGAAGACGCGGTCCGTGCCCTGGCCGGCCAGTTCGGCCACGGTGTCGCTGGCATTGTCGACGAAGAACCAGTCATTGCCGAGGCCGCCGTCGGTCGCGTCGATGCCGGTGCCGCCGATGAGGACGTCGTCGCCATCGCCGCCGTTCAATATGTCGTTGCCGGCGCGCCCTTCGAACCGGTTGGCTGCGGCGTCGCCGGTAAAGGAATCATCGAAGGCGGAGCCGATCACATTCTCGACGTTGCGCAGCGTGTCGAGCAGCGGAATGCCGGCCACGCTCAGGATGGTGGTGACGCCTTCCGCCCGCATCTCGAAGGAGACGGTGTCGATATCGTCGCCGCCGTCGAAATCTTCGGCGACGCCGAGGTCGGACGCGAACATCAGATCGAAGCCGGCCCCGCCATCGTAGAGCGAGGCCGCCGTTGCCGGACCCGGGCCGCCGATCATGATGTCGTCGCCGTCGCCGCCGATCAGGACGTCGTCGCCGGTGCCGCCGTCGAGCCGGTCATTGCCGATGCCGCCGGAGAGGGTGTCGTTGCTGCCGAGACCATAAATCTCGTCATCCTCGTCAGTGCCGATAAGAATGTCGGGGAGAGTCGTGCCGTTCATCGTAGCCATGTCTGCCTCCTGAAGGCTTTGGCCACCCCGCAGCAGAGACATGGACGAGGATTCGTAAATAAATCTTTAACGGCAATTAATGAAAGCCGCTCAGCATAAAGAATTACGAGGGCGATTAACCTAAGTCTTTCCGGAATGAATCATATTCATTCTGGTGACGTAACTTAATCTATACAGGGAATACACGGTAGAACCAAGATTTTACTTGATCGGGCCGCAAAAGAAACGTGTCACCGGCCTGATAAGGCCGACGACACCCCTCGTCTGTTACGCGCATTCGACCGCTTTGTTCCAGATTGCCTCAGATCACCTGGAAGTCGCTGGCGGTCAGGCTGAGGCCGCCGCTCAGCTGCGCGAACTGGACCGCGGCGCCGGCGCCATTGCCGTCGGCATCGTAGAAAAGCTGGCCGGTGCCGGCATTGTAAATGATTCGGTCGTCCGAGTCCGCGGCCGCCGCGCCGGTATGGAACGCCCCGGAGCTGAGCGTGCCGAGCCCGCCAATCTGGGTGAAGATCGCGTCGTCGAGCTGGATCCTGTCGCTGCCCGCGGCAAAATCGTCGACCCGGTCGACATTGCCGGCGCCCAGAGCGGTGGTGAAGGCGAACATGTCCGCGCCGGCGCGGCCGACGAGGATGTCGTTGCCGCCCTTGCCGTCCAGCACGTTCACGCCGTCATTGCCGTAGATGAGATTGGCGAGCTCGTTGCCGGTCAGGTTGATCGCCCCCGTGCCCGAGTGGAAGTCGGTGGAGAGCGTCTCGACCTCGGCGCCGGCGCTGAGCGTCCAGCTCGCGCTCGCGAAGACGCGATCGGTGCCCTGGCCGACGCCCTCGACGACGGAATCGCCGGCATTGTCGACATAGAACCAGTCGTCGCCGAGCCGCCCGACCATCGTGTCCGCGCCGCCGCCGCCGGTCAGGATGTTGGCGCCGTCATTGCCGAAGATGATGTTGGCGAGTTCGTTGCCGGTCAGGTTGATCGCGCCGGTGCCGCTGTGGAAGTCGGTGGTCATCAGCTCGACCGAGACCCCGGCTGCGAGCGTGTAGCTGGTGCTCGCGAAGACGCGGTCGCTGCCCTCGCCGATGGCCTCGACGATGGCGTCGGCGGCGTTGTCGACATAATACCAGTCGTCGCCGAGCCGGCCGACCATCGTGTCGACGCCGCCGCCGCCGTCCAGGCGGTTGGCGCCGTCATTGCCGAAGATGACGTTGGCGAGCCCGTTGCCGGCGAGATCGATCGCGCCGGTGCCGGCGTGGAAATCGGTGGTGAGCAGCTCGACCGAGGTGCCGTTGGTCAGCGTGAAGCTGGTGCCCGCGAAGACCCGGTCATTGCCCTCGCCGACCACCTCGGTGACGACGTCGTTGGCGCTGTCCACGAAATACTGGTCGTCATTGGTGCCGCCGGCCATCTGGTCGTTGCCGGTGCCGCCGATGATGATGTCGTTGCCGGCCCCGGCGGAGATGACGTCGTTGCCGGCATAGCCGTTGATCGTCTCGCCGGCGGCAGTGCCGACCAGCACCTCGGCGAAGCTGCGGAAGTCGAAGGAGGAGAGGCCCGGATCGTGGTCGGAAATGGCCAGGCTGGCGTTGGGATTGAAGCCGGTGTTGAGATGGACGACGTCGTAGCTGGCGACCCCGCCGAGCAGGCTGTTGACGATGATATGGTCGATCGCCTGGCTGCGGCCGTCGAACGTATAGGTGTAGCGTTCGGCCTCGGGCAGGGTGAGCGTCAGATTCTCGAGGCGGGTGCCGCCGACGCGGCCGGTGCCGTCCGCCATCGTGTAGCCGGTCAGCGTGGTCAGCGGCTGGTAGAAATAGAAGTCGTTATAGTCGCCGCCCGAGATGATCCCCACGTTCGGGCTGCCCGACTGGATGACGTTCAGCATGGAATAGACGTCTTCCGCCTGCTCGCTGCGCTTGGCCCAGCCGGCATTGGACGGATCCCCGGCTTCGAGGTCCTGATCGAATTGCCAGAACTCGCCGGAGCCCCCCTTGGCGGTAAAATGGTTGGCGGTCATGTAGACGGTGTTGCCGTGGAAGGTGAACTCGCCGAGCAGCGACCGGCGGGTGCTTGACCAGTCGCTGGTGTTGATCTCGGCCGAGACCATCGAATCGTCATAGGCGATGCGATCGCCGGCGTCGCGGACGCCGTCGCCGATCCGGTCGGTGAATTGCCGCCGCTCGGCGAGGGTCGCGTTGGCGGCGAGGTCGCCGAGCTGGACCCGATCGGTATTGTAGAGGAAGCCGACGCGGATATTGCCGCCCGGCTCGCCGCCCTCGGCGCCGTTGACCGGCGCCTGGTCGACCCACTGATAATGGGCCCCGGTGGCGAGGTTCAGCGCGTCGACCAGCATCTGCCAGGTCGTGGAGGCGTCGGTGGTGCCGTCATTGGTGGCGCCGTTATTGTCCTGGATCTCCTCGATCGAGACGATGTCCGGCGCGTGGAGATTGTTGGCGATGGCATTGGCGATGGCGGTGAACCGCGCGGCGCCGTCGCCCGGATCGAGATTGTTGACGTTGAAGGCCGCCACCGTGAGGGCCCGGTTGTCGTTGCCCAGCAGCGTCGTTTCCTGCGAGACGCTGCCGTCGACGAAGCCGCCCGGCTCCATACCGGTGACGAACAGCTTGCGGTCGGTGAAGTCGAAATCGATGATTCCGGTCACGTTGCCGAGATGATCGCCCATCGAGGCGCCGGTGGAGAGGCCGGCGGGCGGCGCCATCGCGAAGTCGGAGAAGTCGACCTCGATAATGTCCGGATTGACGTCGCCGTCATGGAGATGACGGCCGCCATGAACGGTGTCGTCGCCGGTCGTGGCCGTGTCGGGCGGGCCGATCGGCGGATCGCCCGCCACCGTATAGCCGCCGCGGCTGTTGATCTGGTCGGGATTGGCGCTGTCGAGCGAATAGGCCTGGAAGAAGGGCCGCCCGCCCGAGGTGGACACGAAGCCGTCGGCCACCACCATGTTCGGGATGGTGACCAGCATGCCCTCGACCGTCTCGAAATAGGAGAGGGCGTAGGTGCTGGCGTCGAACGTGTCGCCGGCGCCGTCGCTGCTGTCGGTATAATCGGGCGTGACCGCGGTCAGCACCTCGTTGGGCATGTTGGTGAGCGTCACCGTCGGCAGCGCATTGCCGGTGCTGATCACGCTGAGGCCGGTCGGGTTGACCAGCACGGTGCGCGGCATCGAGCTGAACGCCTGATATTCCATGATATGGGCGGTGACCTGGACGAGATCGCCGACACTGACCCCGGAGACGACCGTGCCGACATTGGAGTCGTTGCGGGTCATCACGAAGATGCCCTCGGACGTGTAGCTGTTGCCGTCCCAGTCGGTTACTTCCTCGGTGAGATAATAGCCCTGGCGGGTGCCGACATTATCGACCGCGGTGACGATCGCGCGCACGGTGACCGCCCCGGCCGAGGCGATGTTGAAGCCGCTGACGCCCTCGGCCGCGAGGATCGGGCTGTAATAGGCCGTGCCCTGGATGTCGTGGATGTAGATCGGGTCGTCGCCGGCGATCGTGCCGATGCCGGTGCCGTCGGTGATCAGGGCGAAATTGGTCGCATTGTCGAGGATGACCTGCAGCGTCTCGCTGGTCTCCGAATCGGTGTCGCCATTGATCGTCACGCTGATCTGCTGGGTCAGCTGGCCGGCGTTGAAATGGATTATGCCGCTGTTGGCGACATAGTCGGGGGGCGCGGTCGCGCTGCCGTCGGCGGTGTGGAAGTCGACGTCGAACGCGCCGGTGCCGCCGGTGCGGGTGACGGTGAAGGTCATCAGGCTGGTGCCGGAATCACCCTCGGTCACGGTCACGTCGTCGATCGTGACCAGCGGCGGGCTGCCGTCGTCATTGATGATCGTGCCGCTGGCGACGCCGTCGGCGATGCTGGCGCCGACCGGATCGCTGAGCGTGATGGTGAAGCCGTCATCGCCTTCCGGATTCACGTCGCCCTGCACGTCGAGCGTAATCGTCTGGCTGGTCTGGCCGTCGGCGAAGCTGACCGTGCCCGTGAACACCTGTGCCGGCGCGAAATCGTCGGACTGCGCGTCGAACGGACCGCTGCCGAGATTGACCGTCCAGGTGGCGCTCACCGCACCGGTGCTGGCGCCGCTGCGGGTGACGGTGAAGGTGATCGGAGTCGTGCCGGCATTGCCCTCGAACACCGCGGTGTCGGCGATCGACAGGATCGCGCCGACCAGCTCGTCATTGCCGGCCGCGTTGGTGGTGAGGAAACGGATTTCGAGCGTGGCGGCGCCGTTGGCGTCGCTCGGCAGGATGATGTCGACCGCGGTGACCTGGGTCGCCGAACCGCCGGTGGTCACATCCGCGAAATAGCCGCCGGGCGCATTCTGCCAGGCGCCGGTCGGACTGGTCCGGTACTGGACGGCGATTTGCTGGGCGGCGTCGTCGGTGCTGCCGTCAATGTCGCGAAGGTTCGCCTGGACGCGGATGTCCGAGCGGCCGCTGGCGTCCATGTAGAGCGCGAGATAGGGGGCGTCGGCGGTGCCGGAGCCCTGCATCGCGACGACCGGATTGGCGATGCCGTCGAACTCGGTGACGCCGCCGCTGGTGAACGTGTCGGGGCTGGCCTGGTTGGCGTTGACGTCGACGACGGCGCTGGTTGTGGTGATGGTGCGCGCATCGGTGCCGGTGGCGGTGGTGAGATCGTCGCCGCGGAAGCCGATGATGAACGGCACGCCGGACCAGTTGTCGTTCGCGGTGATCAGGCCGGTATTGGTCCAGTTCTGGGTGAAGCTGCCGCCGGCGAGGCTGTAATAAGCGGAACCGTCGTCATTGGTGATCGTGCCCGTCGCGGTCGCGTCGCCGAGGCTCGAATTGGTCGGGTTGGTGAGGGTGACGGTAAAGGTCTCGTTGGCCTCCGGATTGGTGTCGCCGATGATCGGGATCGACACGGTCTGCGAGGTCTCGCCGGGGGCGAAGCTGACCTGGCCGCTATGGTCGACATAATCGATGCCGGCGGTGGCGCTGTTGTCCGAAGTGTCGAAGTCGACGGTGACGGTGCTGGTCGAGCTGTGGTCGAGGCTGACGGTGAAGACCAGGTAGGTGATCCCGTTATTGCCCTCGGCGATCGAGGCGTCGCCGATCGAGACGACCGGCGGCGAATCGTCGTTGGTGATCGTGCCGATGCCGGTGCCGTCGGTGATGGTGGCGCTCACGGGACTGGAGAGGGTGACGGTAAAGGTCTCGTCCGGCTCAAGGTTGACGTCGCCCTGTACATTGATCGTGATCTGCTTGCTGGTTTCCCCGTCCAGAAAAGTAAGCGTGTCGGTCAGGGTCTGGCCCGCCTCCAAATCGCTGCTGTCGGCGTTTCCGGCGCCGCCCGGCAGGTTCACCGTGTAGGTGACGCTGACGGTGCCGTCGTCGCCGCCGCTGCGGCTGATCGTGAAGGTGTAGGCCGTGGTGCCGGCATCGCCCTCGAGATGCGAGACGTCGGTGATCGAGAAGGAGCCATAATTATCGTCGTTGGTGATCGTGCCCTGGCCTTGCACGTCGCCGACCGTCGCGCCGCTGACGTTGGTGACGTTGACGAAGAAGCTCTCGTTCGCCTCGGGCACATCGTCGGAATTCACGGTCACGTCGAACGTGTAGGAGCTCTGGCCTTCCGGGATCGTCTGGCTGGTCAGCGTCCGCCCGACATAGTCATTGTCGCCGGTCGTGGCGGTGTTGTCCGCGGTGGCAATGTCGAAGGTGACGCCGCCGACACCCGCCGGGACCGTGAGGCTGACGGTGAAGGTGTAGGTCACCGTACCCGAATCGCCCTCATTATGGGTCACGTCGTTGATCGAGATAGTGGGCGTGGCGGAGGCGGGGGTCGGCGCGAAGGCGACCCCGCGGAAGGCGGTGTTCAGCCCCGCAGTCACGAGATGGACCAGGGATCCACTGAGCGCCCCATTATAGCCGCTCGAATCCACCAGTTTGTCGAGCGAGCTGGCGGTAGTCGCATATAAGGTGACGACGCCGGCGGAAACCGAAGCCGTCAGGCCGCGGACGCCCGCATCGAGGATCGTTCCGTTCGAAATCCAGGATCCGCCGACGAGCGAATATTTCTGGATGCCGCCCCCATTGGCGGTCGAGGCGTCGTCCGCGACATAGAGCGTGTCGAGGCCGGGCTCACCCGCAGACAGGTCGGCGAAGAAGATGGCAAAGGGCGAGCTGTTCGCATTGGGCGAAACGCCGGTAAGATTGGTGACGGTCTGGCCTGACGTCGTCGGCTCTCCGGTCCCTACGGTCGAGACGCGGTAGGCCACCGACGCCACGGTCGACATCGCCGACTCGTAAAGCTGCCCGCCGAACAGCGCGACCGTCCGGATATTGGTGGGCGTGCTTTCGATCTGGACGGACAGGTGCGTGGTGGTGGTCGCAGTGCTGGTGGCATAATGGACGCCGACACCGGAGGTCGAGACGTAGAAGCTGGTGCCGTCCTCCGATGCGACGCCCCTGAAATTGCCGCTGCCGAGATCGGTCAGATAACGGGTGGTGTCGACGCTGCCGTCGGCGCCGATCATGCCGATGACCCGGAAATTGCTGGCGGTGGTGGTGGTTCCGGTTGGCGCAACATCGTAGCCCGGCACGATCAGATAATGGCCATCATTGCTGAGCGCGAGGAAGCCTTCCGACGTCGAGGTGCCGCTGGCCGTCAGCGTCTGATTCGAGCCCGAATCCGCGACCGGCATCGCGATCGACTGCACGAATGTGCCGCTGGTCGTATATTCGTCGATGAAGACGGCGGTCGCAGTGCCCGCGAGAGCGCCGGAGCCGGTGCCGACCCGGTAGACGACGATGTTGCCGGCGGTGAAGTTGGAGAATTGCGGGCCCTGATGGGGCGCGAAGATCGGGTCACCGAGAGGCGCCTGGGCGGTCTGCGGCAGCGATGTCGTGACAGTTTTCCCCAGGACGTCGCCGCGAAAACCTGACAGGCTCAGATGCTCGGTCCGGAATCCATCGATATTGTCGAAGCGCAATTCGTTGGCACTGCGGAATGCGAGCGGCTTGATCTTCATGTCGGTGGTCCCCCAAGCTCGATGGTGCGGGCGCAGAAATGGCGCCGCAGGGGGATTGCGAATCCCCCGGCTTATGGGCGGAGGATGTCAGCGCCTTGTGGCGGCTACAAGACTCTAAATGCGGGATTTACCATATGGATCGTGCGCGTAACGGCCTCAGGTCAGGGGCAGTTCGCGCTGCTCGGGGTCGAAGCGCCGCCAGCCGCCGGGGCCGAGCCGCTCGAGCGGACGGAAGCGGGACTTGTAGGCCATGCGCTTCGCCTCCTCGACCCAGTAGCCGAGATAGACATAGGGCAGGCCGGCGCGGCCGGCGCGGACGATATGGTCGAGGATGATATAGGTGCCGAGCCCGGCGCGGCCGGCGCTGTCCGGTTCGAAGAAGGAATAGATCATCGACAGGCCGTCGGCCTGCTGGTCGGTGAGGCAGGCGCCGACCTCTTGACCGGGCTCTGCTCGACCATGTCGCTGAAGTCGTGCTCGTCCATCTCGACCATGCCGCCGTCCGGATGGCGCGCGCCGAGATAGCGGCGGAGCAATTCATATTGCTCCTCGGTCGCCCAGGCCTTGCAGGCCGTGACCTCGAGGTCGGCATTGCGCTTCAGCAATTTGCGCTGGGTCGCGTTGGGCCGGAAATCCTGGGCGACGACGCGCACCGAGATGCAGGCGGAGCAGTCGAGGCAGGAGGGCCGGTAGGCGACGTTCTGGCTGCGCCGGAAACCGATCCGTCCGAGCGCGTCGTTGAGCTCTCCGGCATGCGGCCCGCTGAGTTCGGTGAACACCTTCCGCTCGGTCTTGCCCTTGATATAGGGGCAAGGCGAGGGCGTGGTCACGAAGAACCGCGGAAAGCGGAAAGGTGCGCTCAATTCGACTCCACCGGACGGCCTGATTGCCGCCTGTCGTTATGATCCGCGTGTGCACGGTTGGGAAGCGCGATCGCCCTCCGGAGGGGCCCGATGCGACGGTCCGTGTCACCTTGGGACGGACGGCTTCCATGACTGTGAACAGGAAAAGTTACCGCGGGCAGGAGGGGCGGTCACAGGCGGCCCCTGCCGCCGAATCGCGGACCATCTGGCGCGGCGCGCGAACAGGCCTTATCGCCGGGCCCATGAAGCGCATTTTCCTCTTCCTCGCCGCCCTGCTGCTGGGCGCGACCCCCGCCCTCGCCGACATCCTTGTCGACAATGTCAACGGCTATACCCTGCGCGAGGACGGCCGTCTGGCCCGCTTCCAGGCGATGTGGATCGGCGACGACGGCAGGGTCCGGCAATTGTTCGAGGCGGGCGACCGCCGGCCGCGCGCCGCCTTCCGGATCGACGGGCGCGGTCGGACCATGCTGCCCGGTCTGATCGACGCCCACGGCCATGTCATGGGCCTCGGCATGGGCGCCCTGCTCATCGACGTCAGCGACACCAACAGCCTGCAGGAGGCGCAGGCCCGGATCCGCGCTTATGCAGCGGCCAACCCGACCCCGCGCTGGATCGTCGGCCGCGGCTGGAACCAGGAGCGCTGGCGGCTCGGCCGCTTCCCGACCGCCGCCGATCTCGATGCCGCTGTCGCGGACCGGCCGGTCTGGCTGGAGCGGGTCGACGGCCATGCCGGCTGGGCGAACAGCCTCGCCATGCGCGAGGCCGGAATCACCGCCGCCACCCAGGCGCCCTCCGGTGGCCGGGTCGAACGCACCGGCCGCAATCCGAGCGGCGTCTTCGTCGACAATGCGATGAGCCTCGTGGAGCGCGCGGTGCCGCCGCCGCTGCCGCTGCAGCGCGACCGGGCCCTGCAACGGGCGCAGGACATCTTGCTCTCCTTCGGAATCACCAGCACCGCCGACATGGGCACGACCGCCGCCGACTGGGCGGTGATGCGCCGCGCCGGCGACACCAACCGGCTGCGCGTCCGGATCATGTCCTACGCCTCGGGGATCGACAATCTGCTCGCCATCGCCGGCACCGGGCCCACCCCCTGGCTCTACGACGGCCGGCTCCGCATGGTCGGCGTCAAGCTCTACCTGGACGGGGCCCTGGGCTCGCGCGGCGCCTGGCTGAAGGCCGATTATCGCGACGCGCCGGGGCAGCGCGGCCTGCCTTTGCTCAACGACACCGAGCTCAAGAACCAGATGAGCCGGGCGGCGATGGACAATTTCCAGGTCGCCGTGCACGCGATCGGCGACGCCGCCAATGCCGAATTGCTGTCGGCGATCGAGGAGCTGTCCGACACCTACAAGGGCGACCGGCGCTGGCGGATCGAGCATGCCCAGATCGTCGATCCTGCTGATCTGCCGCGCTTCGCCCGCAACTCGATCATCGCCTCGATGCAGCCCACCCACCAGACCTCGGACCGGCTGATGGCCGAGGCGCGGATGGGGGTCGAGCGGCTCGGCGGCTCTTATGCCTGGCGCTCGATGCTGCAGAACAACGTCCCGCTTGCCTTCGGCTCCGATTATCCGGTGGAGAGCCCGAACCCCTTCCCGGGCCTCGCCGCCGCCGTCAGCCGCGAGGATGCGGAGGGGCAGCCGCCGGGCGGCTGGTTCCCGCAGCAGCGCCTGTCGATGGAGCAGGCCTTCGCCGCCTTCACCCGCGGCGGCGCCTTCGCCGGGTTCGCCGAGGACCGGCTCGGCACGCTGGAGCCCGGCCATTTCGCCGACTTCATCTTCATCGACCGCGACATCTTCGCCAATCTCGACCAGCGCGCCGTCCGCGAGACCCGGGTGCTGGAAACCTATGTCGGCGGGCGACAGATGTGGTCGCGGGAGACGGCTACAGCGCATTGAGCGGAGGGAGACGCGATGGCCTGGAGCGTCTTCGTCTCCTATCTGGCAGCGCTGGCGATGGCACAGGCGAGTGGCACGGTTTCAGGGACGGGCCAAGAGCAAGACGGTCCGCCGCCTTCGGAAGTCACGACCGGCCACGTCCCGCAGTCGCTTCCCTTCGCGTTGAATCTCGATCCCCGCCCACCCCGTTCGTTGCAGGAACTGGTCGACCGGCTCTACCGGGCCATACCCGGGGACCGGCTGGACATGTTCGCCGCTTATTATGGCGGGCCCGATTTCGAGAGGATTCGCGCGCGTTACGACAGCACGGTGAGCTTCTTCTACGATCTCTACACCAGCGAGATACTCACCGAAGCGGCGCGCGTCTGGGGCTTCAGCGAAACGCATTTCCCGCTGGCCCGCGCGAGGCGCTGCGCCGGCGAGGACTTCGTCAAACAGGTTTCGATCCAGATCGGCATCCGCAGGCTCTTCGAACGGGGCACTGGCGGGGAGCCGCCACCGCTTCGCGACATGGTCGGCGCTTATGGGATGGCGGCCCGAATCTCCCGGCAATTGTTCGCGATCTGCGACGGGCGTCGCCCGCCGCCTCGCGCTACAGCGCGGTGAGCTGTCCGGCCGTCAGGAGCTGCGGGAGCACCTGCGGCTGCGCCTGGCCGGGCGCGTAATAGAGGTAGAGCGGGACTCCGGAGCGGCCCTGCGCCTCGAGGAAGCGGCCGATCGCGGCGTCGCTGAGCGTCCAGTCGCCGACCAGCACCTTGATGCCGCGGGCCCGGAAATGCTCGGCGACTTCCGGCGAGGCCAGGGCGCCGCGCTCGTTGATCTTGCAGGTCAGGCACCAGTCGGCGGTGAAATAGAGGAAGACCGGCGTATTCGCCTGGCGAAGCGCGGTCAGCCGGGCCTCGCTGAACGGCTCGGCCGGCAGCGGACCCTCGGCGGCGCGCGCGCCCGGCGGCAGCGGTCGGATCAGCCAGATCGGCGCGGCCACGGCGAGCAGGATCAGCGCCCAGGCGAACCAGCGCCCGCCGTCAGGAACATCGGCACGGAGAGGATGCGCTGCAGCCGGCCCATCCAGGCGCCGGGCTTCGGCAGGCGCCGCCTCAGCGCAGGCACGAAGCCGAGCAGCAGGAAAGGCAAAGCGAGGCCGAGGCCGAGCCCGGCGAACAGGGCCAAAGCCTGCCAGGCCGGCAGGACCAGGGCGGCGCCGAGCGCCGCGCCCATGAAGGGGCCGGTGCAGGGCGTTGCGATGAAGGCGGCGAGGGCGCCGGTGAAGAAGGCGCCGATCGTCCCGCCCTTCGCCGCCAGCCGGCCGCCGCCGGCCAGCATCGGCAGCTCGAACAGCCCGGCGAGGTTCAGGGCGATGGCGGTGACCAGCAGCAGCAGCAGCACGATGATCTTCGGATCCTGCAGCTGGAACGCCCAGCCGACCGCAGCCCCGCCCGCCTTGAGGGTCAGCAGGATTGCGCCGAGCGCGAGGCAGGTCAGGATCACGCCGGCGCTGTAGGCGAGCGCCTCGCGCCGCGCCGCCGCCTCGGTCTCGCCGGCGCGGGCGAGGTTAAGCGCCTTCAGGCTGAGGATCGGGAAGACGCAGGGCATGATGTTGAGGATCAGCCCGCCGAGCAGAGCGCCGAGAAAGGCGAGGAGGAAGCCGGTGGGTTCCGGGCCCGCTGTGGCGCCGGCAACCGGCGTTCCTGCCGCCGGAACTTCGCCCGGCCGGGCGGTGAAGGCGAGGCCGTTGCCGGGGCCGAGCTGGAGCACGCCTTCGACCGCCGGCTGCTGCGCGGCGCGAATCCCGGCGGTGCCCTCGACGATCAGCAGGTCGCCGCGGCGGGAGATCGCCTCGGGCTCGCCGGGGCGGATCGTGTCGGCCGTCGCGACATAGACATAGGGGTCGGGCAAGGCGGTCGAGGCGCTGAGCGGGATGGCGAGGCGAAGACGGCCTCCCTGCACGGCGAAGCGCGCCGGCTCGGTGACCGGCCGGGGGAGGGCGCGCCGATACTGATCGAAGGCCGGATTGCGCGGGCCGGTGCGGCCGGTGGTCACCTGGACGGTAACGGTCGCCGTCTCGGGCACGCAGATTTCTGTGGTGCAGACCAGATAATCGAGCCGCGCGTCGATCGGGAAGAGCGCGGCGGGCTCGGCCTCGGGCGGGACGTTAATCGCAACCAGCAAGGCGTGGTCGCTCTCGTAGACATAGTTCATCAGGCCGAGCGCCACGAGCCGCTGCGGCACCGGATATTGGAGCGGCCCCGCCTGCCAGCCCTCGGGCAGCCGCCACCTGACCCGCGGTTCCGCGCCGGCGTCGCCGGGATTGCGCCAGTAGCCGTGCCAGCCCGGCTGCGGCCGCATCACGAAGGCGAGGGTCAGCGTGGTGCCGGGCTGGATCGTGGTCGTCTCCGCGGCAAGCGTGACGTTCATGTGCCGGCTCTGTCCGGGCTGCGCGGCGGCCGGCGCGGCGAGCAGCGCGAGCAGGGAAAGGATGAGGGCCCAGAGGCGAGTCATGCCGCGGCTATAGCCTGCCCTTCGCGGCAAGGGGAACGCCGTCTTTCCACCCCGGCCGGACGCGCCTAGGCTCGGGGCCATGGATCATCCGCTCGCCGACCTGCCGGATCGCCTCCGCCTGCCGCTTGCCTTCGATCCGGCGCCGCTTGCGGCCGATCTCGCCGCCTTTGCGGGCGCGGACTGGACCCGCCCGAGGGCGAGACCCATCCGATCCGGATGATCGGCGTCCATTCGATGGTCGAGCGGTTCGTAGACACGCATTTCCTCGCCCGCGCACCGGCGATTGCGGCGGCCCTCGCGACGCTCGGCGGCGCGCCGAAATGCGTTCGGCTCATGCGGCTCGGGCCCGGCGCGCGAATCCTGGAACATGCGGATCACGATCCGGACGAGGAGCGGCCGGCCGCGCGGCTGCACCTGCCGATTCTCAGCAACCCCGAGGTCAGCTTCCACCTCAACGGCCGGCCGGTGGCGATGGCGCCGGGCGAGCTCTGGTATCTCCGCCTCTCCGATCCCCACCGCGCCCACAATGGCGGCGCCACGGATCGCGTGCATCTGGTGATCGACATGTGGCTGGAGGAACGGCTGCTCGGCCTCCTGCGCGAGGCCGCCGAGGCCGTCTAGGCGGGCAGCGGAGTCACCGCGACCGCGAGGCAGGCAATGGCGAGCAAGGCGAGATAGAGCCGGGTCATGCCCGTGCAAGTGACGGCCGGCGGCGGTCGTGTCGAGGCCGGAACGGGGTTAACAGGGGAGTGACCCGGATCGGGACGGCGTCCCGGGAAAGATAAACCCCGTTCGTGATTCCGGCGACGCTGGAATCCCTTTGCCTTCTCAGGCGCTTCGTAGGAAAGTGGGAGTCCAGTATCCGCTGGAGTGACGGAGTCTCGGCCATGCGGCGATCGCTTATGCTGATGACTGTGACCATGGCGTCGCCGCTGATCGCGCAGACCCCGGCGCCGTCGCCCGCCGACACAATCTGGTACGCCATCGCCGCCGACAATGGCGAGCGGGTCGGCTATGCCTCGCGGCAGACCGTCACCAGCCCGGAAGGCCGGCAGGTGATCGACGTCAGCCAGGTGCGGCTTCGCGACCAAGGCGATCCGGGGCGGCGGATCAGCGAGCGCAGCGTGGTCCGGCTCGATCCGGCCGGCCGGGTCCTCTCGATCAGCGACAGCTCGCAAATGGGCCTGATCGAATCCTCGGTCGAGGTAAGGGTCGCCGGCGACGTCGCCGAGGTGACCCGGAGCACGGAAGGGGACCGGCGCACGGTCCGGGTGCCCCTGCCGCCGGGGATCCGCTTCGACGGCGGCGAGGAGCTGCTTCCGGGCTGGGACATGCGGACGACGCCCCGGCTGGAATTCACCAACTTCAACATCGTCTCCATGGCCCCGGAACGGGTGGTGATCACGCCGCTGAACAACGGCGCGCCCGATGCCGAGGGGCGGATCTCCGTGCTCCGGACCCGCTATGACGGCCCCGACCTCAGGGCCGTGGCCCGGCTGCTGCTCGACCGCCAGCGGCGGATCGTCGCGGTCACCCAGCCGATGTTCGGCACCCACATCACCACGCGCGAGACGGACCGCGAGACGGCCTTGCGCCCGCACCGGCCCTATCAGGTGATGCAGAATGCGATGGTGCGCGCACCCTATCGCGTGCCCGATGAATCGATCTTCGGCCACATCCGCTACCGCTTCTCCTATCGCGACGGGGTGCAGTTCCCGCTGCCGCAGACCGGCGAGCAACGGGTGCGGGCGGAGGGCGACCAGGTGGTCGTGGACATCTGCCAGGGCTGCGGGCCGGGCCTCGCCACCGACGCCGCCACTCTCGCCGATGCGCGGCGGCCGACCGCCTGGCTGCAGAGCGACCATCCCCGGCTGCAGGCCATCGCCATGCCGGTGGCGCGGCTGCAGGTCTCCGACACGCGCAAGATGGAGATGCTGCTCTCCCGAGCCATGCCGCTGATCCCGCGGGTGGACTTTGCCGGGCATTTCTCGGCGCTCGAGGCGATCCAGCGCCGCGCCGGGGACTGCACCGAATCGGCGGTGCTGCTGGCCGCGCTCGGCCGGGCCGCGGGCATCCCCACCCGGGTGGTGAGCGGACTCACCTATTCGCGGCTGCCCATCTTGGGCGCGTCCAACGCCTTCATGCCGCATTCCTGGGTGGTCGCCTATGTGGACGGCCACTGGAAGAGCTTCGATCTCGCGCTGGAGCGG
>SMEU01000018.1_pt1 | contig 15749 bp, 11 predicted proteins | sample 2456051 | NCBI WGS metagenome assembly SMEU01 (sample SAMN10132600, study PRJNA489261) | soil metagenome | isolation source: day120 un-amended silt loam soil | place: USA | collected 2015-05-01
GCCTCGAAAAGCACCTGCGGCAAAGAGGTGCTGACGGTCAAGGCCGCGACCACGCTCGCCACCTCCCTCTCGGGGGAAGGGAAAGAAGGCGAAGCGATCACCGTCAACGAGGGCTCCAAAGTCAAAGACAAAGCGACCCTCTCGGGGACCAAATCCTCGACCGCGACCGGCAAAGCCAAATACAAGGTCTACTCCGACTCCGAATGCAAAGAACTCCTCACCAGCGCCGGTGAAGTCACGGTCAGCGGCGGAAGCATCCCCGCCTCGGAAGAAAAAACGCTGGAAGCCGGGGCGGTCTACTACTGGCAGGCCGAATACCTCGGGGACTCGCTGCACCAGGCCTCGGAAAGCACCTGCGGCAAAGAGGTGCTGACGGTCAAGGCGCTCGTCTCGATCTCCACGCTGCTCGCCGGGTTGGGCGCTGAAGGCGAAGAAACGGTCGAAGGCGAAGAAATCAGCGTTCCCGCCGGCACCGCCGCCGTCGACACGGCGACGCTGAGCGGGACGGACGCTTCGAAAGCCACCGGCAGCCTCGAATACTTCGTCTACTCCGACAGCAAATGCGAAAAACTTGTCGCCGAAGCGGGAGAAGTCGAAGTCGAAGGCACGGCCGTTCCCGCATCCGACGGGGTGACCCTGGAAGAAGGCACCTATTACTGGCAGGCCGTTTACTCAGGCGACGCGCTGCACCAAGGATCCACCAGCAACTGCGGGGACGAGATAGCCCGAGCGATCGCTCCGACGACGCTCACCACGACCCTTGGGGGCGAAGGCACAGAAGGGGCGGAAATCGAAGTGGCGGAAGGAACCGCCGTCACCGACAGCGCCAAATTGGCCGGCAAAAATGCCTCCGAAGCGACGGGCAACGTCGAATACTCCGTCTACTCGGACCTCGACTGCGAAAAACTCGTCGCCGAAGCGGGCAAAGTGACGGTGACCGGGGGAACTGTCCCTGGATCCACGCCGCAGACCCTCGAACCGGGCATCTACTTCTGGAAGGCGGAGTACTCGGGCGACGCATCCAACTACCTGTCGAGAAGCGGCTGCGGTTCGGAGATCCTGATCGTGACGCCTCGTATCACCACGACGCTGACCGGAGGCGAACGCTCCGGGGAAGCGATCGAGGTTCCCGAAGGGACCCTCGTCAGCGACAGCGCGACGCTGCACGGCGGCAAAGCCGCCGAAGCGACGGGGACGGTGCAGTATCTCGTCTACTCCGACGAAGAATGCGAAGAACTCGTCGCCGAAGCGGGGGAAGTCGAAGTCGCTGGGGCTACCGTCCCGCCATCCGAAGAACTGGAACTCGAACAGGGCACCTACTACTGGGTGGCGGATTACTCGGGCGACGGCGAAAACCCCCCCGCGACGAGCATCTGCGACTCGGAGATGTCGGTCGTGGTCACTTCGACCTCGCTGACCACGACGCTTGCGGGTGGCGGTGAAGAAGGGGCGGAAATCGAAGTCGAAGAGGGCGCCGCGGTCAGCGACAGCGCCGAACTGAGCGGCGCGAATGCCGCGACGGCGGAGGGGTCGGTCCACTACATCGTCTACGCGGACAGCGAATGCACAGAAGTGGTGGCGCTCGCCGGAGATGTCGACGTCAGCGAAGGGAGCGTGCCCGCCTCAGAAGAAATCGCCCTTCCCGCGGGAACCTACTACTGGCGGGCCAGCTACTCGGGGGATGGCGTCAACCAGGCCTCGACGGGTGCCTGCGGGGCCGAGGTCGAGGTGGTCACGGCGGGGATCACGACCATGCTCTCCAGCGGCGAACACTCGGGCGCCGAGCTCGAAGTCGACCTGAAAGAAGGGGTCACCGACGCCGCCACGCTGCACGGGCCGTATGCCGCCGAAGCAACGGGCAGCGTCGAATACTTCGTCTACGGCGACAACCAGTGCGAAGAACTTGTCGCCGAAGCCGGCGAAGTGAGCGTGGAAGGGGCGAGCGTTCCCTCCTCAGAAGAAGTGGAACTGGAAGAACGCGGTGTCTACTACTGGCAGGCCGTCTACTCCGGCGACGGCACAAACCCGCCGGCGACGAGCACATGCGGAACCGAGGAAGAGATCGTCGCCGACCAGCTCAAAAAGGTGTACGCCGCTCTCGGCGACTCGTACTCCGCCGGTCGAGGGCTCTTGGCCGACGGCGGCAGTTACTACCAAGCCACGGAGATAGGTGCGCAGGCCGAGCACACCGAAAACCTGTGCGACCGCAGCGAGCTGGCCTGGCCGGCGCTGATCGCCATACAGAAATGGGGAGCGGGCGTGGTCCTCGAAAACACGGTCTTCGACCAGGCGCCTGCGCGGTTCATCTTCCGCGCCTGCAGCGAGGCGGAGACGAAACACCTCTGGGCCGGTGCCGCGGCAGGTGGCCAGTATGACGAGTGGATTTCGGGCCCGAAAGCGCAGTGGATCAGGCCGACCCCCGCGCAGGACCTCTGGCTCACAACCCCCGGCGGGCTGCCGAACGGGAAAGCCAACAAAGACATCAGCACGGTCACCCTGACGATCGGAGGCAACGATGCAGGCTTCGCCGATATCGGCAGGGTCTGCCTCCAATACGGCTGGGTTGTTCTGATAGCCAAATGTCAGACGGAAATCGCGACTCGCGAAAAAGGCTTCGCAGCAGTACAGGCGAAAATCCTGGCGGTCCTCGAAGACATCGCGGCGAAAGCGCCGAAGGCCCGCATCGCCGTTCCGATGTACCCGTCGATGCTCAAGCTGCGGGGCGAGAACATCCCCATGGGGGCGGAGGGGCTGATCCGCATCAACGACACCATAGTCGGAGCCGGCGGTTTGACGATAGCTGGGTCGATCGAGGAATTCATCAGCGGGCTGAACAGAACGGTCAGGGCGGCGGTCGTAGAAGCAGAGGAAAAAAAAGTCAACGTGCATACCGTCGAGGACACCTACCAAGCGTTCGCGAATGGTGGGCACCGCCTCGGCGACGTCAGCGCGCCCTGGGCGACCGGAGTCGTGGTGTCGCTCAAACGAGGATCGAGGGAAAGCTTCCACCCGAACCACTGTGGTCACCTGGCCTTGGCGGCAGCGGTCTATGAAGACCTTGATCCCAACGGCGCTCCGCCTGCCTTATGTCCCTGACGGTGGTGCGAGCTAATCAGCAGCAGCCAGCCACCGGCGCTCCTTGGAGCGCATCACCGGCGTCGCGAGGAGGCTGCCGAGACGGCGCCGCAGGGAACGCAGCCAGGAGTCGTAATCGAGGATATGCGGGGGAGTCAGCCACTTCTGGCGAGAAGTGGCTGAAATTAGAAGGAGCGGTTCGAGTGCCTTTCGATGATTAGGCTCCTTAGTGCGATGCACCCTCTAAAGAGTCGCCGGCGGCAGCTTCGGCATCAACTCGCCCGGCCTTATCTCTACTTCGGCCTGCTCCCAGCGTCCACCCTTTGAATCGAGCGGCAGTCTCGTCAAGAAGCCCGACGCTGGACACCACCCTTGGAGCTCGCCGCTTCGCGACTCGACGTCGTCGACGCGACAGACCACCAGCGCCCAATCGGGGTATTTGCCTCCGGTGATCGCCTCATTTCTCGAGATGTGGATTCGGACTGGAGTTTCGGTGCGAGCGGTCGACTTAACCTCGAGCATCCGCGGACGCCCGATCAGCCGCGGTGCGCTGATGTCGTAGCCGAGCGCGTCGGACTCGAGGCTGACGCGCCGAACCCGGCGCGCCAGTTCGCTCCGATTTAGATCGGTTAGTTCCTTACGTGCCGTCGCGAGGACCAACTCCTCGCCGATTTCGCCGACGAGGCGCCGATGGCGATCGTCGAAACGCTGGGCGCGGGAGAGAAGAAGCTCCTCCCGACGCTCGGGATCGGGTACCAGATCCTCAAGGCCGCCGGGTACCCCTGTGTCTCCGGAGCGCTGGGGCAAGCTGCTCGCCTCCAGGGCCAACGTAAACAGCGCATCCTCAATAGATCCGTCGAGCATTTCCTCAAGCGGTTGCGTCAGATAGAAACGACCGTTCCGCTGAACCAGCAGCCCGGTGTCTAGGAGGAGCTCCTCGCCAACGACGATGCTGGCGGCGGAGAACTCGCCGCCGCTCGCCTTATGCCAGTAGGACTCCCTCGCTTGGCTCAGCAGCGAGCCCTCGGTGTCGATCAGGTTGGCGGCATGCAGAGCGGCGCGCGCAATGAAGGGGGTCGGCAGCCCCTTTGGTCCCTCCCAGCGCGGCGTGTTGGAAGACTCAGGTGAGGTGGGCGAATAGGACATCGGAATCCTCGGGGTCGATCCACTCGCCGTGTGCCTCCTCGTCGGGCAGAGCCATCGTCACCAGCGCCGGGTCGGAGAGCAGCTTGCCGAGCCGCGATGCCTTGACCTCTACCCGATCGCCAACCCCCTCGTCGATCGTGCCGCGGCAGACCAGATAGGTGATTCTGGTCTCGATCCCGGCGGCCAAGCCGAGTCGATGGATGCGATCGAGGGACTGTAGATACTGGCCGGCGTTGAAGGTCCGATCGGCGTAGATTGCGTCGTGGCAGACTTCGTGGAGGCTCACGCCCTCTGACATCGCCGCCGGGTTGGCGATCAGGACCGAGCACCGATCATCGCCTCGAAAGCGGGCCAACTCGTCATCGCGGCTGATCAGCTCGGAGGCCGGGTCGGCAGTGCTGGGCACGGCACCGTGGATCTTCGCTGGCAGGTAAGGCGCCAGTAGTTGGTCCAGCGCCTCGAAGTTGTTGACGAAGTTGGTCCAGACCAACGTCTTGTGCCCGGCGCTCGCGTTCGCCGCCACTAGGGTGGCGATCTTCTCGAACTTGATCGGCACCTCAAGCTCGCTGTAGTTCCGTATCTGCTCAGCCAGCGGTGAGTTCTCGGCGGCGGCTTTGGGAGGCCAGGCTGGAGCTTTTGCCGAGCCGCCGATCGCCGGTGCCAATAGTGCCGGGTTAACTGCCGCCTCAAGCAGGTACATCACGATTTCCCCGAGCCGGGCTAGCTGCGCACGTTCGCCTGCCCTTGCCTTGACCATGCGGCGCATCCGCGTGCGCAGGTGAGCGTAGATCTCTGCCTGTAGCGGCTTCATCTCGCATTCCTCTGCTCGGATTACCGGGTCTTCGAGCCCGAGCTCGTCCTTGCGGGTGCGGACAAAGAAGGGGTTAAGTCGGGCCGAGAGATTGGACATCGCCTCAGGACTGGGATCGCCGGCTCGTGCCGAGGAGGGGATGATTGAAGTCCCGTTGCTCGGCCACAGAAAGCCGAGCAGGGCGTCGAAGTCAGTTGGGTGCTGGGGGGCAGGGGTGCCAGTGAGGATGTCGCGGCGGACGGCGAGGTGGGCGAGCTCCAGGCATGCAGCGCCCCACTGGCCGTCGTGGCCACGCTTCATTCGGTGGGCCTCATCGAGGATCAGGTGACAGTGGCTTTCGCTGATCCACTCCGCAAGCAGGTCAAAACGGGAACGCAGCCGCTGGTAGTTGACCAAGAGCACCTCGGCCATCCCGGGCCGCGAGCCGCTCAGTTGGCGGACGACCGGGGCGGGATCAAAGCACTCCTGCGCCTCCTCGTTCCAAGCTTCGAAGGCCGAGAGCGGAGCAATTACCAGCAAGCGGTCGACCCGTTCCCGCACCCGTTCGAGCTCATAGGTCGCATAGGCGACGGTCGTCTTGCCGGCCCCGGGAACCGAGAAGTTGGCACCGTGGGAAAGCCCCAGCAGCGCCCGCAGGTCGCGCCGCTGGAACGCCATCAGCTGGCGGGTCAGCCGGCTGCAGGCGCTCAGTTTGTCGAGTTCAGTTTCAGAGATCGACCCCCCCTCACCGGCGAGGGCGCCACGGACCTCGGCGTGCTCGCGATTCTCGCGCTCGAGAATTTCCTGAAGAGCAGGCGAGGCCGATACCTCGCAGCGGTAGCGGGAAACGGTTTGCGAGAGCCAGGGACGACTCGTCAGCAGCCGCTCCAGTGGTACCCCGATCTCCTGGTTGGAGATCCGCGCGGTTGCTCCGGGGGCGATGTTGCGGGTGAGCGCCCACCAGAGCTCCTCAGGTACTGCTTGATCGCGGCTGATCCGCACTCGCGGCGGGGAGCCCTCAAGGGAAAGGGTGAGCAAGCCGCCGGTCAGGATTCGATGATCTCGAGGTTGCTCAGCGTCTTCTCCAGCTCCCCGTGGCGGCGGCGCAGTTTCTTGAAGGCGGCCTCGAGTGACTTTCTTCGTTTTTGGTCGAACTCGGGATCCGAGCAGATGTCTTTGACCGCCTCCGCCGCGCCCATCACCTGCTTGGTCGCCGCCTTCACCGCGCTTAGCGGTGCTTCGAGCTTGTTCTCATCGCGTGCGTCTCGGCGTTTTTCCTTGATCCCCGACTTGACTGCCTCGGCGATTGCCTCCTTGGCCATCGCCCGTTCGACGTTCAGGTTGCTGCCCGGTAGCCGCACTCGGCTGGTGTCGCCTATCACCACGTTGATCAGGCGTTTGAGGTTGACCTCGTCATCGTCGTGATCCTCATCGCTCGGCAGACCAAGGACGTTGGCGTCTGCGGTGCCCCCGCCGTCGCTGCCCTTGGCGAGTTCGTCGGCGAAGGCGCCCACCTCCTCGTCGTCCTCGAGCTGGGGGTACATGTAGGTGTCCATGAAGGAGGAATCGATTTGGCGCAGACTGTGAACCGGGGTGACGCCGACGGCGGCCGAGAGCAGGAAGCTCCCCATCAGCCGCTCGGCCTCAGCCGGTGAGGTTTGCAGCAGCGCCTCGCGATCGCGCAGCAGATCGCGCAGCTGCTCGTAGGCGAGCTCATCGAAGAAGGTCAGCTTCGGCCTCTCGGTCGGAATCTGCTGTAGGTCACGGATCAGGTCGAGTAGCTGCAGGCGGGTCTGCACCTCTTTCTCGCCTTTTTTCTCGTTCTCGGTGTAGATCCGCAACTCCGCGGCGATCTGCTTTTCGGTGTAGCCGCGTTTGGAGAGTTCCTCAATAAAGAGCAACTCGTTGGTCAGCGAGTAATCGGCTTTCAGTTCCTTCCGCATCTGCAGGCGCAGCTCAAGCAGCGCGAGCTGGTCCTCTTGCACGGTGGGCGGTAGGACGGCGACCCTGATGATCCGCTTGGCCGGATCTTCGAATTCGCTGATCGCCACCGCGCGGGTATTGGCGTTGATCAGTACCCCTTTGTGGGTGATGACTCCCGGGAAGTCCTGGCCTTCGTTTAGCAGGGAGGTCTGCAGTTCGGCGAACGCCTCCGGCTTGCGCGCGGCACGGACGAGCTGGCGGATCAGCACTTGAGCCGGTTCTGAGTAAGGATCGTTTTTCAGCTTGGCCCACTCAGGGTCGTCGTGCAGCTGCGCTTTGATCCGATGAGAATGCGGATTCAGCACCACCTCGTCGACGCCAATGGTGATCACCGGGCAGACCAGAGCATCGCCGTTGCCGATCGCCGGCAGGCGTTCGCCTTCGGGCTGTTTTGCTGGCGGCTGCTTGAGCGCCTCGCTAAGCAACTCCGCGACCCGCTCGATCCGCTGAGTTTCCGTGGTCTGCGGCAAATGCTTCCTCTCGCCGTTGGCTTGAGACCATATGGTCTGCTCTGAGTAGTCGAGAGCATACCTGCTGCTAAAGAATCCACAGTACGGGGAACAACCGTTACTGAAAAACACACCCATCCAACCGCTGCGAGCGCCGCTGCGGTCGAGGTGCTGGTCACCGAGGTGGCCAAGCGGCGCAACGGCGCCCAGACCGACCGCGACGCCTTTCGTTCCTCCCTAGCCGGTCTACCGGGCTTGGCGAGTGGCCCCGCTTGGGCTGACGGCCGCGATGTCGTCGGTGAGGCCTATCAGCGTGTGGTCTCTGCCTCGGCCAGGCGCAACTTTGGCCAGTTTTTCACCCCCCTCTGGGTTGGCCGAGCGATGGCCCATTGGCTGCTCTCCGAGCCGACCCAAACTGTCCTTGATCCCGGCTGTGGATCCGGCTCCCTGTTGATTGCTAGCGCACTCGAGCGCGCAGACGATCGGGTGCGCCTGTTGGGGCTCGACTCCGATCCCCTGGCGGTGCAGATGGCCGAGACGACGCAGGCGATCCGCGCGATCAAGGCGATGGAGGTCCGTGCCGCCAACTTCCTCCTCGATCCGCTCGCCGCGGAGCCCGATGCAGTCATCTGTAACCCGCCATTCACCCGCCACCACGACGTTGCCCGGGCCTCAAGCGCTCGATCCACGAGGGCTTCGAAGAGCGCCTAGGCCTGCGGCTCTCGCGCCTCTCCTCCCTCCATGTCCTTTTCTTGGTGAGGCCGCTTGAGGTCTCCTCCGCGAACGCGCGACTCGCCTTCATCACCCCGTCTCACTGGCTCGAGATGGCCTACGGCAAGGAGGTCAAGCGCTTCCTGATGGGGCAGGCGCGGGTCGAGGCGATCGTCAACTTCCCAGCCCAGCACCTTCTCTTCCCGGGGGTGCGGACCACCGCGGCGTCGCCACTGGCCACAACTCCTACTTTGTCTTCAGCGAGAGCCGTCGCAAAGAACTTGAACTGAACCGATGCTGCTGTCGTCCCTGCCTGGCCTCGCCGCGACACTGCGAAGCGAACGAGATGAGCATCGAGGATCTTGAGGAGTTCGGCGATGAAATCCCGCGCTGGCTCTTCGCGCCCAGCCGCGAACGCTCCTCGGGGCCGCTGCGCCGCTATCTCAATCTTGGGGGCTGAGGAGCTTGACGTGACCGAGCGTGCCTTGGTAGTCAGCCGTATGAAAGCCGGCCGTCGCTGGTTTGAGGTCAAGGTGCCACGAACGGCGCCAATCCTCTTCTCCTACTTCAACCGCCCCGCCGCGCGCTTCGTTCGCAAATATGCCGAGGCCATTCCACTCAACTCCTGGCTTGTGATTCGCCCCCGCGAGGGCATTGATGTCGAGGCTCTCTTTGAGCTTTTGAGTTCAGCCGAGGTCACCGCCAGGCTGAAAGACGGAGCCCGTGTCTATGGCAAGGGACTCTGGAAGCTGGAGCCCTCCCAGCTCCTTGATGTCTGGTTGCCACCGGATTCGCTGGAATTGACCGAGTTCGTCAGCTAGTAGCGACTCCGGGTCCCGGGGCGCTCCGCCGTCGAGGCGACTTATATCTTGGCGCTGGCGACGTAGCTCCACCGCACCTGAAAAGCGAGCCGGGATGACCCGAAATCGCCGCTAATCCCCGCCCATCTAGGCGATTTCAGCCACTCGTGCCAGAAATGGAGCGCTTTTTTAGGGGGCGGTTCGAGCGGTTCCAGAAAGCGAAGCCCCCGACGTGCAGGGACTTCTGCCAATGGAGCTAGGCGGATTCGAACCGCCGACCTCCTGGGTGCGATCCGAGCTGCCGAAATCTCGGCTGTGACGTTAGAAGTTCGCCATTAGCAGGGGATTAGACGGACTCTGCGTTGGCTCAGTGTGCAGGAGCATTGCCGCGGATACGCAGGGATATGCGGCGATATGCAGGGAGTCGGGCACTCCTGGCGAGAAGTGCCCGAAATTTGCGCAGGGCGGTTGGAAACGGCACCTGCCATTCAATGTCGCAGATACATATAGCTATGCTTTATCTATATCTGACATTCATGCTCCTGATGCGATTGCGCTGAATCAAGTCTCCTACGGACAGGACGGCTACTTCACTGCCCGGCAGGCGCGCGAAGCCGGCTTCAGTCCGCAGCTGCTAGCCCACCACGTTCGCTCCGGACGATACGAGCACATTCGTCGCGGCCTCTATCGGCTGCGCGGCTATCCGGGGTCCAGCCATGAGGGGGTACGGGCGAAGTGGCTCGCGGTTGGCTCCGAGCGAGCCGTCGTCTCACACGAGAGCGCGCTCGACCTTCACGAACTCTCGGATGTGATCCCGAACAGCGTGCATCTGCTGGTCGATCGCGACGACCGGGGAATCAGGCGGCGTCAGGGCGTGACCCTGCACACGACGACGAAAGCCCTCGAGCCTTCCGAAGTCGTGTCCCGCGAAGGCATCCGCGTCACCGACCCGGTGCGGTCGATCCTCGACGCGGCCACGGCCGGAACGGCCCCCGAGCAGATCGAGATGGCTGTGCGCCAAGCGCTGCACGAAGGCCTGACTACCCGTCGCTCGCTCCTCGCCCGAGCCGATCGGCGCGGAGCCCGCGTCGCTGAACTCGTCCGCCATACTGTCGAGGAGGTTGGCCGATCGTGACCAGGCGTGGACGTCGGGCCTTCGACGCGAAGGCGAGTCACTATTGGCACATTGTGCGCGCCACGCATGATCCGGGGCGAGCCATGCTCGGCGCATGGCAGAAGCCAAAGCTGATCAGCTGCGATTGTTCGCGCGCCACGCCGACCCGACAGCAATCCGGCTCGATTCGTATCGTCGGCCAATGAGCATGACGGAGCGCGCGGTCCACGATCTCGTGGAAACGGTTCAGGAGAATGTGCGGACCGATAGCCTTGAGGCCCGACGCCGTGCCTTCCGTCGGGAGCTGGACCGTGTGGCCGCTTCTTTGGACGTCGACCGCGCTGCCTGGGAACCCTGGGCGGACGGTGTCGATGTGATTGGTGCCGCCTACGAGAAGCTCGTTAGCGGTGCCGAGCGGCGACCTCGCGGCCAGTTCCAGACGCCGTTTTGGGCCGCCGACGTGATGGCCTCTTGGCTGCTAGCCGAGCCGGCTGAGTTGCTTCTCGACCCTGGCGTCGGGGCCGGTCGGTTGCTGTTCCGAGCGTTGAAGGCGGGCCGCCACTCTCCGGAGAAGATGCTCGGCCTCGATCTCGATCCCTTGTCCCTAACGATGGCGCGGCTGAACGTCGAGCTGCGCTATCCCGACAAACGGACGCAGCTCAGCCTCAGGCGCCGTGACTTTCTCACGGCGGCGCTGGCCGAGCGGCCAGACGCAATCACGTGCAACCCCCCCTACTCTCGCCATCACTCGATACTGCCGGCCCAAAAGGAGGCGATACATGCTGGCTTCGAATCGCGGCTGGGCGAGCGTTTCAACCGCCTGGCCGGATTGCATGTTCTCTTCCTCGTACGTGCTTTGGAGGTCGCTCGGCCGGGCGCACGCATTGCCTTTATCACGCCGGCCGATTGGCTCGACGTCGGCTACGGCCGAAGCATCAAGCGCTTCGTGCTAGAGCGAGCGTACGTCGAATCGATCGTTCTGTTCGACGAAAGCCACCTTTTCTTCGACGGGGCGATGACCAGCGCCGCGATCACCTTCATCCGCAAGGAGCCAAGCGCTGGCCGCGCGACTCGCATCGTTCGCCTATCCCGCGAGCTTCCGCCTCGCCAGCAGGTTCTAGCTGCTGTTAAAGGGACGAGCGCGGCCATAAGTGCAGAGGAGGTCGAGCTTGCGGGTGAGCGGCGGTGGGGGCGGCTCCATAGGCAGGCCAGCGAGGGAACCCGGCTCGGTGACGTTGCTCGAGTCCGCCGCGGCCTCGCCACCGGCTGTAACCGCTTCTTCAGTCTCTCCGAGGAGACGCGCAAGCGGTTTCGGATCGACGAGGCGGATCTTCGGCCAGCGATCGTGTCTCCCCGTCTTTTCCCAGGAACCGAGTTGACCCGATCGTTCTTCGAAGCGCTCCCCGACGACCAACCACGGTGGGTGCTCGATCGGCGTGATGCCGAGGCAGAGAAGGGCCGTTCGCCGATCGCGCGGTACCTCCGGTGGGGACGGAAACATCTCAACGCTGACAGCGGCTATCTCGCGTCCAACCGCAAGCTCTGGTTTGCCCTGGAGAAGCGCGGTGATTGCCCGATTCTCTTCAGTTACATGAACCGTGAGAATCCCAGGTTCATCCGTAACCGCGCCATGGCGGTTCCGTTGAACACGTTCCTGATCGTGGAGCCCAAGGACGGGATCGATCCGGACGAGCTCTGCGCTGCTCTCAACAGCCAGTTCGTCCGTAATCAGCTTGCCCATGATCGCCGCAACTATGGCGGCGGACTTTGGAAGCTGGAGCCGCGCGAAGTCGAAGAGCTGAAGGTCGAGTTGTCCTAGCGGCGCGTCTGTCGGCGTGCGCGCCCGCCGGCCTCGAAGTAAGCGGTCAGGAAGCGAGCTGTGCTAGGTGATCGGAGAAAAAAAGCAACACGCCCTGCTCCTGAGCCTGTTGCAAGTTCACCATGCTGAAGACTCCAGCGAGGACGACTCCAGTGTTCACGTCCCGCCCGTGCGTCCGGTGCCAGTCAATGTGCTTGCCGAGCGCCGCAGCTTGGCGGGCCGCCCTCACTACCCGCGAGGTCTACCGGCTTGGCGCAGATCCTCTGGTGTCGTCACTGATCTCTGGGAGGAGCGCGAGGTCGTAGATCGCGACATCAAACCGCCGCCTCTACGGCCGTCACGTCCCGATCGACGTTGGCGGCAGTGGCACCAGCGGGGGGGACGATCACCAACACGCCGGTTGGCCTAGGCTCCTACGTGGCTTGATCGGAGACTCCCGTTCGCCCTGCGAGGGTGGCTACGGGGCGACTGCCGCCGCCAAGTGAGCACGACCGTCAATGAGAGTTAGGCCGTAGCTTTTAGGAACGCCGTCAGATCCTCGAGGCGGTGCTCCCAGAAAATGAGGATGCCCGAGTTCTGGGCCTCAATTAGACGTGAAACATCAAAGACGCCAGCCAGTACCGCTCCGGTCCTAAAGCGGTGCGGGAGCCCGGACGAATCCCAGCGCTCTCGCTTGCTGTTGACCTCCAGAAGGCGCTTGCGGCTGTTCAAAGAACTGTTGGAGACCTTGCACTCGATCGCCAGAAATAGCTGGCCCGTCGAATGGTCGTCTCGGAGTCTGACCGGCACGTCCATGTTAGTTTCGGTCAAAGGGCGGCTCTTTTCCGAATAGGTGCCCGGACCCATGTCCTTCACTGGATCTTTCAGAGTTCCGGGCGGCTTCACTGGTTCGTAGCCAGCGGAAGCTACTGCCGCTCGCGTAAGGTCCTCCTGTTTCTTTGAGCGCTCGCTGCGCCGAGTGGTAGTCAACCGGTTCATCGCCGGGATAGAAGCGGCGCCGGTGGCGTACGTCGCCCGCTCCGCCCTACGCGGGGCGCGACCCTCGGCAAGCCATAGGGCACGCTGTTGGTCGAGTCGGGCCGCGATGATTCGGGCGGCCGCATTGAACTCGCGCTTCGTCGGGCGAATACCTCGATCCGTGCTCTGACCTACCCAGCGGCCGAAACAGGAGTCCGTGAGCGTGTCGAGGTCGTCGATACTGATAGGCGGGACGGCTAGGTAGCGAGCTAGGTTGAGCAGCTCGCGGTTTTCCAGGACGGCCCCAGTGAGATCTCGAAGGTCGTTACTCGCACGTAGGAGGTCCTGGGCAACTAACGCGTACTCGCTAAGCCATCGAGCGTAAGCTTTCTGCTCGCGTTTAAGGGCAGCCCGCCGCTCATTCACGAATCGCCGCTTAGCCTCGGAGGCGTCGCGGCGCAACTCATGATCGCTCCAAGATCCAGGGGGACGGGGCACAGAATTATCTTCGCTGCCGGACCTGTAGTCCCTTGCGACAAGAATCTAAAGGACGACCCTAATTCGCCGGACTCGACCTTCATATTCCTCCCGCGTAATTGCGTCTTGCCTGGCTTCGTGAGATTGGGGGCCCCTGCACCGCGATCAGCCCCCAGTTGGGATAGCCGCTAATCCCTTCGCACCCCCGCGATTTCGGGCACTAGTGCCCGAAATGGAGCGCATTTCAGCGGCGGTTGGAAACGGCTCCAGAAACCGAAGCCGCCTACGTGCAGGGACATCGAGGGATGGAGCTAGGCGGATTCGAACCGCCGACCTCCTGGGTGCGATCCAAGGAGGGCGGTGAGCGGAGAGTCGCCAGAACAAGCGTGTTTGCAGCGCTTTTCTATGAGCGAGAGAGGGCTGCAGAAAGACAAATATGCAGGGATATGAACGGATATGCAGCGAGTCAGGCACTTCTGGCGAAAAGTGCCTGAAATCCGGAAGGCCGGTTGGAAACCTGGTGGCGGCCCGGCGAATAAACGCTGCTCGCGTCTAGGCCGGCGATTGATGCCCCTGATCCCCGATGCGGTCCCAGGTCAACAGAATGCGCTACTAGGGTAACGGCGAAACCGGGACCGGCGTAGGGCCGCCGCTTGATCCGTAGAAGCGCTGGAACGCTTGGCCGAGTCCGCTGGCCTCGCGGTAGCCGACAGCTCGTGCAGTCGCCCGCACCGTTAGTCCATCCTTCTTTCGGCTAAGGGACGTCGCGGCTGTGGGCAGCGATTCAGGGCCGCGCCGCCGTTCCCGCCGCCGAGCGCCACCCGGCGATGGTGGTCTGCGACGAGTTTCAGGACTTCGCCGCCGTCTCCCCGGTCTTTGCCGAGGCCGTCGCGCAGAGTCGCGGCTACGACGTCGGCTGGGTGCTGGCCCACCAGCACTTGACCCAGCTCGATTCCGCCACGCGCCAGGCCGTCCTCGCCAATTGCCGCAGCCGCCTGGTCATGCAGACGACCGCCACCGACGCGGCCACGTTCGCCCGCGAGTTCGCGCCCTTCCTTGCGGCGGCCGACCTCCAGGGCCTCGGCCCGTTCGAGGGCTACGCCGCCGTTTCAACCGGCTCTGCCGTCGCCCCGCCCGCGAGCCTCCGCACCCGTCCCGCACCCGACCCGCTCGGTTGTGCCGAGGCAGTCCGCACCGCCTCCCGCACCCGCTACGGCCAGTCTCCGGCCGCCGTCGATGCCGCCATCCGCGCCCGCATCGACGGCACTCGAAGGAAGGCCCCGGTCGGCGAAGTCAGGAGGGCCGCGTGATTCGTCTCGCCGTTCACTTCGCGTCGCTCAGGCGCAGCCGCATCCTCAGCGCAGCCGCCACGTCCGCCCCCGTTTCGGCAACGACTAATACCCCGAACTCTCGGAGCAATCCATGACGCGGCGCTACCTCACGGCCAAGCGTCTGGCTGACCTCGAACGCACCCTCACACCCAGGGAGCGGGACATCATCGGCACGCTCGACCGGCTCCGAGTCGCCACCACTGAACAGCTCCGGCGCATCCACTTCACTGACCGCACCAACGCCTCAGCGGCTCGTCAGGCTCCCGCACTCCTCGCCGCGCTCGCCGAGCGCCGCATCGTCCTCAAACTGGAGCGCCAGGTCGGCGGCATCCGCGCTGGCTCCCGCGCGGCCGTCTGGTCCCTCGACCTCGCCGGCCAGCGGCTTGCCTCAGCCTGTGGTCCCGCCGGCGGACCCACCCGTCGCCCCTGGACCCCTTCACTGGACTTCATAGCCCACCGGCTGGCGATCTCCGAGTGCTACGTGGATCTCATCGAGCGCTGCCGCACGAGCGCGTTCGACCTCCTCGACTTCGACGCCGAGCCGCTCTGCTGGCGGCGTTATGCCAGCGCCTTCGGCGGGACGCATTCGCTAAAGCCCGACGCCTTTGTTCGGCTCGGTATCGGTGAGATGGAGCGCGGCTCGTTCGTCGAGATCGACTGCGCGACGGAGGGCCGGGCTGCCATTTTCCGAAAGCTCCGCGCCTACCGTCAGTACTGGGAGACGGGCCGCGAGCAGGAGCGTCGCGGCTACTTCCCCCGTGTGATCTTTGCCGTGCCGGATGAGGAGCGGGCGGGCGTCCTGTTGGACCGCTTCGCCGAGCAGCCGGAGGAGACGCAGCCGCTCTGGCGGGTCGTCCGCGCAGACGACCTCACCGCCGCGCTGATTGGAGACGGGTCGTGAAGGCGCTACCCCGGAACACGATCCTGACCGGCGACGCCCGTCGGGTGCTGCCCACCCTGCTGCCCGAGTCGGTGGACTGCTGCATCACCAGCCCGCCTTACGCCAATCGCCTCCGCGACTACGGAGTCGCCGACCAGCTCGGACAGGAAGCAGCCGTGAGCGCCTACGTCGCGAACCTGCGCGGGGTGCTTCGCAG
>SMEU01000189.1_pt1 | contig 15687 bp, 15 predicted proteins | sample 2456051 | NCBI WGS metagenome assembly SMEU01 (sample SAMN10132600, study PRJNA489261) | soil metagenome | isolation source: day120 un-amended silt loam soil | place: USA | collected 2015-05-01
TGGCGTAGAGCACCGCCCCCGAGGACAGGTCGAGCATGATCGCGGTGGTCGCCGCAGTCTCGAAGGGCGGCGCCGCGGCGCCGGCGGGCATGGCGACGAGGACGGCGGAGACGAGGAGGTAGAATGGCTTGCGGGTCATGACGAAACAAACTTCCCTGGCAGGTCAGCGCCCGATCGAATCGGAGAGCAGGCCGACGGTGAGCGCGTAGAAGTTCGAGCAATTATAGTCGAGGATCACGCGATAATTGTTGGTGAGCAGATAGGCGGTCGCCCCCGGGCCATCCGGCTCCATCAGCGTCGCCATGGCGTCGGGCGGCAACGAGTTGACGACGCCCAGGCGCTGCCACTCGCGGCCGGTCAGCCAGCGGCTGTGGCGGGCGAAGACGGCGGGGCAGCGCGGCGCGCGCATCCGGTTGGCGACCGCCGCCCGGTCGAAGCCCGCAGGCACGCGCACCGCCACCCCCCATGGCAAACCGGGGCGCCAGCCGGCGGCCCGGAAATAATTGCCGATCGAGGCGAGCGCATCGAGATGGCTGCGCCAGATGTCCGGCCGCCCGTCCCCGTCCCCGTCCACGGCGAGGCGCAGATAGACGCTGGGCAGGAATTGCGGATGGCCGGCGGCGCCCGCCCAGCTGCCCTGCAATTCGTCGCGCGGGAAGCCGCGCTCGACCAGCCGCAGCGTGGCGATGAACTCGGTGGTGAACAAGTCCCGCCGGCGGCCTTCATAAGCGAGGCTGGCGAGCGAGTTGAGCAGGTCGAAATTGCCCATATAGGCGCCGTAGCCCGTCTCCTTCCCCCAGATCGCGACCATGATCGAGCCCGGGACGCCGGTGCGCCGGCTGAACTCTCTGAGCCGGGGCAGGTTGGCGGCATAGCGGGCGCGGCCGCGGTCGATCAGGGCCTGGGTGAGATGGCGGGCGCGGAACGGCGCGAAGGGCGGGTTGCTGCCGCTCGGCGTGACTCCGGGCGTTCCGCCCGGCTGGGTCCGGTCGAGCTGGATGGTGCGCGCGGAGAAGGTCAGGGTCGGGAAGATCCGGTCGAGCGTCTCCCGCCTGATCCCGGCGCGCTCGGCGTCGGCCCGGAGCCGCGGCAGGAAGGCCTGGAAGCCCGCCTCGCTGAGCCCGCTGCCCTGCGCCTCGGCGGGCGCCTCACCGAACGGAAGCTGGCAAAACGCATAGTCACCCCTCGAGGCCTTCGACTCCCACATGGCGTGGGCGGGAGCAAGGGGCAAAGGCCGATCGGCACGGGCTTTTGCGACTGGTTGCCAGTTGGCTGCGTCCGCCTCATGCTCGGCGCGGAGCCAGTGTGTTGAAAAGGAGCCCGTTGCATGAATGCTTCCCCGGTTCTGGACATATTTCCCCGCCGTCCGATCGCCCTGGTTACCACCCCGGCCCGCCGGCGCAGCCGGATCATCGGTCTGATCCTCTGCCTGCTGCTGTTCGGGCCGTCGCTTTACTGGGGGCTGCGAAGCTGGAGCAGCACCAGCCTGCGCGCGGACCTGCGCGAGCGCGGCGTGATGGCGGCGGAGACCAAAGGCGGCGAGGGCAGCTGCAGCTCGCGCCGCAGCCGGCTTTCCGGCAGCGAAACGCCGATCGGCTGCGATTACACGGTCGCCTATGTGCTGCGGCCCGAAGAGGGCGGCGGCGAGCGCCGGGCCGATGTCCATGTCGAAGGCGGCTCGCGCATCTTCACCCCGCCCATTTATTACGATCCTCAAAATCCGGATCGCGCCATGCTGCAGCCAGAAATGGAGCGGGAAATGACCTGGTCGGAGCTGCTCGGCCCGATCTTCCTCTTGCTCCTGCCGGCGGCCGGCCTGGCCTGGTGGTGGGGCACCGCGCGACGCGGCCTGGCCATGGCTGCCGCAACCCCCAACCCGGTGATCGCCCCGGTCGAGAAGGCGGTCCGCCAGATGCCCGCCAACCGCCTGATCCTCCATTTCCGCCCCGAGGGGGACGCGCGCAGCTGGATCAGTGCGCTCGGGCCCGGCGAGGAGCCCCTCCTCGTCCGGCCGCCTTTGACTGCGCCGCAGGGGCAGCAATGGGTCCTTGCTTTGCGCTCGCCCAAAGGGAAACCCTATGCGCTGGATGCCAATATGAAGGATCTCGACCTGACCGGGGAGGAACGCGCCGCGATCCGTCAGGCGGCCTGGGCCTAGCGCGGTCGGAGCGCCGCCAGAATCGGCTCGGCGCTGAGCGGGCCGCGATTGAAGACGATGTCGCCGTCCAGGGTCGTCACGGTGACATAGACGTTGAGCACGCGCCGCCTGGCGCTCGCGCCGGTGATCCGGTCCCGGCTCATGACGATCGTATTCTCGGCCTTGAAGCTCTTCGTCTGGCTGATCGCCATGCCGACAAGAGAATGGCCCCCGATCGTCGGCCTGAACAGCAGCCGCCGGTCGGTGATCGTCAGCTTCCCGCCCGGCTGCACCCCATATGAGCGGAATGAGTCCAGCGCGATATTCCATTTTCCGAGCACCACCTCGCCGGGCTGGACCTCGAGGCTGTCCCAGTCCCCCTCGCCAGGGGGTGTAAAGGCCGAAGGTGGGGTCGGCGCGGGCGCCGGCTGTGGCACGGCTGCGGTGGGAACGCCGCCGTCCTCCATTCCGGGAGGGGCGATGCCGAAGGGCGGCAACTGGTTCACGGTCACGCGGATTGTCGCGCCCTGATGCCAGATGCTGTCCTGCGGGCGGATCCGGCCCTCGGCGACATAGGAGGCGAGGTCGGGAAGCCGGTAGGGACCGAATTGCGCGCCGTCCCTCAGCATGAACCAGGCGGCCTCGCCAGGCGCAGGCAGGACCATGCCGCATTTGCTGCAGGATACCGAAGCGGCATCCTCCGCTGCGGTCGTCGTGGCGCGGCAGCTGAGGCACGGGATATGGGCGGTTGCCACGGGCGCTGCCGGGGCGCTGACGGCTTCAATCCCGGCGGCAGGCTGCGGCGCGGCGTCCGGCGCAACCGGCTCCGGAGCGGACGCTTCTGCGGGTTCCGGCTCTGGCTGCGCGTCCCGTTCAGGTTCCGGTTCCAGCGCTGCCGCCGGTTCGGGTTCAGGCTCGGGCCCCGGTTCGGCGACGGTCATCTCGGGCGCCGGGAGCGCCGCGCCGCAGCTCTGGCAGGCAACCGCCGCGGCGCTCTCGTCGGCAAGCGTCGCGACACGGCAGCTGAGGCAGGGAGGCCGTCGGCGAGATAGGCGGCCACCTCCGCGATCGAATAGGGCCCATATTGCGCCCCGTCCCGAAGCATCGACCAGGCGGCCTGGGCGGGCGCCGGGAGCGCCGCGCCGCAGCTCTGGCAGGCAACCGCCGCGGCGCTCTCGTCGGCAAGCGTCGCGACACGGCAGCTGAGGCAGGGAATCTGAACGGCCACAATGCTTTGTTCCTGACTGCTCAGCGAGCGTCAAGGGGCGCGGCTGCCGGGCCCCGCTCGACGATTCCGGCAGGGCCTAGCGCAGTGGGCGCCTTGCGGATAAGCCGCAGCACACGGACAGGTGGCCGAGTGGCTTAAGGCAGCGGTCTTGAAAACCGCCGTGGGTTCACGCCCACCGTGGGTTCGAATCCCACCCTGTCCGCCAGCGCCCGCGCAATTGCCTCTGCCCCGCGGGCGTTCGGATGCCGGTCGACCTGCAGCCGCCAGCTCGGGTCGAGTGGGACCAGCAGATACGGGATATGGCCCTCGTCGAGGACCCGGGTGCGGAGCGCGCGCTCGGTCGCGTCTTCCGGCTGGAGCTGGGGCACGAGGATGATCGGCATGGCGCCCCGCGACCGGGCCAGGGCAATCGCCGCGCGCAGCACGTTCTGCGTCATGACCACGCCCTCCCCGATCGTCGCTTCGCTCCGGTAGCGGAGCAGGCGGCGGGCGAGCTCGACGAGGCGGAGCGGCGGCGGCTCGGCGTCGTGCCAGGCCAAAGCGGCGTCCAGATGCGGGCGGTCGCGGTCGAGATTGCGGTCGAACAGCATCGGCACGAACGGGATCACCACCGCCACCGGCCGCTGGAAGCGCGGCAGCTCGGCCTGCAGGCGCAGCAGGCTCTGGTCGGTGGCATGGGCGTTGACCGAGATGTTGGCGGTCTGGATTCCGGTCAGCGCCTGCACCCGGGCGGGGATCGTCTCCGGCTGCTGCAGGCCGTAGCCAAGCAGGATCGATTCCCCGGCGAAGACGATGGTCGGCCGCGCGGAGTCGAGCGCCGCGCCGCCGCTGCGATAGCCGAACCGGTCGGTGGCATAGACGATGTCCCGCCCGTCGATCACCGCGTGGCCGACATGGCTTGGCGCCATCGTCCAGCCCATCCGCACATCGCGGGCGCGCAGCGGCTCCTTGCCGTCCCAGCGCTCCTGCGTCGCCTGCCAGGTGCGGCTGCGGAGGACCAGCTCGGCCACACCGACTGCGGCAATAACCGCGAGGGTCGCGGTCAGGGCGGTGACCGCCAGACGCCGTCCCCTCCCCGCCCGAACTGCCCGCACCACGCGCGGCCGAATCACGAGCAGGACGAGCAGGCCGACCAGGCCCAGCGCGAGCCGCAGCCCATCGACCAGCCCAAGCTGGAAGGCGCGCGAGAAGGCGAAGCTGGGCAGGAAATGGCGGTCGGCCCAGCCATGGCCGGCCAGCGCCGCTGCCCCCATCTGGGATAAGGCGGCAAGGGCGAGCAACAGGTTTGCGGCCGGTGCGGCGCGGCCTCCGGAACTGCCCTCCCCACCCGGCATTGGCAGGTCTCCCGCCCACATGTTAAGGCCCTGATTCTCGGGAGTATCGGTGATGCGCTTTCTGCTCAAGCCGGTCCAATATTGGGTGTGGGCCGACGTCGGGCGTCGCGCCCAGCGGTTGCTTCGCTTCGCCGAGGTCGAGGCCGATGGCGGCCGCGATCTGGTCCGCGCCGCCGAGCTGACCGACGATCCGCGACTGCGCATGCTCTATCTGCGCCACGCCCGCGACGAGCAGCGCCATGCTGACATCTTCCGCAAGCGCGGCCTCGAGCTGCTGCGCGCCCATCCCGCGGACGCCGGCAAGGCGCCGCCGGGCGACTGGCTGACGCCGGGCGAGCGCGGACTGGACGACGTCAATGTCGAGGCCGGGAGGGATGCATCTCTGCTCGCCTTCCTGCATCTGTCGGAACGGGCCGCGGCGCGCCAGTTCGCACTCTATCGGGACGCGGTGGGCAAGGATGCCGACACGCGCAAGGTCTTCCAGACCATCCTTCGCGATGAGGAATTCCATATGAACTATACGCGCGCGGAACTGGCGCGGGTCGCGCCTGAGCGGCAGGGCAAATGGATCTGGCGGGCGCGGCTGTCGCGGCTGTGGAAGGCCTATCTGCGCTTCGCCGTCGCGCTCGCCGGGCTGATCGGCACCGTCCTGCTGGCGCTGCAATATTTCCTCCTGCTGCCGGTCTTCGCCCTGGTCTCGAAGCGGGCGGCGCGGCGGGCGCCGCAGGGCTGGGTCGAGCTGACCGCCGAGGCCGAACGCGACCTCAGCCGGCAATTCTGATGAAGATCCTCGGCCTGTCCGCCCATTATCACGACAGCGCCGCCGCTTTGGTTGTCGACGGCCTGCCGGTGGCGGCGGTGCAGGAGGAACGGCTGTCCCGGCGCAAGAACGACGCCGCCTTCCCGATCGGCGCCGCCGAATATTGCCTCGACACGGCCGGGCTCGAGCCCGAGGCGCTCGACGCGGTCGTCTTCTACGAGCGGCCGATGCTGAAATTCGACCGGGTGCTGACCACCCTGCTCCGCTCTTTCCCGCGCTCCTGGAAGGCCTTCCCGCACGCGATGAAGAACATGCTGAGCGAGAAGGCATGGGTACGCGGTATCATCTCCTCGCGGCTCGGCGTGCCGTCGAACAAGATCCTGTTCACCGAGCATCACCAGTCGCACGCCGCCGTCGCTTTCCTGACCGCGCCGACCCGCGAGGCGGCCTTGCTCACCGCGGACGGCGTCGGCGAATGGGCGACGCTCACCGTCGGTCGCGGCAGCCGCGGGCCGGAGGGCACCCGGATCCGGCTCGAGCGCGAGATCCGCTTCCCCCATTCGCTCGGCATGCTCTACTCGACCTTCACCGCCTGGCTCGGCTTCGCGGTCAACGAGGGCGAGTATAAGGTGATGGGCCTGGCCGCCTATGGCCGGCCGACGCTCGCCGACGAGGTCCGCAAGCTGGTCCCGCGCACGCCCGACGGCGCCTTCCGGCTCGAGCTCGACTATTTCGATTTCCAGGGCAGCGCGAAGCGTTCCTATTCGGACCGCTTCGTCACCCTGTTCGGGCCGCCGCGGCGGTCGCACGAGCCGATCGATCTCGCCAGCGACGCCGGCCGCCATTATGCCGATTGCGCGGCGAGCGTGCAGCTCGTGCTCGAGGACATCCTCGTCGACATCGCTCGAAATCTGCACGAGCGGACCGGGCTTCCCGATCTCTGCTTTGGCGGCGGCGTGGCGCTGAACGGCGTCGCCAACACCCGGATCCTCAGGGAATCCGGCTTCGAGCGGCTGTTCGTGCCGACCGCGCCGGGCGACGCCGGCTGCGCGCTCGGCGCGGCCCTGTTCGCCGACCGGGTGCATTTCGGCAATCCTGACCGCGACGTCCCCGATCACGGCTTCTGGGGGCCGGCGATCGATGGCGAGGCTCTGGCCCGGATCGCCGGGGAGGACGGGCTCCCGGTGACGCAGGGCGGCGACCTGATCGAGGACGTGGCCGACGCGCTGGCGGCGGGCAGGATCGTGGCCTGGATGCAGGGCCGCTGCGAGTTCGGCCCGCGCGCGCTCGGCCATCGCAGCCTGCTCGCAGCGCCGCACGACGCCGCGATGCGCGACCGGCTCAACCGCGACATCAAATATCGCGAGGAATTCCGCCCGTTCGCTCCGGTCGTGCCGGAAGAGCTGGCCGACACCTATTTCGAGCTGCCGCCGGGCGGGGCCCGGCTGGCGCGCTTCATGTCGGGAGTCTTCCCGGTCCGCCCGGAATGGCGCCCTGCTCAACACTTCGCTGAACGTCGCCGGGGAGCCGATCGTCTGCACCGCCGCCGAAGGCTATTCGACCTTCCGCCGGAGCGGCATCGACCTCATCGTCGCCGGCGACACCAGGGTCGGCAAGCGCGCGCGCGCCCGGGCCGCGCTGGAGGAGGAATTGGCATGATCCCCAGACGCGGCCGCTTCCGCCGCTCGCTCACCGTGATGGGCAGCGCCTTCGGCTCGATCGGCCATCTCGCCCGCGGTCTCTGGCGCGGCGGCTCCGAGAAACGCATGGTGCTGCCGCTCGCTCTGTTCCTGTGCGTGCTCGGTTTTCTGCTGATCCTTGCCGCGGGCGTCGAGGCGCTGGCGCCATTCATCTATTCGATCTTCTAGCCTGCCCGGCCTGCGGGGGTGCGCTCGTTGCCGGCCTGCGCTGCGCCGGCTGCGCGGCCGTCTGGCCGGCGCCGGACGGCATTCCGAGGCTCAGGCTCGACATGGACAAGCGCACCGAGACCGTCCGCAATTTCTACAATGCCGCCCCCTTCCCCGGCTACCCGCCCGGCGACAGCCTGACCTGGCTGCGCGCGCGCGCCGGGCGCAGCGCCTTCGCCAAACTGCTCGATTCGTCAGTCGACGGCGACGCGCGGATCGCCGAGATCGGCTGCGGCACCGGCCAGATGAGCCTCTATCTCGCCCGCGCCGATCGCGAGGTGGTCGCTCTCGACCTGTCGCGCGAGGCGCTGAAGCTGGGCGCCGGCGCCGCCCGTCGCTACGGCATCGACCGGGTCACCTTTGTCGAGGCGGATCTGACCCGGCTCCCGCTGAAGCCCGGCGCCTTCGATCTCGTCTACAGTTCGGGCGTGCTCCACCACACGCCCGATCCCCGCGCCGCCTTTGCGCGGGTCGCCGCCGCGGTGAAGCCCGGCGGGACGATCGTGATCGGCCTCTACAACCGCATCGCCCGGCTGCCGCTCAGGCTCCGGCGCGGCATTGCGCGCCTCTCCGGCTATCGCTGGATCCCGTTCGATCCGGTGCTTCGCGACCGCAAGGCCGAGCCGGCGCGGCGCGAAGCCTGGCTGCGCGACCAGTATCGCCATCCCGAGGAGCATCGGCACAGCGTCGCCGAGGTCCGCCGCTGGTTCGCCGCCGAAGGCATCGAGTGGCTCCGCACTTATCCGAGCACGATGCTCGGCGAGGAGCCCGAATATTTGTTCGCTCCGGCCGCCGACGCCTGGCGCTTCGAGGCCTGGCTCGCCCAGCTCGGCTGGATGAGGAGTCTCGGCGGCGAGGGCGGCCTGTTCGTCAGCGTGGGGCGACGCCCCTGTTGAAGCGGCGGCGCGGAGCGGCTAGGCCGTTCGCGCTCGATGCGCAGCTTTCCGACGAGGAACGGATGGTGCGCGACACCGCCGAGGCCTTCGCGCAGGACCGGCTGCAGCCGCGCGTCACCAGCGCCTATATGGAGGAACGGTTCGACCGCGAGATCATGAACGAGCTCGGCGAGCTCGGCCTGATCGGCGCGACCATCGCCCCCGAATATGGCGGCGCCGGGCTCAATTATGTGAGCTACGGGCTGATCGCGCGGGCGGTCGAGCGGGTCGACAGCGGCTATCGCTCGGCGATGTCGGTTCAGTCCTCGCTCGTCATGCACCCGATCAACGCCTACGGTTCCGAGGAGCAGCGGCGGAAGTATCTGCCGAAGCTCGCCACCGGCGAATGGGTCGGCTGCTTCGGCCTGACCGAGCCCGATGCGGGCTCCGATCCCGGCTCGATGCGTACCCGGGCGAAGAAGGTCGACGGCGGCTATCTGCTGTCCGGCTCGAAGATGTGGATCACCAACTCGCCGATCGCCGACGTCTTCGTGGTCTGGGCGAAGTCCGACGAGCATGAAGGGCGGATCAAGGGCTTCGTGCTCGAGAAAGGCATGAAGGGCCTGACCGCGCCCAAGGTGAAGGAGAAGCTCAGCCTCCGCGCCTCGATCACCGGCGAGATCGTGATGGACGAGGTCGAGGTGCCGGAGGAGAATCTGCTGCCCGAAGTCTCCGGGCTGGCCGGGCCGTTCGGCTGCCTGAACCGCGCGCGCTACGGCATCGCCTGGGGCTCGATGGGGGCGGCCGAGGCCTGCTTCCATGCGGCGCGGCGCTATACGCTCGACCGCAAGCAGTTCGGCCGGCCGCTGGCGGCGACCCAGCTCGTCCAGCTGAAGCTCGCCAATATGGTGACGGAGATCAGTCTCGGCCTGCAGGCGGCCCTGCGCGTCGGCCGGCGGCTCGACGAGGGCGAGCTGATCCCCGAGACGATCAGCCTGATCAAGCGCAACAATTGCGGCAAGGCGCTGGAGATCGCCCGGATCGCGCGCGACATGCATGGCGGCAACGGCATTTCCGCCGAATTCCAGGTGATGCGCCATGCCGCCAACCTCGAGACCGTCAACACCTATGAGGGCACGCACGACGTCCACGCCCTGATCCTCGGACGGGCGATTACGGGGATTGCGGCCTTCTGAGTTTTCACGTCATTCCAGCGAAAGCTGGAATCTCTTCTTCAAGGAAGTGAGATCCCGGCTGTCGCCGGGATGACGGCGGAGGAGCAATGGACAAGCCGCTGCAGGGCCTGAAGGTTGTCGAGCTCGCCCGGATTCTCGCCGGGCCATGGGCGGGGCAATTGCTCGCCGATCTCGGCGCCGAGGTGATCAAGGTCGAGCGGCCCGGCAGCGGCGACGACACCCGCGCCTGGGGGCCGCCCTTCGCGGCGGACGGCAGCGCCGCCTATTTCCATGGCTGCAACCGAGGCAAGAGCTCGGTCGCGATCGATCTGGAGAGCGCCGACGGGCAGGCGCAGGTCCGCGCCATGGTCCGCGAGGCCGACGTTCTGATCGAGAATTTCAAGGTCGGAGGGCTCGCCCGATACGGGCTCGATCATGCCTCGCTCTCGGTGGTGAACCCCCGCCTGATCTATTGCTCGATCACGGGCTTCGGCCAGGACGGGCCCTATGCGAACCGGCCCGGCTACGACTTCATCATCCAGGGCATGGGCGGGATCATGGACCTGACCGGCGAGCCGGACGGCGCCCCGCAGAAGACCGGAGTCGCCTTTGCCGATATCTTCACCGGCGTCTATGCCTCGACCGCCATCCTCGCCGCCCTGCGCGGCCGCGAGGCGACCGGCACGGGCTGCCATATCGACATGGCCCTGCTCGACGTGCAGGTCGCGGTGCTCGCCAATCAGGCGATGAACCATCTGATCGGCGGCGGCGTGCCGCACCGGCTGGGCAATGCCCATCCGAACATCGCCCCCTACCAGGTCTTCGCGGTCGCGGACGGCCATGTCATCGTCGCGGTCGGCAATGACGCGCAGTTCGAACGCCTGCTCGCCTTGCTCGGCATCGCCGGGGATGGGCGGTTCGCGAGCAATGCGGACCGGGTCGGCAACCGGCCCGCGCTCGATGGGCTGCTCGGCCCGATGATCGCGCTCCGCCGGCGCGAGGAGTTCCTCGCCGCGCTCGCGGCTGCCGGCATTCCGGCCGGGCCGATCAACGATCTCGCCCAGGTTTTCGCCGATCCGCAGGTGATCGCGCGCGGCCTGCGAATCGCTCCGGGCGGCGTCCCGGGGGTGGCCTCCCCGATCGTCATCGACGGCAGGAGGCAAGTTGCCGACGGCCCCAGTCCGGCGCTCGCGAAGAACACTTCATCGAACTGATAAATTGGGCGCCTGCAGCCACTTGCGCCGGCTTCTCTCAGCCATTATGGGAGCCCGTTCAAATCGGGGGATAGAGCGGGCGGAGGGATTTCCGATGAAGATATTTGTTGCTTTTGCTTCTGTTGTTTTGCTGGCGTCGCCGGCCTTCGCGCAGGGTGGCAGCGGTTCGGTCAGCGGCAGCGCCGGCGAGATGCAGACCCAGAGCGATATTCCGGGGAGCACTGGTCAGGCCGGCCAGAATGCCGATGGCGAGCGCCGGATCTGCCGTCGAATCGATACCGATTCGTCGACCCGCCGGGCCAGCCGCCGGGTCTGCCGGACGGCGCAGGAATGGCGCGAAGCTCAGCGCATGCAGTAGAGGTCAGGCGCGTTTTCGTCTGAACAGCAAGATGGGCTCGTCACGATAAGTGGCGGGCTCATTTTCGTTGAAGCCGCATTTTTCCGCGACCCGGATCGAGGCCGCATTCTCCGCGTCGATGATCGCTGTGATCTCCGGCGCCTGCAGCACCGAGTCCGCCCAGGCCAGGGCGGCGAGCCCCGCCTCGGTCGCATAGCCCTGCCCCTGCGCCGCGGGCGCGAAGATCCAGCCCATTTCGGGCAGGCCCTCGATCCGTGGCGTCATCTCGCGCTTGAAGTCGGCGAAGCCAAGCTGGCCGAGGTAGCGGCCGTCGTCCCGGGCGGTGATCGCCCAATAGCCATAGCCGAGCAGGGTCCAGAGCCCCGGCGCGCAGAGCAGCCGCCGCCAGGTGTCCTCGCGCGAGAACGGGGTGCCGCCAAGATGGCGCACGACGTCGGGGTCGCCCATGGTCTTCGCCTGGGCGTCCAGATCCTCCTGCCGGAAGGGCCGGAGGATGAGCCGCGCGGTCTCCAGCACGGGAGCCGCGCGCGCACTCATCTTATTTCTTGCCGAGGGTGAGGCCGCCGAAGCGCTTGTTGAAGCGCGCCACCTGGCCGCCCTGATCGAGCAGCTTGGTGTTGCCGCCGGTCCAGGCCGGGTGGACCGAAGGATCGATGTCGAGCTGCAGCGTGTCGCCTTCCTTGCCCCAGGTGGAGCGGGTCTCGTACACGGTGCCGTTGGTCATCTGCACCTTGATCATGTGGTAGTCGGGGTGGGTATCGGTCTTCATGTCTTTGATCTTCCGTGATTTTGGCTGGTTCCGACCAGCCTCTGGAAAAAGCAGACCGGCGCTCTAGCCGCTGGGGCCGCGATTGACAAGCCGTGCTGCACCGCAATAAGCCCGGCCGGGTGAAGGTGCCGCCCCTCAAAAGGCGGTGAAAATGGGAAGCCGGTGCGAAACCGGCGCTGTGCCCGCAACTGTAAGCGGCGAGCGCCCTCCCCTCCAAGTGGGGAGATGCGCCTTGACCCGCGAGTCAGGAGACCTGCCTTCGCCGTCGTCCGCGCCCGGCCGGGACCAGCCTGCGGTGCGTGGCGCCGCTCGGCCTCCCGGCTTCGCGGTTCCTCCGAGGCGACATGTGCACGTGTCGTTTCAGGAGGAAAAACATGAGCTTGTCCCTGCTTCTTATCACCGCCGCTTCGCTCCAGGGCGACCCGGACATCATCGTCACCGCGGCGCGCGAAGGCGTAGCGGCAGAGGTGGCGCCCGTCTCCTCGACCGTCCTCGACGAGGAGGAGATCGAGGCGCTCGACCTTCCCGCCGCTTCGGACCTGCTGCGTCTGACCCCGGGCGTCGCGGTCGCCACCACCGGCCCGCGCGGTACCCAGACCCAGCTCCGCATCCGCGGCGCCGAGGCCAACCACACCCTGCTCTTCGTCGACGGCATCCGCTTCAACGATCCCGCCGCCGGCAACGAGGCCCGGTTCGAGCTGCTGACCAGCGATCTGCTCTCGCGGATCGAGATCGTGCGCGGGCCGCAATCGGCGCTCTGGGGCTCCGAGGCGCTGGGCGGGGTGATCGCGGTCGGGACTGCCGATCCGTTCCGCCGCACCGGCTTCGTCGGCGAGGCGGAATATGGCAGCCTCGACAGCGCCCGCCTCGCCGGCCGCTTTGCGGTGCGCAGCGGCATTTTCGGGCTCGGCGCCGGCCTGGGCTGGCAGCGCAGCGACGGCATCGATTCGCTCGGCGGCGGCGCTGGGGATCGCGACGGCTTCGACAATCTCGCCGCCACACTGCGGCTCGAGGCCCGGCCCTCCGCGAATATCCGCCTCGGCGCCTCCGGCTACTGGACCCGGGGGACCAGCCAATATGACGGCTTCGACCCCGTTACCTTCCTGCGCGCCGACACGCCGGACAGGACGAGGAACCGGATTGGCGCGGTCCGCGCCTTCGCTTCCGGCGACTGGGCGGGCTGGTCGGTTCGGGGCGAAGCCTCCTATCTCGACAGCGCCAACCACAACCGTCTCGCCGGCGCGCCGCTGAACAGCACCTTTGGCGACCGGCTCACCCTCGGCGCCCAGCTCTCCCGCCGGGTCGGCGGCCACACGCTGATCGCCGCGATCGACCATCAGGACGAGGATTTCCGCGCCCGCGACACGCAATTCTTCGGCGGCACCGACCAGGACCGGTCGCGCAAGCTCACCGCCGTCGTCGGCGAATGGCGGGCCGAATGGAGCCCGGCCATCATCACCGACCTCGCCGTGCGCCACGACGATTTCAGCGCCTTCGCCGACGCGACCACCGTGCGCGCGTCGCTGCTCGTCCGCCCGGGCGGCGGCGTCACCCTCTACGGTTCCTATGGCGAGGGCGTGGCCCAGCCAAGTTTCTACGATCTCTACGGCTTTTTCCCGGGGTCCTTCGTCGGCAATCCGGGCCTGAAGCCAGAGACGTCGAGCGGCTGGGAGGCGGGGATCCGCTGGGCGAACGATCATCTCGCGCTCGGCCTCACCGGCTTCACCAGCCGGCTTAGGAACGAGATCGTCGACACTTTCGATCCCGCCACCTTCCTGTCGAGCACCGCCAATGCCTCGGGCAGGAGCAAGCGTGACGGCATCGAGCTGTCGGCGTCGTGGCGTCATGCCGACTGGCTGAATCTCGAGGCCAACTACACCTGGCTCGACGCCGGCGAGCAGCGCGTCGCCGGCACCGCCCTGGTCCGCGAGGTGCGCCGGCCGCGCAACAGCTTCAGCCTCGCCGCCTGGGGCGAGTCCGGCCGGTTCAGCTGGGGCACGAGCCTTGCCCGCGTCGGCGCGCGCCGTGACACGGACTTCGATCTCTTCCCGGCGGCGGTGGTCAGGCTCCACGCTTATGCCTTGGGGTCGCTCCGGCTCGGCTATCGGATCCTGCCGCAGCTGGAGCTCTACGCGCGGGTGGAGAATGCGTTCGACGCCGATTATCAGGACGTGGTCGGCTACAACACGCCAGGACGGACGGTCTATGCGGGTCTTCGCGTCGCTCTTGGCCGCTAGCCTGGCGCTCGCCTCCGGCACGGCGCCGGCGGCGGCATCGCCGCGCCGGGTCGCTTCGCTGAACCTGTGCACGGACGAGCTGCTGTTGCTGCTCGCCGCACCGGAGCAGATCGCCTCCGTCACCCATTTGTCGCAGCAGCAGGCGGAGACGCCGCTCTGGCGGCAGGCCGGCCGCTATCCCGCCAATGACGGAAGCCTGCTGTCGGTGGTGGAGCGGCGGCCGGACCTGATCGTCACGATGGGCGGCGGCACCCGCGACCGGCTCGGCATCGCGGCGCGGCTCGGGATAAGGACGCTCGACCTCGTCTTCGCCCGGAATCTGGGCGAGGTCGGCGAGAATGTCCGGAGGCTCGCCGCCGCGATCGGCCGGCCCGAGGCGGGCGCCGCTCTGATCCGGCGGATGACCGCGGGCAGCGACCGCTGCCGGGCGACCGGGTTTCGCTGGAGACGCTGATCGCCAGCCCGCCGGCCTTGCTCCTGCGCAGCGACTATCGCGCCGGCCAATATTCGAACGGCCAGCGCTGGCTCGCCCATCCGGCGGCGCGCTTCGCAGCGGACCTCCGGACCCTGCCGACCGACGGCCGCCGCTGGACCTGCATGGGGCCGCTGCTGGTCGACGAGATCGAGCGGCTCCGGCGCGCGGTGGCGCCATGAGGGCGCGGGCCCTCGTCCTGCTCCTGCTCGCGCTGGCGGCGGTCACGGCCGCCTCGGTGCTGCTTCCGTTCGGGCCCCTGCGCGTCCTGTTCGCCCAGGATCCGGCGCTGGCCGGCGCGGTGCTGGCCGAGCTTCGCCTGCCCCGCGCTTTGCTCGCCCTCATTTATGGCGCGACGCTGGGCGCTGCGGGCGCCGCGGTGCAGGCCCTGTTCGCCAATCCGCTCGCCTCTCCCGATCTCACCGGCACGACCAGCGGCGCCGCTTTGGGCGCGGTGGTGACCGCATATTATTTCGGCTTCGCGGCCCCCGCCGCGCTCGCCATCGGCTCGGTGGCGGGTGCCTTGCTCGCCTTGTTCCTGCTGCTCGCTCTGGCCGGACCCAGGGCGGAGACTGCGACCCTGCTGCTCGCCGGCCTCGCGATCAGCGCCTTGGCGGGTGCGTTGACCACTTTGGCGCTCGCCCTCGCTCCCTCCCCTTTCGCTTTCTACGACGCCTATGACTGGCTGATGGGCTCGCTGATCGACAGGAGCCTCGAACAGGCGGCCTTTGCGGCGGTCCCGGCCTTGCTCGTCATCCTGCTGCTGCTCCGCCTCGGCCCCGCGCTCGACCGGCTCGCGCTCGGCGAGGAGGTCGCGGAATCGCTGGGCCACAATGTCCGGCGGCTGCGGCTGCAGATCGTCTGCCTGACCGCTTTGGGCGTCGGCGCCTGCGTCGCCATCTGCGGCGCGATCGGCTTCATCGGCCTGATCGCGCCGATCTTCGCCCGTCGGCTGGTGCGCGGCCATCCGGGGCGGGCGATCCTGCCCGCGGCCCTGGTCGGCGCCTTGCTGCTCATCGCCGCCGATCTCGCCGTGCGGCTCGCCCCGCTCGGACGGACTCTGCCGATCGGCGTCGTCACCGCCTTGCTCGGCGCCCCTTTCTTCCTTTGGCTGGTCGCGCATATGCGCTGGCGGGTGACGTCATGATGCTCTCCGCCTCGGGCCTCAGCCTACCGGGCCGTCTGCACGATGCCGCGCTCGAGGTCGCCGCGGGCGAGCTG
>SMEU01000019.1_pt1 | contig 15660 bp, 14 predicted proteins | sample 2456051 | NCBI WGS metagenome assembly SMEU01 (sample SAMN10132600, study PRJNA489261) | soil metagenome | isolation source: day120 un-amended silt loam soil | place: USA | collected 2015-05-01
CGAGGAAGACCGGGAGGCTGGGGGCGGCCGCGCAGAGCAAGGAGGCCAGCATGAACAAGGCGATGCCGAGCAGCATCACCCGCCTCCGCCCGTAGAGATCGCCCGCCGCGCCGCCGAGCAGCAGCAGCGCCGAGAGCGGCAGGGTGAAGGCGTTCATCACCCACTGCACTTCGGCGGTATGCGCATCGAAGCTCTGCCCGATCGCGGGCAGGGCGACGTTCAGGACCGAGCCGTCGATGAAGGACAGGCTCGACGCGAGGATGCAGGTGGTGAGGACGAGCCCCGGAAATCTGGCCTCGCCGCCGCGCTTCGTCAGCCCGTGCCGCTCTGTGAACCAGTGGGCGAGGGGGAAACTCAGGCGGGTTCTCCTGCCGGGCCGTGGCGGGGATTGGGGCCGTAGCGATTCGTGGCTGGATCCTCATCCCACAAGAGCAGGATCGCGACCGCGAGACCGAGGCAGGTCGCCAGGAGCTCGACGAAGTGCGGGACGAGGCCAGCCGGCGGATAGACGAACGGATGCAGCAGCTGCTGAATCTGCTTCCACCCGCCGATGACCACTGCCGGAAAGGCGAACAGGAGCCACCAGCCACTTCGGCCAACGTCATGGAGCCGCCGCACGCACATGGCGAGGACAGGGCAGAGGAACAGGACAGGGATGGCCGCGACGGCCCACTTGCTGCTGAAGGTGCCGAAGACCAGATCGACTGCCGCCGCCGGGATGCCGAGGACGGCAAGCAGCAGCGCGAAATAGAGCAGCTCGCCCCGCGACGAGCGGCCGCTGAAATCGGCGAAATGCCGCAGCGGCCGCAGCGCGAGTTCATTGCCGTTCACTGCTCTACAACACCTCGAACAGCCCCGCGGCTCCCATCCCGCCGCCGATGCACATCGTGACCACGACGTAGCGCGCGCCGCGGCGCTTGCCCTCGATCAGGGCATGGCCGGTCATCCGTGCGCCCGACATGCCGTAGGGGTGGCCGATCGAGATCGAGCCGCCATCGACGTTGAGCCGGTCGTTCGGGATGCCGAGCGTGTCGCGGCAGTAGAGGACCTGGACCGCGAACGCCTCGTTCAATTCCCAGAGGCCGATATCGTCGACCTTGAGGCCGAACCGGGTGAGCAGTTTCGGCACCGCGAAGACCGGGCCGATGCCCATTTCATCGGGCTCGGTGCCGGCGACCGCCATGCCGACATAGCGGCCGAGCGGGGTCAGCCCCTTCTGCGCGGCGATCCCCGCTTCCATGACCACGCAGGCCGAGGAGCCGTCGGAGAGCTGGCTGGCATTGCCGGCGGTGATGAAATTGCCGGGCCCCATGACCGGCTGCAGCGAGGCGAGGCCCTCAAGCGTGGTTTCGGGCCGGTTGCCCTCGTCCTTCGCTATGGTGACGTCCTGCATGGAGACTTCGCCGGTCTCCTTGTTCTTGACGCCCATCTTCGCGGTCACGCTGACGATCTCGTCGTCGAACCTGCCGGCGGCCTGGGCGGCGGCGGTGCGCTGCTGCGACTGCAGCGAATATTCGTCCTGCGCCTCGCGGCTGATATTGTAGCGGCGCGACACCACCTCGGCGGTGCCGATCATCGGCATGTAGACGTCCTTGTGCATCGCGACGAGCTCGGGATCGCCGCCGAGCCTGATCTCGGGCGTCTGCACGAGGCTGATCGATTCGACGCCGCCGGCGACGATTACGTCCATCCGGTCGACGATCACCTGCTTGGCGGCGGTGGCGATCGCCATCAGGCCGGACGAGCATTGCCGGTCGATGGTCATCCCGGCGGTGGTGACCGGAAGGCCGGCCCGAAGCGCGGCGGTGCGCCCGATCGTCGCCTGGCCGCCCTGGGGCAAGGCCGCGCCGATGATGCAATCCTCGACCTCCGCGGGATCGATCCCCGCGCGCTCGACCGCCGCCCGGATCGAATGGCTGGCAAGGGTCGGCGGCAGGGTCGCGTTGAAGGCGCCGCGATAGGCCTTGCCGATTGCGGTCCGGGCGGTTGAGACGATGACGGCGTCGCGGCTGGCCATGATTTATTCCCCTCGCGTTTCAGATGAACATGTAGCCGATCCAGTCGGCGATCAAAGCGGGCTTCTCCTCATCCTCGATCTCGACCGTCACCTCATAGGTGATCTGCCACTGGCTGGCGCGCTTCTCCTCGGCGGAGAGCATCCTGAAGCGGCCGCGGATCCGCCGGCCCGACTTGACGGGGCCCATGAAGCGGACCTTGTCGAAGCCGTAATTGACCGCCATCCGCATGCTCTCCGGATGCAGCATGACGCCGTCCGCCATCCGGCTAAGCAAAGACAAGGTAAGAAACCCATGCGCAACCGTGCCCCGGAACGGCGTCTTCTTGGCCCGCTCCGGATCGACGTGGATGAACTGGTGATCCTCGGTGACGTCGGCGAAGGCGTCGATCCGGGCCTGGTCCACGAGGATCCAGTCGGACATGCCGATCTCGCTCCCGACCCGCGCCTGGATTTCCTCAATGGTGGCGACCGGCATTGAGCCTCCCTGTTTCTGGCGTTATCGGCGCTCGGCATAGGGCCGCGCGGCGGCCACAGACAAGCCCTTGGAGATGCGGACATGGCGGACGCTACGGCAACCGCGCGAACCGAGATACGCCGCCTGCTGAGGGCGCCCGAGCCGGAGGTGCTGGCGCCGCTGCTGAAGCGCGCCGCGCTCGACAGCGATTCGCGGGCGCGCGTCGAGAAGCGGGCGCAGGCCATGCTCACCGAGCTTCGCGACGCGCAGTCGCGCGGCTGGGTGAACCAGTTCCTGCAGGAATATCGGCTCAACACCCAGGAAGGCGTGGCCCTGCTCAGCCTCGCCGAGGCCTTCCTCCGAGTCCCCGATCCGGAGACCGCCGACAGTTTGATCGCCGACAAGCTCGGCGAGGGCGACTGGCGCTCGCACAAGGGCAAGGCCAATTCCACGCTCGTCAACACCGCGACCTGGGGTCTCGTCATCGGCCGGGCCCTGACCTCGGACAGCGAGCATGCGAGCGCGCTCCGCCGACTGATCGCCCGCACCGGCGAGCCCTTCGTGCGCACCGGCGTCGGTGCGGCGATGCGGATGATGGGCGAGATCTTCGTCATGGGCCGCACCATCGACGAGGCGATCGCGCGGATGCGCAAGAAGGAGAATCGCGGCTTCACCGCGAGCTTCGACATGCTCGGCGAGGCGGCGCGCACCTTCCCTGACGCCCAGCGTTACTATCAGTCCTACGAGGATGCGATCCGCGCGGTCGGCGCGGTGCCCGAGGCGGGGCACAGCATCTCTGTCAAGCTTTCTGCCCTCCACCCACGCTACGAGGTCGCGCAATATGAGCGCTGCGTGCCTGCCCTGATCGAGCAGGTCGAGGCGCTGGCGACTTTGGCGGCGGGCTTCGGCATCCCCTTCACGATCGACGCCGAGGAAACCGAGCGGCTGGAGATGAGCCTCGACATCATCGCCGCCGTCGCTGGCCTGCCTCCGCTGAAGGGCTGGGACGGGCTCGGCATGGCGATCCAGGCCTATGGCAAACGCGCCCGTCCGACCATCGCCTGGGCCAATGCGATCGGCGAGAAGACCGGCCGGCGGATCGCGGCGCGGCTGGTCAAGGGCGCCTATTGGGACACGGAGATCAAGCGCACACAGGAGCAGGGACTCAGCGACTATCCCCTGTTCACCCGCAAGGCCGCGACCGACGTCTCCTATCTCGCCTGCGCCCGCGACATGCTTGAGGCGAAAAATATCTGGCCGGCCTTCGCCACGCACAATGCGCTGACCGTCGCCACCCTGCTCGAATGGGCCGGCGACAGCCGCGACTTCGAATTCCAGCGCCTGCACGGCATGGGCGACGGGCTCTACGAGAGCCTGGTCCGCGAGCAGGGCTACCATACCCGGATCTACGCCCCCGTCGGCGGCCACCGCGACCTGCTCGCCTATCTGGTCCGGCGGCTGCTCGAGAATGGCGCGAACAGCTCGTTCGTCCACCAGCTTGCCGACGAGAATCTGACCGACGAGGACCTGCTCGCCGATCCGGTCGCGAAGATCGCCGCCGTCGGCGGCACCCGTCACCCCTCGATCCCGCTGCCCGAGGACCTGTTCGCGCCGGAGCGGAAGAACAGCGAGGGCCTCGACCTCAACGACCGGCCGGAGCTGGCGCGGGTCGCGGCGGCGGTGGCACCGCCGCTCGACTTCGGGCCCATGAAGGGCGATCCGGCCGACGCGCTGGTCACCCGCGCGCTTCGGGGTTTCGAGGACTGGTCGCGGCGGAGCATCGACGAGCGGGCCGCCTGTCTCGAGCGGCTCGCCGACCTGCTCGAACAGGATCGCGACATGCTGATGCGGATCGCGGTCAAGGAAGCGGGCAAGACCATCCCCGACGCGCTCGCCGAGGTCCGCGAGGCGACCGACTTCTGCCGCTATTACGCCGCCCAGGCCCGCGCCCGGCTGCAGCCGCTCGAGCTGCCCGGGCCGACCGGCGAGCGCAACGTGCTCAGGATGGAAGGCCGCGGCGTCTTCGTCTGCATCGCGCCCTGGAATTTCCCGCTCGCCATCTTCCTCGGCCAGGTCAGCGCCGCGCTCGCCGCCGGCAATGCGGTGGTCGCCAAGCCCGCCTCGCAGACCCCCGAGATCGCGGCTTATGCGGTCGGCCTCGCCCATGCGGCCGGCATTCCCGAGGACGCCCTGATCCTCGCCGCCGGCCGGCGCGATCTTGGCCAGAAACTGATGGAAGACGTCCGCATCGCCGGCGTCGCCTTCACCGGCTCGACGGCCACGGCCAAGACCATCGCCCGCACCCTCGTCGCCGACGACGATCGCGACATCATCCCCCTGATCGCCGAAACCGGCGGGATCAACGCGATGATCGTCGATTCCACCGCCTTGCCCGAGCAGGTGGTGCAGGACGTGGTCACCTCGGCCTTCCGCTCGGCCGGCCAGCGCTGCTCGGCGCTTCGCCTGCTCGTGCTGCAGGAGGATGTCGCCGAGCGGACGCTGGAGATGCTGATGGGGGCGATGGACAGCCTCATCGTCGGCGATCCGGCGCTGCCGCAGACCGATGTCGGTCCGGTCATCGACCGGCCCAGCTACGACAAGCTCATGGGCCGGCGCGAGGCGATGAAGGATCGCATCCTGAAATCGGTGCTGGTCCCTGCGGAAGGCCTGTTCGTCCCGCCGACCCTGATCCGGCTCGACCGGATCGAGGATCTGACCGAGGAATGGTTCGGCCCTCTACTCCACGTCACCACCTGGAAGGGCGGCGAGCTGGCCGAGACGGTGCGGCGGGTGAACAGCTCCGGCTTCGGCCTCACCATGGGCCTGCACAGCCGTATCGCCCGCGCCGCCGAGACGGTCGAGGCGGAAGGGACGGTCGGCAATCTCTACGTAAACCGCTCGATGATCGGCGCGATCGTCGGCTCCCAGCCGTTCGGCGGCGAGGGCCAGAGCGGCACCGGCCCCAAGGCAGGCGGTCCCAATTACCTGCCCCGCTTCTGCGCCGAGCGGGTGACCAGCACCGACACGACCAGCTCCGGCGGCAACGCAACCCTGCTCAGCCTGGAGGATGTGGGCTTCTAATTCCCCTCCCTGACGGGGAGGGGATGGATTCGTCGCGTCCGGCGTCGCGTTCGTCGACGCGTCGAAGCCTCGTCGGGCTTCGTCGAACGCGGCTCACGTCCCGACCGATGTCAGGCTTAAGCGCGCCATCGAACCGAATTCGAGGCGCGAAACCCCGTGAAGAATGTCGATCTCAAATTCCTGCTGCTCGCGACCGTCATGCTCACCCTGGGGGTCGGGCTCGGCATCTGGATGGGCAGCCGGGAAGACTTCATGCTGGCGCCGGTCCACGCCCATATCAATCTGGTCGGCTGGGCCTCATTGGCCCTGTTCGGCATCATCTACCGCCTCTATCCGGCGATGGGCGAGAGCCGGCTTGCCGGCCTCCATTTCCTCCTCGCCGCGCCCGCCGCGCTGATCTTCCCGGTCGGCATCGCCCTCGCCATGCTGGCCAACCAGCCCGTTCCGGTAATGGTCGGCTCCATGCTCTGGATGGCCGGCGTGCTGGTCTTCCTCGTCAACCTGATCCGTCAGGCGCTCCGGCCTTCGCCGGCGGCCGCCTGATCCCGCCCTCAAGGAGCTAGAGACATGCTGTTCCACCTCTCGATCGAAGCCGACAATCCGCAGCGCATGGCGCAGTTCTTCGCCGAAATCTGGGCGGGTGAAGCGCTTCCCTTCCCGTCGGTGACCCCGGGCAGCTGGGTCGCGCTGTCGGGTGACGACCGCGGCACGATCATCGAAGTCTATCCGCGCGGCACCGAGCTGCACGCGGTCGAGGGCGATCATGATTCGGTTGGCGTCCGGGTCGCGCCGCACCGCCACAACGCCACGCACATGGCGATCGCCACCGCGAAGAGCGAGGCTGACATTTACGCGCTCTGCGACCGCTACGGCTACTCCGCCAAGTATCGCAAGCGCGGGAACGTGTTCGGCGTGATCGAGATCTTCGCCGAGGATTGCCAGATGATCGAGGTCCTGACCGATGAGATGCAGCGCGAATATACCGGCGCGATCACCATCGAGAACTGGAAGATGATGCTGAAGGCGCAGGGTCTCGCAGAGGCCGCCTGACGCTGCATGGGGGCAGTCCCTGTCTTCCTCCCTCCCCCCGCATCCGCCTGCGTCAATGGCGGATTGGAAGGGAGGGGCTGTCCCCATGAATCAATGAGTAAAGCGTTCTCCCTGCCACGCCCTTGACGAAACCGTCGGGGGCGTGGCTCTTTTTCGGCCATGTTCGAGGCTGAGGCGATCCGGCTCCGCGAAATCCTGCTGGCGCGGGACGATGTCTCGCCCCTGCTCAACCTCGGCTCCTCGAGCCGCGCCTTTCGCGAGCAGGCCAAGCCGCATATCGAGCGCGAGCTGTTCGCGCCGCTCCGGGCGGCGGGCGTCGCCATCTGCCACAGCGATCTGAAGCAGGCGGACGGGGTCGACCTGGCTGGTGACATCATGGACCCGGTGGTGCGCGCGCAACTGAAGGGGCGAGGGTTTCGCACCCTGCTCATCGCCAATATGCTCGAGCATGTCCGGGACCGGGCCGCGGTGACCGCGGCCTGCGAGGAGATCGTCGGTCCCGGCGGACTGATCCTCGCCACCGTTCCGGCCAGCTTTCCCTATCATGCCGACCCGATCGACACCGGCTATCGACCGCGCCCGGAGGAGCTGGCCGCGGCCTTCCGGCACAGCGAACCGATTCTCGCCGAGCAGGTAAAGGGGCTGACCTACAAGGAGGAGATCGCCGCGCGCGGCTCGTCGCTCCGGCGCGAGCTCGCCCGGACCGTGGGCTTCGTCCTGATCAGTCTCGCGCGGCCGAAGAGCTTCCGCGCCCGCCTGAGCCGCTGGCGCTGGTACCGCCGCCCTTACGCCGTGTCGCTGGCTTTGGTGCGGGTGCCGGGGTCGGCTCCTCCACCGCATAGGGGAAGATGAGGGTGCCGTCCGGCGCGGCGGTGAAGCTGGTCTGGGTCGGATAGGCGAATTCGATGCCGTCCGCGTTGAATCGCTTGAGCAAGGCCACCAGCACCTGGTGGCGGGCGTCGAACACCTTTTGCCAGACCTCGGTCTTCACGTCGAATTCGAGGCCGAAATCGAGGCTCGAGGCGCCGAAGCCGGTCATGCCGCAGCGCACGAGCACGCATTTCTCGACCGACTCCACGACCTCCTTCACGATCTCCGGAATCCGGGCGCAGAGGTCGGGCGGCGTCTGGTAGACGACGCCGAAGACCTGCACGATACGGCGCCGGTTGAGGCGCTGCATGTTGTGCAGCTCCTTGGCCAGCAAATTGGTGTTCGAAATGATCACCTCCTCGCCGGTCGTCGAGCGCACCCGGGTGGACTTGAGGCCGATCTGCTCGACCGTGCCGGAGGTCTGGTCCCAGCGCACGGAATCGCCGCGTCGGAAGGGCTTGTCGAAGATGATCGAGAGCGCCGAGAAGAGGTCGTCGAAAATCCCCTTGGCGGCGAGGCCGATGGCGATGCCGCCAATGCCGAGGCCGGCGATCAGGCCGGTGACGTTGACGCCCAGATTGTCGAGGATGACGATGGAGGCGACCGCGAAGATCGCCACCGTCACGAGCAGTCGGATGATGCCCATCGCGCTGCCGAGGCTGCTCGATTGTTCGAGGCCGCCGGCCCGATGCTCGATGACGCCGAGGATGATCTCGCGGGCCCAGAGCGCGACCTGCAGCGCGGTGGTGACCACGAAGATCGCGGTCACCGTGTCGTGGATGAGCTGCGGCGTCTCCGCATAGCCGACGACGAGGCGAGCCGCAGCGGCCGCCATGAACCAGATTCGGGTTCGCGCCAGCACCCGGCCGATGATCGTTCGCCAGTGGGTCTGCGCCGGGTCCGTGCCGCAGATGCGCACGCCCACCCATTTCAGGCCGTAGAGCAGGATGAAGATGACCAGCCCGACCGCGATCGCGAGCAGGAGCTGAACGCTGTGGATGGAGAGCCAGTGGGTCACGTCGCCCCAGAGCTGGCCGGCCTGGACGCCAAGCGGCGCAATCTCGTTCATCACTATGCTGCCCTGCGTTTCCTGCCCGTCCTGCGGCCGAGAAAGGCGATCAGCCCCCGCTCGGCGCTCGACAGATATTTCGTGGAGCGCGGACAATGCAAGGAAAGTCGTTTGCGCGGCGCCTGCCGCACCGCCTCGACGATCGCTGGATGGACATAGGATTTGCGGCTGATCGCCGGGGTGTTGCCGAGCGCCTCCGCTACCGGCTCGAGCAGCGCCTTGAGGCCGATCCCCTCCTCGCCAGCCGCGCAGATCTGCTCGAAAGCGATCACGCTCGCGGTCCATGTCCGGAAATGCTTGGCGGTGAAATCCGCGCCCGTGGCGTCGCGGATATAGTCGTTGACGTCGGTGGAGCTGACCGGCTGCGGCGCGCCGTCCTCGTCCAGATACTGGAAGAGGTGCTGGCCCGGCAGGTCCTGGCACTTTTTCACGATCCGGCTGAGCGTCGCGTCGGTGATCCTGAGCTCGCGCTCGATCCCGCTCTTCGCCTTGAAGCGCATCTTCACCGTTCGGCCGGCGACTTTGGCGTGGCGGCGGCGCAGGGTGGTCGCGCCATAGCTTTTGTTTGCCTCCGCATAGGCCTCGTTGCCTACCCGGATCCGGCCGCTGTCGAGCAATCTGACGACCGCGGCGACGACGGTGTCGCGGGTCAGCCTGCGCTTCCTGAGGTCCGCTTCGACTCGCCGCCTGAGCTTCGGCAGCACCTTCCCGAACTCCCGGCAGAGCTCATATTTCGCGGCCTCCTGCCGTTCGCGGAAATCGGGATGGTAGCGATACTGCTTCCGACCCTTGTCGTCATAGCCGATCGCCTGGATGTGGCCGTTCGGGTCGGGGCAGAACCAGGCGTCGCGATAGGCGGGCGGCAGGCCGATGCCGTTCAGCCGGTCGATCTCGTCCCGGTCGGCGACGCGCTTGCCATGCGCGTCGAAATATTGCCAGTAACGGCCCTGCCGCCGGCGCGTGATGCCCGGCAGGCTGTCATCCACATAGCGAAGCCGGCCGGTCATCGGCCTGTTAAAGCGCCGACGCTCCGCTTCGTTCCGGCGGCGGCAGACATCTGGATTGCGGGAATGGTGGGCCCCGGAGGATTCTTACCTCCACCTGACCGTAATCTGCGGTCTGCTCTGGCAGTTAAGCTAAAGGCCCGACCCCGGTTTCTAGGCGGAAAGGCTTTATATTCCATTACGCCAAAGGGGTGCCGGGCCCTTCAGGCGAGGCCGACTGCCGGCTTTCCGACCGGGTCGTGCCCGCCGCGCTCCAGCCGGGCGACATGCTGGTCGAGCCCGATCTGCACCGCCAGCATCAGCCAGGTAAAGGGCTGGTAGGCGATGCCGACGAAGATCGAGCCGACCAGGTAGATGATCTGGAAATGCTGGAGCGCGGTCGCGAGCGGCGCGATCCAGGCCTTGTCGCCCTCCACCCGCCGGTAGCGGCGCCGCAGCACCTCCATGCGGACGACGCCGATCCCATGGATCAGCAGGTAGATGATCAGGCCGGGAAAGCCCTGCTCGCCGAGCATCTCGAAATAGGCGCTGTGATAGGCGCGGGCCTCGTCGGCCTCGACCTGGGCGCTGACGATCTGGGTGTCGCCGCTCGTGTCGGTGTTCACCGTCACCACCTGGATATGGTTGGAGCGATAGGCGCCGAAGCCGCCGCCGAACGGGTGTGCCTGGGCATATTCCCAGGTCCAGGTCCACACCGCGAGGCGGGTGTTGGCGGACTGGTCGGCCGCGAAGCCCTGGATCGTGTCCATCCGGTTGGTGAAGGAGGAGGGCAGGAAGGGAATCGCGGCGGCGCCGAGCGCGCAGGCCGCGCCGATATAGAGCAGCCGCCGCTTCACGTCGCGCAGCATCAGCAGGCCGAGCACGCCGATGCAGACGAGGCCGGTGCGCGCCTCGGTGCCGATCGGCATCAGCAGGCAGGCGAAGATCAGGCCCGCGGCGAAGCCTTTCACCCGCCAGTCGGGCGGAAAGATCGTGCCATGTCTGGCGAGCCACAGGATCACCGGGATCAGCGCGATCGCGATCGTCGAGATGGTGCTGCTCTCGTAGAGGCCGCTATTGTTGTCGATCATCAGGTTGAGCACGCCGTAGCCGCCGCCCGACATCACTGTCTTCAGCCCGCCGACGATGATGATCGACGCTGCGGAGAGCAGGAGGAACAAGGCCGTCGCCTCGATCCGTAGCTTCGAGCGCATCGTCAGGGGAAGGAAGGCGGCGAAGGCCAGGGCCTTCCACGCCCAGTCCCATTTGTCCTGCGCGTCGACCGGGAAGTCGGCATTGAAGGTGGTGAACCCCGCATAAGCGAGCAGCACGAGGATCAGCCCCTGCCGCGCCGAGAAGGCGAGCCGGTCCTTGGGATCGGCGATCAGCCAGCCGGCCACGGCGAGCAGGGCGACGATCATCGACAGCGGGATGGAGTTCAGCAGATGGTAGGACAGGCGCTGCGGCGAGACGGTGTCGACATAGATGTAAGCCAGCGCGAACAGGAATGGGCGCCGCATGCCGAGCAGCAGCACGACTGCGAGGAAACCGATGAAGACGAGGTCACGCATCCCGTCGGGGCCACCAGCGCCGCGCGGACGTCCCGCCGTCCTGGTCGAGGTCGTTGCGCGACATCAGGCGCCAGACGGCGAGCAGCATCAGGCCGTGCGTCAGCCCGAGCGCGAAATTGTCGATCATCGGTCCGCCTCACCTGCCATGCGAAACCGCCTGATAGGCGATCGCGGTTGACGGGTCGTTAAGCCTGCAAGGCTAGGGCAGGGCGATGGCGGGTATCTTCCTCGTTGAGACGCGCGACCGCGGCTTCGCCGGAGACGCGCTCGACGCCGCCCGCGTGCAATTTGCCCGGCACGGCTTCACCGGCTGCACGGAGCACGCACTGCCGGGCTGGCGCCTGCTGCACGCACCCTGCATCCTGGGCGGTCCAGAGACCCTGTTGACCGAGGGCGACGATCTGGTCGCGGTCGCCGGCACCCTGATCTGCGACGGCAAGCTGGGCCGCGAGGCGCTCCGCGCCCTGCTCGGCATGACGGATCTGTCCAGGCCGGACTGGAGCCGGCTGGGCGGGCAGTTCGTCGCTCTGGTCCGGAGGGCCGGCCGGACCTTCCTGTTCACCGACTGGTTCGCCGCCTTCCAGCTCTTCCACGATCGCGAGCGGCGCGCCTTCTCGACCTCCCTGCTCGCCGCGGCGCAGGCGCTGCCGCGCCTGTCGTTCGACCCGCAGGGCGTCTACGAATTCGCCTTCAACGTCGTCCCGATCGGCAATGACACAATCTTCGCGGAGCTGAAGACTCTTGGCCCGCACGAGGCCCTCGAACTGGGGGAGGGGGGCGGTACGATCGCGCATCCGCTTGCCAAGCCGCTGCCTGAAGCCGCGGTTGCCATGCCCCTCGCCGAGCGGATCGAGCGGCAGCGCAATGCCCTCGCCGCGATCGTTCGGCCGCATGTCGACCATTACCATGACCGCATCTTCTGCCCGCTCTCCGGAGGGCTGGATTCGCGCCTGCTGCTGGCGCTGCTGCGCGAGGCGGGCGCCGCCCCGAACCTCTACGTCTATGGCGGGGCGGGGAGCGAGGACGTCGCCATCGCCAGAGCGATCGGCGCGGCGCTGGGTTTCGAGGTCGAGTGGATCGACAAGGGCGCGCGGGAGATCGCGCCGGATGAATTCGCCGCGCAGGTCGAGGCCAATTTCCAGAGCTACGATGCGCTCCCCAGTTTCGGCGACCTGTTCGAGAGCGGCGCCAATGCCGCCGCCCGCGCCGCGCGGCATGAAGGCGGGGCGATGGCCGCGTCGGGCGGCTGCGGCGAGATTTTCCGGAATTTCTTCTACCTGCCGGACCGGCGGCTGAGCGCGGCCGCGGTCGCCCGGACCTTCTTCGCCCGCTATGCGACGGGCGATCTCACCGAGGCCTTTGACGAGCGCGTCTTCCTGCGAGGGCTGGAGGACAAGATCCTCGGCGCGCTCGGCCGGGACGGGGAAAGCGGGCCGCTGCCGCGTGGCCTGATCGAACAGATCTATCCGCGCGTCCGCTGCCGGCCCTTTTTCGGCCGGGAGATCAGCAACGAGGCCCGGTTCGGCGCCTATCTGATGCCGTTCCTCGACCATCGCGTCGTCGCCGAGGCGATGATGCTGCCGCTGCCGCTGAAGAATGCCGGCCGGTTCGAGGCCGCGTTGATCGACGCGATCGACCCCGCGCTGGCCCGCCAGCCCTCCGCTTATGGTCACAGCTTTGCCGAGCCGCCCAGTCGCGCGCATCGCTGGAGCGAGTATAGCACCCGCATCCGGCCGGCCTGGCTGCGCCAGAAAAGCTACGCGATCCGCCGCCGCATGGGGCCGATGGCGGACGAACATGGCGGGCTGCTGGGCCCGGAGTGGCTCGGCCGGGTGATCGATCTCGATTTTCCCGTCATGCGCCGTTTCTTCCGGCCCGGGCGGATTTCCGACAGCGGCTTGCTTCGCCGCGTCGCCAACCTGGAATATTTCGCGCAGCGGCTCGGGTCGCGCCTCGCAGGCTAGTGCCGCTGGAAGGGGGTGATGCCCTCGGCCAGCCGGTTGTTGCGCACGACAAGGGCCTCGCCGCTCCAGTCGCCGACGAAGGCGGTCGACCAGGCGAAGCCCGGGACCAGCCAGGCGACATTGTCCTCGATGATCAGGCCGGCCGAAGGATTATGGCCCGCCTCGGCATGGACGGCGATGAAGGTGCCGTAATTCTCCTTGCCGGTCCCCTGCACGAAGCTGTTGCCGGCGATCCGGCCGACCGCGCCCTCGGGCAGGTCGATCATGTAATTGGTGTCGTGGCCCTGGCTGTCGTCGAAGCTGTTGCCGATGATCTCGACGCGGGGCGCGCGGATCTTCAGATAATGGCCGCCCGTGCCGCGCTCGAAGCGCGAATTGGTGACCCGGGCCGCGCCATAATGGCCGATATAGACCGCATGGGCGCCGTTGCCGTCGGGATGCTTGCCGAGCCGGCTGAAGGTGGAATGGTCGATTGCGATCGTGCTGTTCTCGTCGACGGCGGAGATGATTCCGCACTGGCCGTCGACGAACATCGACTCCGAAACTTCCAGATTGCCCTGTTCGATGCGGATGCCGGCGCCGTTGCCGTCGGGGACCCGCATATGGGTGAAGGTCAGCCCCTCGACCCGCGCCGAGCGTCCGCGCAGCACCAGGGTTGCCTTCTCCTCGCATATGGCGCCGTCGAACACCGCCTCGCCCGGCACCGCCGCCGCGAAGGTGATGGTGCCGGCTTCCTGGACGGCGCAGTCGCGATAGCGTCCGGAGGCGATGCGGATCGTCCCCCGGCCCTCGCCGATCGCGTTGACCGCGTCCTGCAGCGAGCCGTAGCTTCGCCCGGTCTCCGCCACGACGAAGGGGCCGTCGCCGGACTGCGCCCGCCCCGGGGCGCCGCCCAGCAGGGCGAAGGCAACAAGGGCGGCGGCGATCGGGCGGGTCATGGCCATGCCCGCCCCTTAGCGGGACGCGGTTGACGGTCGGTTAAGTCTATCGTGGCAAAGAGCCGGACATGCGCATCCTGCATGTTCTGGACCACAGCCTGCCGCTCCAGAGCGGCTACACCTTCCGCACCCGCGCCATCGTCAAGGCGCAGCTCGCCATGGGCTGGGAGGTCGCCTGCCTGACCGGGCCACGCCATGCCGGGGAGGGGCCGGATCCTGAGGTGGTCGACGGCATCACCTTCCACCGCACGCCGAAGGTCGAGCCCGCGCCTGCGCCGCTCGGCGAATGGCGCGAGATCAGGGCCATGTCCGACCGGCTCGACCGGCTGGTGGAGGACTGGCATCCGGACCAGCTCCACGCCCACAGCCCCGTGCTCACCGCGCTCGCCGCCCTGCCCGTGGCGAAGCGGCGCGGCCTGCCGCTGGTCTACGAGATCCGCGCCTTCTGGGAGGATGCGTCGGTCGGCAACGGCACCGGCCGGGAGGGCTCGGCCCGCTACCGCCTGACCCGGCTGCTCGAGACCTGGGCCGCGCGCCGCGCCGATGCGGTGGCGGTGATCTGCGAGGGTCTCAGGCAGGATCTGATCCGCCGCGGCATCGACCCGGACAAGATCATCGTCTCGCCCAACGGCGTCGACATGGAGCTGTTCGGGAGCCCGCCCGCGGCGGATGCCGGCTTCGCGAAGAGCCTGGGGCTGGAGGATGCGGACACGGTCGGCTTCATCGGCTCCTTCTACGATTATGAGGGGCTGGACGATCTGATCGCCGCCATGCCCTTGCTCCTGGCCCGGCGGCCGAAGGCGCAGCTTCTGCTCGTCGGCGGCGGACCGATGGAGCCGGCGCTGAAGGCGCAGGCGGAGGCCTCGCCCGCGCGGGACCGGATCCGCTTCGTCGGCCGCGTGCCGCATGACCAGGTCGAGCGCTATTACGCCCTGATCGACATCCTCGCTTATCCGCGCAAGGCGATGCGGCTCACCGAGCTCGTCACCCCGCTGAAGCCGCTGGAGGCGATGGCGCAGCGCAAGCTCGTCGCCGCCTCCAATGTCGGCGGCCATCGCGAGCTGATCGAGGACGAGGTGACGGGGACCTTGTTCCCGGCCGGTGACCCCAAGGCACTGGCGGAGTCGCTGGCTGATCTGTTCGAGCGGCGCGGCGAATGGGACACGCGCCGCGAGACCGCCCGCCGCTTCGTTGAGGAAGAGCGTAACTGGTCGTCAAACATTTCCCGTTATGCACCAGTTTACCAACGGCTTACCGGCAAGGCTTTATGATGGCATCGAAGCCCCCCAGCAATCTGTTCCGCGGCGCCGGACGCAACGCGCTCGATTTGCCCGTGGCAGGGCTCGCGGCTCTGGCCGCCGCGTTCGCTGCCTTCGCGATCCCGCAGGACATCCTGTCGCGCGCGGTCGTCGCCACCGGCCTGCCTTCGATCCTCTCCGCGGCGCAGCCGCCGCTCGGGCTGACCGCCCGGGTCGGCATTGCCGTGGGCGGCGCCGCGATCGTCTTCGGGCTCGTCTTCCTGTCGCTGCGGCTGTTCGACCGGAGCGGGATGGGGGCGCCGCATTCCGGGGCGGAGGAGGCGCCGGCCGGCCCGCGCGTGCGCCGCCGCGACGGCCATCCGGACGCGCCCGCGCCCCGGCCGATTTCCGCAGCGCGCGATCTG
>SMEU01000161.1_pt1 | contig 15464 bp, 20 predicted proteins | sample 2456051 | NCBI WGS metagenome assembly SMEU01 (sample SAMN10132600, study PRJNA489261) | soil metagenome | isolation source: day120 un-amended silt loam soil | place: USA | collected 2015-05-01
CAAGGACCCGCAGGCGCGGGTCGATTATGCGATCGACTGGTCGCCCTATCTGGACGGGCAGACGATCCAGACCAGCCTCTGGACGGTCACCCCCGAAGAGGAGGGTGGAATCGCCGCCGAGGAGGCGAGCTTCGAGCCGGCCAGAACCGCGGCCCGGCTCGCCGGCGGAGTCATCGGCCACAGCTATTCGGTTTCGAACCAGGTGACCTTTTCGGACGGCACCACCGACCTCCGCTCGATCACCCTGCGCGTGGAGGCACGATGATGGGCATGACGACCAGCGAGACCGCGGCGCTTCCGGTCGCCCTTGCCGAGCTGAAGGCGTTCCTCCGGATTTCGGTCAGCGACGAGGATGCGCTGCTCGCCGGGCTCGTGCGGGCGGCGGCGGAGCTTTGCGAGGCCTTTACCGGCCGGGCGCTGATCGACCGGAATGTGGAGGACATGGTGGCGGCCTCCACCCTCCGTACCCGGCTGAATGCCGGGCCGGTGCGGGCGATCGAGGCGGTGGCCGCGATCGACGAGGCCGGCCAGGCGACCGCGCTCGAGCCGGAAGCCTATGCGACGGAGATCGACGCCGGCGGCGAGGGCTGGGTGCGGCTGCGCGCGCCAATTGAGGCGAGGCGGCTGCGCATCACCTACCGGGCCGGCATGGCACCTGACTGGAACGGGATTCCGGAAATGCTTCGCCACGGCATCGTCAGGCTCGCGGCGCAATATTACCAGCAGCGCGGCGAAGCGCGGGATGCCGAAATGCCCGCAGCGGTGACCGCGCTCTGGCGGCCGTGGCGGCGGCTGCGGCTCAGATAGGATCTCAAAGATGTTCGAACGACTGGAAAGCCGCGTCGCGCGGCTGGCCGAGACGCGCGCGGGCGAACGGCAGCAGGCGCTTGCCGGGCAGCTCGGCGCGATCCTGCCGCGAGGCGTCACGGTCGAGGTGGGCGAGGATGGCGTGATCCTCTCAGGAGCCGGGCTCGGCCGGCGGCTGGTGCTCGACTCGAGCCTGCGCTGGACGATTGCGGGATTGCTGAAATGAGCGGGGCGGGCGAGGCCCTGGCCGAAGCCGCGCTGGCGGCGCTTCGCAGGGTGGACGGACTGAACGGCGTCTATGACGGACCGCCGCTCACCGCCGCCTTTCCCTATGCGACGGTCGAGACCGGGCCGGAAAGCGACTGGAGCCACAAGACCGGCACTGGCCGCGAACTGAGGCTCTCGATCCTGGTCCGCGACAAGCCGGAAAGGCCGGTTCGGCTTCGTCAGATCGTGGCGGCGGTCGAGGCCGCAGCGGCCGGGATCGGGCCGGATCTCACCGGTTGGCGGCTGGTCAATCTGAGATTTCTGCGCGGTTCGATGCTGCGCGAAACGGCTGCAGCATGGGCAGCGGCGATCGAGTATCGCGCGCGGCTGCTGCAGGCCTAGTGCGGTGGCGTCGTCTGCGCCGCCGGCGTCGCGGGAGGCGTCGCATTCGGCGCCGCGACGGGTGTGGGGGCAGGCGTCGCCGCGGGCGTTGTCGCCGGCGCGGGGGCGGATGCCGTCTGCGCCTGGCCGCCGGACGGGACCAGGGCCATTTCATAGCGCTCGCGGAAATTGGTGCGGGCGTCGTCGATCTCCATGTTCGCCGATTCCTCGGCATCGGCGCGGCTCGAGCGCGAGGCGATTTCGCGGCGGATGATGGCCTCGCGGAACGCGGTCTGCTGCGTGGTGCATTGCTGGGGAAAGGCGGTGGTGAATTCGGCCGCGGGCATCCGGCTCTGGGTCACGCGATCGACATAGGTACGAAGGCAGCCGGTGAACGCCTCACGGCTGGCCCGGGTGGTGTCAGTGGGCTGCATCCAGGCAGCCATGGCGACCACGAGAACAGACGAAATCATGACGACTTCCCATCCATCCAACGGTCTGAACAAAAAGGAGAGTGCGGCATGAGCGCGGAAAAAGGAAGCGCCTTTTTGCTGAAGGTCGGGGACGGCGGCGAGCCCCCCGGCTACGCGACCGTCGCGGGCATGCGCACGACGCAATTGTCGGTGAACGGCGAGGCGGTCAACGTGACCAGCAAGGACAGCGGCGGCTGGCGCGACTTGCTGTCCGGCGCCGGGATAAGGTCGGTGTCCGTGGCGGGCAGCGGCATCTTCACCGGCTCGACGGCCGAGGCGCGGCTGAAGACGAACGCGCTGGCCGGGCTGATCGACGATTACGAGCTCAGCTTCGAGAGCGGCGAGGCGATGCGGGGCCGCTTCCTGATCACCCGGCTCGACTATGCCGGCGATCATGGTGGCGAGCGCACCTACGCGCTGAACCTGGAAAGCTCCGGCGAAGTGGTTGCGGCATGACTGCCAATCCGCAGCGCGGCGAGGCCGCCTTCACGGTCGGCGGCGCACCGATCTTGCTGCGCCCGAGCTTTGCAGCATTGGTCGCGGCCGAGGAGGAGCTCGGACCGCTGTTCGCGCTGGTCGAGCGGGCCGCGGAGGGGCGACTCGGGATCGGTGAAATGGCGAGCCTGTTCTTCCATTGCGCCGCGGAACGGCCGGAGGCGCTGACCCGGGAGCGGATCGGCCAGGCGATCACCGAGTGCGGGCTTGCCAGGGCGACGCCGGCACTGCGCGTGCTGCTCACGCAGATCCTGCAGGGCCGTGTTTAGCGAGGTGGCGGGGCGGCTGGCCGGGATGGCCGGGGCACTGCTCGGCTGGCGGCCCGAAGAATTCTGGCGCGCAACCCCTGCGGAGTTGGCGGCCGTGCTCGCGGCGCTGAGCGGGGGAGGCGCGGCGCCGGTCACCCGCGCGGAGCTGAGGCGGCTCGAGGAAAGGTTTCCCGATGGCTGACGAGATCGAGACTTTGCTCGTCGCGGTGCGGGCGGACACCAACGGCTTCGCGCGCGATGTGGCGCTGATGAAGGCCGAGCTGGCCGGGTCGTTCGCCGCGGGCGCGGAGCAGGCGGGGCGGATGCTGGAGAATGCGCTGGTGCGGGCGCTGCGGACCGGCAAGCTCGGCTTCGATGATCTGAAGCGGGTGGCCCTGTCCGCCCTGGCGGAGATTGCCAGCGCGGCGATCCGGGGCGGGCTCGACGCCTTGTTCAAGGGCGGCGGCGGGCTCGGCGGGATCGCCAGCGGCCTCGGCAGCCTGCTCGCGGGCCTGCTCGGCGCGCCGGGCAAGGCGATTGGCGGGCCGGTCTCGCCGGGCCGCGCCTATCTGGTCGGCGAGCGCGGACCGGAGCTGTTCGTGCCGACGGCGAGCGGGCGGATCGAGGCGGGGCGTGGCCGGCGAGGGCCAGGCGCTGAAGGCGTCGGGACGGCAGGTGGCGCGGGCCGTGCGGCAAGCCTTGCTCAGAGCGGAGGGTTGATCAGCAGATGGGCGGTTCAGGGGCAGTAGCCGGCCTGGGCCGGCCCCGCGGGAGAAAATATTCGGTCTCGACCACGGTGCCCCGCCAGTTTTCCGGGACCGGCCAATGGCTCTCGCCTTCACCGCGGGCGATCAGAATATGGTCCGGCGCGAAGCCGTTCTCGATCAACACCTGGCGGACCGCATCTGCCTGCGCATCGAGCAGTGGCTCGTCCTGGCGGGAAAAGGGCCCGGTCGCGAAGATGCGCAGAACGACATGCGGGGCCGGCTGGCCTGGACGAATGAAGTTGCGGGCGGTTTGAGCGAGAATCTCTCGCGACCCGTCCCCCATTTCGCGCGAACCATTTTCGAAGTTCACCGGCATGAACGGGCAGCCGATCCGGACATAGGCTTCCGGGGCGGGCTGGGCGGCGGCGAGGGACAAAAGGACCGGGATGACCGTCCACATGCTCCGATCCTAGCAGCCGGCACGGAACGAAAGAAGCATCGACATGGGACACTGGCTGGCGCCGCCGGGCAGCGCGAAGACGCTCGGCACGGTCAAGCGCTTCGATGCGCGCTACTGGACGGTCAATTTCCCGCGGCCGATGATGGCCTCGGCGGTGACGACCGGGCCACAGGCGCTGAGGATCGAGGCCCTGTTTTACCGCCGGGACGATCTGGCGGGGCTGATCTGGGAGGCGGCGGACCGGTGGGACCATCCGCTCCTTGCCTATGAGACCGCGCGGGACTTCCGGCGCTGCCGGCTCAGCTTCCGCTGGCGCTCGTTGGGGCTGAAGGCGCTGGACGCGGTGCACGGGCCGACACTGACGATCGAGGGACGGAATTCGGACGGTACGCCGAGGAGCTGGTTCGTGCGGCTCTGGAACTATGCCGACGGCGCACCCGAGGATGCCGCGATCAGCCTGGATTTCGGCGCGCTGGCCGGCGGCTGGGCAGGCGAGGATCCGGTCTGGGCCGGGGACGTGGACCGGATGTTCGTCTCGCTGGTCGCGCCGGATTACGATTCGAGCGACGCGGCGCTGGAGGCGCCCGCAGAAGGCTGGGCCGAGTTGAGCGAGATCGCCTGCGACGGCTCGGGCTCGGTGCTGGCGATCGGCGACACGATCGTGCCGGAGCATGGTTTGCGGATCGCGACCGGCTATGACGACCACTATCATCTGACGCCGGCCCGGGTGCTGCACAATGCGCTCCGGCTCGGTTATCGCGCGCTGCTCAATCACTATGTCGGAATGAGTCATTATTTCCGGGTGGACGGGGACGGGCTCGTCACCGGCGCGCTGAACGGACCCTGCGCGGCCTGGCATTCGGATTTCCTGGCGCGGGCGGAAGCGGTCGGGTTCGGCGTGATCCTGTCGCTGAGCCACGAGCTGCTCGACGTCCATTGCCCGGAGGCGTGGAAGCAAAGGGCGGAGAATGGCGAACCGGCGCTGACCGGCTGGGAGCCGCCTTCCACCTTGCTCTCCCCGGCCAATGCAGAGGCGATGGGCTGGCTGCAGACGGTGGCGCGGGCGTTCGTGGCGCTCGCCATGGCCGCCGGGCAGGAAGTGCGCTTCCAGGTCGGCGAGCCTTGGTGGTGGGTGATGCCGGATGGCCGGATCTGCCTGTATGACGCGGCGGCTGTGTCGGCGTTCGCGCCGGTGCCGATCGGGGATGTGCGCGGTCTGCTCGACACGGCGCAGCGGGCGACGCTGGACGCCGCCGGCGCCGTGCTGGCCGAGTCGACGGCGGCCTTGTGCGCGGCGGTGCGCGAGGAGGCCCCGGCGGCGGAATGCCTGCTGCTGATCTACCTGCCGACCGTGCTCGCCGGTGCCGAGGTGAAGCGGGCCAATGCGCCGACGGGTTGGGCGGCGCCCGCTTTCGACGCGGTGCAGCTCGAGGATTATGACTGGGTGACCTCCGGGCGGACCGGCGCTTCGGCCTCGGCGGCCGCGGCGATGGCGGCGCGGCTCGGCTATCCGGTGACGACGCAGCATTATCTTGCCGGTTTCGTGCGCGAGGCCGCGGCGGCCGCGACCCTCTGGCCGCGCGTTGCCGGGGCGGCGGACTCGGCGTTGCGCCGTGGCATTGCCGAGGTCTTCATCTGGGCGCTGCCGCAGGCGATCCGCGACGGCTTCGTGCATTTTCAGATCGGCCCTTCGACAGGCTCAGGACAGGGAGAGACAGAGGTGGACGCCTTCGAGGATGTGAGCTTTCCGCTCGCGCTCGGGCGGGAGGTGGCGGTGGAGCCGGCCTTTCGGACCGCGATCGTCACCACCGCGAACGGCGCCGAGCAGCGCAATGCGGAATGGGCGGACGCCCGGCTCAACTTCGACGCGGGCCCCGGCATCAGGAGCGAGGCGGAGCTGCAGGCGCTGCTCGCCTTCTTCCGCGCCCGGCGCGGCGCGGCGGTCGGCTTCCGGCTGCAGGATCCGTTCGACCACAGCTCCAGCGGAATGACCGGAACTCCGACCGCCGGGGACCAGCTCCTCGGCGAGGGAGACGGCGCGCGGACCGCGTTTCTGCTGGTCAAGACCTATGGGGGACAGACGCGGCGGATCACGCGGCCGGTCGCGGGGAGCGTGCTGGTCTCGGTCGGCGGCATTGCCGTGGAGACCGGCTGGGCCCTCGGCGCGAACGGCGTGGTGGAGTTCGACGACGCGCCAGCCGCGGGCGTCGCAGTGCGGGCCGGCTATTGGTTCGACGTGCCGGTGCGCTTTGCGGAGGACCGGCTGAGCCTCAACCGCGCCACCTTCCTTGCCGGCGAGGCACCGTCGGTGCCGCTGATCGAGATTCGGGACTAGACCATGCCGGCCTTCCTGGAGCGCGACCTCGTCACGGCCGCCTTTTGCTGGCGGCTGGAACGGCGGGACGGGGTCGCGCTCGGCTTCACGACCCACGACAGGGATCTGGCGCGAGGCGGGCTGACCTATCGGGCTGCGCCCGGCATGCTGCCCTCGGCGATCAGCGTCTCGGATGGCTTCGATGCCGATTCGCTCGACATCAGGGGCGCGCTGACCAGCGACTCGATCAGCGCCGTCGACCTCGCCGCCGGGCGCTGGGACGGCGCGACGGTCCAGGTCTTCATGGTCGACTGGGAGGCGCCGGAGGGCGAGGCCCTGGCGGTGGCGCGGGGCGAGCTCGGCGAGGTTTCAATCAAGGGCGATGCCTTCGAGGCGGAACTGCGCGGACCCGTGGCCCTGCTCGACGCGGCGGTAGTCGAGCAGACCTCGCCCGAATGCCGCGCCAGGCTTGGCGACAGGAGATGCCGGGTCGACATGGCCGGGCGGACGCGGGTGACCCGGATCGCGGCGGTGGTCGCCGAGAACGTTTTCGAGGTCGAGGCGGCCGGCATCGGCAACGAGTTCGGCTTCGGCCGGCTGCGCTGGCTCGGCGGCGCGAACAGCGGTCTGGAAAACCCGGTGCTGCTGTCCGACGGACCCATGCTGACGCTGCGCGAGCCGCCGGCCTTTCCGCCGGCGGTGGGTGACCTGGTCGAGATCGCCGAGGGCTGCGATCGCATGCTGGCCACCTGCGCCGGCCGGTTCGGCAACGCCCTCAATTTCAGGGGCGAGCCCCATCTGCCCGGGATCGATCTGCTGACTCGCTATCCCGGCGCCTGAGTTCACCAAGAAGAAGGAGAAGGACCATGCGGCGTCTTGCTGGCATCGGAATCGCATTGCTTGGCCTGGCGGGCTGCCAGAGCCTGCCGTCGCTCGTGCGGATCGAGGTCGACGGCTCGACCCTCGAATTCAAGAAGAAGGCGCCCGCGGCCCCGGAACCGCCGGCGGCCGAGTCGAACGGCGCCGCCGATGCGCCGACCCCCTGACGCGATCGTCGCCCGGGCGCGGGCGATGATCGGGACTCGCTTCCGGCCGCAGGGCCGGTCCGCCGAAGACGGGGTGGATTGCGTCGGCCTGGCGGCGCTCGCGATCGGCGCCCGCAATGTGCCCCGCGACTATGCCCTGCGCGGCAATTCGGTCCGGCGGCTGGTCGCGGCCTTGGCGGCGGCTGGGCTCAGGCCGGTGGAGGCCATGCGGGCCGGCGACCTGCTGGCGTTCGTGCCGGGGCGGGGTCAGCTCCATCTCGGCCTGTTCACCGGCGCCGGGCTGGTCCACGGCGATGCCGGCCTCCGGCGCGTGGTGGAGCGGCCGCTGCCCTTGCCCTGGCCGCTCCTCGGCATCTGGAGATACTGAGCCATGGCGACGTTGGTCCTGACCGCGGTCGGCTCCTTCTTCGGCGGACCGATCGGCGGCGCGATCGGAGCGGTGATCGGGCAGCAGATCGACCAGAATATCCTGTTCCGGCCGAAGCACCGATACGGCCCGCGCCTCGGCGATCTCAGCGTCCAGACCTCGTCCTACGGCAGCCAGATCCCGAAGCTATTCGGGACGATGCGCGCGGCCGGCACGGTGATCTGGGCGACGGACCTGCGCGAGCACCGGTCGACCAGCGGCGGCAAGGGCCGGCCGAAGGTGACGACCTATTCCTATTCGGCGAGCTTTGCCGTGGCCCTGTCCGGACGGCCGGTGTCGGCCGTCGGCCGGATCTGGGCGGACGGCAAGCTGCTGCGCGGCACCGCCGGCGACTTCAAGAGCGCGACCCTGTTCCGGCTGCACGACGGCGGCGAGGACCAGGCCGCCGACCCCCTGATCGTCTCGGCGGAAGGCGCAGGGCAGGCGCCCGCCTATCGGGGCACGGCCTATGCCGTCTTCGAGGATATGAGCCTCGAGGATTTCGGCAATCGCATTCCCTCCCTGACCTTCGAGATCGTGGCGGAGGCCGGACCGGTTCCCATCGGCGAAATCGCCGAAGCGCTGGCCGATGGAGCGGTAAAGGCCGGCGAGACTCCCGCCCTGGGCGGCTATGCGGCTTCGGGCGACAGCGTGCGCGGGGCGCTGGAAGCGCTGGCCGACGTGGTGCCGCTGTCACTCGCCGACGACGGCGACGCGCTTCGCCTGCGGGCCGGGGGCGGAGAGCCCGCAATGCTGGCGGCGCGAGCCATGACCGAACGCCCCGAGATCGTCAGGCGCGGATTGGGTGCGGTGCCCGCCGAGGTGAGCCTCACTTATTATGATGCGGCTCGCGAGTATCAGACCGGTCTGCAGCGCGCGGTGCGGGATGGCGGCCGAGGCGCCGATCGGCGCGCCCTGCCGGCGGTGCTCGATGCGGGCGGCGCCAAGATGCTCGCCGACTACCGGCTCGCCTCGCTCCTCGCCGGCCGGCTGAGCGGCAAAGCGATGCTGGCCTGGCGGAGCGCGGCGATCCCGCCCGGGCGCGACGTCCGGATCGAAGGCGAGGCCGGGCTGTGGAAGGTCAGGCGCTGGACGCTGGAGGCGATGGCGGTGACGCTGGACCTGGTGCGCATCCCGGCGGCCACGCCACCGAGTCTCGCCGCAAGTCCGGGACGTACGGTCAGCGAGGTGGATGTCCCGCTGGGAGCAACTGTGATCCAGTTGCTCGATCTGCCGCTGGGCGAAGGGCTGGAGACGAAGCCTTTTCTCTTCATTGCGGCGGCCGGTTGCCGTGATGGGCGTTGCGCTCGATGCGCTGCCGAAGGCCGGCTCGGCGCAGTTCGATGCGATCTCCTCGCTCGAGGTCGAACTGGTCAACGATGCGATGTGGCTGGAGGGGCGGGATGACGACGCGCTGGTGGCGGGTGCGAATCTGGCCGCGGTGGGCGCAGAGCTGGTCCAGTTCGGCGCGGTCGACCCGCTGGGCGGTCGGCGGTTCCGGCTGTCGCGGCTGCTGCGCGGCCGGCGCGGGACGGAATGGGCCGCGGAGGCTCATGAAGCAGGCGAGCCGTTCACCCTCATCGCCCGCGAGACGTTGACGGCGATCGAGGCGCCGGCGGGTGTCGAGGCGCACGTGCTGGCAAGCGGCGTCGGCGACGGGCCGGACGCCGCCACGGCCGCCCGGTTCGTCGGCGCGGAGAATCTGAGGCCGCCGAGTCCGGTCCATCTGGCGGCGGTTGAAACCCTGGGAGGAGATCTGTCCATCTCGTGGGTTCGACGGAGCCGGCTGGGCTGGGGCTGGACCGACGGCACCGACGCGCCGCTCGGCGAAGAGGCGGAGCGCTATCACATCACGATCGCTGGTCCGGATTTTGCGCGGACGGCGGAAACGCTGCTCCCCGCCTATCTCTATACAGAAGCGGCGCGTGCCGCGGATGGGCCAGCGCCGCTCACCGTTACCGTGATCCAGGCCGGAAGCTTCGCCACGTCGCGGCCCGCCATTCTCATACTCGATTGACTCCAGGAGGCTCGCATGACCGACGCCAGCGCTCGTTTCGCGCTCCCCTTCATCCTGCCGGGACAGGCGCAGAAGGAAGCCTTCCACAATGAGGCGCTGGCGCTCGTCGACGCGGCGCTCCATGCCTGCGTCGCCGGCGACCCCACCGACGACGTGCCGCCGGATCCGGCGCCCGGCGAGAGCTGGCTCGTTGAGTCAGGGGCGGCCGGGCCATGGGCCGGAAAAGCCGGGAATATCGCCACCTGGACCGCGGGCGGATGGCGCTTCACGGCGCCGGTTCCCGGCATGATGGTATGGAAGATTGATGCAGGTTACCGGCTGCACTGGTCCGCGGGCGCCTGGAGCCACGGAGAATGGCCTGTTTCGACGTTAACCATCGGCGGCCAGCAGATCGTCGGTGCGCGCCTGGAAACGGTCGCAAGTCCTTCTGGTGGAACGATAATTGATGCGGAGGCGAGGGCCGCGGTGGACGCAGTCATTGTTGCACTTAGGACACATGGCTTGATCGAATGAAAAACATCTCTTTTCCAGTGAAACCGGGGCGGTTAGGGATCGTTTCGGTGTTGACTGGTCATCTGCGGTTCATCTTCCCGGTGGGCTGCGGCTTTTCAGCAACAGGTGAGGGCTGAAGCGTGCTTGCGTGGAAACCTCGCTTACCGTAAGAGATTTGGGTCGATCCCGCTTGGGACGCTGATGAAAGGGGAAGATTATGCGGAAGCTCGCCATTGTTGTGGCGCTGTCGTCTACCGTGCTCGCCACGCCGGCACTTGCGCGCAACGGCGCCTGGTACGTTGGGGGCGATTTCGGCGCGACCATCGTCGAAGATATCGGGTTCGACTACGGCCTCCAGCCAGTCATCCCGGGTGCCGGTGGCAATGCCCAGATCGGTCTCAACCACGATTATGGCTATGATGCCGCGTTGTTCGTGGGTTACGACCTCGGCGCGTTCCGCATCGAGGCGGAAGTCGCCTATAAGCGCGCCCGCGTCGACGACATCGAGACGGTTGTCAGGCTCCCGGGTGCTCCGGGCACCGGCGTTCCCGTCGGTGGCGTGATCACTCCGGATACCTACCCCGCCGGTGGCGGGCGCACTTCCGCGCTCAGCTTCATGATCAACGGCATGCTCGACTTCGGCGACGATGACGGCGTCAGCGGCTTCGTTGGCGGCGGTGTCGGTGTCGCCCGGATCGACTATAATAATGTTCGGGCCTTCTCGAACACGGCTGCCGGCATCGATGACAGCGACACGCGCTTCGCGTGGCAGGTTGTCGCCGGCCTTCGTCAGGCGATCACCGACAATATCGACGTCACCGTCCGGTATCGTTTCTTCAACGCCGACAACATCCGGACCGTGGACTTCCGCGGCCTCGAGTCCGAGTCGCGGTTCCGCTCGCACTCGCTGCTCGGCGGCATCACCTTCAACTTCGGCGCGCCGCCGGCTCCGGTTCCGATCCCGCCCTGCCCGGACGGGTGGAGCCGCGATGCGTCCGGCGTTTGCGTAGCACCGCCGCCGCCGGAAGTGCCGCCGCCGCCGACGAAGACCTGCCCGAACGGCTCGGTCATCCTGGCAACCGAAGATTGCCCGGCGCCGCCGATCATCGGTCCGTTCATCGTCTTCTTCGATTGGGACAAGGACGAGATCACCCCGGCTGCCGCCGCGATCCTCGACAACGCCGCCGCTGCCTACCAGCAGACCGGCCGCGCGTCGGTGACCCTGGCGGGCCACGCCGACCGTTCCGGTTCGGACGCCTACAACGTTGGCCTGTCGCAGCGGCGCGCCAACAATGTGCGCTCCTACCTGGCCGGCCGCGGCGTTCCCGACGGTTCGATCACGACCGAGGCGTTCGGCGAGAGCCGGCCGCTGGTCGACACGGCCGACGGTGTGCGCGAGCCGCAGAACCGGCGCGTGGAAATCACCTTCGGCCCCGGCTCCGGCTGGTAAGAAGGGCGTCCGCCGCTTCGGCGGTGGAACGTTCCAGGAATTGGGGTCGGCCTTCGGGCCGGCCCTTTTTCTTTGCGGAGCAGGCGTCATGAGCGCGGGTGACCCAGGGGGGTTTTGCCTTTCCCCCTGTTCCACGCGAGCCGCCTTTGATAACGGGACCCCAAGCCATCACCTGTGGGATCCATTGAATGCGCATCGCGATTATCGGAACCGGCTATGTCGGCCTGGTGTCCGGCGCCTGCTTCTCGGACTTCGGTCATGACGTGATCTGCGTCGACAAGGATGCGGCGAAGATCGGTGCGCTCGAGAAAGGCGTGATGCCGATCTTCGAACCGGGTCTGGACCGGCTGGTCGCCCGCAACGTTGCCAGCGGCCGACTCGCCTTCACCACCGAGCTGGCCGAAGGCGTCAGGGGGGCGGAAGCGATCTTCATCGCGGTCGGCACGCCCTCGCGGCGAGGCGACGGTCATGCCGACCTCTCCTATGTCTATGGCGCCGCCCGCGAGATCGGGGTGCTGCTGGACGGCCCCACGGTGGTGGTCACCAAGTCGACGGTCCCGGTGGGCACCGGCGACGAGGTGGAGCGGATCCTCATGGAGGTCGCTCCCGAAGCCACAGTCGCCGTCGTCTCCAATCCCGAATTCCTGCGCGAGGGCGCGGCGATCGAGGACTTCAAGCATCCCGACCGGATCGTGATCGGCGCCGAGGACGAGCGCGCGATCGAGGTGATGCGGGAAATCTACCGGCCGCTCTATCTCAACAAGGCCCCCCTGCTGTTCACCTCGCGGCGGACGGCCGAGCTCACCAAATATGCGGCCAATGCCTTCCTCGCCACCAAGATCACCTTCATCAACGAAATGGCGGACCTGTGCGAGGTGGTGGGCGGCGACGTCCAGGACGTGGCGCGCGGCATCGGTCTCGACGGCCGGATCGGTCCGAAATTCCTGCACGCCGGGCCCGGTTATGGCGGCTCCTGCTTTCCCAAGGATACGCTCGCGCTGCTGAAGACGGCCGAGGACATGCAGAGCCCGCTGCGCATCGTCGAGGCGGTGGTGAAGGTGAACGACGGCCGCAAGCGCGCCATGGGCCGCAAGGTGCTGAAGGCGCTGGGCGAGGAGGCGCGCGGCAAGATCGTCGCCCTGCTGGGCCTCGCCTTCAAGCCGAATACGGACGACATGCGCGACGCGCCCTCCATCGCGATCGTGCAGACGCTGGAGGATGCCGGGGTCATCGTGCGGGGCTACGATCCCGAAAGCATGGAGCAGGCCCGGCCGATCATGCCGGGCGTGGCGCTCTGCACCGGTCCCTACGAGGCGGCGCAGGGAGCCGACGCAGTCGTGCTGGTCACCGAATGGGACGCACTGAGAGCGCTGGACCTGGACCGGCTGGCGGGATCGATGCGGCAGAAGATCCTCGTCGACCTGAGGAACATCTATCCGCCGGAAGAGGTGGAGGAAGCGGGGTTCGCGTGGCATGGCGTGGGCCGGCCGGCGCGGGCCTGAACACCGGCAAAGGCAACCTTGGCCGGGGCCGCTCGTTCGGGTCGCAGAGGAGCTATCCAATGACCCGCCTTGCCCTCGCCCTCGCCCTCGCCCTCGCCGTCGCGGCCGGACTGGCGCTGTCCTCCGGCGCACTCCTGGCGCAGCATCCCGCCCCGCATGCCGGCGCGAACCTTCGTAACGCCCGGGGCCAGGTCGTGGGCGACGCCACCGCCACGCGGCATGGCAATGTCCTCAGGATAAGGCTGACCGTGCGCGGCTTCGTTCCCGGAACCCACGGCGTGCATCTCCATCAGACCGGGCGTTGCGACGCGCCCGCCTTCGCCGGCGCCGGCCCGCACTGGAATCCGGCGGACCGCCAGCATGGCCGGCTGAACCCGCAGGGCCCGCATGCCGGCGACCTGCCCAATCTCCAGGTGCGCGAGAATGGCAGCGGACGGCTCGACTTCGACGTGCTGGTGCCCGCGGGCACGGCAGCGGGCGCCAATCCTGTGCTCGACACGGACGGTACTGCGATCGTGATCCACGCCGCTGCCGACGACGAGCGCAGCGACCCGGCCGGCAATTCCGGCGCCCGCATTGCCTGCGGTGTCTTCCAGGCCCTCTAGATCGGCTCGCCGGCTTCCCGGGCGCGATCGACCCGCGTCGCCTCGAGCTCTGCGATCTTTCGCGAGCCCAGCCAGAGCGCGACCAGGGTGAAGGGTGGCACGACGTAGAGCCAGAAGATGCCCGCGCTGAGGCTGTGGGTCACGTCCGCCATCTTCCCCGCGAAATAAGGGCCGAGGGCAAGGCCGACCATCGTCGTGCCGAGCACATAGGTGGCGCCGGCCGTGCCGCGCATGCGCGGCAGGACGACGTCCTGCAGGGTCGCGACGGCGGCCCCGACCCAGGCCGAGCCGAACAGCTGGGCGAACGGGCTGGCGATGTAGAAGGCGCCGAGATCCGGCGTGGTGAACATGACCCAGACGGCGGGCGCGGGCAGCACCACCGCCAGCATGTTGACGAAGATCCGGCCACGTACGTCCCGGCCGCGCCAGAGGTCCGAGATGATGCCGCCCAGGATGACGCCCGTGGCGGCGGCGATCGCGGCGCCCCAGCCCAGGATCGTCGCGACCTCCTCGACGGCGGACCCCCCCATGAAATGCGCCGGTGCGGTCGGCGTGCCGTAGAAGGTCCTGATCGCATAAGGCGGCGCCCAGACCGCAATGGCATAGGTCATGAACGAGATGCTGCCGAAGGCGACGGCGAGCATCACGACGGTGCGGTTCCCCCAGATCAGCCGGTAGACCGCCGGGTCGCGGTGGCGCACCGACTGCACCCACGAGAAAATCGCGTAGACGCCGAGGCCGTAGGCGAGCCATTGCGGCCAGTCGCCGGTGAGCCGGCCGAGGCCCGCAACCGCCGCGGCGATGGCCGCCAGTGCGACGAGGTTGAGACCCAGGGCGGGGGGAATGCGCGAGACGCTGATCAGGGTCAACGGCGGCAGGATGGCAAGCAGCTCCTGCCCGAAATCGCGCCAGGCGTTGGGCCGGACGACCGGCTGGTCGAGCCCGTCCATCGCGCCGCGTCTCGGTTCCCGGAGCGTCATCACCCACAGAGCGAGCAGCAGGCCTGGTATGCCAACGGCGAGGAAGGCCGCCTGCCAGCCGTGCAGGCCGAGCGGCGCGTCCGCGGCGTTGGGGAAGGCGGCGTTCCAGCGGCTGCTGACGAAGCCGCCGACGGGCAGGCTGAGGCCGCCGCCGATATAAAGGCCGGCCGAATAGATGGAGAGAGCGGTCCCGCGTTTCTCCTTCGGAAAATAGTCCGAAATCATCGAATAGGCGGCCGGCGACGCGCTCGCCTCGCCGATGCCGACGCCGATCCGGGCGACGGTCAGCATGGTGAGGTTGCTCGCAAGGCCCGACAGGGCCGTCATCGACGACCACAGGCCGAGCCCCATCGCGATCAGCCGGCCGCGATACCAGCTGTCGGCGAGCCGACCGAGCGGGATTCCGAACAGGGCGTAGAAGACGGCGAAAGCGGTGCCGTACAGGAAGCCGATCTCGGCATCCCGCGCCTGGAAGTCATGTTTGATGTCCTGGGCGAGGATCGAGATGATCTGCCGGTCGATGAAGTTGACGACATAGACGAGGACGAGGACGAGGAGAGCGTACCAGGCGTAGGCGCCGATGCGCGAGTGCGGTCGGGCGGCGTCGGGCGCGGGCTCGCGGGCCTCTTCCATTCAGCCTCCCCCTCGATTGTGCTTCGCTTTGCTCTTGGCTAGCAGAGCGGAGCGCTTTGGCAACAAGGCTGAGCCCAATGACGGTGAAGGTCCTCTTCGTCTGCCTCGGCAATATCTGCCGCTCGCCGCTCGCCGAGGCGGCGTTCCGCGCGGAGGCGGCGCGGATCGGCCTCGACGCCGAGGCGGACAGCGCCGGCACCGGTGGCTGGCACCGGGGCGAGCCGCCCGATCGGCGCGCGAT
>SMEU01000193.1_pt1 | contig 15358 bp, 17 predicted proteins | sample 2456051 | NCBI WGS metagenome assembly SMEU01 (sample SAMN10132600, study PRJNA489261) | soil metagenome | isolation source: day120 un-amended silt loam soil | place: USA | collected 2015-05-01
GCCGCGACCCTGCCGGAGGACATCCGCCGCCAGATCACCCGCGAGCGCCGCCCGGGCGCGCCCGACGCGGCGATCGACCCGATGGCCGATCCCGCGGTCCGCGCCGCCGTTGACCGCGCCCATTTCGAGGTGCTGCTCGGTTTCGAGCTGACTCCGGACCAGCTGCGCTACAACGCGACGCGCTGACGATAAGACAGGGGACAGTTACTCGAACTGTCCCCTTTCCGTTGACACTCGCGGGGCAAGCCTCCACAGCGTCACCCGTCCGTTCAGGACGCGCGGGAGAGGGTCGTCTTGCACGGCCGCCGAAGGAGCAACCGCCCCGGAATCTCTCAGGCAAAAGGACCGCGCGTTCAGGACACTCTGGAAAGCGCCCGCCGTCGCTCCGGTGACGGCGGACCACCGAAGGGGTAACCCGTCACGGCTTCGGCAAAGGCGGGGAAAGCTCTCAGGTCCCGGTGACAGAGGGGGTATTGGAACCATCCGGCCGCTCATGCGGTCGGACCGATACGTCCGGGAGCCAGCCAAATGAGCGACCAAGCAGAAGCCCTTCCCCTCGACAGCTGGCACAAGGCCCGCGGCGCCCGCATGGTGCCCTTCGCCGGCTATGCCATGCCGATCCAGTATGAAGGGATCATCGACGATCTGATGGTGACCCGCCGGGGTGATCATTTCTACGTCGTCGTCAATGGCGCCACCAAGGCCGGCGACATCGACTGGCTGCAGACCCATTTGCCGCGCACCGTCGTGCTCGACCATATGAAGGAGCAGGCCCTGCTCGCCCTGCAGGGGCCGAAGGCGGCCGAAGCGCTGGCCCGCCTTTCGCCCGGCGTCGAGCAGCTCGGCTTCATGACCGGCGGCGCCTATGAGATCGGCGGCGCCAAGGCCTGGATCAGCCGCTCCGGCTATACCGGCGAGGACGGCTTCGAGATCTCGATCCTTGCCCGCGACGCCGAGACGGTCGCGACCCTGCTCTGCGACCAGGACGAGGTGAAGCCGATCGGCCTCGGCGCCCGCGATTCGCTGCGCCTCGAGGCGGGCCTGCCGCTCTACGGCCACGATCTCGATCAGCATACCACTCCGGTCGAGGCGGACCTCGTCTTCGCGCTCTCCAAGCGCCGCCGCGCCGAGGGCGGCTTTCCGGGCTGGCACCGGATCGCCAAGGAGCTGGACGAGGGCGCGATCCGCAAGCGCGTCGGCCTGACCATCGAGGGCCGCCAGCCGGTCCGCGAGGGCGCGCTGGTCGTCGACGGCGAGGGCAACGAGACCGGCAAGGTTACTTCGGGGGGCTTCTCGCCGAGCCTCGAGGTGCCGATTGCCATGGCCTATGTCCCCTGGGCTTCGGCCACGCCGGGCGCGACGATCACGCTCGAATCGCGCGGCAAGCTCTTCACCGGCACGGTCACGCCGATGCCGTTCGTTCCGCATCGCTACCAGCGCAAGGGAGGCGCCCAATGACCGTCTATTACACCAAGGAGCATGAGTGGGTGCGGGTCGAGGGCGACAGCGCCACCGTCGGCATCACCGATTTCGCTCAAGGGCAGCTCGGCGACGTCGTCTTCGTCGAGGTGCCCGAGGCGGGCCGCGCGCTGACCAGGGGCAATGAGGCCGCGGTCGTCGAATCGGTGAAGGCCGCGTCCGACGTCTATGCGCCGGTCTCCGGCACGGTCACCGAGGGCAACCAGGCGGTGGTCGACGAGCCCAGCCTGGTCAACACCGACCCGGAGGGCGAGGGCTGGTTCTTCCGGCTGACCCTGTCCGACAATCACGAGCTCAGCGAGCTGATGAACGCCGAGCAGTACCAGGCCTATTGCGACGAGCAGTGACTCTGCGTTTGCTCGCCTTGCTGATGCTCGCAGCATCCACTCCGGCTTGCGGCTCCGCGCATGAGGAGCCGATGGCGACCACCGATGTTATCGCCAATATCGGCTCATTGAACGGCCGGACGGTACGAGTGGCCGGCTATCTGGGCGATTGCCGTGGCTATGAGTGTCGTCTGTTCCCGAGCCCGAGCGAAAAAGCGCTGGCAGATCGCTACTATGGGGAGTTGATGGCGGCCGCACATGAGGGGAGAAGACCGACCCTCCCTGAAACCGTGCCGGTATTCCTCGGTATCGGATCGGGCGAGAATTTCGAATTCGACCGGAGAGCGGCGCCCTATCAGAACGGCTATGTTGTGATCACCGGCCGCGTCACCAATCGGTGCCGCTATAACGGCCGGCCGTCATGCACCGACAGGACCACCGACGTGGAGCCGACGCAGATCGAACGTTCGACCCCACCCCAATCGCAAGCCGGGAATCATACCTGATGGTCAACACCGCCAACCGCTGGTCAGCGGCCGATTATGCCAAGAATGCCGCCTTCGTGCCGCGGCTCGGCGACGCGGTGCTGCAATTGCTCAATCCGCAGCCCGGCGAACTGATCCTCGACCTTGGCTGCGGCGACGGCGTGCTGACTGCGCGGATCCTCGAGGCGGGCGCCAGGGTGATCGGTCTCGACAGCTCGGTGGAGATGGTCGAGGCGGCGCGCGCGCGCGGCATCGACGCCTTCGTCGCCGACGCCGAGGACATGGAGCTCGAGCGGTTCGGCCAGTTCGACGCGGTCTTCTCCAACGCGGCCCTGCACTGGATGCTCGATCCGGACGCGGTCGCCAGCGGCATCTTCACGGCGCTGCGCGAGGGCGGCCGCTTCGTCGGCGAGATGGGCGGCGAGGGCAATCTCTTCACGCTCCGCACGGCGCTTCGCGACGAACTGACCGCGCGCGGCTACGCGATGCCAGCGCAGGACCCGGCCTGGTATGCGGGAGTCGAGGAGTTCGCCCGGCTCTATGTCACCGCCGGTTTCTCCGAGGTCCATGCCGAATTGATCCCGCGGCCGACGCCCTTGCCGGGCGGCGCGGCGGACTGGGTGAAGACCTTCCGCGCCGGGGTGATGGATGTGGCGATGGTGCCCGAGTTCGAGCGCGACGATATCGCCGCCGCCGTCGAGGCCCGGGTCGCGCCAAGGCTCCGGCAGCCCGACGGCAGCTGGTCCGCGGATTATGTGCGCCTGCGCTTCTCGATGCGGAAGCCGGGATAAGAGTGGGGAACGGAAACTTGCGCTATCTTCCTTTGAGCGATGCCGACCGGAGCGAGATGCTCCGTGTGATCGGCGCCCAATCGGTCGACGATCTGTTCACCGACGTGCCCGAGGCGGCGCGGCTGACGGGGACGATCGAGGACCTGCCCGATCATGCCTCGGAGCTCAGCGTCGAGCGCCAGCTCGGCGCGCTCGCGCGGCGGAACATCGCCGCGGGCGAGGTGCCCTTCTTCATCGGTTGCGGCGCCTATCGCCACCATATCCCGGCGAGCGTCGACCATATCATCCAGCGCGGCGAGTTCCTGACCAGCTACACGCCCTATCAGCCGGAGATCGCGCAGGGCACGCTGCAGGCCCTGTTCGAATTCCAGACCCAGGTCGCGCGCCTTTACGGCTGCGATGTCGCCAACGCCTCGATGTATGACGGCTCGACCGCCTGCTGGGAGGCGATCGCCATGGCCGGACGGGTCACCCGGCGGAAGAAGGCGGTGCTCTCGAGCGGCCTCCACCCGCATTATGTCTCGCTCGCGCAGACCATGGCGAAGTTCACCGGCGACACCTTGCTGCTCGCGCCGCCGTCGCTGACCGCCGAGCTCGACGTCGACACGCTTGCCGTGGACGGCGAGACGAGCTGCGTCGTCGTCCAGTATCCCGACATTCTCGGCCGCATCGTCGACCTCTCCGGCCTCGCCGCCAGGTGCCAGGCCGCGGGCGCCTTGCTCGTCGTCGTGAACACCGAGCCGGTGGCGCTCGGGGCGATCAGGAGCCCGGGCGAGATGGGCGCGGACATCGTCGTCGGCGAGGGCCAGTCGATCGGCGTTGGCCTGCAGTTCGGTGGCCCCTATTGCGGCCTGTTCGCGACCCGCGACAAATATGTCCGGCAGATGCCCGGACGCCTCGTCGGCGAGACCGTCGACGCGGAGGGGAAGCGCGGCTTCGTGCTCACTTTGTCTACCCGCGAGCAGCATATCCGCCGCGAGAAGGCGACCTCCAACATCTGCACCAGCTCGGTGCTCTGCGCGCTCGCCTGGACCGCGCACATGACCCTGCTGGGCGAGAAGGGGCTGAGGCAGCTCGCCGCGCTCAATCATGCGAAGGCGGTGGCCGCGGCGGAGCGGCTGGCCAGGGTGCCGGGCGTGACCCTGGTCAACGACGCCTTCTTCAACGAATTCACGCTTCGGCTCTCGAGGGAGGCCCGGCCGATCGTCAGGACATTGGCCGAGCAGCGAATCCTCGGTGGCGTCTCGCTCGGCCGGCTCTATCCGGGCGAGGCCGAGCTGGAGAGCGGCCTCGTCGTCGCGGTGACGGAAACGACCGCGGAGGAGGATGTCGAGACCTTTGCCTCCGCGCTTCAGGAGGTGCTGGCATGACGATCAACCAGAGCGGCTGGCGCCCGACCGCCCCCGAAGCTTCCGACAAGGCGCCCGAGACCTGGACCGGCAACCGCGCGCTGATGCTTGAGGAGCCCCTGCTCTTCGAGATCGGCGACACCCAGACGACGGGCGTCGATTTCGCCGAAGCTCCGGCCGGGCCATCGCGCCTCGGCGGGCTCGAGCGGAACCGCGACATCGGCCTTGCCGGCCTCTCCGAGCCGGAGACGGTGCGCCATTACACCCGGCTGAGCCGGCAGAATTACGCGATCGATCTCGGTGTCTTCCCGCTCGGCAGCTGCACGATGAAGCACAATCCGCGGCTCAACGAGAAGGTCGCGCGGATGCCGGGCTTCGCCGACATCCACCCGCTGCAGCCGGTCGACACGGTGCAGGGCGCGCTGGCGGTGATCCATGAGCTCGCCATCTGGCTGCTCAAGCTGACCGGCATGCACGGGGTCGCGATGAGCCCGAAGGCGGGCGCGCATGGCGAGCTTTGCGGCCTGCTCTGCATCCGCTCGGCGCTCGAGGCCCGGGGCGATCCCCGCGAGGTGATCCTGGTGCCGGAGAGCGCCCACGGCACCAATCCCGCCACCGCCGCCTTCGCCGGCTACCGGGTCGAGAACATCCCGGCGACCGAACGGGGCCGCGTCGACGTGGCGGCGCTGAAGGCCCGGCTCGGCCCGGACGTCGCCGGGGTGATGATCACCAATCCGAACACCTGCGGCCTGTTCGAGCCGGACATGATCGAGATTTCGGCGGCGGTGCATGCGGCCGGCGGCTTCGTCTATTGCGACGGCGCCAATTTCAACGCGATCGTCGGCCGGGTCCGGCCGGGCGACCTCGGCATCGATGCGATGCACATCAACCTGCACAAGACCTTCTCGACGCCGCATGGCGGCGGCGGGCCGGGCTCCGGGCCGGTGGTGCTCTCCGAGGCCTTGTCGCCTTATGGCCCGCTGCCGTTCGTCGCCCGCTATCCGGACGGCCATTATGCCCTGATCGAGGAGGAGAATGCGCCGGACGTGCATCCGCACGGCTTCGGCCGGATGACCGCCTTCCACGGCCAGATGGGGATGTTCACCCGCGCTCTCTCCTACATCCTCAGCCACGGCGCGGACGGCCTCCGCCAGGTCGCCGAGGATGCCGTGCTCAACGCCAATTACGTGCTGCGCAGCCTCGACGACCTGCTCGATGCGCCGTTCGGGGCGAGCGGCCCGTGTATGCACGAGGCGCTGTTCAGCGACCGCGGCTTCGGCGGCGATCTCTCTACGCTCGATCTCGCCAAGGCGTTGATCGACGAGGGCTTCCACCCGATGACCATGTATTTCCCGCTGGTCGTGCACGGGGCGATGCTGGTCGAGCCGACCGAGACCGAGAGCAAGGCGACGCTTGACCAGTTCATCGGCGCGCTGCGCAGCGTGGCGAAACGGGCCAAGGCGGGCGATCAGAGCCTCAAGGCGGCGCCGATCTACGCGCCGCGCCGCCGCCTCGACGAGACGCTGGCCGCGCGCAAGCCGGTTCTCGTCTATCGGGAGCCCGATCAGGCCGAAGCGGCGGAATAGACTCAGGCGCTCCGCTGGGGCGGCGGGCTCTCACTTTCGGAAGAGGAGGATGATCACGAGCACGCCCGCTTTCTGGGCGACGGCGATGCCGGCCCCGGCGGCGACGAGGCCGGCCACGCCATATTCGGCGGTGCGGTCGCCGGACTGATAATCGGCATAGCGGTTGCCGGGGGTGAACTCGGCCTGCGCGGCGAAGCGCTGCGCCGCCTGCCGGGTCTGCGCCAGCTGCGACATCACCGTCACCATGTTGAGGCTGAGCACGCCGCTCCGCCCGAGCAGGCGCACGTCATAATTGAGCGAGTTCTCGGCCGTTCCGCCGAGCTGGATGTTCCGCGCCCAGACCAGGCTGTGCGTGCTTCGGTTGTAGGAAGGCTGCTCCGCCCAGCCGACCAGATGCTGGGACGGGTAGCCGCCGGCCGTGCGGCGCTGATTCTCTTCCGCTTCGCCCGCCTGCATCTGCCGGAGCAGCTCCGCATAATCGGTTGCGTTCGCGTCGGTGTCGCTGACATAGCCGGTCGCCTCGTAGGTGATCACGGCGCCCCAGGCATCCGGATCGTAGAAATTCCTGCCGGCTGGAAAGACGATGCCGAGCACGTCGGTCGCCGCGTCGGGCGGATTGCCCCAGCCGTCGACCAGCACCAGCCTCGCCTCCTCTGCAGGCAGGAAGTAATAATCCCGGCCGAGGTGAAGCACGGCATTCGCCGCCGGAAGCCTGATATCGCCGGTTTGGGGATGCAGCCGCGCGGCGATCGATTCATATTGGGCCCGCAGCTGATTCTCGTCGGGGAGGTTCAGTGCTGCCGCCGGTTCGTTCGCTGCCGGGGGCGTGGATGGCGGGACGGCGCGGGCGGCAAGAACGGGTGGCAACATGAGCAAAGCCAGTGCGCACACCACTATAGCGAGTCGTTTCATAATGATTCGCCCCTGTGCATTGCGTGACACAGGTTCTGCGCCAAGACCACCGCAAATTGAGCGGCCATCTGTTAGGCGCGCGCGATGATGACAATACGATGTGATAACTTGATCGATGTTGTCATCGCTTTTGCACTAATCATGCGCGCCGGGCATTGCCGCCAAGAGGCGACGAAGGGCGCAACGGCATGACGGACCATCGTCGCTCCGCTCCGCACGTGGCGCGCAATGCCGGTCCGATCGCGGACGTGCTGCGCGAGATCCTGCCGGAGCGCGGCCTGGTGCTGGAGGTGGCGAGCGGGACCGGGGAGCATATCCTCCATTTCGCGCGGGAGTTTCCCAAATTGCTCTGGCAACCGAGCGATCCCGATCCCGTGGCCCTGCGCTCGATCGAGGGCTGGCGGGCGGACAGCGGCCTGTTCAACCTGCTCCCCGCAGTCTCGCTCGACGCGCGGGGGGCCGAGTGGGCGGCGCCGCAGGCCGACGCCATCCTCTGCATCAACATGGTCCATATCAGCCCCTGGTCGGCGACCCTGGGGCTGCTGCGCGGGGCGGGCCGGCTGCTCGGGCAGGGCGCGCCGCTCTACCTTTACGGACCCTGGCGCCAGGCGGGGGTCGAGACCGCGCCGAGCAATGAGGCGTTCGACGAGAGCCTCAGGGCCCGCGATCCCGAATGGGGCCTGCGCGCCCTGGAGGACGTGGCCGCCGAGGCGGGGACACACGGCCTCGCGCTCGATCGCGTGGTCGGGATGCCGGCGAACAACATTTCCGTGGTTTTCAGGAAGGGCTGATCGGGGTCGGCCGGTCGCCCAGCCGGGCCGCCAGCCGCGACAGGAGGAGCAGCCAGAACAGGCCGAAGCACCAGCCCGCGACGACGTCGCTCGGCCAGTGCACGCCCAGCATCGGTCGGCTGATCCCGGCGACCAGCCCCGCGAGCAGGGCCGCGGCCAGGGCCGGACGGCGCCATCTGGAATCCTCGGGAATGAGCAGGACGACGAGGGTAACCCAGACGATCACGGCACTTGCGGCGTGGCCGCTCGGGAAGGAATCGGTGCGCGTCCCGATCAGGTGGAGATGGGCGTCCGGCCGCGGCCGCGCGATCAACGCCTTCTGCAGGTCGACGAGCAGGCGGCCGGGCAGGCTGACGGCCAGCAGCATGGCCGCGCTGCGGAACCGGCGGCGGGCGATCAGCAGCAGTGCGACCAGGGCCGAGACCAGGGTCAGCAGGTCCGGATCGCCGAACCGCGTCAGGACCAGCGCGATCGTGGTCCGGAGCTGGTCGCCGCCCGCATAGAGGCCGTCGAGGACCGCGCGGTCGACCGCGCCTGTCCCCAGCCAGAGCATCGCGCCCCAGACCAAGGCCAGCCCGGCGAGGGCGAGCGCCCGCCTCCTCGTGCCGTCCAGCCGGCCCTGCTCGATCCGGACGCCGCCGCCGGCCGTTCCGGTGAAGCGCTGGAAGTCCTGGTCGATCGCCAGCGGCACGCTGCGGCCGGCCTCGGTCAGGGTCCAGTCGCCGTCCACCTGCGCCGGCACCACCCAGAGGAAGACGTTGCTCGCGCCGACCCGCTGGCGCTGATCGTAATGCCAGTCGCCCATGTCGAACTCGTTGCTGACCACGCGAGTGCCCGGCCGCATCTGCGCGAGGATGCGCGGGCGCAGGCGCAAATTCACCTGGGCGGTCAGGTAGAGGGTGACGATGTCCGCCTCCTGCAGCGGGGTCTGGAACAGATCCTGCCGGCGGAAGCTGACAAGGCCGGTGACCCCGGCATTCTGCGCGTTGCGGTTCGCCTGCGCGATCGCCGCCGGGTCGATGTCGACGCCGAGCCCGTGCGCGCCGTTGGAGCGGGCGGCGGCGATCAGGATGCGGCCGTCGCCCGACCCGAGGTCGATCACATAATCGTCGGGCTGCAGCTGGGCGAGGCTCAGCATCGCGTCGACCACCTCCATGGCGCTGGCGAGCTGGGGCGCGTCGAGCTGCGGCGCCGCCGCCGGCGCTGCGTAGGCGGCGGGGTCGAACGCGTTCCGCGCCTCCCGGGGCGCCTCGGACTGCGGGCTGAACTGGCGGATGGCGAACAGGACGAGGAGGATGAGAAGCGCCGCGCCTGCGCCGAGGATCAGCGCGCGCACGACCGGACGTCTGGGCATTCGGGGCTCCATATTGGCGATCCCCCTTTCCCTGTCCGCGAAGGAATGTCACCACCCAAAAGGTGCAAAAGCAGAAACAGGGCAAGAAGCAAGGCGAAACGGGCTTCACCCTCGTCGAGCTGATGGTCGTGCTCGTCATCCTCGGGCTTGCGGCCGCGGCGGTGATGCTGGCTTTGCCGGAGGGGGGCGGAAGCCTCGCCGGCGAGGCCGACCGCTTCGCCGCCCGCGCCAAAGCGGCGCGCGACACCGCGATCCTCGAATCCCGCGCCGTCGCCCTGCAGATCGGGCGGGGCGGCTATGAGGTCGCGCGACGGGAGGGCGGGGTCTGGCGGACCGAGACGCATTATGACTGGGCCCGGCACACCGTTCCCGAGGTCGGCGGCAGCAGCGAGGCCAGCCTCCGCTTCGATTCCACCGGCTTTTCCGAGCCGGCCCGGGTGACGCTTCGGCGCAACGACGCGCGGGTCGCCATCGACATAAGTGGCGACGGAGGCGTGCATGTCGTCCGCTAGAAATGGGGCCAGTATATGTTTTTCCGGACGTTGCCGGCGTGACCGCGGTCCGGTGCGCGAAAAGCATATGCTGTCCCCGTCGGAAGCAGGCTTCACCCTGATCGAGATGCTGGTGGCGCTCGCCGTCTTCAGCCTCGCCGCGCTCGCTCTGCTGCGCCTCGGCGGCGCGACCGCGACGAACAGCGCCGGCCTCTCCGACCAGGCCATCGCCCAGCTGGTCGCGCGCAACCTCGCGGTCGAGACGCTCACCGACCCGCAGCCGCCCGCCTTCGGCGCCAGCCGGGGCGACGCAGTCAATGGCGGCCGGCGCTGGCGCTGGACGCGGACCGTCAGCCGCTCGCCCGAGGCGCGCATCCAGCAGATCGAGATTCTCGTCCAGCCCGAGGCCGGCGGCCCCGGCCGGGCCAGCCTCACCGTCTTCCGCCGGGGGCCGGTCTGATGGCCGGGGACAGGATATGTTTCTCGAAACGCCGGACGCGTCGGCCCGAGGCCGCACGCGAAAAATATATACTGTCCCCGATTTCCGAAGCGGGCTTCACCCTGATCGAGATGCTGATCGCGCTGGTGATCTTCGGCATGATCACCGCCGCGGGCGTCACCCTGCTGACCCTGACCGTGCGCACGCAGGAGACGTCCGAGCGCCTGCTCGACACGGTCGGCGCGCTGCGCCGGACCGGCGCCCTGCTCAATGCCGACCTCGCTTTGGCCGCGCCTCGCAGCCACCGCAACGGCGACGGCCAGCCTGTGCCGGCCTTTACCGGCGGCAATGGCGGCGAGGCCCTGCTTCTCGCCATCGTCCGGCGCGGCTGGGAGGACGACAATGCGTTCCGCTCCTCGCTCCAGCGCGTCGAATACCGGCTGCGCGACGGCCGCCTGGAGCGCTGGCGCTACGACGCCGTGGACGGGGCCGGGCATGCCGTCGCCATGCCCCTGCTCGAGGGCATCCGCCGGATCCAGCTCCGCTATCGCGACCGTGACGGCAACTGGCGGGACCGCTGGGACCCGACCGATCCGGCCCGCCTCCCGGCCGCCGTCGAGCTGGTCAGCGACAGTGATGGCCAGGGCCAGGTCCGCCAGCTCTTCCTCGTCGGGGGCGGCCGGTGAGGCGGCGGATCTCCGAACGCGAGCGCGGCGCCGCCCTGCTGGCGGTGTTGCTGCTGGTCGCGGTGACCGGCGCGATTGCGGCCTCGATGGTGGAGAGCCTGCGGCTCTCGCGCACGGTCGCGGTCAACGCCACCGCCCGCGACCAGGGGCGGCTGTTCGCCGACGGAGTCGAGCAGCTCGCCATGCTCACCATCGACGACCGGATTCTGCGCAGCCCGGAGCGGACCACGCTGGCGGGCGGTTGGAACGGGGCTACGCGGACCATCCAGATGCCCGGCGGCGGCAGCGCCGACGTCACCGTCCGCGACGGCGGCAATTGCTTCAACGTCAACAGCGTCGTCGACGGCCAGCCTGGCCGCCCCTTCGTCCGCCGCCCGTCCGGAGTCGCCCAGTTCATGGGCCTGATGATCGCGCTGGACGTGCCGGAGGGGGATGCGCGGCGGATCGCCGAGGCGGCGGCCGACTGGGTGGACAGCGACGTCGTCACCGGCCCCGGCGGCGCGGAGGACGAGGCATATGCCGGCGGCCCCGCGCCCTACCGGACCGGCAACACGCTGTTCGCCGATCCGGGTGAGGTGCGCGCGCTTTCGGGCATGACTCCGGACATCTACGCCCGGATCCGCCCCTGGCTCTGCGCGCTGCCGACCAACGACCTGTCGCCGCTCAACATCAACACGCTCGGCCTCGACCAGGCGCCCCTGCTGGCGATGCTCGCGCCGGGGCAGATGACGCCCGAACGCGCCCGCCAGGTGCTCGCCGGGCGGCCCTCCGGGGGCTGGGGCAATCAGGTCGAATTCTGGCGCCTCGAGGCGATGAGCGAGCTCAACGTGCCGCTCGACGCGCAGGTGCAGCCGCAGCTCAAGACCAACTGGTTCACGCTCGACGTGCGGGTCCGGCTGATGGGCAGCGAATATCGGGAGAATGTCCTGGTCGACGCCAGGCTCCAGCCCTCTCGCATCGTGCAGAGGCGCTGGACGGAGTGATGGAGCGGGCAGCGGCGCCCAACCGGCCGTATTTCGGCCCGGCCGCCTGCGGGCCCTGCGTAACATCCCTTATATCCGGCCGCGTGCGCGGGCTCCTATGCTTCCCGGAGCCGGCGAATAGCGGCTGCGCGAGGTGGTTGCGTGTCGCCGGCCGGAGACAGCCATGCCAGGCGCGGGTAACGGGATTCATGTCGTCGGCGACGCGAGCAGCCAGACGATCCAGGGCAGTGCGCTCGACGACACTCTGGAAGGCCGCGGCGGCGACGATTTGCTGCAGGGCCTCGGCGGCGATGACCTGCTGATCGGCGGGACGGGGCACGACACCACCGACGGCGGGCCCGGCGACGACTGGCACATTGTCGATGACCCGGCCGATCAGGTGCTCGAAGCTGCCGGCGAAGGCAATGATCGGGTCTTCGCGGCAACCAGCTATGCGCTGGCTGCAGGCGTGGAAGTGGAAACGCTGACCACCGACTGGCATGCGGGCACCGATCCGATCGCGCTCACCGGCAACGAGCTCGCCCAGCTCATCTACGGCAATGCGGGCGACAACATCCTCAATGGCGGCGGCGGCGCGGACGTCCTGGTGGGAGCCGGCGGCAACGACACGCTGAACGGTGGCGAGGGCGGAGACACCCTCATGGGGGGCATCGGGGCTGACATGCTCAACGGCGAGGCAGGCGACGATCGCCTCTATGGCGGCGCCGATCCGGCGATCATGAGCGGCGGGACCGGCGACGACTGGTTCTGACGGCCGGCGCGCAAATCGAGATTCTGTCGACCGATTTTCATGCCGGGACGGCGTCGATCGACCTTTCCGGCAATGAGCTCGCCAACGTGATTTACGGCAATGCCGGGAGCAACTCGCTTGACGGAGGCGCCGGCGCCGACGTGCTGGTCGGCCTTGGGGGATCCGACGTCTATTATGTGGACGATGCCGGCGACCAGGTCCTGGAGGCGATTGGCGGAGGCAGTTTCGACCGGGTCTTTGCGACCGCGAGCTGGACATTGGCGGCAGGCCAGGAGGTCGAGCAGGTCGAGTTTTCCTCGAGCGCGGGATCGACGCTCGTCGGCAACGAGTTCGCCCAGACGCTGGTCGGAAACAGCCAGGACAATGTCCTGGATGGCGGAGGCGGTGTCGATTCCCTCGTTGGCCGGCTGGGCAATGACAGCTATTTTGTCACCGCGGGCGACCAGATACGTGAATTCTCCAGTGAGGGAACGGCCGATCGGGTCTTCGCCGCGGAAAGCTATACGCTGAATGCCGGCGCCTTCGTCGAGATCATGTCCACGACCAACAATGACGGCACGGCAGCGATAAACCTGACCGGGAACGAGGTGGCGCAGGCGATCTTCGGTAATGACGGCGCCAATATTCTCACCGGCAATGACGGCAACGACACCCTGATCGGCTGGGGCGGGAGCGACGTGCTGCGAGGGGGCGCGGGCAGCGACACGATCGAGGGCGGCGCCGGAGCGGATACGCTCACCGGCGGGCAGGGCATCGACCTCTACGTCTATGCCGGCCTCGACTCGTCGCAGAATATCGACAGCATCACCGACTTCGAAACCGGGGTGGACAAGTTGCGGTTCGCGGCAGCGCAATTCGGCTTCTCGCCCGGGCAAAGCCTCGTGGACGGGAGCTCCTTCGTCTCCGGCCCGAATCCGCAGGCGACCGGGGCGAACGCCACCTTCCTGATGAATACGACGACGCATCAGGTCCTGTGGGATGCTGACGGCACCGGGTCGGCGATGGCAATCGCGATCGCCACCCTCGCGAACGGCGCGAACGCGGTCGCCTCCGACTTCCTGTTCGTGTGAGTTCCCCAATATGGCCCGGTCCGCGGCCGGGCCGGCGGTGATCGGCTTCGGCGGCGAGAACCGGCTCCGCTACGCGCTCGCCTCGACCATGGCGGTGACCAGCCTCATCGCCGCGATCGGCTTCGCGCGGGCCATGCGCGGACGCGATCAGGCCGTGGCGGCCGCATAGCCGCGCGCGAGGCGCCGACGTTCGACCCGGTCCGCGCTCAGCGCCTGGACCAGCACCTCCAGCCCCGCCTCGACATCGTGCCAGGGGGCGCAGAGGAAGATGTCGACCGCCGCATAATCATGCTCCGGCCAGGTGTGGATCGAGATGTGCGATTCGGCGAGCAGGGCGACGCCGGTGACGCCGTGGCCGGCCCCGAAGCCGTGGACCCGCACCTCGAGCAGGGTCGCGCCGGCTGCCGCGGCGGCGTCGGTCAGCGCCCGCTCGATACAGGCCTCGTCGCCGAGGCGGGAGCAGCCGTACAGCTCGGCGAGGAGATGGCGCCCCTGCTGCGGTTCCGCGACATTGCTCATATCAGGCTCTCGAATCCGTGGCCGAGATGGCGCATCGCCGCCTCCGCCGCTTCGGTACCGCGATAATGCGCTTCCTCGAAAAGGGACAGACCGCTCATGTCCGAATGGGCGAGGAACAGCGGCGGGCGGGTACGCGCCGCCGTCCGGGCCGTGCCCCAGATGAAGCCGGGCACGGGGCGGATCATGGCATGGCCCCAGCGCCAGACGTCGATGCTGCGGATCGCGCCCTCCAGATCCGGATTCATCCGCAGCAGATCCTGCTCGACGATCGCCTGCCAGTCCTCGAGCGGGCGCTCGAGCAGAAGCCGGCGGGCGTCGGCCGGCGCCATTTCCGACAGCGGCATGTACCAGGTCAGCACGCTTGCCGGGGCGATGGCGGCGGGCCCTTGATGGGTGGCGACGACATAGCCGAGCGAATCGCTCGACCAGGAAACATTGTCCCAGGCCACGGGCGAGCCCTTGCCCTCCGGCAGCCGGTCCACGGTCACGTTGGCGACCAGCCAGGGCGCGTAGGTGAAGGCCGGATTGGCGGTCACCTCGGCGGGCGCGACCCGGCTGGCCACGAAATGCGGCATGGCGAGGATCACCGCCTCGGCCCGGGTGCGGATGCTGAGATTCGCGGCGGCGTCGAAGCTGTCGACCAGGAATTGCCCGCCCTCGCGGGTCACGCGGTGGACGATCCGGCCGCGCGCGATCCGGTCGGCGAAGCGGCGCGCCATCGCCCTGGCGAGATGATCATTGCCCTCCGGCCAGGTCAGCACCTCGTCGCCGGCGCCCTCCGCCGCCCAGCCGCGCCGCCCCGCGAAATAGTGGATCCCGGCCCAGGCCGAGACCGCCTCCGGCTCGCAGCCATAATCGTCGCGCATGCAATAGCGCAGGTGTGCGCGCAGCACCGGCGAGTGCCAGCCGCGCGCGTCGAGCCAGGCGGCGAAGCTGATCCGGTCGAGCGCGAGCAGGGCCGGGTCCTGCGAGCTGTAGGCCATGGGCAGAGCGAAGGCGGGCTTGCCGTCGGCGCCGGTCAGCCGCGAGAAGCCGGCCATGGCGGTGTCGAAGGCGGCGAGTTCGGCGCGGTCGGGCGCGGTGAGGCCGGTGCGCGGGACGAGGCCCTCCTGCCAGCTTCCCTGCCAGAGCAGGCGCTCCTCGAGGTCGGCGCACAATTGCCAGGGGTCGTAGACCGGGGCGCCGTCCTTCTCGCCGGTGATCATTCCCAGCCGTCGCAGCATCTGCTGCAGGGCGCGCGCCTCGCGATTGGCGACCGGCAGGTAATGGGCGCCGAGCGGGTAGGCGGAGATCGCGTTGGCGCCGCTCCGCGCATTGCCGCCGACCCGGTCCTCGAGCTCGAGCAG
>SMEU01000020.1_pt1 | contig 15326 bp, 15 predicted proteins | sample 2456051 | NCBI WGS metagenome assembly SMEU01 (sample SAMN10132600, study PRJNA489261) | soil metagenome | isolation source: day120 un-amended silt loam soil | place: USA | collected 2015-05-01
AACTGTCCCGTGCCCGCTTCGAGCTGATCGACCTCGGCAAGATGATCGAGGCGCTGGTGCCGCTCTGGGAGGAGCGGGCGAGTGGCAGGGCCGAGATCGCCTTCGCCCGTCCCCGGGTCGGCACCGCGACCATCATGGGCGACGAATCGCGGCTCGCCCGCCTGTTCGACAATCTGGTCGACAATGCGATCTCCTTCTCGCCGCCCGACGGGCTGGTGGAGATCGGCGCGGCCCGGCTGGGCGAGGAGGTAACGTTCTGGGTGCAGGACGAGGGTCCCGGCGTTCCCGTGGAAGCGCGGGAAGCGATCTTTAACCGCTTCCATAGCATCAGGCCGGAAGAGGATTTCGGCCGCCACAGCGGGCTCGGCCTGGCCATCGCGAAGGCGATCGCCGAGGGGCATGACGGGCGGATCGAGATCGAGGATCGCCAGGACGGACGGACGGGGGCCCGGTTCGTCGTCCGCTTTTCGGGAGCCCGGCCATGAACACACCGTCCCTTTCGTCCGAGACGCTTCACGTCAGCAGCGTGGCGATCGACGGCCGCGCGGTGCTGATCGGGGGTCGCTCCGGCGCCGGCAAGTCCGACCTCGCCCTGCGCCTGATCGACCGCGGCGCGCGCCTGATCAGCGATGACTATACCTTCGTGCGCCGGGTCGGGAATCAGGCCCTCGCCTCGGCGCCGGAACGAATCGCCGGCAAGATCGAGCTGCGCGGCGTCGGCATCGTCGAGATGGAGACGGTGCAGGACATGCCCGTCGCGCTCTATGTCGACCTGTCCGCGGAACCGGTCCGGCTCCCGGAGGGGAACGACCGGCTCGCCATCGCCGGTATTCCGATCCCCTCGGTCGCGCTCGACGGCCACCACGTCTCCTCGCCGCTGAAGGTCGAGGCCGCCCTGCGCCTGTTCGGGCTGGGCCTCTCCGGGCCATCGGGGGCATGAGCCAGCTGACGATCATGTCGTTCGCTTATTCGCGGGGCGAGCCGCCCGAGGCGAATCTGGTGTTCGACATGCGTTTCCTGAGAAACCCGCACTGGCAGGACGAGCTTCGGCCGCTGTCCGGCCTGGACCAGCCGGTCGGCGCCTATATCGGCGGCGACCCGGCCTATGCGGAAGCGCTGGGCAGGATCGAGGCGCTGCTGCTCACCTTCCTCCCGCTTTACCAGGCTGACGGAAAGGCCTTTGTCAGGGTCGCGTTCGGCTGTACCGGCGGGCGCCATCGTTCCGTCCATGTGGCCGAGCGAGTCGCGGGACGGTTGCGCGCGGCGGGTTTTTCCCCCACTCTCGACCATCGCGACCTCGCCGCGCCGCCTCGTGACGGTACCGAGCGGTCCGCAGGGGGCAAGGCAGTCGGCTGCTAAGGTGAAGTGATGATCGGTTTGGTATTGGTGACACACGGGCGACTTGCGTCCGAGTTCATTGTCGCCATGGAACATGTGGTCGGGCCACAGAAGCAGATCGAGGCGATCTGCATCGGCCCGGACGACGACATGGAGGAACGGCGCGGCCAGATCGCCCAGGCGATCAGGACGGTCGACAAGGGCGACGGCGTCATCGTTCTCACGGACCTGTTCGGCGGCACCCCTTCCAATCTCGCCATCAGCCTGATGAAATCCGACAAGATCGAGGTGATTGCGGGCGTGAACCTGCCCATGCTGATTCGCCTGGACGGCGCGCGCAAGACGATGGACGTGCGTTCAGCGGTGAGCGCCGCGCGCGAGGCGGGTCGCAAATATATCTCGGTGGCCTCCGAAATCCTTGGCGAGGCGGCGGCTTGACCTCGGTCTCGCGCACCGTGGAGGTCCGCAACAAGAGGGGCCTCCACGCCCGAGCGAGCGCCAAATTCGTCACCATGGCCGCGCAGATTGACGCGGCGATCGAGGTGGAGAAGGACGGCAACAAGGTGTGCGGCACCTCGATCATGGGGCTGATGATGCTGGGCGCGGCGATGGGCGATTCGATCACGATCAGCGCCACGGGCCTCGGCGCCGAACAGGCCGTGGACCAGCTTTCCGCCCTGGTCGAGGCGCGGTTCCACGAAGAGGTGTGAATTTCGTGGTCAGGGAGGTCACCGCTTTCTCCAACCCCCTGGTCAAGCAGGCGCGGGCGCTGCGCGAGAAGAAGCACCGGCGCGCCGAAGGCCTGTTCCTCGCCGAGGGCCTCCGCATCCTGACCGAGGCCCGCGAGGCGGGCGTTCTGCCGGAGCGGGTCTTCTTCGCCGACGGTGAGCACCGGCTGGTCCGGGCGCTGGTCGAGGCGGTCGAAGCGGCCGGCGGCGAGGCGGTGCGCACCAGTGACGATGTTCTTCAAAAGATCAGCGGCAAGGACAATCCGCAGGCGGTGATCGGCATCTTTCGCCAGGTCGACACCGGCCTGGCGCGGCTCGACCGGACTTCGGCGCCGCTCTGGATCGTGGCGCAGGCGCTGCGCGATCCGGGCAATCTCGGCACAATCCTCAGGACCGGCGACGCGGTCGGAGCCGGCGGCCTGATCCTGATCGACGACACGGTCGACCCTTTCTCGGTCGAGGCGGTCCGCGCCTCGATGGGGGCGCTGTTCACCCAGCGGATCGCGACGGCGCCCTGGGACGAGTTCGTCGCCTGGCTGCGTGCCGGGCCGGGGCAGCTGGTCGGCACCAGCCTGAACACGGACCAGGACTATCAGGAACCGGACTACCAGCCCCCGACCTTCCTTCTGGTCGGCAATGAATCACAGGGCCTGCCCGCCGCCTATGAGGCGGAATGCGACCTGCTGGTGAAGATCCCGATGCTGGGCAAGGCGGACAGCCTGAATGCCGCGGTGGCGACCGCGGTGATGGCCTATGAAGTTCTGAACCAGCGCCGGCGAGGCGGATAAGGGAGAGGGATGCGGATGCCGACGGACATCGAGATTTCGCGGGCCGCGAAGATGCGCCCGATCGGGGAGATCGCGGCCAGGCTCGGCATCCCCGACGAGGCGGTCGAGCCTTATGGCCGCACCAAGGCGAAAATCTCCCTGCCCTGGCTGGTCGAGAAGCAGAAGGGAAAGCAGGGCAAGCTGATCCTGGTCACCGCGATCAACCCGACCCCGGCGGGCGAGGGCAAGACCACGACCTCGGTCGGCCTGGTGGACGGGCTCAACCGGATCGGCCGCAAGGCAATGATCTGCCTGCGCGAGCCCTCGCTCGGCCCCTGTTTCGGGATGAAGGGCGGCGCCGCCGGCGGCGGCTATGCCCAGGTCGTGCCGATGGAGGAGATCAACCTCCACTTCACCGGCGACTTCCACGCCATCACCAGCGCCCACAATCTGCTCGCGGCCCTGATCGACAATCATATCCACTGGGGCAACGCGCTGAACATCGACGTCCGCCGGATCACCTGGAAGCGCGTGCTCGACATGAACGACCGGGCGCTGCGCAGCGTCGTCCAGTCGATCGGCGGCATCGGCAACGGCTTCCCGCGCGAGTCCGGCTTCGACATCACCGTGGCCTCCGAGATCATGGCCATCTTCTGCCTGTCCGAGGATCTGGACGACCTCAGGGCGCGGCTCGGGCGGATCGTGATCGGCTATACGCGTGAGAAGAAGGCGGTGACCGCCGCGGACCTGAAGGCCGAGGGGGCGATGACCGTGCTCCTGTCGCAGGCGCTGGCGCCGAACCTCGTGCAGACCGTCGAGAACAATCCTGCCTTCATCCATGGCGGGCCGTTCGCCAACATCGCCCATGGCTGCAATTCGGTGATCGCGACCAAGTCCGCGCTCGCGCTCGCCGATTACGTCGTCACCGAGGCCGGCTTCGGCGCGGATCTCGGCGCCGAGAAATTCTTCGACATCAAATGCCGCCAGGCGGGGCTGAAGCCCAATGCGGCGGTGATCGTCGCGACCGTGCGCGCGCTCAAATATAATGGCGGCGTCGCCAGGGCCGACCTGGGCCAGGAGAATGTCGCGGCGGTTCAGGCCGGCGGCGTCAACCTCGCCCGCCATATCGAGAATGTCCGGCAATATGGCGTGCCCGCCGTGGTCGCGATCAACCGCTTCGCGTCCGACACCGGGGCGGAGATCCGGGCGATCCAGCAGATTGCCGAGGCGCACGGCGTCGAGGCGGTGATCTGCACGCACTTTGCGGACGGCAGCGCAGGCGCGGCGGAACTGGCCGACAGGGTGGCGGCCCTTGCCGACGGCGACTCCGCCCAGTTCGCGCCGCTCTACGACGACGGGCTGAAGCTGTTCGACAAGATCGACACGATCGCCAAGCGCATCTACCGGGCCGACGAGGCGATCGCCAATTCGCCGGTGCGCAACCAGCTGCACCAGTGGGAGAAGGACGGCTACGGCCATTTTCCCGTCTGCATGGCGAAGACCCAGTACAGCTTCTCGACCGACCCGGCCCTGCTCGGCGCACCGAGCCACCATGTCGTGCCGGTGCGCGAGGTGCGGCTCGCCGCCGGCGCCGGCTTCATCGTCGCGGTCTGCGGCGACCTGATGACCATGCCGGGGCTCCCCAAGGTGCCCTCGGCCGAGGGGATGCGGATCGACGAAAATGGGTTGATCGAAGGGCTTTCCTGAACAATCTGCTCCGTTCATCGCTGAGAAAGCACGACTCGTCGATGGGAGTGGGGCCATGAGACTGCAACTCGCATGCCTCGCCTTGCTCGCTGCCGCCGGTCCGGCCGCCGCGCAGACGCCGCCCACGCCCGAGGGCGAAATCTACGCCGCTCATGGCACCGAGCCGTTCTGGGGGCTGACCTTCGAGGACGGGAAGATGGTCTATACGCACGAGGAGGAGCGGATCGAGGTCGCCCGCCCGCGCCCGACCACCACGCGCGCCGGAGTCCATGTCTACCGGACTCCGCGGATGACGGTCGAGATCAGCCATCAGGGCCGCTGCAATGACGGCATGAGCGAATATGAATATCCGGACACGGTCCGGATCCGGTTCGGCAACAACCGGACCGGCCGCGCGATCGAGGGCTGCGGCGGCGGCATGCTCCCGCCGGTGACGCTCGCCGGCACCAACTGGCTGATCGTGGACATTAACGGCTCGATCGTCGGCGGAGAGACCTACCAGCTGAGCTTCGACGGCGAGGGCCGGCTCAGCGGCCAGGCCGGCTGCAACCGCTTCTCCGGTCCCTATGCGCAGCGCGGCCATCTGCTCATGCCGGGCGCGATCGTGGCGACGCGCATGGCCTGCCCCGGGGACCGCGGGCGGGATGAAGCGCGGATGCTGCAGCTGCTGCGCGGCCCGGTTCAGATCAGCTGGCGCGGCGGGCAGATCCTGTCGCTCCAGGAACCGCAGGGCGGCCCCGGCATCTACGTGACCCTGCGTCGGCAATGAGCCTGATCGCCGCCCTTGCCCTGCTTTCCGGGGGACTATGTCTGCGCTGACTGGAGGACCATCGCATGAAGCCTGTTCTCCTGCTGTTTGCCGCCGCCGCGACGATCGGCGCCGCGCCGGCGCGTCGGGCCCCGCTGCATTATGAGGCCGGCGGCTTCGAGCCCAGCTGGCATCTCGAGATCGACGGCGGCCGCCTGCTCTACAATCCCCGCAACGGCTTTCCCAAGATCCTCATGCGCACGCCGCCCCGGCGCGCGGTCCGCAACGGCTATCGCTATGAGTCCCGGCGGCTCGTCGTGGACATCCGCCATGTGCGCTGCGACGCCGACTGGGGCCAGAGCTATGTGGATACGGTCCGGATTTCCGGCATGGAGGCGTTCCCAGCGGTGGGCTGCGGCGGCCTGGGCATCCCGCCGACGGACCTGAACCATAGCAGCTGGTCCATCCGGGAAATTGCGGGCAAGCGCCTGCCCTGGGACAGCGACGACTGGGCGATCGAGTTCAGCGACGGACACATGAGCGTCCGGGCCTGCCACGAATATGTCGCGCCTTATCGCGAGGGGCGCCCGCGACTGACCCTGGGCGCACTGGGTCCCGGGGAAGACAGGAATTGCGTCCGGACCGAGCCCGAATGGCGCAGGCTGAACCGGCCCGCGCTCGAGCGTCGCGTGCTCGCCATCTTGCGTGGCCCGCTCCGGATCCGCTTCGTCGAGGGCGACACCCTGATCCTGACCGGCCCCCGCGGCAGCCTCAGGCTGTTTCCGATGCCCTGAGCCCTAATTGGGCTGCCCGTCGCCTTCGGTCGGGAAGAGCTTGGTGAGCGGGCGGGTGCCGCTCTCGATTACGGGCAGCGCCTCGATCTCCTTGGTGCCGCCGGCCACCTCCAGAGTCTCGAAGCGCTTCGCCGAGGTCATCACCTGGCTTTCGAGGCTGCCGACGAAGGCGTTGTAGGCGCCGGTGGCGAGCTCGAGGTTGCGGCCCATTCGCGCGACATGGCCGCCCATCGTCGCGAGACGGCTGTGCAATTCCTTGCCGAGCCGGGCGATCTCGGCGGCCTCCTCGGCGATCTTCTCCTGCCGCCAGACCGAGGAGACGGTGCGGGCGATGGCGACGAGGTTGGTCGGCGTGGCCAGCAGCACGCGCCGCTCGAACGCCCAGGACCAGAGATTGTCGTCCTGCTCCAGCGCCGCGGTCAGGAAATGCTCGCCGGGAATGTACATGACGACATAGTCGGCGGCGTCGCCGAACTGCTCCCAATAGGCCTTGGAGCCGAGCTGCTGGGCGTGGTTGCGGATCGAGGTGGCGTGCGCCTTGAGGTGGGCGGCGCGCTGGGCATCGTCGACCTCGTCATTGGCGTCGAGCCAGGCATTGAGCGAGCATTTGGCGTCGATGATCAATTTGCGCCCGCCAGGCAGGCGGACGACCACGTCGGGGCGAAGCCGGCCCTCCTCGGTGTCGACCGATACTTCCGACTGGAAATCGGCGTAGGGCGAGAGTCCGGCCTGTTCGAGCACGTTCTTCAGGCTCTGTTCGCCCCAGCGGCCGCGCGCCTTCGGGCTCGAGCGCAGCGCGTTGACGAGGTTGCGGGTTTCGTCGCGGACCTGGCTGTGCCCGGCATGGAGCAGCTGCACCGCCTCCCGCAGGCCCGCATATTGGTCGACGCGGCTCTTCTCGACCTCCTTCAGGCCCTCCTCGTAGCGTTTCAAGGTCGCCTCGACGGGCTGGAGCAACGCCTTCAGCTGCGCCTCGCTTTTCTCGCCGGCCTGGTTGAAGCGGGCGTCGGCCCGTTCGAGGAACTGGCGCTGCGCCTCGCTGAGCAGTTTTGCGCCGACTTCGTGGAACTGGGCGGTCAGCGCCTCCTTGGCCTCCATCAGCTCCTTCATCCGCGCCTCGAAATTGCGGGCATCGGCCTGGAGCGCGGCAAGCTCGCGGACAACCGCGTCGCGCTCTCCGGTGATCGCGGCCAAGTCGGCACGAAGCTGTTCGGCCGCTTTGCCCCGCTCCTCGGCGACGGCGCCCGAGCGGCCCTTGCCCAGCACCCAGCCAAGCGCGATTCCGCCGGCGACGAGGCCTGCAATGATGAGAAGTGTAACGGGATCCATGAACGCGCTTTCCATGCAGAACGAAAAGCGAACCTACAGCAGGGGAGTCACCCACTCAAGCGTCATTCCAGCGAAAGCTGGAATCCCGCTGCCTTTGCAACGTGGATGCAGGAAAGATGAAGCGAGATTCCAGCTTCCGCCGGAATGACGGGGCTTACGCCGCCTGCTTGCGCGCCTTGGCGATCTTGCGGAGGATCATCTCGCGCTTCAGGCGGGAGAGGTGGTCGATGAAGAGAATGCCTTCGAGATGGTCCATCTCATGCTGGAGGCAGACCGCCAGCATGCCGGTAATCTCCTCGTCATGCTGCTTGCCATTTTCGTCGAGCCAGCGGGCGCGGATACGGTCCGGGCGGTCGACCTCGGCATATTGGTCGGGCACGGAAAGGCAGCCCTCATTGTAGGGCACCTCCTGATCCGAATGATAATAAAGCTCGGGATTGATGAAGACGCGCGGGTCTTTGACCGGCTCGCCGCCCTCCACCTCGGGCTCCTGCAGGTCGATGATCAGCAGCCGCTCCGGCACGCCCACCTGGACGGCGGCGAGGCCGATGCCGGGCGCCTCGTACATCGTCTCGAACATGTCGGCGATGAGCTGGCGAGTCTCGTCGGTCACCGCCTCGACGGGGGTGGAGACCTGACGCAGCCGCGGATCGGGCACTTCGAGAATGGGGAGCAGAGCCATGGCCCGGAAATAGGTGGAATCGCCCGATTCTTCAAGCGACGGGGAGAACCCTCAATAGTCATCCCGGCGCAGGCCGGGACCCATGAACACGGGTCATTTGAAGGCTCGCGAAATTCTCTCTTCGCAAATCTGCCAACTCGGCGTTCATGGGTCCCGGCTTCCGCCGGGATGACTATGTTGGTTTCAAGCGACCGGCCGCCGCGCCCGCAAGGCCTGGGCAAGCGTGCCCTCGTCCAGATAATCGAGTTCGCCGCCGACCGGGAGGCCGTGGGCGAGCTGGGTGAGGCGGATCGGGAAGCGCTCCAGCCGCTCGGCGAGATAATGGGCAGTAGTCTGGCCCTCGAGCGTGGCGTTCATTGCCAGCACGACCTCGTCGATCCCGCCGGCGGCGACCCGGGAGACGAGCCGGTCGATGCCGAGATCCTCGGGGCGCACGCCTTCCAGCGCCGATAGGCGGCCGCCGAGTACGTGGAAGCGGCCGGGGAAGAGGCGCGAGCGGTCCAGCGCCCAGAGGTCCGACACCTCCTCGACGACGCAGAGCAGGCGCGCGTCGCGGCGGGGATCGGTGCAGATGCCGCAGGGATTGATCGTGTCGACATTGCCGCAGGTCGCGCAGACGGAGAGGTTGGCGCTGACCTGCTCCAGCGCGCGCAGCAGGGGCGTCAGCGCGGTCTCGCGCTTCTTCATCAGGTGAAGCACCGCCCGGCGGGCCGAGCGCGGGCCGAGCCCGGGGAGCCGCGCCAGCGCCTGGGTCAGCGCCTCGATTTCCTGCGATGCCATGGCTGCGAGATATGGAGGGCGAAGCGGGCCGTCAAATCCTCCCCGGCACGGGGAGGGGGACCATGCGGAGCATGGTGGAGGGGGCGCTGAGACCGAAAATGCGCTGGGCCCCCTCCACCATTCGCCCGTGGCGAACGGTCCCCCTCCCCGTGCCGGGGAGGATCGGTTAAGGCCCCTCCATGCGCATCGCCTTCATGGGAACGCCGGAATTCGCCGTGCCGACGCTCGACGCCCTGCTCGAGGCGGGGCACGAGGTCGTCGCGGTCTACACCCAGCCGCCGCGGCCCGCGGGGCGGGGCAAGGCCCTGCTCCCCTCCCCCGTCCAGAAGCGGGCGGAGGAAGCCGGTCTGGAGGTGCGGACGCCGGTCACCCTGCGCAATGAAGAGGCGCAGCAGGCCTTCGCCGCGCTCGACCTGGATGCGACGGTGGTCGCGGCCTACGGGCTGATCCTGCCTGAGCCCATCCTGCAGGCGCCCGATTTCGGCTGTCTCAACGTCCATGCCTCGATGCTGCCGCGCTGGCGCGGCGCGGCGCCGATCCAGCGCGCGATCCTCGCCGGCGACACCCGCACCGGCGTGACCATCATGCAGATGGAGAAGGGTCTCGACACCGGACCGATGCTGGCGGTGCTGCCGGCGGAGATCGAGCGCAAGACGGCGGGAGAGCTGACCGGGGAGCTTGCCGCGCTCGGGGCGCGGCTGCTGGTGCAGGTCCTCGACAAATTGCCCGGGCAGGTCGGCCGCATCCCGCAGAACGACGCCCGCGCCACCTATGCGCCGAAGATCGGGAAACACGAGGCGAAGCTGGACTTCACGAAGAGCGCGGTCGAGGTCGAGCGGCAGGTGCGCGCCTTCAATCCCGTGCCGGGCGCCTGGTTTGAATATGGCGGCGAGCGGATCAAGGTGCTCGCGGCGGAGGTTTCGGAAGTGGGCGGCGCGCCCCGCACGGTGCTCGATCACGGCCTCGCCATCGCCTGCGCGGAAGGTTCGATCCTGCCGAGCCTTGTCCAGCGCGCCGGGCGCGGCGCCATGACCGCGGCCGAGCTGCTCCGCGGCTTCGCCATCCCCGCCGGCGCGATACTGACGTGACCCGCTTCCGCCTGCTCGTCGAATATGACGGCCGGCCCTTCATGGGCTGGCAAAGGCAGACGCACGGCCCCTCGGTGCAGCAGGCGATCGAGGAGGCGATCCGGGCGATCACCCATGAGGAAGTCACGCTCCACGCCGCCGGGCGGACCGACGCGGGGGTACATGCGCTGGCGATGACCGCGCATGTCGATATCCGGCGGCCGATCACCGCCCACCGCCTCGCCGACGGCACCAACGCGAAGCTGCGCCCGCTGCCGATCGCCATTCTCTCGGCGGAGGAGGTGAGCGAGGACTTCCACGCCCGCTTCTCCTGCATCGGGCGGCGCTATCTCTACCGGATCGCCAACCGCCGCGCGCCGCTGGCCCTCGAGGCCGGACGGGCCTGGCGGGTGCCGGTCGTGCTCGACTCCGAAGATATGAACGCCGCCGCGCAAGTGCTTGTCGGCAGACATGATTTCACCACCTTCCGCTCGGCCCACTGCCAGGCCGACAGCCCTGTGAAGACGCTGGACCGGCTGATCGTGCGGCGGGTCGAGGAGACGATCGAGATCGAGGCGGCGGCGCGGAGCTTCCTCCACCATCAGGTGCGGTCGATGGTCGGCTGCCTGGAGCTGGTCGGGCGCGGCAAATGGACGAAGGCGGATCTCAAGGCGGCGCTCGACGCGGCGGACCGCGCCGCATTGGGCTTCAACGCGCCCCCTGACGGGCTCTTTTTCGTTGAGGCGCTGTATCCGGGCGACTGACGGCGCCGCCGAGGCCGAACAGACGCTGCAGCGATCTGTCGAGCATCACCAGTTGCCAGAGCAGTCGGCCATGGTCGGAACGGCCCGCGAGATGCGCCTCGGCAAGCTGGCGGATGGCGGAGGCATCGAACCAGCCCAGCTCGGCGAAGCTCGGCGCGTTGGCGATGGCCAGCGCCTCCTGGGCCAGCGGGCCGCGGAACCAGGCTGAGACCGGGGTCACGAAGCCCATCTTGCGGCGATTGAGGATGTCGTCGGGCAGGCGCGAGGCGAGCGCGCGCTTCATCAGATATTTGCCGACCCCGCCCCTGAGACGCAGCTTCGCCGGCAACCGTGCCGAGAATTCGACAAAGCGGTGGTCGAGCAGGGGCTCGCGCGCTTCCAGGCTCACCGCCATGCTCGCCCGGTCGACCTTGGTCAGGATGTCGCCCGGGAGCCAGATCTTCAAATCGGCATATTGGGCGCGGGACAGCGCATCCCTCGCCGGCGCCCCGTCAAAGGCCCTAACGTAGCGCGACTCGGCATCGTGGCCGTGCAGGTTCGCGGTCAGCACCTGGCGGCGGATCGCTGGCGGGGTCACGCCGACCGCTTGCGCATAGGCCATGCCGCTCCTCTGCCCCAGCGCCTGCAGCGTCGTCTTGGCGCGGAACATCTGCGGCGCCCAGTCGAGCTTCGGATAATGGTCGCCGAGCATCCCGGCGGCGCGGGCAAAAGGCGCCGGGAGAAGGTGGCGAACCCGCTCCTCGGCGGCGAACAGGCGATAGCGGCGATAGCCGGCCATCGCCTCGTCGGCGCCGTCGCCGGAGAGCGCGACCTTCACCTTCTCGACCGCCAGCTCGGAGACCCGGTAGGTGCCGAAGGCGGAGGCATCGGCAAACGGCTCGTCGAAGGCGTGCGCGAGCGTGTCGATCAGGCCGAAATCCTCGGAAGCGACCCGGCGCGTGCGGTGATTGGTCGCGAACAATTCGGCGATCCGCTTCGCATGCAGGGTCTCGTCATGATCCTCCGCGTCGAAGCCGATCGAGCAGGTCTCGACCGCGCCCTTGCTCCATTCGGCCATGAAGGCGACCACGGCCGAGCTGTCGACTCCGCCGGAGAGGAAGGCGCCGCAGGTCACGTCGGCGACCATGCGCGAGCGCACGCCCTCGCGCAGCCGCTCGACCATCTCCTCCTCGAGAGACCTGACCGAGGCCCGGCTGGGGCTGGAGAAATCCACGTCCCACCACATCACCGGCTGCGGCACCGGACGGCCCCGGCGGAGGTGGAGATAGTGGCCGGCGGGGAGCTTCCTGACCCCCTCGACGATCGAGGCGTCGTCGGGGACATAGCCATAGGCCAGATAGTCCTCGATCGCCTGCGCGCTCGGCGTTCGGCGAAGCAGAGGATGGACAAGCAGGCCCTTGAGCTCCGAGGCGAAGATCAGTGCACCGTCCGAAAGCTCGGCGTAGAAGAGCGGCTTCACGCCCAGCCGGTCGCGGGCGAGAAACAGGGAGTCGGTCGGCGCGTCGTAGAGCGCGAGCGCGAACATGCCGTTCAGCTTCGCGAGCCCGTCCGGACCCCATTGCCGCCAGGCGGCGAGGATCACCTCGGTGTCGCTTTCGCTGCGGAAGACGAAGCCCTTTTCCTCGAGCTCGGCCCTCACTTCGCGATAATTGTAGATCTCGCCATTATAGGTAATCGCCTCGCGCGCGTCGGGCGAGAGCATGGGCTGGGCGCCCTTCTCGCTGAGGTCGATGATGGCGAGACGGCGATGGCCGAGGCCGACGCCATGCGCGGTCCAGATGCCGCTGCCGTCCGGCCCGCGATGGGCGAGCGCGTCCGTCATCGCCCTGACCCGCGCGGCGTCGACCGGCTTGGGCACAGCGGGATGGAAGATGCCGGCGATCCCGCACATCGCGATTATTCCAACCCGGCGGCGCGGTCGGCGAGCCGGTCGAGTGGGCCGAGGGCGCGGAGGAAATCGTCGATCGCCGGGCGCGCGCTCACGCCCGCGGCGCTGTCCTCGGCCGAGACCATGATCGCGACCGCGCGCTGCGGCCCGCCGAGCAGGCGCGTCTTCAGCGTCTCGATCTTCACCTCAACCCCGCTCCCGGTCAGCACGTCGCCGACCCGGTAGAAGCTCAGCACCTCACGCGCCACCCCGTTGGAGGCGATCCGTTCCGCGCGTCCGCCCGGCGGCGAAGTCGAGTCCGCCGTCCATGCCCAGGCGCCGGTGTCCGGCTCGACCGCGCCCTGGCCGTAGCCGACCAGCTCGCGGCCCTCGCTCTGGCTGGCGAAGACGATGATGGCGAGATCGACGATGCGGCCTTGGCCGTCGCGATAATGGGCGAGGCGGATCCGGTCGGCGCCGGCATAATGGGGTTGCCAGGGGCGGCCCTGCCCCTGCGGCACCATTTGCCAGCCCGGGACCGCGGGCATGGCGGTCTCGGCGGGGAGCGGACGGGCACCGCTCGCGCTCATCAGGAACAGCCAGGCCACCGGGGTGATGATGATGCCGACGATCCCGCCGACCACCGCGTTCAGGCGGGAGCGGCGCGGGGCTTCCGGCTGCAGCATCTTTGGATCGAACCAGGGGTCGTTCACGCCCCGGTCGAAGAAGCGCCAGCCGATGGCGAGGATGATCGCGATCACCACCGCGAAGAAGATGCCGCCATAGACGACATGATCGAAGCCGGCGGCGAGATCGATGCTTCCGGTCCGGTGGGCGACAAAAATGGTGAGCCAGGCGCGCACGCCATTGGCAAGGATCGGAACGGCGAGCGAGACCGTGACGAAGGCGATGCGCCGCCCCCAGGAGCGGTAGCAGACGTTCGCGACCAGGGCGCCGAACGCCGCCATGGCGATCAGGAACTTCACCCCGGCGCAGGCTTCCGCGACCTGGAAATAGCCGGTCGGGGTGGTGATGAAGATGCCCTCGAGATGCGCGGGGACGCCGGTGAGCCAGAGCAGGGCCGACGCGATCTGCGCCGTCACCGTCTGCATCGCCGGGATCAGCTCCTCGCCGACCGGCACCAGGAACAAAGCGTAAGCAAGCGGGAAAGCGAGGCCTCTCGCGACATGCTTGCCGAGGATGGCGATCACCGCCCCCTGCAGCATGAACATCAGGCCGAGATGGCGGGCGAATGCGACGCCGCTGGCCTCGCCCAGCATCCAGCCGAGCGAGCCTGCGCCGACCAGCAGCAGGCCGGGCCACCAGGCGGCCGGGATCAGCTGCGCCAGCTCCTGCCTGCGCTGCGCCACCAGCCACCAGAGGATCAGGGGGATCAGCAGACAATGGTTGAAGGTCGCGCTGTTCCACCAGATCGAGACGACCGCCGCGGCATCGCGAAAGAAAAGCAGCAGGATCGCCGCGACGGCGAAGCCGAGCGCGAGCAGGTGCGCGCGCCAGCCGAACGTAGCCGGGCGGGTGCGCGCGATGGCGACGGCGGTCATGCCGCCACCTGCCGCATTTCGAGGCCCAGCATGGCGGGGAGCGGCGCCAGCTGCGCATCCCAGCTGTAATGCGCGACCATCCGTTCCCGCGCGGCCCTGCCGATCGCATCTGCGCGCTCCGGCGCCTCGAACAGGCCGAGCACGGCGTCGACCTGGGCCGCAGCACCCTCGGCGACGAGCAGGTCGCGGCCGGGCACCGCGTCTATGCCTTCGAAGGCGCCCGGGGAAGCGACGACGGGCCGCGCCATCGCCATCGCCTCGAGCACCTTGTTCTGGATCCCGCGCGCGATCTGCAGCGGGGCGACGACGACGGAGGCCGCCGCGAGCCAGGGCCGGACGTCGGGCACCTCGCCGGTCACGATGATCCCGTCGCGGCCTTCCAGCTCCAGCACCGAAGGATCGGGACGACGGCCGACGATCGCGAAGTGCGCGTCGCCGGCCGTGCGCAGCAGGGGCATCACGTCATGCGCAAAGGCCCGCACGGCCTCGACATTGGGTCGGTAGTCCATCTGCCCGGTGAAGACGATCAGCGGGCCGGCGGGCGCCTCGACCGGCGCGAAGCAGGCGGCCGGATCGTAAAAGCCGAGATCGATGCCGTTGGACAGCGCCCGGATGTCGGCGCGCGGCAGCTTTGCCTCGGCGCGGAACAAGCCGGCCTCGGCCTCGCTGACGAACAGGCTGACGTCCGCGCGGGCCGCGGTCGCCTTCTCCAGCGCGAACATCTTCCTGGCCTCGCGATCGTAGACCCACCGGCCCGCAGCCCCGCTCTTGCGCGCATAATCCGCATATTTGGCGGAATCGAAATCCACGAAATCCATGACGAACGGGCAGGCGAGGTCAGCCGGGACGTATCGCGCCATCTGCACGGAAAAAGCATAGATGCCGGCAACCGGCCGCTCGGCAAGGATCCGGTCGACGAAGGCCTGCATGCCCGCGCTCGACATTGCCGCCTCGTTGATGGTGAGGCGCCGGGCATAGGCTTTGGCGACCCAGAGCAGCTTGTTCCGATTGATGGGGGCAACGAAGGTTTCGCCCAGGCTGCTATTCATGGCCTCACGGAGCGCGGGCAGATGCGCCGCGTCGGCTTCATCGTCGGCGAAGCAGGCGAGGTGGACGGTCGCGTGGCGGCCGAGATGCTGAAGCACGTGCCAGGACCGGATCTTGTCGCCGCGATCGGGCGGATAGGGGATGCG
>SMEU01000088.1_pt1 | contig 15296 bp, 17 predicted proteins | sample 2456051 | NCBI WGS metagenome assembly SMEU01 (sample SAMN10132600, study PRJNA489261) | soil metagenome | isolation source: day120 un-amended silt loam soil | place: USA | collected 2015-05-01
CTATGAACCCTGGCGCGAGGGCGTGGTGCCCTGGCACGAGGCGCTCGCCGCCACCTACGCCCATGCCACCGCGCCGCTCCGCCGCCTCGCCGACCGCTATGTCGTCCAGGCCGCGCTCGCCGTCGCCAATGGCCGGCCGGTCCCCGAAGCGGTGAGCGACGCCTTCGCCCGCCTGCCCGCAATCATGGCCCGCGCCGACGCGCGCGGCGGGCAGATCGAGCGGGCGGTGATCGACCTCGCCGAAACGGTGATGCTGCAGGACCGGATCGGCGAGGTGTTCGAGGCCGTGGTCACCGACCTCGACGAGCGCGGCACCCGAATCCAGCTCAGCGACCTTCCGGTCGTCACCCGCGTCGCTGCCCACAATGTCGAGCCGGGCGACACGATCCGCGTGAAGCTGACCGGTGCCGACCCGGACACCCGCCGCCTCGCCTTCCAGCGCTTCGCCTAGGCCAGGAACTCCTTCGCGGCCCCGATGAAACGCGCCCAGCCGGGCTCCTCCTCCATCAGCAGATGGTTGGGGCTGTCGATGGCGATGAAGCGGGCGCCGGGGATCCGGGCGGCGATCGCGCGGCCGGCCTCGAACGGCACCACCGCGTCCATGGTCGAATGGCTCACGAGGGTTGGCGTGGTCACCTTGCCGAGCAATGCCCTTACGTCGATCCGCGAGAGGACGCGCTGCAGCATCTCCGCATTTTCGGGCGAGGTCGTCATCCGCTGCAGCTCGTTGAACCAGCTCTGCTGCTCCGGGGTCGAGTGGGGAAGGAAGAGCGAGGTGAACAGCTGGCGGAAGGCCGGATTGTCGAGGCCCCAGCCCTCGCGGGTGAGATCGAGCATCGCCTGCCGCCGCGCCACTTCAGCCGCAGTCGCCCGGGTCCGCCAGCCCGCCGCATAGCCGCCATAGACGATCAGCCGCCTGACCCGCTGCGGATGGCGCACCGCATAGGCGATGGCGACGCTCGCGCCCTGCGAGATGCCGAACAGGTCGAACCGGTCCAGCCCGGCCGCGTCAACCACGCTCTCCAGATCGTCGACGAAGGCCTCGAAGCTGAGCGGCGCCTGCCAGTCGGAGAGGCCGTTGCCGCGCTCGTCATAGCGAAGGAAGCAGCGCTCGGCCGAGAAGCCGGCGATCCAGTGCCGCCAGACCGGGCTGTCGAAATCGAACTCCAGATGGTTGAGCCAGTTCGCCGCCTTCACCAGCGGCGGACCGTCGCCGACCATCGAATAGGCAAGCCGGGTGCCGTCGCTGGCGCTGCAGAAGCGGACATGCTGGACGAGCAGCTCCGCCTCGTCCGCGGCAGGCGCGCCACTGCGCAATTCGTTCGGAACATGGGCGCCGCCCTCGGTCAGCCGGCGGATGGAGAGGTCGCGCTGCTGCTCCGCCTCTCCACTCCGGCCGGCCGCATCGAGCAGGCGCATGAGCGTGGCTGCGGCCCCGGCCCCGGCCGGCTCAAGCTCCGTCCAGGCGCGCGCATGGGGGAGAAGCTCATCGGGCGGAAGGTCACGCCCGGTCAGCTCCGCGCACACCGCCGACTGCCAGGCGCGGCCGTCCTCGCGCCGGGCGATGCACCAGGCGGAGAAGCTGTCGCAATTGGCGAGCTCCAGCCCTTCGAGAAACTCGCCGCGCTTGCGGGCCAGGAGCTCGAGCGCGGCGGGGCTCGCCTCGCCGAGCCCGCCTTGCGCCGCCCTGAGCTCGTGCCAGTCCACGCTGACCGCCTGGAGATCGAGCCGCGCGGTCTCCCGGTCGGCGACCACGGCCCCGCCGAGCAACCCGCGCAGCTTGGAGAGGCTCCAGCGCAGCCCTCCCTTCGGATCGTCCGGCATTTCCCAGAACAGCTGGCAGAGCCGCTCGCGCCGCTCGGGCTTCCCGCTCACCGCCAGGTAGGCGAGCAAGGCGCGAGTCTTGCGTGAGGCCGGGAGCGGCACGGGCCCGCCGTCGCGCATGAGCGCCATCGGTCCGAGCAGCCGAAGCTCCATCCGCACCCCCGTGCCAGGCGAGCGTGGAAAGTAACAGGCGCGAAACGGCGGCGCAATTCACACGCTCATTACCACGCTCCTTTCCACAGTCGGCCCGCATTGCCCTCCCATCGCGGCCCTGTCGGCCGCCCCAGTGATGAGGAGAGAGCAATGTTCAGCAAGCGTACCGGCTGGGCCCATTTTCTCACCGCCTTCGCGGCGGTGATGTTTGCCGGCCTGTCCTTCGGCGCCGCCGTCCCGCCCATGGCGTGACGGCGGTTCCGGCCCGCCCCCCGCAGCCCCATCGAATTCAGGAGAGAGATTCATGTTCCAGGACTTCAACTATCCGGCGATCCTCGCCGCCTCGTCCCGCGCCGCCTGGGAGATTGACGACGTCATCCCCCAGGGCGCGGCCCTCGACTTCGGTCGCCCCTTCATGCCCGAGGCACTGGCCCGCACCGCCGGCCTCGACGGCCTCAGCGCGCGCGAGCGGCTGCTGCTCAACCAGATCCGCGGCCACGATTATCTCAGCATCTTCGGGCTGGTGGAGGAGTTCATCCTGCCCTTCGTGCTCGACCATGCGCGGCCGCAGCTGAGCGGCGATGACGAGCGCGTCCGTGCTTTGCTCAACTTCGCCTCGGAGGAGGCGAAGCACATTCACCTCTTCAAGCGCTTCCACGCCGCCTTCACCGCCGGCTTCGGCTTTGACTGCGACGTGATCGGCCCGCCCGAGGCGGTCGGCGCCGAGGTCCTGCGCCACGATCCGCTCAGCATCGCGCTCGTCATCCTGATGATCGAGTGGATGACGCAGAGCCATTATCTGGACAGCGTCAGGGACAATCAGGATCTCGATCCCCTGTTCAAGAGCCTGCTTCGCCATCACTGGATGGAGGAGGCGCAGCACGCCAAGCTCGACACCCTGATGGTCGAGTCTCTCGCGGAAGGCCGCAGCAAGGAGCAACTCGTCGCGGCGATCGACGGCTTCTTCGAGATCGGCCTCTTCCTCGACGCCGGCCTGCGCACCCAGGCGGAGCTGAACCTCGCCGCCTTCGAGCGGGCCGCGGGCCGCACGCTCGGCGCGGAGGAGCGTGAGGCGATGGTGACCCAGCAGCACCAGGCTTTGCGCTGGACCTATCTCGGCTCCGGCCTCGTCCATCCGAAGTTCCGGGCGACGCTCGGCGCGATCTCGCCCGAGGGCCTCGCCCGCATCGACGAGGCCGCGCCGGCCTTCGCCTGAACACCCCCAAGACCCCCAGGAGACCAGCAATGACCGACACCATGACCCGCAACATCGTCAACGATCTCGACGTCGACGCGCTGACCCGGATGGTCGGCGAGATCGCCGCCGATCCTTCGAAGGCACCGGCCCGCTTCGGAGTCACCACCCGCTGGACCGGCCAGACCCGCACCGAAAGCACGGTCCACCCGATCGAGCTTGGCGGCGAGCGGATCGACCGCAGCTTCAAGATTATCGCCGACGAGCCCGAGCAACTGCTCGGCGGCAACAGCGCGCCCAACCCGCAGGAGCTGCTGCTCTCGGCGCTGAACGCCTGCATGACCGTCGGCTATGTCGCCGGCGCCGCGATGCGCGGGATCACCCTCAGCCATCTCGAGATCGAGGCGACTGGCGAGCTCGACCTGCGCGGCTTCCTCGATCTCTCGGACGCGGTCGCCCCCGGCTATCCGGCGATCGACTATATCGTGCGGATCGCCGGCAACGGCAGCGCCGAGCAGTTCGAGGAGATCCATGCCGGCGTCATGGCGACCTCCCCCAATTACGACAATATCGCCCGCGCGATCCGGATGAACGGCCGGCTCGAGCTGGTCTGACCTCCCGAGATCCCCGGGACCTCATAACCCCCCGTCCCGGGGATACCCTGCCCCGCCCGGCCGCCCCCCGCCGGGCGGGGCATTCCGTTCAGCGCAGCGCCGCGGCCTCGACGCCCCGCCCGCGCAGGCTTATGCTGTGCGCGGGCAGCAAGGGAGCGGGCAATGATCGTCGCGACCACGGAGAATATTGCGGGCCACCGCACCGCACAGAGTCTCGGCCAATGCTTCGGCGTGGTGGTGCGCAGCCGGGGTCTGGGCAGCAACATCATGGCGGGCCTGCGCTCGCTCGGCGGCGGCGAGATCCACGAATATACAAGGCTGGTGGAGGACACTCGCCGGCAGGCGCTGGACCGGATGGTCGAGAATGCCAGTGCGATGGGCGCCAATGCGATCGTCATGATGCGCTTCGATTCGGGCGACATCGGTTCGACGATGAACGAGGTCGTTGCCTATGGCACGGCCGTCGTGATCGAGCCGGCCTGAGCCGATGCTGCGCGATCTGGTCCAAGGCTTCGCCCTCCTGATGCTGCTCGCCGCGGCGGTGGTCACCGCGCTCGCGCCAATGGCCTGGCCCTTCCTGCTTTGCGCCGCCGTGCTGGCGGCCAGTATCTTCTTCGAGCGCACACTGTCGCGGGGGGACAGGGCACCGCGCGGCGCCGGCTGGCAGGCCACGGCCGAGCGCTTCCACGATCCTGAAAGCGGGGCGATGGTGACGGTCTGGTTCAACGCCCGGACCGGCGAGCGCCGCTATGTCGAGGATGGCGGCGCCAGCCCGGCCTGAATCCGCATCCTGACGGTTGCCCACTGCCCGCCGGGGGGCTAAGCGGGCGCCGCACAGGCGGGCCGCGGCCGCGGCCGCTTCGCAGACAGTCCTGATTCCTTCAGCGGGGAGGGCCCCTATGGCTCGCAAGAAAATCGCGCTTATCGGTGCCGGCAATATCGGCGGAACCCTCGCCCACATCGCCGCGCAGAAGGAGCTCGGCGACATCGTCCTGTTCGACGTGGTCGAGGGCGTGCCGCAGGGCAAGGCGCTCGATCTCAGCCAGTGCGGCCCGATCGAGGGCTTCGATGCGAAGATCACCGGCTCGAACGACTATAAGGACATCCAGGGCGCCGACGTGATCATCGTCACCGCCGGCGTCGCCCGCAAGCCCGGCATGAGCCGCGACGACCTGCTCGGGATCAACCTCAAGGTGATGAAGGCGGTCGGCGAGGGCATCAAGAACAACGCCTCGGACGCCTTCGTGATCTGCATCACCAATCCGCTCGACGCGATGGTCTGGGCGCTGCGCGAATTTTCGGGTCTGCCGCACGAGCGGGTGGTCGGCATGGCCGGCGTGCTCGACAGCGCCCGCTTCAGCCACTTCCTCGCCGACGAGTTCCAGGTCTCGGCCCGGGACGTCACCACTTTCGTGCTCGGCGGCCATGGCGACACGATGGTGCCGATCGTCCAATATTCGACCGTCGCCGGCATCCCGGTCCCCGACCTCATCAAGATGGGCCGCTCGACGCAGGAAAAGATCGACGCGATCGTCAAGCGCACCCGCGGCGGCGGCGGCGAGATCGTCGCTTTGCTCGGCACCGGCTCGGCTTATTACGCCCCCGCGACCAGCGGCATCGCCATGGCCGAGGCCTATCTGGGCGACCAGAAGCGCCTGTTGCCCTGCGCCGCCTTCGTCGAGGGCAAATACGGCCTGGACGGCCTCTATGTCGGCGTCCCCTGCATCATCGGCGCCGGCGGCGTCGAGCAGATCGTCGAGATCGCGCTGGACGACGAGGCGAAGGCCAACCTCCAGGTCTCGGTCGACGCGGTGAGGGAGCTGCTCGTGGCCTGCAAGGCGATCGACGGCTCGCTGGCCTGAACGCTCACCACCAAGGATAAAGAATGAGCATCCTCGTTAACAAGAATACCAAGGTCATCACCCAGGGGATGACCGGCGAGACCGGTACCTTCCACACCCAGCAGGCGCTCGCCTACGGGACGAAGATGGTCGCCGGCGTCACCCCCGGGAAGGGCGGAACGACCCATATCGGCCTGCCCGTCTTCGACACGGTCGCCGAGGCCGTGCAGGCGACCGGCGCGGACGCCAGCGTGATCTACGTCCCGCCGCCCTTCGCCGCGGATTCGATCCTCGAGGCGATCGACGCCGAGGTGCCCCTGATCGTCGCGATCACCGAGGGCGTGCCGGTGCTCGACATGGTGAAGGTGAAGCGCGCGCTCTCCGGGTCGAAGTCGCGGCTGATCGGGCCGAACTGTCCCGGCGTGCTGACCCCGGACGAGTGCAAGATCGGGATCATGCCGGGCAACATCTTCCGCAAGGGCTCGGTGGGCATCGTCAGCCGCTCGGGCACGCTCACCTATGAGGCGGTGTTCCAGACCACCAATGCCGGGCTCGGCCAGACCACGGCGGTCGGGATTGGCGGCGATCCGGTGAACGGCACCAACTTCATCGACGTGCTCTCGCTGTTTCTCGCCGACGAGGCGACGGAATCGATCATCATGATCGGCGAGATCGGCGGCTCGGCCGAGGAAGAGGCCGCGCAATTCCTGAAGGACGAGGCCGCGCGCGGCCGTTCCAAGCCCGTGGTCGGCTTCATCGCCGGCCGCACCGCGCCTCCCGGCCGGCGCATGGGTCATGCCGGCGCGATCGTCTCGGGCGGCCAGGGCGGCGCCGAGGACAAGATCGCGGCCATGGAGGCGGCTGGAATCAGGGTCTCGCCAAGCCCATCTGAGCTGGGCAGCACGCTCGCCGCGCTTTTGAACGGGAAAGAACTCGTCTAGAGGGCGCGAGCGACGGATTGGGGACGGTCGCTGTTCACCGTCCCCGGCCCACACAGAAGGCGAAACGACGTGGATATGTACGACGGCGAGCGGGAGCAGGGCCCTAGCTGGGCACGCGCCAATTGGCCGGTGGTCGAGCTGGACGAGCTCAATGCGGGTCTCGATCCGACCCTGATGCCCATCGAGACCCTCGCGGCGCGCGCGAAGGAGGCCGCGACCCAGGCCGGCGCGACCGAGGCCGAGGTCGAGCAGGCGGCGAACGACAGCATCTGCGCGATGATGCTGATCCGCACCTACCGGGTACGCGGCCATCTCGCTGCCAATCTCGATCCGCTCGGCCTCGCCAAGCGCGAGCTGCCGGCCGAGCTGACCCCGGAATTCCACGGCTTCACCGGCACGGCGCTGGACCGCGAAGTCTGGCTCGGCGGCGCGCTCGGCCTGGACAAGGCGACCGTCCGCGAGATCGTCGAGATCCTCCGCCGCAATTATTGCGGGCATCTCGGCCTCGAATATATGCACATCAACGACCTGGAGGAGCGCCGCTTCCTGCAGGAACGGATGGAGGGCCGCGAGGCGGAGATCCGCTTCACCCCCGAAGGCAAGCAGTCGATCCTGACCAAGGTCGTCCAGTCGGAGCAGTGGGAGAAGTTCCTCGCCCGCAAATATGTCGGCACCAAGCGCTTCGGCCTCGACGGCGGCGAATCCATGGTCCCGGCGCTCGAGGCGGTGATCAAATATGGCGGCCAGTTCGGCATCAGCCAGATCGTGCTCGGCATGTCGCACCGCGGCCGGCTCAACGTCCTCGCCAACGTGATGGGCAAGCCCTATCGCGCGATCTTCTCCGAATTCGCCGGCGGCGCCACCAATCCCGAGGATGTCGGCGGCTCGGGCGACGTCAAATATCACCTCGGCACCTCCTCGGATCGCGAGTTTGACGGGATCCGGGTGCATCTCAGCCTCGTCCCGAATCCCAGCCATCTCGAGGCGGTCGATCCGGTGGTGCTCGGCAAGACCCGGGCCGAGCAGATCGGGCGCGGCGACCATGACGGCTCCGAGGTGCTCCCGGTGCTGCTGCACGGCGACGCGGCTTTTGCCGGCCAGGGCATCGTCTCGGAATGTTTCGGCTTTTCGGGCATTCCCGGCTACAGCACGGGCGGCTGCATCCACTTCGTGATCAACAATCAGGTGGGCTTCACCACCAGCCCGCAATTCGCCCGCTCCTCGCCTTACCCGTCCGACGTCGCCAAGGCCGTCCAGGCACCGATCATGCACGTCAACGGCGACGATCCGGAGGCGGTCACCTTCGCCTGCAAGCTCGCCATCGAGTTCCGCCAGAAGTTCAAGCGCGACATCGTCATCGACATGTGGTGCTATCGCCGCTTCGGCCATAACGAGGGCGACGAGCCGAGCTTCACCCAGCCGCTCATGTACAAGGAGATCCGCCGGCACCCGCCCATCTCCGAACTCTATGCCGCACGGCTGGAGCAGGAGGACGTGATCAGGGACGGCTGGGTGGACGGCGAGGTCGCCGCCTTCACCACCCATCTCGAGGCCGAATTCGAGGCTGCCAAATCCTATCTGCCCAACAAGGCCGACTGGTTCGAGGGCGCCTGGTCAGGCCTCGGCAAGCCCAAGGCGGCAATCACCGAGCGCCGCAACGTCGCAACCGGCTGCTCCGAGGAGACGATCCGCGACATCGGCCGGACCCTGACGACGGTCCCGGAAGGCCTCGCCATCCACAAGACGCTGCAGCGCGTCATCGACGGCCGCCTCGAGATGTTCGAGAGCGGCGAGAATTTCGACTGGGCGACCGGCGAGGCGCTCGCCTTCGGGACATTGCTGCACGAGGACCATCCGGTGCGCCTGTCCGGCCAGGACAGCGGCCGCGGCACGTTCAGCCAGCGCCACTCGGTCTGGGTCGACCAGAATGACGGGCACAAATATATCCCGCTGACCCAGGTCGGCCCGGCCCGCTTCGAGGTCCGCGACAGCCCGCTCTCCGAGTTCGGCGTGCTCGGCTTCGAATATGGCTGGTCATTGGCCAGCCCGCAGACCCTGGTCCTCTGGGAGGCGCAGTTCGGCGACTTCGCCAATGGCGCGCAGACGATCATCGACCAGTTCATCGCCGCCGGCGAGGCCAAGTGGCTGCGCGCCTCCGGCCTCGTCCTGCTGCTGCCGCACGGCTATGAGGGCCAGGGACCGGAGCACAGCTCGGCGCGGCCAGAGCGCTTCCTGCAGCTCTGCGCCGAGGACAATATGCAGGTCGCGAACTGCACCACGCCGGCCAATTACTACCATCTGCTCCGCCGTCAGATGCACCGCGACTTCCGCAAGCCGCTGGTCATCATGACCCCGAAATCCCTGCTCCGGCACAAGATGGCGGTGTCCAGCTTCGCCGACTTCACCGGCGAAAGCCATTTCCGGCGGATCCTCTCCGATCCGAACCCGCCGGCCGACAAGGACGTGCGCCGCCTTGTCCTCTGCACCGGCAAGCTCGCCTACGAATTGTTCGAGGCGCGCGACAAGGCGGGGGACAAGAACACGTCGATCGTCCGCATCGAGCAGCTTTATCCCTTCCCGGGCGAGGCCCTGCTCGCCCGCCTGCAGCGCATGACCAGTCTCGAGGAGGTGGTCTGGGCGCAGGAGGAGCCGCAGAACCAGGGCTATTGGGCGCATGTCGAGCCGCGGCTCGAGCGCCGCCTCGGCGAAGCGGGCCTCAAGCCGAAGCCGGCCCTGATCGCCCGGGCGCTCGGCCATGCCGACGCCGACGCGGAACAACGCAAAGCCAGCTAGAAAGAGTCATATGACCGAAGTCAAAGTGCCGACGCTGGGCGAATCGATCACCGAGGCGACCCTGGGCGCCTGGCTGAAGCAGCCGGGCGAGGCAGTCGCGCAGGATGAGCCGATCGCGAGCCTGGAGACCGACAAGGTCGCGGTCGAGGTGCCCTCGCCGGTGGCCGGCACGATGGGCGACCAGCTGGTCGCGGTCGGCGACACCGTGGCCGTGGGCGCGGTGATCGCCAGCATCAATGCCGGCGCGGCCGCCACTCCTGGCAATCCGCCGGGACCGGGCGAGACTCCGGCGCCGAAGGCGGTGGAACAGGCGCCCGCGCCGGCCCCCGAGCCGGCGGCAGCCGAGGAGGGCTCGAACCTCACCCTTTCGCCCGCCGTGCGCCGCGTGGTGCTGGAGCATCATCTCGATCCGTCGAAGATCCACGGCACCGGCAAGGACGGCCGCATCACCAAGGACGATGTGCTCGCCGCCGCCGAGACCAGCAAGGCCGAGCCGCCCGCTCCGCCCAGTCCTCCGGCGCAGACCGGAGCGCAGGTCGCGCCCGCTCCTGCCTCCGCAGGAGCGCCAGGCCAAGGCCGCCAGGAGGAGCGCGTCCGCATGACCCGCCTCCGCCAGACCGTCGCCCGCCGCCTCAAGGAGGCGCAGAACACCGCGGCGATGCTCACCACCTTCAACGACGTCGACATGACGGCGGTGATGGAGGCGCGGTCGAAATATAAGGACCTGTTCGAGAAGAAGCACCAGATCCGCCTCGGCTTCATGGGCTTCTTCGTGAAGGCGGCGGTTCTGGCCGCGCGCGACGTGCCCGCGGTCAACGCCTCGATCGACGGCGAGGAGATCGTCTACCACCATTATGTCGACGTCTCGGTCGCGGTCTCGGCGCCCAACGGCCTCGTCGTGCCGGTGATCCGCGACGCGCAGGATCTGGGCTTCGCCGAGATCGAGAAGACGATCGCCGATTTCGGCCGGCGGGCGAAGGACGGCACGCTGAAGCTGGAGGAGATGCAGGGCGGCACCTTCACCATCTCCAATGGCGGCGTGTTCGGCTCCCTGCTCTCGACGCCGATCATCAACCCGCCGCAGAGCGCCGTGCTCGGCATGCACCGGATCGAGGAGCGCCCGGTCGTCAGGGACGGCCAGATCGTCGCCCGCCCGATGATGTACCTCGCGCTCAGCTACGACCACCGCCTGATCGACGGTCGCGAGGCGGTCACCTTCCTCGTCCGCATGAAGGAAGCGCTCGAGGACCCCACGCGGTTGCTGATCGATTTGTGAGGAGATTGTGCTCCGGCGAAGGCCGGAGCGTTGGATGAAGCGCTGAGCCGCGCAGCGCTCCGGCCTTCGCCGGAGCACAGAAGGATAGAAGATGGCAGACGACAACAACTTCGACGTGATCGTGATCGGCGCCGGGCCGGGCGGCTATGTGGCCGCGATCCGGGCCGCGCAGCTGGGCCTCAGGACCGCCTGCGCGGACAGCCGCGAGACCTTGGGCGGCACCTGCCTCAACGTCGGCTGCATCCCCTCCAAGGCCCTGCTCCACGCCTCCGAGCTGTACGAGGAGGCGCATAGCGGCGCGCTCGCCAAATGGGGGGTGAAGACCTCCGGGCTGGAGCTCGACCTCGACGCCATGCATGCGACCCGGCTGGAGGCGATCAAGGGGCTGACCGGCGGCATCGAGTTCCTGTTCAAGAAGAACAAGGTTACGTGGCTGAAGGGCCATGCCAAATTCACCGGCAAGGATTCGATCGACGTCGCCGGCACCGCCTACAAGGCGAAGCATATCGTCATCGCCACCGGCTCCAGCGTGATGCCGCTGCCCGGGGTCGAGATCGACCATGACAGGATCGTCGATTCCACCAGCGCGCTCGAGTTGAAGAAGGTGCCGGAAACGATGGTCGTGATCGGCGGCGGCGTGATCGGGCTCGAGCTCGGCTCGGTCTGGCGGCGGCTCGGCGCGCAGGTCACCGTCGTCGAGTTTCTCGACCAGATCCTCCCCGGCATGGACGGCGAGGTCCGCAAGGAAGCGCAGAAGATCCTCAAGAAGCAGGGCTTCGCCTTCCGCACCTCGACCAAGGTCACCGGCGCCAAGGCCGGCAAGGCCGGCGTCACCCTGACGCTCGAGCCCGCCGCCGGCGGCGCCGCCGAGACGATCGAGGCGGAGACCGTGCTCGTCTCCATCGGCCGCCGTCCCAACACGGACGGGCTGGAGCTCGACAAGGCCGGCCTTGCCACGAACAAGCGCGGCCAGATCGAGGTCGACCACGACTTCAGGACCTCGGTTCCCGGCATCTACGCGATCGGCGACGTCACCCCGGGCCCGATGCTCGCCCACAAGGCGGAGGACGAGGGCATTGCGGTCGCCGAGATCCTCGCCGGCCAGATCGGCATCGTGAATCACGATGTGATCCCGTCGGTCGTCTATACCATGCCGGAAATTGCCGGCGTCGGCCTCACCGAGGAGGACGCCAAGGCGGCCGGCCACGAGGTGAAAGTCGGCAAGTTCCCGATGCTCGGCAACAGCCGCGCCAAGACCAACCGCGAGCCCGACGGCTTCGTGAAGGTGATCGCCGACGCCAGGTCCGACCGGGTGCTCGGCACCTGGATCATCGCCTCGGTCGCCGGCACGATGATCGCCGAGTCAGCGCTCGCCATGGAATTCGGTGCGACCAGCGAGGACATCGCCTATACCTGCCACGCCCACCCGACTCATTCGGAGGCGATCAAGGAAGCGGCGATGGCGGTGACGGGCAAACCGATCCATATCTGAGGCGAAGCGGAAGGGGGGACAGCGATGGTTGCGAGAGGCTGGAAAACCGCGACGATCCTGGCCGTGGCGGCCGCCGGCTGGGCCGTTGCGGCGCAGGCGCAGAAACCTCCGGCGTCCGGCGGGGACGATTCCTCGCGGATCATCAGCGTCGCCAATGACGATGCCGAGATGAACGCCGCGATCGCCCGCGCCCGGCGCGAGCTGCCCGATTTCTATGCCCATATGGCGCGGCCCGGCTCAGGAGAGCGCCGGTTCATGATCAAGTTCGACATCCTCCCGGGTGAAGGCGCCGAATATGTCTGGGCGGGCGAGCTGGATCGCACGACGGTCCCGATGACCGGAATTCTGGTCAACCAGCCCCAGCGTTCGTCCGAGCAGCTCGGCCAGCGCGTGCCGATCCCCGAGGCCCGGATCATCGACTGGGGCTATTTGCGGGACGAAGTGGCGCAAGGCTATCATACGCAGCGCGTCCTGCTCGACCGCATGCCGGCGGAGGAAGCGGCCGAGCTGCGCCGGAGAATGGGCTGGTAGCAGCGGGGGGCGACGGCGCGCGCTCCGCCTGAAGCAGGGAGATTCCAGCTGCCGCCGGAATGACGTATCAGGGCGTTGCCATGCCCGCCGCCACCCTTCCCGCCGCGCTCGGCCCGATCCTCGATTTCCTCGACATGGCGGGCATCGCCGTGTTCGCCTTGTCGGGCGCCCTGCTCGCGGCGGTGAAGAAGCAGACGGTCGTCACCTTCGTCTTCTTCGCGGTGGTGACCGGCGTCGGCGGCGGCACGGTGCGCGACCTTTTGATCGGCGCGCCGGTCTTCTGGGTCCACCAGAACCATACCTTGCTGATCTGATTCGGCGCCGCGCTCGCGGTCTGGTTGCTGCCGACACGGCGACGTACTGGCCGGCGACCCGTCCAACCTGATGAGTCCCGAGCTCTACGTCAGCGCCGCAGGCCTCTCCGCCGCGCTCTATGTCGGGCTGACCTGGGTCGGGGTCGAGCCGGGCCTCGCCGCCGCCGTCGCCGCCATTGCCGGCTTCGCCCTGCGCGGCGGCGCCATCTGGCGCGGCTGGGCGCTGCCCGCCTACCGGCGCTGATCATTGCCTCGGCACGTCGCAACTTTCTGCCGGGCCTCGATCCCGGATTCTGATTAGGGTCCTTGCGTCTGGGAGGGCCTCGTCATGACCGATTCTCCGCAAGCAACCGTGATCTATGATTTTAATCCGAACAATCTTCCTCCCGAATATCTTCGGGCTGTCGGCCTTGTTGCGATGGCTTCGGCGCAGACCGAGCACGTGATCGAGGAGTTTATTGGCGCCCTGATTGGAAGTGACAACGTCGAGACACTGGCGCTCGCTACACACATGAGCGGGCCGCTGAAGGATCACGTGGCGAGAGCACTGATCGAACTCAACGCCACGACCGCATCTGTGGTGGACGCTGTAGACGATCTACTCGACGAGATTGAGGCTGCGCTCAAGAAGCGCAACATCATAGTGCGCAGCCCGCTCATACGTCACCCCGATACGGGTGCCGTGCTTAGCTATCGGCTCAAAGCGCGGGGAAGCTTGCAACTCGGATTAGTCCCAATCTCGGTTGCGGAAATCGAGCAAGATGCGGCGTTGATCTACGAAGCGGGAATGGCGCTCTTGCAGTTCATGATCTTTCGTGGGCTTATGCCGCCAACTAGGCAGCATGCCATTCGCGAGCCCTTGGACCGCTCCAAGAAGGCGCGGGCAGCCCGCAAGTCACCTCCTGTTGAAGAGGATCATGGTGCAGTAGGTTCCCAAGGGCCGAACGCGTAGGCTTGACTTGATTGAATGATCAATCAACAATCTCGCCATGCTCAGACTCGCCCTTGCTGCCCTGCTTTTCCTCACCCCCACCGCCCCGCCCGCGCAGGAGGTGGTGATCACCGACCGCCATGAGGCGGACGGGACGCTGACCCTCTCGCACGAGATCGTCGTCCCCGCCCCGCGCGACTCGGTCTATGCGGCGGTCGCCACGCCGGAGGGTTGGCGGACCTGGGCGACGCCAGTCTCCTGGGTGCCGGCCGACGATGCCGACGCGATCGAGGGCAGCTACAATCCGGCGGCGCGGCCCGGCGGGACCGATCTGATCCGCCAGCATTTCATCGCCCGCCTGCCGGGCCGTCTGCTCGTTTTCCGGACGGTGCGCGCACCGCAGGGCTTCCCGCATTTCGACGTCTATGCCCAAGTCACCATCTTCATCGAGCTGGAGAGCGTCGACGCCGACCACACCAGGGTCCGGCTGACCGGCACCGGCTATGCGGACAATGAGGCCGGGCGGCTGCTCTTCGGCTTCTTCCGCGAGGGCAACAGGATCTCGCTGGAGCGGCTTCGCCAGCGTTTCGTCTCCGGCCCGCTCGACTGGGCGGCTATTGCTGCCGCGGAGGCGAGCCGCCCCAGACCGAACTGAACGGCTTCGGCTCCTCAGGCCGGGTGCTCAGCGGGCAAAGCGGGCGTTGCCAGAGGCCGACCGTCCGCCATTCGCGGAACTTGAAGCCGACTTTCTCATAGGCGCCGACCGGCCGGAAGCCGAGCCGCTCGTGAAGCATCACGCTCGCCTGGTTAGGCAGGGTGATCGCCGCGATCGCCTGGGCAAAGCCTTGCGCTTCCAACACAGGCAGCAGCGTCCGGTAGAGCCGGGTGCCGATGCCCCGGCGATGGGCGCCGTCGGCGACATAGACGGTGGTTTCGACGCTGAACCTATAGGCCGGACGGGTCCGGAAGGCGCAGGCATAGGCATAGCCAAGCACCGCCTCCGCCTCGCCGTCGCAGGCGACCAGCCAGGGGTACTGCCCGTCCCCCTCCGCCATGCGCCGCGCGATTTCAGCCGAGTCCGGCGCCTCTGTCTCGAACGAGATGACGGTGCCGGTCACATAGGGTGCGTAGATGGAAGCGATCGCCGCCGCGTCGTCCGCGGTGGCGGCGCGAATCCTCACCGCAAAGCGGCGGCGAACAGCCGGACCAGCCAGCTGCCGCCCGTCTCCGTCCGCAGTCGCGGGATCGGCGCCACCGCCGGGCATTCGAGGCAGCGCGCCTGGATGGCCGGGCCGGAGAGGAGTTTCTGAGTCTCGTACAACGCCCGTTCGAGCAGCATCTGCGGCTGCTGCCCCATGCGGGTGAAGACGTCGCGCGGGGCGCCGGCATCG
>SMEU01000035.1_pt1 | contig 15074 bp, 19 predicted proteins | sample 2456051 | NCBI WGS metagenome assembly SMEU01 (sample SAMN10132600, study PRJNA489261) | soil metagenome | isolation source: day120 un-amended silt loam soil | place: USA | collected 2015-05-01
CGAGCCCGTGGCCGCCGCCGTCGCTGGCGATCAGCGCCGGCATCGCCCAGCGCGGACGGACAGGCGGCGGCGGGGCAGAAGCGGCCGGCGTTGCCACGGCCGCCTGCAGCGCCAGGACCAGGATCAGGGACATAGGCACTCCGCCGCCGACCGGAGCGCAGGCTGGCCCGGCAATGCGGCGAAAAATGGGCAAATGCTTCAGGCGGTCGCCGGGACGGCCGGCTGCGGCGCGGCCTCGCGCGCCGCCGCAAGCACGGCGCCGGTCTTCGCCCAGAGCGCCGGCACCTCGGGCAGCTCCACCGCGAACACGTCGCGGAGTTCGGCCGCGAACGCCGCCTCGTCCACAATCTCCCGCTCGGTCAGCCCGTCCGCGGTCAGCGTCTTGCGGGTGCGGTTGACCAGGCTTTCGATCCGGTCGGGGAAGTGGCGCATGAGCGCCAGCGCGCCGGTGAACGGCGAGCCCGGGTCGGTGCGCATCCACACCTCCTTCGCGGCCAGAGTCGCGTCGTCCGAATAATCCATGCGGAAATCAAAGCTGGAGGCGGCGCCGTGGCGGTGATTGACGTAGCGCAGCCAGTCGCCGTCCGCGCGCTCGATCGAACAGGCGAGGAAGTCCTGCTCGTGCGTGCCCTCGCGCAGGGGGATCGGCATCGGCAAGGCGTCGCCAAGGCCGCATTCGACCAGCCAGGGGCCGTCCTCGAGCTCGACCCGCAGGGTGAGGTGATTGCCCACCGCCAGCTCGCCGATGAGCGCCCGGTGGACACCGCTGCAGAGCCGGGTGACTGCGAAGCCGGCGGCGGCGAGCGCGGCGCCGAGCAGGCCGTTCATCTCGTAGCACCAGCCGCCGCGCTTTCCCGCCACCATCTTCCCGAAGGCGCGCGCCGGCTCGATGCTGCCCTCGGTCCGGGTCAGGAAGGCGTCGGCCGCCTCCCAGGTGAAGGCGAGGGCATGGGCGCGGTGGATCGCCTTCAGCCCAGCGAGGTTGGCGCGCGGCGGCGCGGCGATCCCGATCCGGGCAAAATAAGCGTCGAGCTGGGCCGGGGTAAGCTTCATTCCGCTTCCTTACGAGTCGCGTCGCTTCTAGTCTAATGAGACGTAAATCTCAATATAGAATATTGATCTCACCAAGCCGCTTGGGACGCTGGCGGCTCCGGCGTGAAGCCCCTATGCAGGCCTGATGATCCGCGCCGTGCTCTCCGTCGCCGTTTTCGCCCTCCTCCTCGCGGCCTGCAGCGGCCCGCCGGAAAGCAATAAAGCGGCCGCGGCGGGCAATGGCGCCGGGCCGCTACCGCCCGCCGCCTCGGTCAATCCCGCGCTTTACCTGCCCGCCGAGGGCCCCCATCCGGCCCGCGCCATGGCGATCGCCGCGCCCGCGGAGATGCAGCGGCTCGCCGAGCGGATCCGGACAGCGATGCGCGCGCGGCCGGACTGGTTCCGCGCCTATGCCGCCGAGCATCCGCGGGGCGAATTGCCCTGGCATCCCAATCTCGGGGTCAGCCGCGAGGACTATGCGCGTTTCCTCGCCATGACCCTGCAGCTCAACCTGGTCGAGATCGCCCGGGTCACCCTGACCGTCACGCGCCGGCCCGACGGCGGCCTCGCGCTCGCCGCAACCGGCCAGGCGGCGCCGCTCGACGCGGCATCATCGTCTATCCGGACCGGGCCGCGACTCCGCGGGGCGCGCTGACCCGGCGCTCGACGGTCGACAATCGCGAGCCGCGCTCGCCGACCGGGCCCTGGCGCGGCGTGCAGTGGAGCAATGCCGGCAGCACCACGGGGCGGCCGGTCCAGCTCGCCTTCGGCCGCCGCGCCGCCGGCGATCTCATTCTCTATTATGATTTCGGCCCGTCCGACGCCGAGACCATCGTCCTGCTCTATCCGGCCGCCGCCGCGGCGTCGGCCACCACACGATAATCACCGGGAGAGGAAACAGCATGTCACAGGAGAATGTCGCCCTGGTCCAGGCCATTTACGCCGCTTTCGGCGCCGGCGACGTGCCGGGCGTCGTCTCCCGGATGAGCCCGGACATCGTCTGGAACGAGGCCGAGAATTTCCCTTATGCGGACGGTAATCCCTATCTCGGGCCCGAGGCGATCCTGACCGGGGTCTTCGCCCGGCTCGGCACCGACTGGGACGGCTTCGCCGCCATCCCCGACGAGTTTCTCGATGCCGGCGACACCGTGGTCGTTCTCGGCCGCTATCATGGCAGCTACAAGGCGACCGGGCGGGCCCTGGACGCGCAGCTCGTCCATGTCTGGCGGCTGGAGGACGGCAAGGCGGTCGCCTTCCAGCAATATACCGACACGCTGCAGGCCGCCCGGGTCACCGAGCGGCGCCTGGCCTGATCGTGGGCGCGGCCGGAACCTCGGCCACGCCGGCGCTTTATGCTCCCGATACCGGACCCCCCGGTTTCCGGAGCCACGGCGTGTGCCCGCCGCTCCGCCAGCGACGCCAGAGAGGGATAGCCGAGATGAGGACAGGGACCTTATTGCTCGCAACGGCCGGCCTGTTCGCGCTTGCCGCCTGCAACCGCAACAGCCCGGCCGCGAATGAGGCCGACAATGCCAGGCAGGCCGCCGAAAATGTCGCCGAGCATCTCGAAAACGCCGCCGACGCGACCCGCGACGCGGCCCACAACCGGATCGACGCGATCGGCAATGCCGCCGAGAATGCGGCGGATCGGCTCGAGAATCGCGCCGAGCGGGTCCGCGACGCCGCGGCGAACAGCGCCCGCGACATCGGCAATGCCGCCAGCGGCCGCTAGTCGCGCTTGCCAACCGACTTCCGGGCGCCTCTCGCGGGCGCCCTTTTCTTTGCCTGCTGCTCTCATTTCCGTTACGGCCACGCATCCATCAACCAGTATAGTTATGGTTAAATACATATTAACCACTCTACTTGTTAGTATTAGACAGAAACTTTGCCGCTCGGAAACCTTTACATGATCTGACGTAGATTTTGTTACGGCGACTGGAACTAACTTCGATCAAAGCCGTTGTCCTGCCCTGTATCGGTGGGCGTAATGGTGAGGAGGGTCCGGTGCTGGTGGACAAGAGCGTTCGGCCGGGGGAAGACTCCTCCGATCTCCCTGTCAGTCTCGAGCGGCGGGAAAGCCAGCGCTTCCACACCGTGCTCCGGGTCGCGCAGGTGATCCGCGAGCATGATGTGGGGCTCTGGCGGGTGCGCAACATCTCCAACCAGGGGATCATGCTGGCTACCCGGGTGAAGGTTGTCCCCGGCGAGCGCCTGACCATCAACCTCTCCGAGACCGTCTCGCTCGAAGGCCGCGCCATCTGGTGGGACGGCGAGCGCTGCGGAGTCGGCTTCGACCGCCCGATCGACTGCCCGGCCGTGCTGGAGAGTCTCGTCGCCGAGCGGAAGTCGGGGCGTTACCGGGCGCCGCGGCTCAGCGTCGCCACCCGCGCCATCGCCTATTGCGACAAGGGCCTGCACACCGTCCGCGTCTACAACCTGTCGCATCATGGCGCCGCCTTCGTCCATGACGGCTGCTTCCGCGCCGGCATGGCGGCCAAGCTGCACTTCGAGACTGGCGAGGATTATCGCGGCGTCGTGCGCTGGTCGAAGGACGGCCGGGCCGGCCTGTTCCTCACCGAGCCGATCGCCTCGGCGAAGCTGGAAAGCGCCAACCGGATCTAGCCGGGCTTCCCGCCGCCTCAGAATGTCCGGGCGTAGCGCTCGTTGCCGACGAAGCCCAGGCGCTGCACCCCGGCGAAGCGGATCTGCGCAAGCAATTGGTCGACCCGCTCGTAACGCACCTCCCCGGCGGCGTTGAGCCGGAGCTCCGGCGTGTGCGGGTCGGCGGCGAGCTGCAGCAGGCGCGGCCTGAGCTGGTCGCCCGGCAAGGCGGCGCCGTTCCAGAACAGGCTCCCGTCCGCGGCGATGTCGAGCTGATGGAACGGGCGTTCGGGCAGCGGCGTCGGCGTCGGGTGCGGAAGGTCGAGCGGCACCTTGTGGGTGGCGGCCGGGATGGTGATGATGAACATGATCAGCAGCACCAGCATCACGTCGATCAGCGGGGTGGTGTTGATGTCCGAAATCGCTCCCGGCTCGCTGCCGCCGTGAAACGGGCCGGCATGGCGCCGCGTCGCGGACCCGGCGCGGCCGGCCGCGGCGAGGAGGGGATCGGTCACAGCCATATTGTCCTCCCTTTCGTGTCGCCCGGCCCCGCTTAGCTTTGCTAATGATTGCGCCGGCCAAACTGTTAGGACCTGTGGATAACTCCGCTTCCGTTCTGATCAGTAGTGATAGTATATCATTGCATGACAGAAGCAAGCCCGCTTACGCCCCGGCCCCGCCTGTGCCATGGTCGCCGCAGCAGGAGGACGAGATGACCGACAGCCCAGCCCTCGATCCGGCCCATGAGGTGATCGCGCGGGCGACCGGCAAGGGCCGGTTCCAGGCGGAGATCCAGGTCCGCGGCGGCACCATCCTTGCCGACGAGCCGGTCGAGGCGGGCGGGCTCGGCAGCGGCCCGACGCCCTATGAATTGCTCTCCAGCGCGCTCGCCGCCTGCACCGCGATGACCATGCGACTCTATGCCGAGCGCAAGGGCTGGGCGCTGCCGCCTTTCTCGGTCGCCACGGGTCACCGGATCGAGCCGGCGACTGCGGACGGCGGGCCGCCGCGCGACCTCTTCACCCGCAACATCGCCTTCGAGGGGCCGCTCGACAGCGAGCAGGAGGCGAAGCTGCTCTCCATTGCCGACAAATGCCCGGTCCACCGCACCCTGATGCGCGGCTTCGAGATCAGGACGAATATCGGCACGGGGCTGCCGCCGCTCGCCGCCGAGCCCGCGGCCCAGCACGAGCGGGACATGGAAGCGGCCTGCGACGATTGACTCGGGCCGGCCGAGCGGCGACCCCTCTTCGTCGTTGCGAGGGGAGAACGACTCGTGAGGAAGCGGCTTCTGCTCTTGGCGGGTGCGGCGCTGGCCGCCATCGCCACCCCGGCCCAGGCGTTCGGCCTGCGTACCCATCTCTACATCGCCGACCAGGTCTGGCAGGATCTCGCCGATTGCCGGGTCTCGATCCGCGGCGCGGACTTCGCCGTGCCCGCCGAGGCCTGCCGCGCGATCCGCAGCCACAAGGGCGAGTTCCTTGCCGGGGCGCTGGGACCGGACGTCTTTCCCGACGTGCTGGTCGGCCAGGCGATCGTCCATCCCGGCGTGGCCGGCGGCTGGCAGGCGGCCGACTGGCTGAACCTGCTGCTCAGCAATGCCCGCACCGAGGATCAGCTCGCTTTCGCCTGGGGCTATGCGATGCATTTCGCGGGCGACACCTTCGCCCATAGCTACGTCAACAATTATGCCGGCGGCATCTTCGAGATCGGCGCCGACCGCACCAGGGCGATCGAGCTCCGCCATTTCCGGCTGGAGAAATATATCGACCAGCATCTCGACTTCAATATCGACACCGCGACCCTGCGCGTCCCCGCCGCGTGGCTGGCGCAGCAGCTGATCCAATATGATTATGCCGCGGGCGGCGGCCCGCGCGTCGGCGATTTCTACGCCTCGGCCGCCGCGGACCCGGCGGCCTTCCTGACCGCATCCCGGCGGCGGCTGCGCGCCTCTGGCGTCGCAGCGCCGGTCACCACCATCCTCACCATGCTCGATCTCGCCCGGGTTGCCCGTGCCCGCGCCCCTGGACAGGAGCGGGCCGAGCGCACCCGGCTCGACGCCGCGCTCGCGGCCGCCCGCGCGGTCGAGCGCCGCTACAATCTCTCGCAATCGGATTCGATGGTCTTCGACGAGCGCAGCCCGGGCTATGCGGCGATGAACGGCACCCAGCGCAGCGAGGTTCAGGCCGCCTATCGGGTCTATCGGGCCCAGGTCGAGGCCTGGCAGCAGGCGCGCGCGCTCACAACCTTCACCGCCGAATGGGCGCGCGACCTGGAGATCGCCGCCCAGCGCTATATCGAGGCGTCGCTCGAATTCGGCCAGGAGATGGTGCGCGAGGGCGGCGCCGTGCGGCCGCCGCTCGAGGAGCGGGGCAGCGCCACCGCCGCCTATCGCCGCTGGCTGGCCTGCTACGCCCCCGTGCTCGAGGGCCAGCCCGCCGCCGCCGCCGATCTGGTCTGCGCGCGCCTGCAGGCCATGCGCTCCGATCTCGCTTTGCGCCGCGCCGCCCTGCTCTCCTCACTCGGCGCGCAGCCGCGTTCCACCTATTTCCGGCTGCTCCAGCTCGACGAATATCTGGGCGGGCTGGTCGAGGATTTCGTGGTCGGCCTGATCGGTCTAAGGGACCAGAGCTTCGCCGATCTGCTCGACGAGGGCCTCGCCCCGACCACCGTCTCCCCGGCGACGCTGAACCTGACCTTCTCCACTGCGCCGAACGGGCAGCTCGCCTTCCAGTGCGCGGCGGACTGGATCGATGCCGACCTCGGCATGCGGGCGCCGCTCGCCTCCGGCGCCGACAATGCCTGCGACAATGCGCCGCGCAACCGGGCCACGCTCGATCCCACCCGCTTCGCCGCGCTCGACGACGCGCTGACCCTCGCCCGCCTCGCTTTACTGGACCAGCAGGGCGTACGCGCGGTCACCGCCCGTTTCGGCGGCAATCCGGCGGAGCCGCGGATGGGCACGCAGCGGCGCTACTCGCTGCTTCTGGACAGCGTCCGCTCGCTCGACGGCAGCCATCAGTGGCGAGGCACCTCCATGCCCTTCCCGCGCCGCCAGGCCTGGCGGACCGCGCCGTCCCCGGCGGCGAGCGCCGGCTATGCGTTCGGCGCGGCAAGCGGCCCGGCCGGCTTTCCCTTCTACCAGACGGCGGCGCTCCGGCGGACGGTGTTCACCGCCTTGTTCCGTCCGTTCGAGGGGGCGCTGCTGCAGCGCGACGAGATGCAGCCGGCCGCCTATCCGTTCCGGCCCTGCGACGGCGATCCCCTGCGCGGGCCGCCGCTGCCGGGGCAGAACCCGCTCTGCTGACGGCACCAGCGGCGGCCGGCGGCGTTTCCCCGCCATTCCGTCCAGCGTGATCAGAAAGGCCCATTACCGTCCGGACGAGGCGGTGCTCGACGTGCTTTTCACCACGGGCCGCCGCTATCTCTACCATCGCGTGCCGCCCGAGGAGGCGGACCGATTCGCCGCGGCGTTCAGCAAGGGCCGCTATTTCAACGCCCATATCCGCGATCGTTACGACTTCACCGAGGTCGCACCGGCTCCGACATAAATCCCAGATGAACAAGGGGTTGGGGAATGTTCACGCAACCTCCACGCGCCCGGCTCGTTTTTCCCGGCATACCCCAGGTCAGAGGAGAAACTGTCATGCGCAAGCTTATTCTTGCCTTCGCCGTCACGGCGTCCGCCATCCCCTTCGTCGCCCCCGCCCCGGCGGCCGCGCAGGGCCGCCGCGAAATCCAGGAGCGCCGCGAGTGCTCGCGCGAATTGCGCAGCGCCTACGGTACCCGCGCATATTATCGCGAGCTCCGTGAGTGTCGCCGGGAGATCGCTCAGGCCCGCCGGCAGGACTGGCGCAGCTACAACCGCTACGACTGGAACAAGCCGGCGTCGAACGGCAATTATTACGCCGACCAATATTATCGGGACGGCCGCTATTATCGCGAGCAGCGCCTGAGCCGCTATGACCGGATCTATCGCGGCAATGACGGCCGTTATTATTGCCGCCGCAGCGACGGCACGACCGGTCTGATCATCGGCGCCGGCGTCGGCGCGCTGATCGGCAACTCGCTGGACAATGGCCGTTCGAGCATTCTCGGCACGCTGATCGGCGGTGCCGCGGGCGCGGCGATCGGTCGCGAGGTCGACCGCGGCCAGGTTCGCTGCCGCTAACTTCGGCTCAGCCAGGGAGGAGGGCGCTCCGGCAACGGGGCGCCCCTTCCTTTGCCCTGGCCGGATTCCTAAACCCCTGCTGAACGGGGGGTAGTTTTGAGTTCATGCAACGGCCCGTACACCATGTTCGTTCATTCCGGGCGTCCGGAGTGGACGCAAGCAAGGGAGTCTGCACGATGCGTTTCCTCATCCTTGCGGCGGTCGCCGGAGCCGTCGCTTTACCGACTGCGGCCAACGCCCAGTATTATGGCGGCCGCGGCTACGGCTACGGCCAGAATTATGGCTATGGCTATGGCAACAACCGGGTCCGCCGCGAACAGCGCGAATGCCAGCGTGAGCTGAGGCGGGCGCGCAGCCGCTGGGAGTATCAGCGCGAGCTGCGTGAGTGCCGTCGCGAGATCAATGCGGCGCGCTACGGCTACAGCTATCGGGATCGCGATGATCGCTATCGCGACCGCGGCTATCGGGACGGCTATTACCGGAACCGCTGGTAAACCTCCGTCCAGCGGGGCGAACGCTCCGCCCCGCTCTTTTTGCCTTCTTCTTCTTTCCGGTCGCCGGCCCCCGCGGTTGACTCGACCGGCACCCGAGGCTGATCATCCCTCCTGGCTCAGCCAGGAGAAGGGCAAATCCCATGGCCGGCGCATCGCTCTTCCTCAATCTGGCGCGGGGCGCGAAGGTCGCGGCTCTCCTGTGCTTCTTTCTCCCTTTCGTCACCGTCTCCTGCTCGAGCCGGGAGCTGGCCTCGGTGATTCACCAGGCGGGCGCCGCCGCCGAAGCGCCGTCGCCCGACCGGCCTGACCCCTGCGTGCTGATCCAGGCGAGCGGCGCGCAGCTGGCGATGGCCACGGCCGAGCCCAGCCAGTCTTGCCTCGGCGTGATCGCCGACATGATGACCGACACGGGCCAGCAGCAAAACGAAGCGAACGGGCCTTTTGGCCGGAATGACTATGCGGTGATCGGCGCGGCCGCGGCCATCCTGCTGACCCTGCTGCTCGGCTTCGCGCTGAAGGGCGCGGCGGGCATCGCCATCGGCATTGCCGGGGCCCTGGCCGCGCTCGGCGCCGTCGCCTGGTCCGTCTTCGTCAGGATCCCCGCCGGAATATTCGGCGGCCCGGGCCCGGGCGGCGGCCCGCAGCTGACCGCTGAACAGGCCCGGCAGGTCTTCACCTTGAGCCCGGGCTCCGGCTTCTGGCTGATGGCCGGCGCCCTGCTCGCGGCGATTGTCTGCTACATACTGGCCCTCGGCAGCAGGAAGCCGGCGCCAGCGGAGACGCCGCCCGCGACCTAGCCGTTAGGCGAGCATCGCCTCCGCCTTGGCGAGGGCGGCAGGGTCGTCGACGTCGAGCCAGCGGAGGCCGGTGACGTCCAAAGTGGCGGCGGCGCACTGGTCGGCGAGCCGCTGCACCCCCTCGGAGAGGCTGCCGCCGCCCGCGCCGATCGCCTCGGCGAGCGCCGGGGTGGCGCGGAACAGGCCGGTGTCGATCGCGTCGAACCGGGCCAGCGTCTTGCCGATGCGGAGGATCGCGCCGTCCGGCCCGGTCTCCACCCTGGTCGCGTCGTCCATGTCGAGCAGCGGCCCGGCGAGGTCGCGGTCCACGGCCAGAGTGAGGGGCGCGGGCGGCGCCGCGATCAGCCGCGCGACGATGGCGGGATCGAACAGATGGTCCGACATCATCAGCAGATAGTCGCCCTCTATCACGGCCGCGCCGGCAAGCACGCTGTGGCCGTTGGGCAGGTCCCAGTCCGCCACCCGCACCGGCACGATCTCAAAGCCGGCGAGGCCGGCGAGAAACGCCTCGAGCCGCGCCGCCTCATGGCCGGTGGCGACGACGAAGCGGGTCGCTCCGCCCGCGGCGGCGGCGCGGATCACCCGCTCGATCAGCGGCATGCCGGCGACCGGGGTCAGCGGCTTGGAAGGCGAGACGGCGCGCAGCCGGCTGCCATGGCCGGCGGCGATGATCAGGCAGTCCACGGGGCTATTCCGCCGCCAGGGCTTCCCCGGCGATGAACTCCTCGGTGAGCTGTGCGGCGACATCGTCGCTGAACTGCTGCGGCGGATGCTTGCAGAAGAAGGCGGAGGGACCGATCAGCACGCCGCCCTGGCCCCGCTCCAGCGCCACCTTGCAGCAGCGGATCGCGTCAACCACGACGCCGGCGCTGTTCGGGCTGTCCTCGACCGAGAGGCGAAGCTCCAGGTTCATCGGCACGTCGCCGAACAGGGCGCCTTCCATGCGCAGGAAGCAGAGCTTGTTGTCGTTCAGCCAGGGAATATAGTCCGACGGGCCGATATGGATGTCGTCCGCGCCGAGCGGCTCGGCGAGTGTCGACTGGACCGCGTCGGTCTTCGATTCCTTCTTCGATTCCAGCCGGTTCCGGTCCAGCATGTTCATGAAATCGGTATTGCCGCCGGTGTTCAGCTGATAGGTCCGGCTGTAGCTGACGCCGCGCGTCCGGAACAGGCTGGAAAGCACCCGGTGGACGATGGTGGCGCCGAGCTGCGCCTTGATGTCGTCGCCGATGATCGGCAGGTTCTTCTCGCGGAACCGGCGTTCCCATTTGGGGTTGCTGGCGATGAACACCGGCATGCAATTGACCACCGCGACCCCGGCTTTCAGCGCGCATTCCATGTAGAATTCGACCGCCTGCTGCGAGCCCACGGGCAGGAAGTTGACGAGGATCTCGGCCCCGCTCTCCTTCAGCATGGCGACGATCTCGTCCTCGCTGGCCTCTGGCGCATCGGCCTGCTCGAAGCCGCGCTCGCCATATTTGGCCATGTGCGGCGCCATCCCGTCCAGCACCCGGCCCATGCGCACGGGCACGCCGGTATGCGGAATCTCGCTCTGGAATACGGTCGTGCAATTGGGTTTGGCGAAGATCGCCTCGCCGAGGTCGAGACCGATCTTGCGCGCATCCGTGTCGATCGCCAGTACGAACTCGATATCGGCCAGCGCATAGCCGCCGATCCGTTCGTGCATGATCCCGGCCGGGGCCTTCCTGCCAGCGTAATAATAGCGTCCCTGCACAAGGGAACTCGCGCAATTGCCGATGCCGACCAGCGCCACCTTGATCCTGTTCATATTTCTCCGGTTCTCTGGCCGGGCCTGCGCCCGGAACGTCTCATACGCTCGTCACAAACTCGAATGGAAGTCAATAAACTATGCTGCACCGCGGTAGCGGCGCGGGGTGGCCAGCAGGGAGGCGACCAGGACGTAGAAGAACCAGATCACCGCCACGCCGGCGAAGATGCAGAGGGCGACCCGCTCCAGCCCGACCAGGGTGAGCAGCATGAACAAAAGGGCGAAGAAGTCGCGGCTCGAGATCACCTGCACCACCCAGTAGACCAGGTCGACGATCCCGCCGATCCGGGCGTTGCGGCGCTTGAACAGGTCGAAGCCGAGCGGCGCCCCCTGGGCGCGCACGCGGCGGCCGATCAGGGCGTTGCCCACGATCATCGCGACGATCGCCCAGGCGCCGATCCAGCCGATCGAGTCATGATCGCGGACGGCGAGGTGGATGGTGAGGCCGAGCACGAACAGGAAGTTGATGCTCATGTCGATCAGCGAGTCGAGCGAGGCCCCCTCGACCGAGGTGCGCCACGTCGCGCGCGCCATCTCGCCGTCGACGCCGTCGATGACCGAGGCCGCCTGGAACAGGATCGCGCCGAGGATCAGGCCGGCATGGCCGCCGAACAGCAGCAGCAGGAACATCGGCAGGGCTAGCAAGGCGTTGAAGATGGTGACGTGGATGGGGCGGAGGCCCGGCAAGGCGAGCACCAGCCAGGTGAGGCGCTGCGAGATCGGCCGGTTGAGCCAGCGCGAGACGAGGCCGTCGCCGGGCTTGCCGGTGGCACGGATGATCTCCCAGCCGCCGGGCATGGCGACGGTCGGTCCGGTGCCCGCCTCGACCGTCACCGCGACGGCTCCGCGCAGCCGTTCGACCTCGGCCAAGGTCGCCGGCGCTAGCGCCGCCCCGTCGCCGATCCTGAGCAGGACGGACGCGGCGCCGCCGTCCGCCAGCACGCGCACCGCGCGGGCCGCCGCTGGAATGCCGGCGATCAGTCGGTCCGCAGCTGCGGCCGATTGGAAAGCGGCAATGGTCCCGGGTCTGTTTTCGCTTTCCATATACGGGTTTCTTATCGAAAAGGGCCGTCCCGTATCATTTGATTTCGCCCATGAAGGAGGCCGAAAGATGGCAATGGCTGGGGCCGCCGACATTCGGCCGCCCGGAACCGTCAACCGGCCGCGCGAGCTCCAGGATCCGCTGAACTTCTATTTCTATCACCCGCTGGCGGCGCGGCTGGCGCGGCTGCTCGTGCCGACGCCGGTCTCGCCAAACATGGTCTCGGTGATGAGCGCCGTCTGCCTCTGCGCCGCGACCGCCTGTTTCGTCGGTCTCGCCTGGCCCGCCAATGCGCTGGCCGGCCTGTTCTTCATGCTGCTCTGGCATATCGTCGACGGCGCCGACGGCGATCTCGCGCGGCTGACCGGCCGGGCCTCGGCGACGGGCGAGCTGGTCGACGGGGTCTGCGACTATTTCGGCAACACCGTCATGTATTTCGCCTTCGCCTTCCTGGCCGACGACGTCTGGGGCGCCTGGGCCTGGATCCTGGCGGTGGCGGCCGGCGCGAGCCATGTCGTCCAGACCAACCATGCCGAGACCCAGCGCCGGCTCTATCTCTGGCGCGCCTATGGCGTGCCCTGGCTGCGCAACGCCCGGGCCGCCGGCGACGACGACGTGTTCAGGCGCGACACCTGGTTCACCCGCTATTTCGGCTTCTGGGCGGTCGGCTACGTCTGGCTTTCCAACCGGATGACCCCGCCCGCCAATCCGATCGACACCGCTCTCGCCGCCGCCGAGGGCGATGCCGAGGAAACGGCGCGGATCCGCGCCCTGGTCCGGCAGGCCTATACGCCCACCATGTTCCTGCCCAAGCTACTCGGCGCCAATCCCAAGACCTTCCTGATCGCCGGCGCGATCTTCCTGGGCAGCCCGATCTGGTATTTCCTCGCGATGATCGGGCCGGTGAACCTCGTCCTCCTGATCTCGATCCGCCACCACAAGAGGCTTGCGGAGCGGGCCGCCGCCCGGCTCAGGGAGCGCTGAGCCGCGCCTTCAGGAAGGTCTCGATCTTCTCCGCCCGCGCGTCCCAGGTCAGCCGGGCGGACTGCGCATAAGCCGCCGCGCCCAGCCGCGCCGCCAAAGCGGGCTCGCGCAGCCGGTCCAGCGCCGCCGCAGCGGCTTCGGGGTCGTCGGGCGGGACGAGCAAGGCGGTCTCGCCGTCGGTCAGCAATTCCGCCGTGTCGGGGGCCTCTGGCGCCAGGATCGGCCTGCCGGCGGCGAGATAGGCGAACAATTTCAGCGGCAGCACGCAATTGCGATATTGCTCGAGCGGCGCGCGCGAGGGCGGGATCAGAAGCACGTCGGCAGCGTGCAGCCAGGCCGGAAGCGCGGCCGGCCCCTGCCAGGGCACGATCCGGACGTTGGGACGCCTGCGGGCCTCGGCCTCGACCGGACCTTCGCCCTCGGAGCCGACCAGCAGGAACAAAGCCTCGGGCCTGAGGTCGGCGAGGGCGAGGACGGCGTCCAGGCCCTTCTGCGCATTCACCCGCCCGGCATAGACGGCGATGAAGCGGTCCGGGTCGAGCCCCAGTTTCGCCCGCGCCGCCGCCTTGTCCTGCGGCGGCCCGAGCCGCGGCTCGGCGCCATTGTGCGCGACCAGCAGCTTGCCGACCGGCACCCCGGCCCGCGCATAGGCGCCGGCCGCATAAGCGGAATGGATGACGAGGCCGAGGCATTTGGGATCGGCCGCCGTCCGTCGAAGCAGGGGGCGGATCGCCGGCAGATCATCGGGCCAGGGCCGATAATGATCGACCGCGAAGGGAATCGGCGAACGACGGCCCATGCCCAGCATCGCCGGAATCCGCGAATAGAGCAGGTCCGCGCCTTCGAGCTCCGGGTCGCGAAAGACCTGCCGAAGCCAGAACAGAGTCCTGACCAGCGCCTCGCCCGCCCAGCGGCTTTCGCGCTGGACGAGGCGGAACTCCCCCTCAACCCCGAAATAGTCCCTGAGGTCGCCGGCGGTGAGTGAGGGATCGTCCGGGCCGCGCGGCATCAGCAGCACGGCCTCCACCCCCCGGCGCGCGAGCGCCGCGACGGTGTTCACGCTCTGCTCCCGGCAGGCCTTGCGGTCGGGCCGCGACCACATCAGGGGATAGACAAGCCGCATCGGCCCGGCACGAGACCATGGCCGGGCGACATGTCAAGCAGCCCGGGTCAGCACCGTCTCGAAATGCACCTGGTTGCGGCCCCCGTTCTTGGCCGCATAGAGCAGGGCGTCGGCCCGCTGCAGCACTGACGTCCCGTCCGGATGGCGGCCCTTCGCCACGCCACCGGAAAAGGTCACCTTGCCCAGCGGCTGGTCGGTTTCGCGAAGCTTGAAATAGCGAGCGGCGAGCACGTCGCGCGCGCCGTCGAGGATCGCGGCCGCCGCCTCCGGCTCGAGGTCTGGAAAGAGGATGACGAACTCCTCGCCGCCGATGCGGGCGACCATGTTGCCCGCGCAATTGTCGCGCAAGGTGTGCGCCACCGCCTTGATCACGCGGTCGCCCACGGCATGGCCATAAGCGTCGTTGACCCGCTTGAAATGATCGATGTCGCAGATTGCGAGGCTCAGCGCCGCCTTGCTCCGTTCAAGCTCGGCCAGTTTCTCCTCGAAGGCGCGCCGGTTGGGCAGGCCGGTCAGCGGATCGCTGCGCGCCTCCTCGCCGGCCTCGGCCAGCTTTTCCCTGAGCTGGTGGGTTTCGTCGCGCGCGGCGGTGAGCTGCTGCTCGACCGCCTTGGTGCGCTCGGCCATGGCGCGGGTGATCGCGACCAGGGCCGCGACTCCGCCCTCGCCTGATTCCAGCCGGTCGGCGCCGGACGCCAGGTCCGCGCCATAGCTCTGCGCGTCGACGCGCTGCGCCTCGACGATCCTGGCGAAGCGCTCGACCTCCTGGGTTGCCGCCATGAACAGAGCCGGATCGACGCCCGCGCGGGGCGTCTGGCCGACGGGCAGGCCGACTTCGACCCTGATCCGGTCCGCCTCCTTCTGGCTGAGCCTGATCCCGTCCGCGGTCGCGGTGCGCACCGCCTGCGCGGCGGCCGAGCTCTCGTCCGCCAGAAAGGCATGGACGAGGGCATAATTGTCCGGGCTCGGCCAGAGGCCGTGCGCCTTCAGGAACTTCCCGATCAGGCTGTAGAGTGCGCTGCCGTCCATTGCTGGTCCCCG
>SMEU01000132.1_pt1 | contig 15002 bp, 15 predicted proteins | sample 2456051 | NCBI WGS metagenome assembly SMEU01 (sample SAMN10132600, study PRJNA489261) | soil metagenome | isolation source: day120 un-amended silt loam soil | place: USA | collected 2015-05-01
AAGGGCTCCTAGCTAGATCACCGGGGTTTCAGCGAATGGTTCAGCCCGCCGCGGGCGATGCTCAGCGATCGAGCAGTTCGCTGCAGCGCAGAGCCGCCCGCGTCGGCAACACGAAGGGAGCGCCCTGGTGAAGCAGGCCGGCCCCACTCAGCTCTCGAACGGCGCGTTCGACCGCGTCCCGTTCGGCGAAGCCGACCGCTTCGCCGCCGATCTCTCGGACCAGTTCGGCAAGGGTCAGCTGAGTCGGATGGAGATCCAGCACTCGCTGTAAGACCGCCGACTCGAAGCGGGCGTCCTCCGTCTCTGTCGTGAGCCTGTCCTCCGCCTTGCCCATGGTCCCCTAAGTTCCCGAGCCGGTCGATCTCTCCCCCGGCCCGCCGCCGCTCCTCCTCTGGTCGAGCCCGAGCACCTGGAGGGCCCAGGGTGCCTCGAGCTCGATGCGGTAGAAGTGCTGCATCGAGCCCCGCACGGGCTGAGTCCCAACCAGCGCGATCGCCGCGCATTCGGCCAGCACGCGCACGTGGTAGCTGACGTTGCTGAGCGGTTGGTCGAGGATCGTTGCGACCTCCCGGGGGCTGATCGCATCCTCCGACCGCGCCATCTCGCGGAGGATTTCGCGGCGCAGCGGGTGCCGCAGGGCCACCAGCAGGTCGTTGTCGCCTGAGCGTTCGATCCCAGCCACCGCTCCGGAATATAGAGAAAACGAAACTTTTTGTCTGCAAGACCTCTGTCGAGGGACTTCAGCTTCCCTCGCGGACTCCGCCCATCTCGGTGAACACTGCGGTGAGTCCATCCCCGTCTCGCTCCTCGTCGGCGATCACGTGGGAGACCGCGTTGATCAGCGCCAGGTGGGTGAAGGCCTGGGGGAAGTTGCCGAGGTGCCGCCCGCTTTCGGCGTCGAGCTCCTCGGCGAAGAGGTCGAGCCAGCCAGCAGCCTCTAGCAGCCGCTCGCAGAGCTGGCGCGCCCGCTTCCGCTCGCCGATCTCGGAAAGCGCCGAGACTAGCCAGAAGGAGCAGATCAGGAAGGTGCCCTCCCTGCCGGTGAGGCCGTCGTCGGTCTCGTTGACCAGGTAGCGGAGCACGAGGCCGTTCTCGGTCAGCTCCTCGGCGATCGCGTTGACCGTGTCGCGGACCCGTGCGTCGTCCGGGGGGAGGAAGCGCAGCAGCGGGATCAAGAGCAGCGAGGCGTCGAGCGCGTCGGTCTCAAAGTGCTGTCGGAAGATCCCATCGCGGACGCCACGCTCGAGGATCTCCTCCCGGAACTCCTCCGCCTTCGCCTGCCACTCCTCGGCGATCTGCTCGAAGCCGAAGCCGCGGGCAAGGCGGACGCCGCGATCGACCGCCACCCAGATCATCAGCTTCGAGGAGACGTAGTGCTGGGGCTGTCCGCGCGACTCCCAGATTCCCTGGTCGGGGTGGGGCCAGGCGTCGATTGCGGCTTCGACCTGGTAGCGGATCAGCTGTCGGTCGGCCGGCGTTCCGGAGCCCCTCAACGCCTTTTCGTGCAGGTAGATCGAGTCGAGCAGCGATCCCCAGACGTCGTTCTGCCGCTGGTCGTAGGCGCCGTTGCCGATCCGCACCGGCTGGGCGCCGCCGTAGCCGTCGAGATGGTCGAGGATGCGCTCGTCGAGCTGCTTCTCGCCGCCGACCCCGTACATGATCTGGAGATCCGGCCGCTCTCTGCAGACGTTGACGATGAACCGCATGAAGTCGCGTGCCTCCTGGTCGAAGCCGAGCGTGTGCAGCGCCCAGAGGCTGAAGGTCGAATCGCGGATCCAGCTGTAGCGGTAGTCCCAGTTGCGTTCGCCGCCCGGCGTCTCCGGCAGCGACGTGGTCGGCGCCGCGACGATCGCTCCGGTTGGGGTGTAGGTGAGGCCCTTGAGGACGAGGGCTGAGCGCTGGAGGTGGATGCGCCAGGGGTGGTCGGGGAAGTTTCCGTCGCGCAGCCAGTCGCGCCAGAACTCTTCGGTCGAATCGAGGCGCTCCAGCGCCTCCGGGGAGCTGCGCGGGCCGCCGAGGTCGCCGTCGGCCCAGGTGATGGCGCAGAAGGCGTTTTCGTCTTCGCGCAGGTGCACGGTGCCGCGGGCCAGGCCCTCGTCGATTGTCAGCTCCATGTCGCTGGTCAGCTGGAGCTCGGTCCCATCGCTCCCACGGGCGAGCGCTTCGCCCAACTCGCCGCCGCTCCAGCGCGCCCCCTCCGCTCCGTAGGCGAAGCGCGGCAGGCACTCCATCTCGATCTCGACCTCTCCATCGATGCAGGTCACCGTTCGCAGCAGCGAGCGGTCGGACTCGTGCGCGGTGTCGGGCCGGCCGTCGGACGTCTCCCACTCGGCGATCGTCAGCGCGTCGTGGATCGTCGCCCAGCCGGTGCTGGTCACCCAGGTCGTCTCGATCACCAGGGTGCCCGGTTTGTAGCGGCGGCTGATCGGGACGACGACGCCGCGCGGGCGCAGCGCGAAGTGGCCGGCGCCCCGGTCGAGCAGCGCCGCGAAGGCGCTCGGCGAGTCGAAACGGGGCAGGCACAGCCACTCGACCGCGCCGTCGAAGGAGACCAGCGCGGCGGTGTGGCAGTCGGAGAGGAAGCCGTAGCTGCCGATCGTCGGGAAGCGGCTGTTCCGAGAGGCCTCCACGGCGCTGCCAAGCTACCAGCGGCGCGGGCGCCGAGGGCATTCGCGCCGCTACGCTGGATCCCGATGAGCCTGCCGCTCGCGCACCTGACCGGCGCCTACGCCGTGGTGGAGCTGGCGCCGATGGTGATCGCCGCCAGCCTCTACGCGAAGCGCTGTGCGACCCTTGCCGCGAAGGGGAGGCCGGTGCCGCTCTGGCGCCAGCTCTGCTTCGGCGCGGGGCTGCTGGTCATCGTCGTCGCCCTGGTCTCGCCGATCGGTGAGATCGCCGATGAACTGGTGATCGCGCACATGGGGGAGCACCTCCTGCTCGGTGACGTCGCGACCCTGCTCCTAATCCTCGGCCTGACCGGGCCGTTGCTGCAGCCGGTCCTGGCGATCCCTGTGTTCGATCGCCTTCGTGTGCTTGCCAACCCGCTCCTCGCCTTCCCACTCTGGGCGCTGAACTTCTATTTCTGGCACGTGCCGGCGCTTTACGACGCCGCCTACGGCGGCGCGGCGCTGCACGCGCTCGAGCACGCCACCTTCGTCTTCTTCGGCTGCCTGATGTGGATGCCAGTCTTCGGTCCGCTGCCAAAGCCGCAGTGGTTCACCGCCGGCTGGAAGGTCGCCTACGTGGTCGCGGTGCGGTTCGCCGGCGCGATCCTCGGCAACGTGCTGATGTGGTCGGGGACCGTGCTCTACCCGATCTACGCGGCCGGCGAGCGCGAATGGGGCATCTCGGCGGTCACCGACCAGAGCACCGCCGGGGTTTTGATGATGGTCGAGGGGACGTTCCTCGCACTCGGCATCCTCGCTTGGGTCTTCTTCGAGGTCGCCAGTGAAGGGATCGAGAAGCAGCGGCTGCTGGATCTCGCCCAGGACCGTGGCTTCGAGCTAGACGAGGAGCGGGCGCGGCGGGCGGTGGCGGCCGGCCACGGCGACCGGCTCGAGCGGCAGATACTGGCGGCGGCTGGGACGAACCGCGATGCGACCGGCGTCCCACTCTCGAGAGGGGAGCCCGGTGTCGCCGCTCGATAGGGCCAGGGCCTGGCTGGTCACCGGCCCGATCGGCCGCGGCCTCTCCTTCGCGATCGACTTCGGCGTCGCCCTGCGAGCCATGAGGCGGCGCTGATATCCACAGCGCTCGCGGCGTTCGTCCTTTATCGGGCATATCCCTACAAAGGACGAACGCCGCGCTGAGGGAGCGGGCCGCGGTCGCCCGCAGCCCGCCCTCAGATCGCTACTTCTATGTGGCGAAGAGGCCCATCTGCGTGCCGCAGACCAGCTGTTTGTATTGGTGGCCTTCGTGGGTCACCAGTTTCGTTTCTTTGGTGTCTTTGAAGGCCTGCAATGTCGATGCGCCTTTGTACGTGGCGTTGCTGTGTTGTTGCGCTGCGATCGGGCAACCACCGGCGTTCTCGATCGTGTATTGGATGCCTTCGATTGTGATGTTTCCTGTGACGTCCTGAATTCCTATGCCTTCGTTTTTGAAGGTGATGTGCGCGAGCCCGGCTCCACCTGCGCCCGATTGTTCCGGAACTGTGACCACGCAGCCGGCGGAGATCACTTCGATCGCCTTGCCCGTTGTGCAGCCGGTGATGTCGAGGTTGGCTGTGAGTTCTTTGGTGCCGCCTGTGACTGTGTACTTGCAGCCGTTCATCTTGATTTGGGCGGCGGCTCCAAGGTTAGATTCGCATTCTGTGTAGAGGCCTGTGATCGTCGCCTCTTTGGCTGTCGTTTGATTGTCTCCAGCCGAGCCTTGATCTTGGACTGTGCCTTCGAGGCCCACGTTCGCGCATTTGATTTCGACATTCGTGCCGAACAAGCCGATTCCCGGCAGCGTGAACACGTGCCCTTCGTTGAATGGACTTGTCGGCGGGTTCGTCGTTCGTCCCTGTCACGTGCAGTTCGCCGACTCCGGCATGGGCTGCGGACGCACTGAGCACGCCGATCGCCGCGCATGCGAGCAGGGCGAGGCCGAGTGCCTTGAGCTTGCTGGTCATCTCTACTCTCCTTATGTGAGGTAATGGTTGCTGCGACCAGTTGGGGATAGCTGTGAGGGGGGTTGGTGTCAAGGAGGACTTCCGGCGCCAGAGCGAGCCGATCGTCTAGGGTCAGGCGCCGATGCAGACGACGCTGACCGAGCTGCCCGAGTCCCGTGTGCGGGTCGAGGTTGAGGTCCCGGCGGGGGACGTCGACCGCGCTGCCTCGCGCGCCGCGCGGGGGCTGGCCAAGGAGATGCGAATGCCCGGCTTCCGCAAGGGCAAGGCGCCGCCCTCGCTGGTGATCCAGCGGCTCGGTTTCGGCGCCGTGCTGGAGGAGGCGATCCGCGAGTCGCTGCCGGAGTGGTACGAACGGGCGCTGCTCGATGTCGCGATCAACCCGATTGGAGACCCCGGCATCGAGCTGGTTTCGACTCCCGAGGAAGAGGGGGAGCCGCTCGAGTTCAAGTTCGAGGTGGGCGTGCGGCCGCCAGCGAAGCTGGGCAACTACAAGGGGCTCGAGGTCGGCCGGGCGAAGACCGAGGTGCCCGACGACGTAGTCGAGCGCGAGGTCGAGCGGCTCCGCGAGGGTTTCGCCAGGCTGGAGCCAGTGGAGCGCGCGGCAGCCGAGGGCGACGTGCTGCTGATCGACTTCGAGGGGCTAATCGACGGCACCGCCTTTGAGGGCGGCAAGGCCGAGGACTACCTACTCGAGCTCGGCTCCGAACAGCTGATCGAGGGCTTCGAGCCGCAGTTGGTGGGATCTGTTCCGGAAGAGCAGCGTGAGGTCAAGGTCAGCTTTCCGGACGACTACCGGGCTGAGCACCTGGCAGGCAAGGAGGCGACATTTGCGGTGCAGGTGAAGGAGGTGCGGGAGAAGGTCCTGCCGGAGCTCGACGACGAGTTCGCCTCCGAGGCCTCTGAGTTCGAGGCGCTGGAGGAGCTGCGCGCTGACATCCGGGAAAAAGTCGGCGCGGCGATGAATAGTCGCGCTGAGGAGGACTTTCGGATCGCCGCCGTCGACGCCGCGGTCGCCGCGGCGACCGTCGAGATACCGGCCGATCTAGTCACCGCCCGCGCCGCCGAACGCTGGGAGCGGATGGAACGCCAGCTCGCCGGACGCGGCATGGATCCGCGCGCCTTCCTTCAGATGCAGGGGAAGACGCGCGAGGAACTGATCGAGGAATCGAAGCCCGATGCCGAGCGCGAGCTGAAGCGCGAGGCGGTTGTGACTGCGGTCGCCGAAGCGGAGGAGATCGAGGTTGGCGACGAGGACCTGATCGAGGCGCTCGAGCACAGCGCCGAGCACGAACGGACGACCCCGCGGAAGCTGCTCGAGCGGCTGCGCGAGAACGGCCGCGACGCGATGGTGCGCGAGGACATCCGCGCCCGCAAGGCGATCGAGCTGATCGCCGAGGCGGCGACGCCGATCCCGCTCGAGCAGGCCGAGGCGCGGGAGAAGATCTGGACCCCGGAGAAGGAGCGCGAGGAGGCGGGCAGCCTCTGGACGCCCGGCTCCGACTGAGCTCTGACGCCGACTGGCGAGTTGTCCACCCCATAGGCAGGACAACTCGCCAGTCGAGGGCCAGGGCACGCCTGGTCCTTCTATAGAGTGCGATCCATGAGCCCCCTGGTGCCGATGGTGGTCGAGCAGACCTCGCGCGGCGAGCGCGCCTTCGACATTTACTCGCGCCTGCTCGGCGAGCGGATCGTCTTCCTAGGCACCCCGGTCACCGACGACATCGCCAACTTGATCGTCGCCCAGTTGCTCCATCTGGAGTCCGAGGACCCCGACAAGGACGTCAGCCTCTACATCAACTCGCCAGGCGGCTCCGTCTACGCCGGCCTGGCGATCTACGACACGATGCAGTTCATCAAGCCCGACGTGCAGACGATCTGCGTCGGCGTCGCGATGAGCATGGGGGCGCTGCTGCTCTGCGGTGGCGCCGAGGGCAAGCGGATGGCGCTGCCCAACTCGAAGATCCTCATCCACCAGGTCTCCGCCGGCTTCCAGGGCCAGGCGACCGACATCGAGATCCACGCCAAAGAGATCATCGACGTCCGCCGCCGCCTCGACGAGATCATCGCCAAGCACACCGGCCAGCCCTTCGACAAGGTGACCAAAGACACCGACCGCGACTACTTTATGAGCGCCGAGGAGGCGAAGGAGTACAGCCTCGTCGACCGCGTTATCGAGCACCATTAGGCGCCTGTTCCGGCAGGGGTTCCGCTTAACTTTTTCGAGAACCGCGCTGGCCGTCCGAGGTTCTCTCCGCCGAAAAAGTACAAGACGCTCCACCCCTGCCAGGACAGGCGCTGAATCGCGGTCGATTGCTCGGGTCGGCGGGGCGATCCTCCTGTTGATGCTGCTTCTGGTTCTCGCTCCGGCGGCGGCGGCGCGGATTGTGGGTCAGGACGGGGGCATGCCGTTTTACGGGCATGTGTTCCCCGTTCAGGGGCCGCATGGGACGCGGGGGGCTATTGGGGAGTTCGGGGCGCCGCGCAGCGGCGGGCGAACCCATGAGGGGTTCGACATCGTCGCTGCCTGTGGCACGGAGCTGGTTGCGGTCACCGAGGGGCGGGTGCTGCGCCGCGGCTTCGACCCCGTCCTCTATGGCAACTACCTGCTGATCCATGGCGAAGGCGAGGATCGCAGCTACTTCTACGCACACCTGCCGCGCCCGTCCTCCGTCCATCCCGGCGAGCGGGTCTGGGAGGGGGAGAGGGTAGGCGCGGTCGGCGAGACCGGTAACGCGATCACGGTCGGCTGCCACCTGCACTTCGAGATACTTCCTTCCGGTATGCGGTAGGAACTACGACCGCAGCTGGCGTTCGAACCAAACGTTGGCTTTCGGGTTCTGGTTGTAGGGCGGGACCTCGCGGTAGCCGGCCGAGCGGTAGAGGCCGATCGCCGGGGTCAGGTAATCGGAGGTGTCGAGTCGGATCGCGCGGCAGCCGTGGCGGACCGCGATCGCCTCCAGCTCGGTCAGCAGCCGGCGACCGGCTCCGAGACCCCGGCGGCTGCGGCTGACGAACATGCTCTTCACCTCGGCGACGTCGGTGTCGAGGTGGCGGATGCCGCCGAGCCCGGCGGGCTCGGCGCCTACCCGGACCAGCAGCAGCACTCCATGGGGAGGCGCCAGATCCTCGGGCGGTCCGGCAGCAAACTCGGCCTCGAGGTCGATCCCGAGCGGCGCGTCCGCCTCTCGGATGAAGACTTCGTACAGCGCCCGCACCCGGGGGTCGTCGCGGGCGATCGGTTCAAGGGTGATCTCGGTCGAGTCCTGCATTCCCCCCTATATGTACGGAACTGCAGGGCTCGACGCTCAGAGGGCGAGCACGGGGAGCGCATTCACGGCCTGCCAGGGCGCTCGTGTTTCCGCCGCTCCCGTAGTTAGTGTAAGAAAATCGATTTTGAAGGTAATTCATAGTGCGCGAAGTTCCTTCGATCAGACGTTAGGTGGGAGGCATGGCAAATGACCCACGCGATCCAAGGGCTTTCCGGACGGGCATTGCGTTTCTCGGCCTGGCGGCGACGGTGGCCATTGCCGGCCTCGCCTGGGTCGTGGTGGAATATCAGGACGCCGGGAGAATCCCCAACGAGCTCTGGATCGGGGCCGGCGCGATAGGCGGTGCCTTCGTTGGCGCTCTGATCCATTTCCCGCTCCCCAGTGTGGATTCGCCCCCCCAGCCGGATGTCTGGAAGGCTGTGTTGGCCAATGCCGGCGTTGCGTTGGTGGTGGTCCTCCTCGCCGCAGGTTGTGGTGCGCTGGTCGTTGCGGAGGCCAAGACCGCTTCGTCCGCCTGGTGTGGGTTGGGGGCCACGGCCGGAGGCCTGTTGCTCGGGCTTCTGATCCCGTCGCCCGGCCGGGGGGACTGGTAGTGCCGAGTGGCGTCGACGAGGCGAGGAGGCTCGCGAGTCGCATATGGCAGCAGGGACGCAACCCGCCCCTGCATGGGCTGATCCAGCACGCGTTCGCGCTGCAGATCGACCACGCGCATCGGCCGTTCCGCGGCGCCACCAGCGACGACCGGGTGCGCGAGCGCTTCGAGCTGAAAGCCGACGGGTTCGGCGTCCACGCGGTGGACCATTGGTCGGATGGGGACGGCCCGGAGGGGAAACGGCCTGCCGGCCACAGCCCGCTGGTTGAAGCTGGGCGCACCTCTCTCTACCCAATCTCCCCGCCCTTGCTCTCAGCCGCCCACCCCGAGCTTCCCGACGCGCTCGGTTGGGCGGCGACGGCTGGCGAACCGCCCGACCAGCAGGCCGAAGAGGTGAGGTTCCTCTTTGCCCAGGCTTTCGAAAGCGGTGAGGCCTCGCACAACGACTTCCTGGTCGAGCAGGACCGCGAGGCCCCCGACTCGGACAGCGATGCAACCCGCATCTCGAGACTCCTGCTCGAGATAATCGCCCACCGCCGCTCCCGGCTCTTCGGGCTCTGCCTCGCGAACCGGATCGTCAACGTGATGCTTCCCCACGTGCTTCTCTCTGTGGTGGACTCAGCAGCCGGCCGCCGCGCACAGCACCCGTCCTGGTTTCTGCAGCCGCTCGTCTCGACGATCCGCGACGGCCAGAACGAACGTGAACTCCGAAGCACCTACACGCTGACGCTCTTCCTGGTGCCGATCGCAGAGCGTGAGCTTGGGGCTCGCAAAGTGGACCACACCGAGATCGAAGTGATGATCAACGCGGGCTGGAGCCTCGCGGCGAGTCCGCCGGTGGTTCCACGGTTCCACCTCGAGGGGCCGTTGACCGATTACGTCGCGCGCCTCGCTCGGGGGGACCTGACGAGCGCGCCGTGGCCGACCCCAGCGGCTTCTCCCGGATCTTCAGGGGCCGGTGTGCCGCACTCCCTCAGCCTTCGACAGGCGACCGAGACGATCGCCTTCGGGATCGGGCTGCGAATGGCCGAGGGTCCGACGGGTCGTGCCAAGACGCAGACGAAGCGCCGCATCGCCGACGACGTCGTCACCGCACTCGGCAGCTCGCGGGTCTCTTCGGTGGTGGTCGTCGACCCAACCCTCACCGAAGAGGAGGTCGGCAAGCCGGTGAAGAAAAACGACCCCCCCGGTCTACTCCCCGACCTCATGGACACGCTCTCGGGGGACCCCCGTGCTCCCGGCGAATGGACCCCAATCGTGCGCCGAAGGTACCGCCTCGATCGTCCCTTCGTCGACGAGGACACCTATGCGGTCGGGGTGCTCCCCCACAATCGGTGCCTGATCGTCGCCAGCGCCGAACGGGCTCAGCACGGCTTTCGAGAATCCGCACTGATGCAGGCCGGAAGCGTCGCCTATATGACGATCGGGGCCGCCAACGCGATCGGCACGATGCGCGCGATCAGCCGCGACTTGGAAAAGCTGGAGGACGCGGACCCCAGCAGGATCGCGGCCATCGAGGCCGAAATCGCCGCCGACGTCCACGAGATCTTCGACCTCGACATCACCAGGGAGACCTACCGGCAGCTCTACCACCGACTGCGCGACAGGCTCGGCATCGTCGACGACTACAGGACCCTCCAGGACAAGATGGGTTCGCTCTACCGCGCCACTTCCACGGTCCACGAGGAGCAATCGCAGCGGCAGCTCGCCGTGCTGACCGCGGCGATCGTCGTGCTCAGCGTGCTGATCCTGATCGGCACCGTGGTGCTCGCTGTCAAGCCGGGGGGAGGCTAGAGCTTCAGCTCGTAGCTGATCCACTCCGAGCGCTCGGCGTCGGTGCGGTCGTAAAGGCGCTGGGCGGTGCGGTTGTCGGGGGCGGTGGCCCACTCGAGCTGGTGGGCGTCGCGCTCGCGCGCGACCGCGGCGCTGGCCTCGATCAGGGCGCGACCGACGCCGCGGCCGCGGGCTTCCTCGGCGACGTACAGATCGTTCATCAGCACCGCCTCGGCCGCGGCCAGCGAGCTGAAGTGCCAGTAGAGGCAGGTGTAGCCGAGAATCGGGCCGTCGTTCTCGCGGGCCCGCAGCAGCATGCCGTCCTCGCTCGGCGCCAGGAAGCGGCGGAAGAAGTCGCGGTTGCGCTCGTCGTCGGGCTGCTCGACCTCATAGAACCGCTGGTAGGCGGCGATCAGCGGCAACAACTCCTCCAACTCGCCGGCGGCGAGCGGCGCGATTTCGAGCTCTGCCGGCATCGGCGCACCGTATCGAGACGCAAGGCTTGGGTCACGAGCAGGGACCGCCCTGCGGGCGCCGTAAACGACCCCTCGGACCGGCAGCTCGGGCTCTCTAAGCTTTTGGGGGCTGCCGGAGGCAAAGATCGTCCCGTTAGGAGGGGATTCCGCTGGCACGGCCCACAGACTCGAACGAGCAGCTCCTCTGCAGCTTCTGCGGCAAGTCGCAGCGCCAGGTCAAGAAGTTGATCGCCGGCCCCGGTGTCTACATCTGCGACGAGTGCATCGACCTCTGCAACGAGATCATCGACGAGGAGCTGACCGCGCCGCCCGCCTTCGAGCTCGAGAACCTGCCGAAACCGCGCGAAATTCACGCCGTGCTGCAGGAGTACGTGGTCGGACAGGAGGCTGCGAAGCGCGCCCTCTCGGTCGCCGTCTACAACCACTACAAGCGGGTCCAGATCGCCCAGTCCGAGGAGACCGACGTTGAGCTCCAGAAGTCGAACATCATGATGCTGGGACCGACCGGCTGCGGCAAGACGCTCCTTGCCCAGACCCTCGCCCGCATCCTCAACGTCCCCTTCGCGATCGCCGACGCGACCGCGCTGACCGAGGCCGGCTACGTCGGCGAGGACGTCGAGAACATCCTCCTGAAGCTGATCCAGGCCGCCGACTACGACGTCAAGAAGGCAGAAACGGGGATCATCTACATCGACGAGATCGACAAGATCGCGCGCAAAGCCGACAACCCGTCGATCACCCGTGACGTCTCCGGCGAAGGCGTGCAGCAGGCGCTGCTGAAGATCCTCGAGGGGACCACCGCCTCGGTGCCGCCGCAGGGGGGCCGCAAGCACCCCCACCAGGAGTTCCTAACGATCGACACCACCAACATCCTCTTCATCTGTGGTGGCTCCTTCGCCGAGCTCGACAAGGTGATCGAGCGGCGGCTTGGCGACCGCGGCGTCGGCTTCGGGGCGGCGATCTCCGCCCGTGAAGAGAAAGACGCCGGCGAATGGTTCGAGCAGGTGATCCCGGAGTTCATCGGCCGCCTGCCGGTGATCACCGCGATCCACCAGCTCAGCCGCGATGACCTGACCACGATCCTGACCGAGCCGCGCCACGCGCTCACTCGCCAGTTTCAGCGCTTCTTCGAGTTCGACGACATCGAGTTGGTCTTCGCCGAGGACAGCCTTGAGGCGATCGCCGACAAGGCATTGGAGCGGGAGACGGGCGCCCGCGGCCTGCGCTCGATCCTCGAGGAGACCCTGCTCGACGTCCAGTTCGAGCTGCCCTCCCGCCGTGACGTCACCAAGTGCGTCGTCACCAGGGAGACGATCACCCAAGGCCGTCGCCCGACCCTCGTCACCGAGGCGGCGCATCAGGACATCGGCGCCGCCGAGGAGGGCTTCACCGAGGAATCGGCTTAGTGCGCTTCCGATTTTGACCCCGCTATAGGGGGGACAAAGTCGGAAGCGCCTATCTAGACTCGCCGCGTGGACGCGGCGCAGCGCAAGAAGCTCGAGGAGACCACGCGGTACAACCCCGCCGAGGTGGAGCGGCGGGTCTTCGCGGAATGGATCGAGAGGGGCTACTTCCACCCCAAGGCGGAGGGGACGCCGGAGCGGAACTTCTCGGTGGCGATCCCGCCGCCGAACGTGACCGGCGCCCTGCACATGGGCCACGCGCTCAACGGCTCTATGCAGGACGCGCTGGTGCGGATGAATCGAATGAAAGGGCGGAAGGCGCTCTGGCTGCTCGGCACCGACCACGCCGGCATCGCCACCCAGTCGGTGGTCGAGAAAGAGCTGCGGGCCGAAGGCCGCGACCGCCACGAGCTCGGTCGCGAGAAGTTCGTCGAGCGGGTCTGGGAGTGGAAGCGCGAGTACGGCTCCCGCATCGTCGAGCAGTACAAGCGGCTCGGCGCCTCCTGCGACTACGAGCGCGAGCGCTTTACCCTCGACGAGGGCTACGTGAACGCGGTCTACCGCGTCTTCAAGCAGCTCTTCGACAAGGGCTACATCTACCGCGACAACTACATGGTCAACTGGGACCCGGGCTCGCACTCGGCGATCTCAGACCTCGAGGTCGAGAACCGCGAGGTCGAGGACACGCTCTACTCGATCGATTACCCGGTCGAGGGCACCGATCGGGTGCTTACGGTTGCCACGGTGCGGCCCGAGACGATGCTCGCCGACACCGCAGTCGCCGTGAACCCCGACGACAAGCGCTACGCCGACCTGATCGGCCAACCCCCGGTCACGACCCCAACGACTTCGAGATCGGCCGCAAGCATGGGCTCGAGGAGATCGTCGCGATCGGTCCCGACGGCCGTCTCACCGAGGAGGCCGGCGAGTTCGCCGGAATGACCGCGGCCGAGGCACAGGCTGCGGTGGTGGCGGCGCTGCGCGATCAGGGCGCGCTGCGCGGCGAGGAGCCCTACCTCCACTCGGTCCCGTTCTCACATCGCTCCGGCGAGCGGATCGAGCCGCTGATCTCGCTGCAGTGGTTCTGCCGCATGGACGAGCTGGCGAAGCCGGCGATCGAGGCGGTGGAGCGCGACGAGGTGCGGATCGTGCCGTCGCAGTGGAAGCGCGTCTACCTCGAATGGATGCGCGAAATCCGGCCATGGTGCGTCTCGCGCCAGCTCTGGTGGGGCCACCGGATCCCGGTCTGGTACTGCGACGCCTGCGAGGAGACCTACGTCGCCGAGTCGGCGCCGGAGCGCTGCGGCGCCTGCGACGGCGAGCTGCGCCAGGAGGAGGACGTGCTCGACACCTGGTTCAGCTCGGCGATCTGGCCGTTTGCGACGCTCGGCTGGCCGGATGACACGCCGGAGCTTCGCGCCTTCTACCCGACCAGCTTCCTCACCACCGCGCGCGAGATCCTCTTCCTCTGGGTGGCGAGGATGATCATGACCGGGATCGAGTTCGCCGGCGGCGTCCCCTTTCGCGATGTCTACGTCCACTCGGTAATCCAGGCCCGCGATGGGCGGCGGATGTCGAAGAGCCTCGGCACCGGGATCGACCCGCTCGAGGAAATCGACGTGCACGGCGCCGACGCGCTGCGCTTCGGCCTCCTGGCGATGTCCTCGACCCAGGACGTCCGTTTCTCGGACGCTAAGGTGGAGCAGGGCCGCGACCTCGCCAACAAGCTCTGGAACGCCAGCCGCCTCATCCTCCTCAACACGGCCGATGTCGAGCCGGATCCGAAGCCGGTCTCGGTCGAGGATCGCTGGCTCCTCTCGAAGCTGGAGCGGACGATCGCCTCTGTGACCGCGAACCTAGAGGGATACGACTTCGCCCACGCGGTGCAGGAGGCCTACGCTTTCTTCTGGCGCGACCTTTGCGACTGGTACCTGGAGATCGTCAAGCCGCGCCTCTACGACGGCGAGGCGGAGGTATCGGCGACGCTGCTCTGGGCGCTGGAAAGGGTGTTGGCGCTGCTGCACCCGACGATGCCCTTTGTCACCGAGGAGATCTGGTCCTTCCATCCGGCCCGTCGCGGCCACCTCGCGGTTCACGCCTTCCCGGAGGTGCGGGAGGAGTTGTTCGATGACGCGGCCGAGGCCGACGTCGAGGGTGGGATCGAGTTGACCCAGCGGCTGCGTGCCTGGCGCGACCTAGTCGAGGTGCCGGCGGCCAGCGTGCTGGCGGCGCGCGTCGACGGCGTCGAACCCCCGGAGTTCGTCTCCCGCCTCGCCCGCTTCGAGTTCGGGGCCGACGGTGGCGACCCGGTCGCCTCGGTCGGCCCGATCCGGGTCCTGCCCTCCGAGCAGCTCGATGCAGACGCTGTTGCCGACCGTCTCGACAAGCGACGCGAGGAGCTGCGGGGAGAGGTCGAGCGGGCTGAGCGCAAACTCGGCAACGAGGGCTTCGTCGCGAAGGCGCCGGCGGAGGTGGTGGAGGAGGAGCGCGGCAAGCTGGAGCACTACCGAGCGGAACTCGCTGAGCTTGGAGGCTGACGCCTACCTGGACTCGCTCGAGCCGATCGGTTGGCGGCTCGGCCTCGAGCGGATGCACAAGTTGACCACCGCGCTGGGCATGCCCCAGCACCGCTTCGCCTCGATCCACGTCGTCGGCACCAACGGCAAGTCCTCGGTGGCGCGGATGACCGCGGCGCTCTTGGAGGCGCATGGGGTCAGCGCTGGCGCCTCCATCTCGCCCCACACCGCCCACTGGTCCGAGCGGACGCTCGTCCACGGCGAGGACCTCGTCCCCGACGCCTGGGAGAGTGCGGTCGAGCGTGTCGCGCGGGCGGCCGAGGGCGTCAACCGTAGCCTCGAGGAGGGCGACGCCGTGACC
>SMEU01000198.1_pt1 | contig 14879 bp, 12 predicted proteins | sample 2456051 | NCBI WGS metagenome assembly SMEU01 (sample SAMN10132600, study PRJNA489261) | soil metagenome | isolation source: day120 un-amended silt loam soil | place: USA | collected 2015-05-01
GGTCCAGCTTCTCCAGGCCCGCCTCGATCCAGCCCTCCGGCCGGAAGGCACGATGGTCGCCCCTCGCCAGTTCCGTCCCGGGGCGCAGGTCGCCCCAGAAGAGGCCGCCGTAGTCGACGACGCGGGTGAGGACCTTGACCGCGTGCCGCTCGGCGGCATCGAGACAGAGCTCCCCCGGCCAGGGCTCGAGCGGATTGAGGATCACCATCGCCCAGTCGATTCGATCTCCGAAGCGCTCCAGACAGGAGATCAAGTCCAGGGTGAAGCCGTTGGCGGGCCCGGGGGCGACGCCGATCCGCGCCGCCAGGCCATCCTCACGAAGCGCCGCCATCCCGTCCCAGACGACCTCGCTGCTGTACCCGGTGCGGTCGGGGTTGTGGAGCAGCAGCAGGTCGAAGGAGGAGGCGCCGATCCTGCCGAGGCTCTCCTCCGTCGCCATCCGCAAGTAGCTGGCGTACTGGTCTGGGCCGCGCAAGCTGGGGTCGGTGAAGCGGGGGAACCCTTTCGGGCCGTCTCGCTCGCCCTCGTAGAAGTCGTGGCCGACCGCGCCGATCAGGCTGAAGCTTTCACGCGGGACGCTCTCGAGGGCGCGGCCCAGCACCCGGTCGGCCTCGCCCATCCCGTAGGCGTCGGCGGTGAGAACCGTGTCGATCCCGTTGCCGGGGCGAAGCAGCGTCGCCAGCCGATCCTCCTCAATCGCCTCGCCGAAGCGCAGGAACCTCCCTCCGCTCCAGGTGCCGATCGCGCTGCGGCCGGGCTCTCGCAAACGTCCGGCCCGCTCAGGACTCGGCGTCGCCGGGCGACGAATCCTCGTCGTCGTCCGATCCGTGCTCGCCATCGCCCTTCTTGGCGCCGACCCCGACCTTCTCGGGCTCGGGCTCCTTGGGCAGCGGCTTCGCCGGCTTCTTCGGTGCGATGATCGTCAGCTTCAGCGGCCGGTCCTCCTCGTCGCCGGAGGGGTCGCGGTCGACCATCACCGTCGAGCCGGACTTCATCTCGCCCTGGCGCAGAACTTCGTCGGCGAGCGGGTCCTCGATGTAGCGCTGGATCGCGCGGCGCAGCGGCCGCGCACCCATCGAGGGGTCCCAGCCCTTGTCGACCAGGAGGTCTTTCGCCTCGTCGGTCAGCTCGAGCTGGAGTTCGTGCTCGGCGACCTGGACGCGGACCCGGGCGATCATCAGGTCGATGATCTCCTTGACCTCGTCCTTGGCCAGCTTGTGGAAGACGATCACCTCGTCGATCCGGTTGAGGAACTCGGGCCGGAAGACTTTTTTCAGGTCGCTCATGATCCGGTTCTTCATGTCGTCGTAGGACATGCCGGTCTCGTCGGAGACCGTAAACCCGATCGAGGTGTTCTTGGAGATCTCCGAGGCGCCGATGTTCGAGGTCATGATCACGATCGCGTTGCGGAAGTCGACCGTGCGGCCCTGGGCATCGGTGAGCCGCCCGTCCTCGAGGATCTGCAGGAGGATGTTGAAGACGTCGGGGTGCGCCTTCTCGATCTCGTCGAGCAGCAGCACCGAGTACGGCTTGCGCCGCACGGCCTCGGTCAGCTGGCCGCCCTCGTCGTAGCCGATGTAGCCCGGCGGCGAGCCGACCAGGCGGCTTACCGCGTGCTTCTCCATGTACTCGGACATGTCGATCCGCACCATCGCCTCCTCGTCGCCGAAGAGGAAGTCGGCGAGGGTGCGGGCGAGCTCGGTCTTGCCGACCCCCGAGGGGCCGAGGAAGATGAAGGAGCCGGCCGGGCGCTTCGGGTCCTTGATCCCGGCGCGCGAGCGGCGGATTGCCTTGGAGACGGCGGTGATCGCGACCTCCTGGCCGATCACCCGCTTGTGCAGTTCCTCCTCCATCCGGATCAGTTTCTTCGTCTCGGCCTCGGTCAGCTTGAAGACCGGGATGCCGGTCCACATCGAGACGATGTCGGCGATCTCCTCTTCGCCGACCACCGGCCGCTCGCCGTTCTCGCCCTCCGCCCACTCGTCTTCGAGCTGGCGCTTGCGGGTCGTCAGCTGACGCTCGGTGTCGCGCAGGTTGGCGGCCTTTTCGAACTCCTGGGCCTCGATCGCCGCCTCCTTCTCACGCCGCGTGGTCTCGATTTCGTCCTCGAGGTCGCGGTAGACCGGTGGCGCGCTCATCGACTTGATCCGCATCCGCGAACCCGCCTCGTCGATCAAGTCGATCGCCTTGTCGGGCAGGAAGCGGTCGGAGATGTAGCGGTCGGCGAGCTCGGCAGCGGCCGCGAGGGCGCTGTCGTCGATCGTCACCCGGTGGTGCTGTTCGTAGCGCTCGCGCAGGCCCTCGAGGATCTTCACCGTGTCCTCGGGCGAGGGCTGGTCGACGCGGATCTGCGCGAAGCGCCGCTCCAGCGCCGAGTCGCGCTCGAGGTACTTGCGGTACTCGTCGAGCGTGGTCGCCCCGATCGTCTGCAGCTCGCCGCGCGCCAGCGCCGGCTTCAGGATCGAGGCGGCGTCGATCGCGCCCTCGGCGGCCCCGGCCCCAACCAGGTTGTGGAGCTCGTCGATGAAGAGAATGATATCGCCGCGCTGGGTGATCTCCTTCATCACCTTCTTCAGCCGCTCCTCGAACTCGCCGCGGTACTTCGAGCCAGCGACCAGCGCCGCCAGGTCGAGCGTGTAGATCTGCTTGTTCTTGAGCAGCTCGGGAACCTCGCCTTTGTTGATGCGGGCGGCGAGCCCCTCGACAACGGCGGTCTTACCGACCCCCGGCTCGCCAAGCAGCACCGGGTTGTTCTTGGTGCGGCGGGAGAGGATCTGCATGATCCGCTCGATCTCGGTCTCGCGACCGATCACCGGGTCGAGCTTGCCCTCCTCGGCAAGGCGGGTGAGGTTGCGGCCGAACTGGTCGAGCAGTTTCGAAGACTTTTTGCCCTCGCCGGAACCGCCGCCCGCACCGCCGCCTTGACGGCGCCCGCCGGGCCCGGAGAGCATCCGGATCACCTCGTTGCGGATCTTGTCGGAGTCGGCGTCGAAGTCGAGCAGGATGCGGGCCGCGACGCCCTCGTTCTCGCGCACCAGGCCGAGCAGGATGTGCTCGGTGCCGATGTAGTTGTGGCCAAGCGAAAGCGCCTCGCGCAGTGCCAGCTCGAGCACCTTCTTGGCGCGTGGCGTGAACGGGATCTGCCCCGAGGTGACCTCCTCGCCGGACCCGACGATCCGGACGACCTGCGAGCGCACCCGTTCGACCGTGATGTCGAGCGACTCCAGCACCCTGGCAGCAAGGCCCTCCTCCTCGCGGAGGAGACCGAGCAGGATGTGCTCGGTGCCGATGTAGTTGTGCTTGAGCGTCCGGGCCTCCTCCTGCGCTAGGACGACGACCTGACGAGCTCGCTCGGTGAATCGCTCGAACAAATGAATCCTCTTCTTGGTCGAACCCGGTTGACCCAGGTTAGTACCGGTAGGCGCCCGTCGCTGCCGGAAGGCGCCCATGTGTCCCTAACACGATACCGAGAGTGCCCGTCCGGCTCAGGGCCCCGGCCATGCGCTAACTGCGGGCTTTCAGCATGCGAAAAGCACGGATCGCGGCCCTTCCCGGGCCACTGAGGCGCTCAATTCCTCATCGCCGGGAAAAGCAACACCTCGCGCAGGGTCGCGGCGCCGGTCATCAGCATCACCAGGCGGTCGATTCCGAGCCCGGTGCCGCCGGTCGGAGGCATCCCCTGCTCGAGCGCTTCGATGAACGTCTCGTCATACGGCTGGGCCTCTTCGTCGCCGCGGTCAAGCTCGGCCGCCTGCTGCTCGAAGCGGCGCCGCTGCTCGTCTGGATCGTTCAGCTCGCTGAACGAGTTCGAGATCTCGACCCCCCCGGCGAAGGCCTCCCAGCGCTCGACCAGGCCGGGCTCGGAACGGTGGGCCTTGGCGAAGGGCGAGAGCTCGACCGGGTAGTCGAAGACGAAGGTCGGCTGGACCAGGTTCGGCTCGACCTCCTTGGAGAGGAGGCCGTCGACCAGCTTGCCCCAGCCCTCGGCCGGGTCGGGCTCGGTGCCCATCGCCGTGGCCAGCGCCTCGCGGGTCGGGTGCTCGGCGACGTCGATGCCGCTGCGCTCGAGGATCGCCTCGCGCAGGGTGATGCGTCGCCAGGGGGGCGCGAAGTCGATCTCCTCGCCGTTCCGCTCGACCTTGGTCGTGCCAAGCACCCGCTCGAGCACCTCGGAGACGAGCAGCTCGAGGTCGTGCGCGGTCTTCTCGTAGTCGGCGTAGGCCTCGTACCACTCCAGCATCGTGAACTCGGGGTTGTGCTTGTGGGAGACGCCCTCGTTGCGGAAGTCCTTGCCCAGCTCGTAGACGCGGTCGATGCCTCCGACGATCAGCCGCTTCAGGTAGAGCTCGGTGGCGATCCGCAGGTAGAGGTCGCGGTCGAGCGCGTTGTGGTGGGTGACGAAGGGCCGCGCCAGGGCGCCGCCGTAGAGCGGCTGGAGGATCGGGGTCTCGGCCTCGACATATCCGTGTTCGTCGAACCAGCGACGGATCTCGCTCACAGTGCGGGCGCGTACGCGGAAGATGCGCCGGGTCTCCTCGTTGGCGATCAGGTCCAGCTCGCGGCGGCGGAAGCGGATCTCGGTGTCCTCGAGGCCGTGGAATTTGTCCGGCGGCGGCCGCAGGCTCTTCGCCAGGAGCCGCCAGCGGTCGATCGTCAGCGACAGCTCGCCGCCGCTGCGGGTTGCCATCGCGGTCCCCTCGGCGCCGATCATGTCGCCCAGGTCGAGGTCGACCAGGAGCGTGTAGGCCTCGTCCCCGAGCAAGTCCTCGCGGGCATGAAGCTGGAGCTGGCCGCTGCCGTCACGGAGGTCGATGAAGCAGGCCTTGCCGTGGCCGCGACGGGCGACGATGCGCCCCGCCACCCGGTGGCGCGAATCGGTCTCGGCCCCCGCGACCAGCCCCTCGTGCGCCGCCCGCACCTCGGCGATGTCCTCGCGCTGGGAGAACTCGTGCGGAAACGGCTCGACCCCCGCCTCGCGCAACCGCTCCAGCTTCTCCCGCCGGTCGCGCAATAAATCTGAAAGTTCTCGATCTTCAGTCACGGTCTGAGAGGTCGCGAGAGCAGGCAGGTCGGGGGAAGCAGCCTGTAGCCGGGCGAGCGTATTCGATACGTGAGCGAGCGGCGAGGAGCGACGTCCCCGCGAGGCCGAGCGCCACCGCCGCAATCGAACGCACCCCCGGCCCCTAAAACTCGCCCGCAGGGGGGCGAGTTCTGCACGCGTCTGCTCTTACAAGCCCTATGGGCCGGTTGGAGCAGACACGTGGAGTCGATGCGCGGATCGCGGAGTTGGCGGAGCGACAGCATGGGGTTGTGGCGCGGCGGCAACTAGAAGCGCTAGGGGCGGGTGAGAAAGCAATTGAAGTTCGTTTGCGAGCTGGTCGGCTGCATCGGCTTCATGCTGGCGTGTATGCCGTGGGGCACCGGGTGCTGTCGAGGGAGGGGCGGTGGATGGCGGCGACCCTGTTCTGCGGCCAGGGCGCCGTGTTGAGCCACCGGTCCGCCGCGGTGCTCTGGGGGATCAGAAACCCATCGGACCGCGCGGTCGAGGTCACGATCCGGACGAAGAGCCGCTCACGAAGAGGGATCCAGCGCCACTTTGCCCGCCTACCGGCAGACGAGGTGACGGTGAGGGAGGGCATTCCGGTCACGACCGTGCCACGCACCATCTTCGACCTCGCCGCAGTGCTGCCCTCCGAGGCTGTCGAGAGCGCACTGCGACAGTCCGAATACCGGCGGCTGCACGACCGGCTCTCTCTTCCCGATCTGTTGTGTCGCTACCCACGGCGTCACGGCTCTCAATCGATACGCGAGTGCCTTGCCCGTCGAGCGGAACCGGCGGGCCAAACGCGCAGCCCGCTCGAGGAACGGTTCCTTCCGTTCCTGGACCGCCACCGCCTACCACGCCCGCAGTTCAATGCCTGGATCGAGGTGGGAGGGAAGAGGTTCCAGGTGGAGGGCACGGCACGAGGTCTGCCTTTCGAGAAGACCGGGCCCGCGACCGGGCGCTTCGGGTCGCTGGCTACGGCGTGACGCGACTCACCTGGGCGCAGCTGGACGATGAACCGCTAACCATTGCTGTGGACCTTCGCGTCTTGCTTGGCGCAGCGACCTCATCAAGCCGGACCGCATCAACCTCCCACCCGCTGAGTGGAGGTTGATGCGGTCCGGCTTGATATACAAACATATGTGATAACGTACAAGCCGATGACCGCGATCAAAGAACGAGCTGAGGCGGGGCGAACCGTCGCCCTTGACGCTCCGGGCACGGCAAACCTTGCCCTCGCGCACACCGATCCCTCCGCCGCCCTCGGCCTGCGCATAAAGGCCCTGCGGGAGGCGATGGGGTTCTCGCTGCGCGAGCTCGGCGAGCGCTCGGGCGTCAGCGCGCCGCTGCTCTCGCAGGTCGAGCGGGGAGAGACCAGTCCGACTCTGTCCTCGGCGGCGAAGATCGCCTCGGGGCTGGAGCTGACGCTGTCCCAGCTGCTGCGACTGGACGAGGGACAGCACGTCGCGGTCAGCCGCGCCAGCGGCCGCCGGCGTTACCAGCGGGGCGGCCATCGCTTCGAGGAGCTGACCCCGCCGCTGCCGGGGCAGCGGGCCGACGTCTCCCTGCACGCCCTGAAGCCCGGGGCCACCACGGGCGGCCGCGCCGATCCCCCGATGCACGAGCCGGGCAGCCGCGAGACCGCCGTCGTGCTCTCTGGGACGCTGGCCCTGGTCGTCGACGGCACCCGCCACGAGCTGGGCGAGGGCGACAGCGTCACCTTTGACGCCGACTTGCCTCATCATTTCGAGAACGACGGCGAGGAGCCGACCGAGTTCATCGCGGTGATCGCCGCCGGGCTGAGAAGGAGCTGAGAGTGCCGCAGACGATGTTCGACAAGATCTGGGAGGCCCACGCGGTCGCCGACGGGCTGATCTACATCGACCTGCACCTGGTCCACGAGGTCACCTCGCCGCAGGCCTTCGACGGTCTGCGCATGGCCGGGCGCCAGGTGCGCCGGCCCGACAAGACGCTCGCCACCGCCGACCACAACGTGCCGACCGACGGCACGATGGCGGCACGCCTGATCGCCGACGAGCTCTCCCGTGTCCAGGTCGAAACCCTGGAGCGCAACTGCGAGGAATTCGACATCCCGCTCTACTCGCTGGGCTCGGAGCGCCAGGGCATCGTCCACGTGATCGGCCCCGAGCTGGGCGTGACCCAGCCGGGGATGACGATCGTCTGCGGCGACAGCCACACCTCCACCCACGGCGCCTTCGGCGCGCTCGCCTTCGGGATCGGGACCTGATCCTGGCGACGATCGGCCGGCTCGGTACCGGCGGCATGGTCGGCCACGCGGTCGAGTACGCCGGCCCCGCGATCGAGTCGCTCTCGATGCCGGGCCGGATGACGATCTGCAACATGACGATCGAGGGCGGCGGCCGCGCTGGCATGATCGCTCCCGACGAGATCACCTTCGAGTGGGTGCGGGGACGGCCCGCCGCGCCCCAGGACTTCGACGCCGCCGCCGAGCGCTGGCGCCAGCTCCCCACCGACCCCGGCGCCTCCTTCGACACCGAGGTCGAGATCGACGCCGGTGAGATCTCCCCGATGATCACCTGGGGCACCAACCCCGGCATGGTGGTTGAGGTGAACGACCGAGTTCCCGACCCGGCGGCGATCGACTCGCCGGCCGACCGCGAAGCCGCCGAGCGGGCGCTTGCCTACATGAACCTGAAGCCCGGAACGCCGATGACCGAGATTGCCCCCGAACGCGTCTTCATCGGCTCCTGCACTAACTCGCGGATCGAGGACTTGCGCGAGGCGGCGGAGATGGTCGACGGCCGCCGCGTCGCCAGCTCGGTGCGGGCGATGGTCGTCCCCGGCTCCCAGCAGGTGAAGGCGGCGGCCGAAGCGGAGGGGCTCCACGAGGTCTTCCGCGGCGCCGGCTTCGAATGGCGCGAGGCCGGCTGCTCGATGTGCCTGGGGATGAACCCCGACCCCCTCGCCGAGGGCGAGCGCTGCGCTTCGACCTCGAACCGCAACTTCGAGGGCCGCCAGGGCAAGGGCGGGCGCACCCACCTGGTCAGTCCGAGGATGGCCGCCGCCGCCGCGATCGAGGGCCGTTTCGTCGACATCCGAGACTGGAGCTGATGCGCATGAGGCCGATCGACGTGATCGAGGGCGGGGTGTCGGTGCTGGACCGCGCCGACGTAGACACCGACCAGATCATTCCCAAGCAGTTCCTGAAGCGGGTCGAGCGGACCGGCTTCGGCGAGTTCCTCTTCTACGACTGGATCCGCGATGGCGAGATCGAGCTGGAGCCGAACCCAATCTTGGTCACCGGCAGAAACTTCGGCTGTGGCTCGTCGCGGGAGCACGCCCCCTGGGCGCTTGAGGACTTCGGCTTCACGAGACGGTCAACTGCGCCGCCGGCGTCTTCGAGTTCCAGATCGAGCCCGACGTCAAGCACCGACTGCTGAACGGGCTGGACGACATCGGCATCACCCTGGAGAACGCCGGCGCGATCGACGCCTTCGAGCAGGCGGGCGGCGCTGCGGCGGGCCCCGCGACCACGGTGCTGTGAGCGATGAGCGCCCGGCGGGCGCGATGAACACCAACGCCCGCGAGTGGGACGCGGAGACCTATGACGCGGTCTCCGACCCCCAGTTCAGTTGGGGGATGGAGGTGTTGGAGCGGCTTGACGTTCGCGGCGACGAGCTTGCCCTCGACGCCGGGTGCGGTTCGGGCCGAGTGACCGCCGAGCTGGTGAAGCGGCTGCCGCGCGGGCGCTTGATCGCGGTCGACGGCTCCGAGGCGATGATCGCCAAGGCGCGGGAGCGGCTCGGCGATCACGCGACCTACGTGGTCTCCGACCTCTCCGAGCTGGAGCTGGAGGAAGCGGTCGACCTGGTCTTCTCGACCGCGACCTTCCACTGGATCCTCGACCACGACCGCCTCTTCGAGCGCCTGCGCGCGGCGCTTCGCCCCGGGGGCCGCCTGGTCGCTCAGTGCGGTGGACTCGGCAGTGTCGCTGAGCACGCGGTGGCGATCGGCAAGGTGGCGGCTCGCCCTGAGTTCTCCGACCACCTCACCGAGATGCCCGGCCTGTGGAACTTCGCCGGGCCCGAGGAGACCGAGGAGCGCCTGCGCCGCGCCGGCTTCTCCGAGGCCCGCTGCTGGCTGCAGCCGAGGCCGGTGCGTCCCGAGCGCCCGCTCGAGTTCATCTCGACCGTGACTCTGGGCCCGCTACTCGCCCAGCTGCCGGAGGAGCTGCGCCGGCCCTTCGCCGAGGCGGTCCTCGAAGAGGAGGAGCAGCCGCTTGTCCTCAACTACATCCGGCTCAATATCGAAGCGTCGTAGAGTGCCAGAACCTTGAGCGAGGCGCCGCGCATAGTCGTCCTCCCGGGGGACGGGATCGGACCGGAGATCGTCGGTGCGACCATGCGCCTGCTGGAGGCGCTGGGCGAGTTCGAGTTCGACGAGCGGCTGCTCGGCGGTGCCTCGATCGACGCCTACGGCACCGCGCTCACCGACGAGGTCCTGGAGGCGTGCCGCGCTGCCGACGCGGTCCTGCTCGGTGCGGTGGGCGGGCCGAAATGGGACACGACCGACCCCGATGCACCACGGCCCGAGCAGGGACTGCTGGGACTGCGCAAGGGGATGGGCCTCTACGCGAACCTGCGTCCCGTACGCCCCAGCCCCGCCCTGATCGGCGCCAGCCCGCTGCGCGAGGAGCGGATCGCCGGAACCGACCTGCTCGTCGTCCGCGAGCTGACCGGCGGCATCTATTTCGGCGACAGCGGCCGCGAAGGCGATGTCGCCCACGACGACTGCGAGTACTCGGCGGCGGAGATCGAGCGGATCGCGCGCACCGCCTTCGAGGCGGCAGAACGGAGGGCGGAGGCCTCGAACCACAAGCCCCGGGTCACCTCGGTTGACAAGGCGAACGTGCTCGAGACCTCGCGGCTCTGGCGCGAGGTCGTCGGTCGGGTCGCCCCCGAGTACCCCGGGGTCGCGCTCGAGCACCTCCTGGTGGACAACGCGGCAATGCAGCTCGTCTCCCGCCCGGCGGACTTCGACGTGATCCTCACCGAGAACCTCTTCGGCGACATCCTCAGCGACGAGTCGGCGATGCTAACCGGCTCGCTGGGCATGCTCCCATCTGCGAGCCTCGGCGCCGACGGGGAGCCGGGCCTGTTCGAGCCGGTGCACGGCTCGGCACCGGACATCGCCGGCAAGGGCGTCGCCAACCCGCTCGCCACGTTTCTCTCCGCCGCGATGATGCTGCGGCACGGCCTCGACCGGCCCGAGGTCGGGGGGCGTCCAGGAGGTGGAGGCGGGCACCGCCGAGATGACCGACGCGGTGCTGGCGGAGATCGCCGCCTAGCCCGCGCGCCGGGCCTTCGGGTCTATCCCGACAGGGGTTCCACTTAACTTTTTCGGGTGACGGCTGGACCGTCCGAGGCGGTGTTCCGCCGAAAAAGTACAAGACGTTTCACCCCTATCGGGATAGACCCTAAGCTCAGGGCGCGGTCACCGCCCACTGGCCATAGGCGAAGTAAGGGCCGGCCGCTTCGGCTTTCGCCGCCAGGCCGACACCGAGCCGGGTGTTGTTCTCGGCGCTCAGTTCTTTCAGGTTGCCTTCTTCGGTGATGTAGACGCAGAGGTTGCCGCCCGTTGCCTGCGGCGTCTGCGCGTTGCCGCCGCCGAGGCCGCCGCAGTTGGCCGTGGTCTGGCCTTTTTTGAGGACCGTCACCGTGGCGGCGTTCAGGAGCGGGAACTGGAAGCTGGCTGCGGAGCGCGTCACGTCGCCGCCAGCGCCGACGGATCCCACGTCGAACACCCCACGCAGGGTCTGGCCGGATTTCAGCGTCCCCAGTAGCGGTGCCACTTCGTCGCCGAGCTTCGCGGCGGTCACGGAACCTTTGCCCAGCTTGGCCGTCGTAACCGCTTCGTTCGCCAGCTTGTTGGTGGTGACCACGCCGTTCTTGATCGAGCTGGCGATCACCGCGCCGCCGCCGATCTTCGCGCTAGTCACCGCGCCGTTGACGATGTTGCCGGGAAGGACCGCGTTCGGGCCGAGCTTGCCGGCGACCACCGACTTCGGCCCCAGCTTGCCGCTGATCACTGCGGCCTTGCGGATCGCGGCGCTGGTAACCGCGCCGCGCTTCAGCTGTTTGGGACCGACGCTGCCCTTCGGCAGCCCGGCGGCGACCGCGACGCCACCGAGCGCGACGAACAGCGCGACGGTCCCGATCACGTTGGAGTAGGTGAGCTTCGGGCGAAAGCGTGAGTTCATCGATTGCTCCTTGAGCCTGGGGTTTGAGCCGTGATTCGCGGCCAGAGGGGTGAAGCCCTTCGTTTGATCGGGCATACTTCCCCAACATGGAGCGGGTCGATTTGATTTGGCAGAACGGGGAGCTGGTCGCCTGGGAGGACGCCCGGGTGCACTCGCTGACGCACGGCCTGCACTACGGAACCGGCGTGTTCGAGGGGATCCGGTGCTACGAGACCGAGCGGGGGCCCGCCGTCTTCCGCCATCGCGAGCACCTCGAGCGGCTCGGCAAGTCGGCCGGGCTGTTCTACCTCGAGCTGCCCTACACGACCGAGGAGATCCGCCTCGCCACCCACGAGCTGATCCGCGGCAACGGGCTGCGCTCCTGCTACATCCGCCCGATCGCCTTCCGCGGCTACGGCAGCCTCGGCCTCTACGCGACCGACGCGCCGGTCGAAGTCGTGATCGCCGCCTTCCCCTGGGGTGCCTACCTGGGTGAGGAGGGGCAGCGGAACGGGATCCGCGCCAAGGTCTCGAGCTGGCGGCGGATCAGCCCCGCCGGCCTGATCCCGCACGCTAAGGCCTCGGGCCAGTACCTCAACTCGATCCTCGCCAAGACCGAGTCGCAGAACGCCGGCTATGAGGAGGCGATCCTGCTCGACGAGCGCGGCTTTGTCTGCGAGGGCTCCGGCGAGAACATCTTCCTCGTCCGCGATGGTGAGATCGTCACCCCGCCGCATGTCGCCGCGATCCTCGACGGGATCAACCGCAAGTCGGTGATCCAGATCGCCCGCGACCTCGGCTACACGGTGGTCGAGCGGGACGTCGCCCGCGCCGAGCTCTACCTCGCCGAGGAGGTCTTCCTCACCGGGACCGCCGCCGAGCTGGTGCCGGTGCGGGAGATCGACGACCACCCACTCGGTGAACCGGGCGAGATCACCCGCCACCTCCAGGCGAAGTTCCGCGACGCCCTCTGCGGGCGTGCCGAGGAGTACCTGGAGTGGCTCGACTTCGTCGAGATGCCGGCTGAGGTCGACTCGACCAGTAAGGTCAGTTCGTGATGCACCCTCGTATCGAGGCAATCGGGCGAATTACCGCAGCCGCCTAGCGGCTGGCGCGGCGCGGCTGCGTGGGCACGCCCGGCCTCTCGCTCTCGGTGGAGGAGCGGCTGAAGGTGGCCGAAGCGCTCGACGGCCTCGGGATCGCGGCGATCGAGGCCGGCTTCCCGAGCTCCAACCCGAAGGAAGCCGAGCTGTTTGAGCGGCTCGCCGAGCTCGAGCTGAAGCACGCGACCATCGCGGCGTTCGGCATGACCAGGCGACCCGGCGAGGCTGCCGAGGATGACCCGGCGCTTGCCGTGCTGACCGGCACCTTCGCGCCGATCGTTTGCCTGGTTGGCAAGAGCTGGGGCCTCCACGTCGAGAAGGTGATCAGGACCGGCTTCGAGGAGAACCTGGCGATGATCGCCGACTCGGTGGCTTTCTGCCGCGCCGCGGGGAAGCGCGTCGTCTACGACGCCGAGCACTTCTTCGACGGCTACGCCGACGACGCCGCGTACGCGCTCGAATGCGTCCGCGCCGCCGCCGAGGCCGGGGCGGAGAACGTCACCCTCTGCGACACCAACGGCGGTCGTCTCCCCGAGTTCGTCGCCGAGGCGACCAAGGCGGTCCGCGAGGCGCTGGGCGACGACGTCGAGCTCGGCATCCACACCCACGACGACGCCGGCTGCGCGGTTGCCAACTCGCTGGTCGCGGTGGAGGCGGGGGCGCGGCTGGTCCAGGGCACCGTCAACGGCTACGGCGAGCGCTGCGGCAACGCCAACCTTGCCTCAATCTTGCCCTCACTGCAGCTGAAGATGGGATTCGGTGTCGTCAGCCCGGAGCAGCTGGCGGGCCTCAGCCACGTCTCCCACTACCTGGACGAGCTCTGCAACATGACCCCGGACCCGAGCCGGCCCTACATCGGCTGGCATGCCTTCACGCACAAGGCTGGGATGCACGGCGCCGCGGTCGAGGTCGACCCCAGCACCTTCGAGCACGTCGAACCCGGCCTGGTGGGCAACCACGGCGAGAGCACGCCGTCGGAGCTTTCCGGCAAGGGCACGGTCCGCTCCCAGGCAAAGCGGCTCGGAATCGAGATGGACGCGGAGGCGACCGAGAAAGCGGTCGACCTGCTGAAGGAGCACGAGCACCGGGGCTACCACTACGAGGCCGCCCCGGCCTCCTTCGAGCTGCTGCTGAGGCGCGCCGCCGGCAGCTACACGCCGCTGTTCACGCTCGAGAGTTACCGCGTGATCACCTCCAAACGGGACATCGGCAAGGCGGAGACTGAGGCGACGATCCGGGTCAGGGTGGACGGCGAGCGCCACGTCTGCTGGGCGGTCGGCAACGGCCCGGTTAACGCGCTTGACCGGGCGCTGCGGGAGGCGATCTCCAAGCACCGACCGAAGCTCGGCGATATCGCGCTGACCAACTACAAGGTGAGGATCCTCGACGAGGGGCACGGCACCGACGCGGTCACCCGGGTCCTGCTCGAATCCACCGACGGCGACCGGGAGTGGGGGACGATCGGCGTTTCCGAGAACATCATCGAGGCCTCCTGGGAGGCGCTGGTCGACTCGCTCGAGTACGCCTTCCAGCAGAACGGCGCCAACGGCGGTGGATAGGGTCGCCGGTATGACCGAGGAGATACCACTCGCGCGGCCGGAGATCTGCGCCCGCGAGGAGGAGCTGGCGCTGGAGGTGCTGCGCTCCGGCAGACTCTCGCTGGGTCCGATGGGGGAGCGCTTCGAGCGCGAGCTCGCTGCCTGGCTCGGGGTCGATGACGCGGTTGCGGTCTCCAGCGGCACCGCCGCCCTGCACCTCGGCGTGCGCGCCCTAGGCTGGGGCGAGGGGGATGAGGTCCTGACCAGCCCCTTCAGCTTCGTCGCCTCCGCCAACTGCCTGCTCTACGAGGGCGCGCGACCGGTCTTCTGCGACGTCGACCCTGAGACGCTCAACCTCGACCCGGCTGCGGCGGCCGCCGCTGTCGGCGAGCGCACCGCCGGAATCCTGCCGGTCCACATCTTCGGCTACCCGGCTGCGATGCCGGAGCTGGAGGCGCTGGCGGCGCAACGCGGTCTCGGCATCCTCGAGGACGCATGCGAGGCGCTTGGCGCGGTCGACTCTGAAGGCCGCCGGGTCGGCGCCCGCGGCAACCTCGCCACCTTTGCCTTCTACGCCAACAAGCAGATGACGACGGGGGAGGGGGGGATGATCGTTCCCGACCGACCCGAGACCGCGGCGCGGCTGCGCTCCGAGCGCAACCAGGGCCGCGCTGCCGACATGGGCTGGCTCGACCATGACCGGCTCGGCTTCAACTACCGGCTCTCCGACCTTGCAGCGGCGATCGGCGTCGCCCAGGCAGAGAAGCTCGACCTGCTGTTGGCCGAGCGCCAGCGGGTCGCATCCCTCTACGCGGAAGCCCTCGACGGCCTCGAGGGGGTGGAGGTGCCGATCGCCGAGAGCGGCGAGGAGCAGCGAAGCTGGTTCGTCTACGTAGTCCGCCTGCCGGAAGGGGCCGACCGCGACGCGACGATCGCCGAGCTCGGCCGCCGCGGCATCGCCAGCAAGGCCTATT
>SMEU01000028.1_pt1 | contig 14784 bp, 13 predicted proteins | sample 2456051 | NCBI WGS metagenome assembly SMEU01 (sample SAMN10132600, study PRJNA489261) | soil metagenome | isolation source: day120 un-amended silt loam soil | place: USA | collected 2015-05-01
CAGGGATCCTCGTCGGACAGTCCGCTGCGATCGAGGAATGCCGCAACCACCCCCTGATGCGGGCGCTGAGGATCGGCCGCCTTCCTCTTGCCGGGCTCGTGGCGACGTTGCGTCTCTACCGGAACCCCGAGCGGGCGCGAGAGGAGATTCCTGTGCTGGCGATGCTCACGACCGACCCGGCTGTGCTGCGGCGGCGCGCCAAGCGCCTAAGCGAAGTCACGGGTGGCGAAATCGTCGAAGAGATCGCCCGGGTTGGTGGTGGTGCGCTGCCGCTTGTCGAACTTGAGGGGCCGGTTGTAGCGCTAAACCGCCGTTATGACCCCGGTCGCCTTGCGGCCAGGCTGCGCCTTGGCGATCCAGCGCTACTTCCCCGGGTCGCGCACGACCAAGTTCTGATCGACCCGCGCACGCTGCTGGAGGAAGAGATCGAGTTGGCGGCCGAAGCGCTACGCCGCGCTCTGTCCGAAGAAGCCGATGCCGCGTCCGCATAGAAGAGGCAGCGATGGCACGACCGCTTCAGGGCCGCCGCGCTACCCCAAGGAGATGAGGGTCTCGGGGCATGAAGAACGTGAGGCTTACCGGAAAGCGCCTGCACTCCTCGATTCGGAAGCCCTCCGCTTCGATGCTGTTCCTAGTGTCGCGAGCAAGATGACAGCCGCCGGCCACATGTGGCCAGATAGTCGCATCCGCGAGCCTCTGCAGTCGCACGGCCGATGGCCTTTCGGAGATCACGTGCTCGAAGAAACGGAACTCCCCGCCGGGACGGATTACCCGAAAGAGCTCGGCGATGGCCCGCTGGGGGTCGGGGACGGTGCAAAGCAGCAGAGAAACCACACCCGCGTCGAAGGACCCGGGTTCGCCGGGCAGTTGGGCGGCGTCGCCGTCAATCACCCTGACTGGAACCGGCGCCTCGGCGGCCGCCCGCTCCGCCCGCTCGCGAAGCCAGGGTTCCGGCTCGATCGCCACCACCTCCTCGACGGTCTGCGGGTAGTACTTGAAGTTTGCGCCGATGCCGACACCCACTTCGATGACTCTCCCGCTCAATCCCGCAACGAGCTCGGCGCGGTTTTCTTGATCGCCGCGGCTTTCGCGCATCCTCGTGAACAGCGGATGGAGTCGCGAGAAAAGGGGATACGAAGTACGTTCAGCCATGATCAGAGAGAGTTTAATTTTGGCAAAAGTCTTGATTAAAAGCGAGCCGACTGGCACCATCATCGTGGGAGGAGCGCTGGTTTGCACTGGATGAGGAACAGGGAGCTGGAATGAGCAGTCCACTTTCCCCGCGACTGCGGGTTGCGCTTGTACAGCAGGGCTATTGGCGTATGGACTTGGAGTCGCTTCCACTGGCATCCGGATACTTGAAGGCGACGGCGATGGCCGACCCTCGCCTGTCCGACTCAGTAGACATAGAGATCTACAGCTTCGATGGCTCCCGCAGCGCGCTGGAAATGGCCAACGAGCTCCTTGTCGCCGACCCGCCGGACGTGTTGGCGTTCTCGGTGGTGGCGTGGAATTACCACTCCTTCGGGGCGGTTGCCGAGACCTATCGGCAGATGCGGCCAGACGGATGGGTGATCTGGGGCGGCAACCATGTGGCGCATCAGGGAAGCAGGGCCTTTCGCCTCTATCCGGCCGTCGACGTGGTGGTCGACGGAGAGGGGGAGTTCGTCTTCGCGGATCTGCTCGCCGCCCGATTGGCCGGAAAGTCGCCTCGCGAGCTCGACGCGATCGACGGCATCACCTTCAGGCACGAGAATGAGGAGGTCGTGGAAACTGCGCCGCGAGAGCGGATCCAGGACATCGAGGAAATCCCCTCCCCATTCCTGTCCGGCGCCATCCCCCTCGCCACTGCCGACGGCAGCTTCCGGTACGAGGCAGCGCTGATGGAGACGAATCGCGGCTGCCCTTATCACTGTGCGTTCTGCTATTGGGGTGGAGCGGTCGGGCAGAAGGTGCGGCGCTTCTCGCGCGAGCGACTCCGCGAAGAGGCGGAAATGATCGGCTCGATGAAGGTCGAGACGTTGGCGCTCTGCGACGCGAACTTCGGAATGCTTCCGAACGACGTCGACTTCGTCAGCGACTTGATCGACATCAAACGCCGCTATGGCTATCCGAAGGCCCTCGAGTCCTCTTGGGCAAAGAACAAGTCGGAAGTCTTCTACGAGGTGGTCGAGCGCCTCTACGAGGGGGGGCTGCGCACGACTTTCACCTTCTCGCTGCAGAGCCTCAGCGAAGAGGTCCTTCAGCACGCCGGCAGGCGCAACATGCCGATCAACCGCTGGGAGGAGCTTGCCTCGTGGCTGGACGAGAAAGGCGTCAAGTGCAACGCCGAGCTGATCTGGGGACTGCCGGGGGAGACGCCGGAATCATTCCTCGCGGGCTATGACGAACTCGCAAGCCGCGTTTCGCAGATCTCGGTGTATCCGCTGATGCTGATGCCCAACACGGACTACTGGAACCGGCGCGAGGAGTTCGGGTTCGTCGCGACGCGCGGGGACGAGAACGACTTCGAATTCCCAATCGCCCACAACACGATGTCGGTGCGCGACAACCAGAGGATGCAGCAGTTCATGTTCCGCGCACGTGTCCTTCCCGAGGCCTCCTTCTTCACCGAGATCTTCCGTGCGCTCAACGTTCTCGCCGACCTCAGTCAGTCCGCAGTGCTGCTGAGCATCGCCGATTTCTTCGACTCCTGCGACCACCCCGACGCACGGTTCCTGCAATGGGACGGCAATCGCCCGGTGGATGGTGATGCTGTCTCAGAGGCGCTGCGAAACCTCTACAGCTCTCCGGCGATCCCCGACTTGTTCGAGCAGTGGTGGGACGAACGGATCGACCCGCTCATCCCGGCCGAGCGGAAGCTGCTCGCCCGAGAAATCTTTCGCTACGACCAGTTGACCCGGCAGATCTACGACACCGACGACGTACCACTCCCGCGCACCCACGTCGAAGGCATTGAATTCTACGTCAGGCAGGGTGTGGAGTTCGAGTTCGACATGGAGGAAGTCCTTGCGGCGATCCGCACCGGGCGGGTGCCGTCAACCGAACGCCAGCCGACCATCGTCGACGTTCATCTGCAGGCAGGCTTCCACGAGCACGTCGACAGTCACGATGTCGTCGTCGGTTATGTGGGCAAGTTGGCCGGTGGGCGTTCTGAGCCTGCGCTCAACTGAGTCTGGGCAGGAACGCTCAGCTCGCAACTCCGCATCGTTCGAAACCTGAGCGCCAGCGTTACGGCCAGCAGCACGACTGACAGCAGCGAGATCAGGCCGCGCTCCGGTGCAAGGAAAGAGAGGACGCCGGCGGTGCCGAAAAGAGGGATCGCAATCGGGTTACACACCGGACATGCCATTGCGACGGTCCCGATGACGCCACCCACCCCAGCTCCGGCCGCTCCCCTGGTCCGCGATGCCTTCGGTTGGCGATCCGGCACGAAGGTCGCCGCGATCAAGCCGATCAGCACCGGCGAAATGGCCAACGTCACGTAGTTCCACCACTCAACAGGAACGCCACGTCCTATCGAGGCGACGGGAAGCGTCTCTCCGAGGACGCCCATCACGAGCAGTGCGCCCAAATAGGTCCATCCCGCCACCCTCCATTGGCGACGAGTGAACATTTGCAGCTGGATCGGAAGCAAACTAGGCAGACGCGGTGGGAGGTCTGCGGCGTGGCCGTGATCGTCGCTGTTCTCGAAGACGTTCATGATCCGGAGAGTATCTGTCCTCCTTAAGGCAGGAGCCCGGTTTGGCGTTTCTTCTGGGTTTCCGGCGGCGGTGTTTCGAAGTAACTGGCTGCGCGAACCGCCAAGGAGAGCACTCCCGACCTCTTAGCGCGATCGCGTCCAGATCTCCATAAGAGGGGTTGTCGGCTGCTGGAGCCCTGGACGAGAAGGCAAGTACTTGCGAGCTGCGGCGCACTGAGCCCGCCTCCCGCCCACCTCCTGCATCTGCGGCTCTCCGAAACTGGTCAATCTCATCGGGATCGCGCAGCAGGGGACGGCGCTGGGGCAAGAAGCCCCACAGACTCCAGCCGATCTCGATCTTGCGAAAACCGCTTTAAACCTGCCCCATCTAGTCCAGCAGGACCTGGTTCGGGCTCATAACCCGAAGGTCGCGGAAGAGCGGGTTTGACTCCCGTCGCTCCCGTTACGGCAGCACAATGGCGACATCTTGGAGGCTTGGGCCACACTGGGCCACAAGCGCTGAGATTTAGTCGGGACTTGAGCCCCTAGCTGGGCAGATCCGGCTTGGCCGCGGATAGTCAACGTTTGCCCAGCGATCGCCGGGATTCCAATAGCCTCGTCCTTGTGGAGAGGGGAGGCACGGCACACAGTGCGGCAGGGCCGGCGCTCGGTTACCTCTACCAGTCCTACCTTCCTCTTCTTGAGCTGGCCCGACGGGCGCCCGAGAGCGCCAATTTGATCGTGCGCCTTGAGTTCCTCGACGACGTCGAATTCGAAGATGGCTATGGGTCGCGGGAGCTGCTGCAGAGCAAGCACCATCTCAGCGAGACGGCGACCTTGACCGATACGGGCTCCGATATTTGGCGCTCGATCAACGCGTGGATTAGTTCCATCGAGACGATCGAGGGGGGCGAGGTTCCAAGTCTCACCCTCGTGACGACGGCAACAGCGCCAGAGGGCAGCGCTGCCTCCTTGCTGCGGGGAGATGAGAATCGGGACTCCTCACGGGCCCTGGAGATCCTGCGCAACGTCGCCCACAGTTCGGTAAACGCCGTCACTCAGCCCTGGCGAAATCGTTTCTCAGCGCTCTCTCGGGCAATGCAAGAAAGAGTTGTGGCGGCGATCGTCGTCGCCGATGGCGCCGTCAGCATCGATGGCCTCGACCAGGAGCTCGAAAAAGCACTCTTTTGGGGCGCACCCGTAGAGGATGAGCCACGAGAGGACTTCATCGAGCACGTCAAGGGCTGGTGGCTCAGCGTCGCCGTCGGTCTCTTGACGGGTGAGCTGGAGGCCTTCTCGGCGACCGACATGGTTCGCGAGATCGCCGACATCCGCGACCAATATGGACCCGAAAACCTTCCCACTGACCCTGAGCTCCCCGATCCCGATGCGGCGGAGATTGGTGAATACGAAGAGAGGGCCTTTGTCAAGCAGCTGCTTCTAATCGCGGCCACCGACCGTCAGCTGGCAAACGCGATCCGCGATTGCTACCGGGCCTTCACCCAGCGGTCGCGCTGGCAGCGCCGCGACCTGATCGGCGTCGGAGAGATCGACCGCTTCGAGCGCCGCTTGGTCGAAGAATGGAATCACCTCTTCACCAACCTGACTGCCGAACTCGAGGAGGGTGCCAGCGATGACGACCGTAGACGTTGCGGCCGGGAGATCTTCAACCAGGCTTCAAGTAACGCTCAGGCACGTATTCGCCAGAAATACGAGGAGCCGTTTATGACCCGAGGCAGCCTCCACCTGCTGGCCGACGATCGCAGGGTCGGCTGGCATCCCGATTTCGAAGCACGCTTGCAGGAGCTGCTCGAGCCGGTCATCGAGGGGGCAGAATGATCCCCTGGTCTGAGCGGGCACCAGAGGAAGCCCGACTCTTCAACCCCGCATTCCTGGTCGCCCTCCTTGCCGCCGCCGCCAGCGACTTCGAGGGTCGTGATGGTGAGCCGATGCCCTGGCTGCTCGGCTTCCTCATCCCACCTCTGGTTCTCGCCGAGCGGACGCGTCAAAGTCTTCCGGGCTCGGTGCGGGCCCACTTTGCCAACTGGCTCGACGACCACCCCGAGGTAAGGCTCGGATTCGCCCGCCGCGCGCCGGCGCTGACGCCGCTTACTCGCGAAGCGCTGCGTCTCGGGGTCTCCACCGGAACCCTGTCTCTTGAGGATGGCTATCTGCGGGCACTTCGCTGTCCAGGTGTTTCCGAGGACACCAGCGACGAGGTCACCGATTGTCTCCACGCCGCCCGCCTCCTGGGCCGTTGGTTTGCCTCGCGCCATGACCCGACGACGCTCTATGGCCTACTGGGGGTGAAGCCGTGATTCAGCTAAAGGCGGTGGCACTTTGGAACCGAGACGGTGCGCGCCGGACGCTCGAGTTCCAGCCCAACGCGCTCAACATCATCACTGGCGAAGCGAAGGCTGGCAAGTCGGCGATGCTCGAGATCGTCGAGTTCTGCCTCGGGCGCCAGACGGTCAGCCTGCCCGAGGGTGTCCTGACCAGGACTGTGCGCTGGTACGGGCTCTTGACCGGGACCGAGACGCACACGGTTTTCGTCGGTCGGCCCGGACCGGATGAAGGACAGGCGAGCGTCTCGGGAGCCCATCTGGCCTTTGGTAGTCCCGATCTCGGCTTTCCGCCCTTTGAGGAGCTCGAGGTAAACACGAACGCCGAGGCAGTGACCGAATATCTCACTCGGCTCTGCGGCATAGGTGAATACGAGAACCAGCCGCCCGCCTACTCGACCCGACCTCCCCTGCGCCCGACGATCCGCCACGCATCTCTGCTCTGTTTTCAGCGCCAGAACGAGATTGCCAATCCACGTCAGCTCTTCCACCGCCAGGACGAGGACTTCATGCCGCAAGCGATCAAGGACACCGTCCCTTACTTCCTGGGCGCGGTCGATCGTGAGGCGCCGACCTTGCGGAGCCAGCTAACCGCTCTGCGGCGGCAGCGAAAACAGGCCGAGCGCGAACTCGAGCGAGCGCGGGAGATAGAGCTCCGGGGCCCCGAGCGTGCCGCCGGGCTCGTCGCTGAGGCTCTCGACGCTGGGCTCCTGGAGCCACAGGAGGAGAACACCGGGGTGGAGACGCTTCTGCGCAAAGCGCTCGATGCGCCGACCGAACCGGCCGTTGCCGCGGAGGAAGACGCGACGCCCGAGTACCGACGTCTGGTCGAGCGAAGTCGCCGCGTCAGTGACGAGCTGCGGGCGATCGCCGACCGCAGCGAGATCCTCCGCCAGCGCGAGGTCGAACAGGGCGAGTACCGCACCGAGCTAGGCGAGCAGGCCGCTCGCTTGGAAACTCTCGGCCTCCTGCCGACCGACGGGGCCGAGGGCGATCATTGCCCCGTCTGCGGCTCTGCGATCGAGGAGGCCGACGCGTCCGTGGCCGCTCTCGCCCAGAGCGCCTCGGAAACGCGGGCCGAACTCGAAGCAGAGCTCAGCGCCGCTCCCGGGCGGAGACGAGCTCTCTCCGAGCTCGAGGAGCGCTCGGAGGCCCTGCGCGGAGAGCTACGCGAGATCCACCAAAGCCTCAGTGCACTTGCCGCCGATCGAGAGCGGATCAACGAGTTCCGCGAGGCCGCTATGGCCCGCGCCTACATCAAGGGCCGAATCGCCCAGCACCTTGAGCAGGGCGAGGAGGTTGCGAGCATCCCGCAGCGGCAGTTGACCGACCGCGTCGAGGAACTCAGCGAGCAGATCGAGCAGATCGAAGCGCGGCTTGACCCTGAGAACGAGCGCGACCAAGTCGCCTCGCGCCTCAACGTGATCGCCGAGGACATGTCGGGGTGGGCTGAGGACCTCGAACTTGAGCATTCGGCGGGTCGCGCTCGCATTGATCTAGGACGACTCTCAGTGGTTGTCGACACGGAGGACGGCCCGATCCCGCTTGAGCGGATGGGCAGCGCCAGCAACTGGGTCGGCTACCACCTGATCTCACACCTTGGTCTGCACAAATGGTTCACCGCGCATGAGCGGCCTGTGCCGCGGTTCTTGATGCTCGACCAGCCGACCCAGGCGTTCTACCCGCCCGAAGCCGACCCCGACGCGCTGACTGATGTCATGACGGGCGACCTTAGTGACGACGATCGTCGTTCAGTCGAGGCGATGTTCTCCCTGCTGTATCGCTTCGTCACCGACCTGGCGCCGGGCATGCAGCTGATCGTCATGGACCATGCGAACCTGGCTGATCAATGGTTCCAGGACTCGATCTTGGAGGTCTGGAGGGACGGCAAAAAACTCGTCCCCGCGGAGTGGGTTGATGAGTAGCCGAGGCGGCTACCAACTACGCGGCGCTAAAGCGGAGCTGGCGGCGCAGTTCGCGGAGAACCACGAGGGTCTACATTGACGCCCCCGGCCGGGTTCATCCACCGCATCCTCGATTCCGCCTGACCGGGCCGCTTCCGCCCAACGCCTTCGCGGGCCGCCGCCCCGCACGGTCGCACGCTTCGCGTGCGGCTCCGGGGCACCGGCTCCCGCATCCGGTGGGGACAGAGCGAAGGAGGAACCGATGAACGAGCCACGGGCTTGTCTAGATTGCCCTGCGCCGAGTGTGGCTGCTCGCCCACCTTGCCCCTTACATCGAGCGTGCCCTCTCCGGCACCTCGGGCGCGTCGGTGGAGCTCACCGTGCGGGCTGCTGGGTGGCGGCTGCGTCCAGGCGCTCGAGAGCGTCTAGGAATTCGCTGCCAATGAGTGGCCGCTCTGCGGTCTCCCCGATCGCCTCGTCCACCGACTCGGGCGCGAGCAGCAAGGAACCGTCGTGGCGCTCCAGGACCTTGTAGCGGCCGAGCCGCCCTCCGGCGGCGTCAGCTGGGGTGATGTCTACAACCGAGCATCTTCATCGCCTTCAATGTGTCAGGCAGCCAGACAGGGGGCAAGGCGGGAGCTGGCCTGGGCTCAGCCGCTCCGCCCGCCCTCGATCTTTCGCAGCCGCGGAGTCTCGGCCCGCTCAAACGCGGCATCGACCTCCTCAAGAGCCCCGACATCGCCGTGGCCGTAGATCGAGAGCATCTTGTCGACCGTCCGCAGGCTCCAGCCCGCCTGGGCGGCGATTGCCCGGCGCGACATGCCGAGCTTGGTCCACATGTAGTGGACCCCGTAGTGCTTGGTCGCCAAGTAGAAATCGAAGTGCAGCCCCGCCGCCGCGCAGACCTGTGCCCAATAGCCGGAGAGCGTGGACTGCGAGAGGCGCTTGCCCGTCTTGGAGTAGAAGACCAGCGGGCCTTTGTCCGGCAGGCCGAGCACCGCGTCGCGCGCTGGCGGCGTCAGGGCGATCGTCACCGGCCCGGTCTTCGGCTCGTCGAGTACGCCGCGATACAAGCGCCGTGCCTTGCGTAACCGCATCGCCTGGAAATCGAGATCAGTGCGTTCGAGTGGGAAGATCTCGCTCGGCCGCATCAGCGTGAAGGCGGCGAAAAGCATCAGCGCCCGCATCATCGGCGCGTAATCGCCGAGGACCGAGCAGGCGTCGAGCAGCTTCTCGAACTGCTCCGGGGTTGGCGGCGCTTCTTCGGAGCGGCCCTTGGTGCGCTTGCCGAGCTTGCGATACGGGTTGCGCTCCAGGGGCAAATCGTCCTCGTCTATGGCGTGGTTGTGGAGGGTCACGACCGCCTGAACTTCGCCGGATGAGACCGGTCCCTCCTCCTCCCACCGGCCCTCGCCGTTGACCCAATCTTTGGCTTCGCGGCGGCGCTGGCCGAGGCGTCGGCCGGCGAAGTCCTCGCGGAATCGCTGAAGGCGTTCCTCATAGGATTCCGCGGTGGAGCGCTTGAGGCGCCGCCAGGCGTCGGCGAGAAAGCGGTCGACGTACTCATCGCAGGTCGGCAGCTCCTCGGCTGCCTCCTCGGCCAGCCGATTGCGCGCCTCCCTGACCGCCTCATTGCGCTCGCGCTTGGTCGCGAAGCGCCCAACCCAATGGAACAGCTGCGTGCCGGTCTCCTCGTCGCGCCCAAGATAAATCCGGCCCTCCCAGGGGTTCTTCCCCTTCCGCTTCCTCTTCTTTGACTTCCTCGAGTCGCTCATGCGGCTGCTGCCTCCCCTCGTCTCTCGATGTGGCCGTGGGACTCCAGCCAGGGCTCGACCTCGGAGATGCGGAACTTCGCCCGCCCCGCGATGTGCACATGGGGCAGGCCCTCCTCCATCCGCGCCTCGATCCACCGGACGCTGCAAACCAGGTGCCGCGCGAGGCCACGCTTGTCCAACCACGGCTCGTAACCAGCCACTGACTGCTCGTTGGTGTGGTGTGGGTCGGAGATCGGGTTCACGCGGCCGATGTCAAACCGCGTGCCCCCGCGCCCCGTCGAATCCGCCCGCCGCCTCGCGCAGCAAGCACCGCGAAATCGAACTCTCTGCGCGCTCGGCTGGGACATACACGTGCCCCTACGCACGGCGAAGCCGTGCGATCCTGGGCCGTGGATGGCCCAGCCGAGGCGAGCGCCACCTCACACCAAGCTCAAAGGCCCGGAGGGTGGCGCAGCTCGAATCGGGTGAGATAGGGAGCCGAGAAAGCGCTCTGTGGAATCCAGCCAGGCCCGTGGCCGGGCGCGACGATTCCAGAGGTGCCCCAATAGCGCTCTGAAGGAAGGGTCACTCCCGGCCTGAACTCGATCACGGTGTGGGCTTCGGGGTCGTAGGGCTTGACCAGGATGGTCACCCACTTCCCAGGGCCTGGCTCACCCCAGGAGGCGAGCGCGACGGTGTCCATCGTCGGGTTGCCGAACCCTGCGACCTGGAGCAGATGGGAGACCGCAGAGCTGCAATCGAAGGGGCCGTTTGCCGGGGTCGGCGATTGACCGTGCGAGCCACCCCAGATGTAGGAGGAGCGCGGGCGCAGGAGGCTGAGCCGCTGCGCCTCGGCGATCATCCGGGTGACGGCCTCGCTGGGAGCCGGGGCACCGCAAGCGGGGGACACGCTGGCCGAGGCGGCGCCGGCGAAGCGCTTGGCGTCGGCCAGGACTTCTTCTACGTACCAGTCGGCGGGGTTGTAGGCGAAGATCGCTTCGTGCCAGTCGCCTGGGGCGCCCGTGGCACGCAGGTAGCGCGCTGCGGCGAAGATCGCGTCTTCGGGGTCCTCGGGGTCCTTGACGCCATCACCGTTGGCGTCAACCCCCCAGGTTTCCCAGGTCGAGGGCATGAACTGCATCCAGCCGACGGCGCCAGCCGAAGAGGGGCCGAGGTTGTGGCCGAATTCGGTCTCATGGAGGTTGATCGAGGCGAGGACCGCCGGCCCCCTCCTCCCGAGCCTGTAGCGGGTGGCGGCCCGCTGATAGATCGGGATCAGCTTCGCCGGGACGCCCTTGACGGTGCCGCTCGGCTCGGCTCCGCACCCGGCGTGGGCGCCGAACAGCGCCGCGATGCAAACGGCACCCCCGACCGCCACCAAGAGGCCGGCGAAGGGCAACGCAAGCAGAACGGAGACGCGCGCCGCGCCGCGCTGGCCTGACCCAGCGAGCGAGCGGTACGTGCGGTGAGGAGCACCCATCGGCAGGGGTGCTTGTCCAAGTTGGGCTCAGCTCGCCCCGGCGCGATCGCGAATTGGGCGGGGCGTTCGCGGCCTTGGTCGGACAACGGATGTATGAAAAGGCTCGCTGAGCAATCAGAGAGACGCAATGTTTAGAAGCCGTGGAAAGCAGGAGTAGGGAGCGGTGGCGGTAATAAGCGCCTCGCGGCGGGTGAGCGGGCATGAACTGCGCTCTGCCGAGGAGGGGTTCCTGCGGCTGCTGCGGTGCAAGGGCTTCTCGGCGAGGTGGATCGAGGAGAACGCGGCCGATCTCTTCGCGCAGGCTCAGAAGGAGTACGCGGAGCGCCTGGCCGCTGGCGAGCCCGCAGATAACCCAGCGGGCTGGCTGGTGATCTGCGCCTGGCAGCGGAGCAAGAACCTGCTCGAGTCGCGACGACGCAGGCCCCATACCGCGTCGATCGAGGCAGGTGCCGACCTCGCCGACACTTCGACGCCGACCCCCGAGCAGCAGGTGATCGACCAGGATCGCGTCGAGCGCATACGCAAGGTGATGGGCTACCTGACCGAGAAGGAGCGCAGGCTGCTTGAGCTCTCCTACTTCGAGGGGATGAGCGTACGAGAGGCGGGACGCGAGCTGGGCTGGAGTAAGTCGAGCGCAGATCGCCACCACCAAGCGGCACTGGAGCGGCTACGGGCGATGCTTGGCGCCCAGCGGGATCTGTTGAGAGTGGAGATCGGCCTGGCGGCGTGGCTGGGGCGGGAGCAGGCGCAGCAGGCGCGGTCGGGGCTGCCGCACGACCTCGGCGCGGTGCTGCTTGAAAAGGCAAGGAGCGCCGCGGCGAGCCTCAGCAACTGGAGCGCCGAGGGCGGGCGCCGCCTCAGCCCGTTGTCGGAGCCCAGCGGGGCCGCCGTGGCAGGTGGAGCGCTGAGGACGGGAGGTGTCTGCGCGGCGGCTGCGGCGGCTTGCTTTGCCAGCGGCGTGGTCGGCCCCGGAATCGGTGGCGTGGACGTGATCGCCCACTCCTCGCCGACGGCGAAGACCCGGCAGGTCGCCATGGCTCAGCCGCGCAGCGACTCCCCCTCTGCGGCGCCGGAAACCAGCGCAGCGCCGCAGTCGGGCAATGCAGGAGACCCGCAACCTCTGTTTGACCGCCGCGCTCGGACCCGGATGGCTGCCGGCGCAGCCGAACCCCATCGAAGGAGGCGAACCGCTGCCGAACAGGTGGCGGGCGAGTTCGGTGTCGAGAGCGGTGGCTCGGAATCAGGTGCCTCCTCCCCCTCCACTCCCACGTCAGGAACCGCCCCCGGCGGGTCCAACCCGCCCTCTCGCTCTACCTCGCCCTCCGCCTCGAAGGGGTCGGCAAGCGGAGACGAGTTCGGCCTGTAGTCACGCCTCGAAGTAAGACGGTTGAAATCGGGCGGGGCGTTTGCCTCCTCGCTCGGACAACACCGCCACCTAGCTCAGCCGAGACAAGGAGGCGGTGTCGTGTCAGCACTACAAGCGGCGAAGTTTCATCTGTTCGAGCTGATCGGCGCGGTCAGCATCAGTCCGAACCCCGGTGGCCTGCCGGGAGCCGACGCCTTTCAGAAGCTCTTGAACGGAGCCGCCGCTCTCGGGCTCTCGGCATGTGTAGGGGCGTTCATATGGGGGGCCGCGCAGTGGGGCTGGGGCTCGCGCAGCCAGAACTACAGCCACGCCGCCGACGGCCGCGAGCGGATGCTGAAAGGCGTCGGCGGGGCCTTCGCGATCGGCGCCGTCGCCGCGGTGATCAACTTCTTCTACAACGCCGGCACGGCCGTTCACTGAGATGCGACGAGCGGCGGCGATTCTTGTCCTAGTCCTGATCGGGGGGGCGCTGGGGCGTCTCAGCTCGCTCGCTTCCAAGGGGAGCTCGAGCGTTCCTTCCGCTCCGGGTCCCGTCCGGACCTTCGCCGGCGTCGGCGTCGGCTACGCCCACACGAAGACTGGTGCGGCGCTGGCCGCGGCGGGCTATCAGCGGGCTTTTGCCGATGTCGCGATCCTGCGACCCGGTGTGCTGCGGGCGCGGGTGGCGGCCGTGGCGATGCCGGATTACGCGCCGCGGATGATGGCGGCGAACTCCCCCGGCGTTCGCCGTCTCGCCTCCGGGCCTCTCGGCAGGGGTGTGCGCAGAGGCATCGACACGATGTACCTCGGGGTGCCGGTCGGCTTCCGCGTCCTCTCTTATGCCCCCGCGCGGGCCGTGGTGCGGATTTGGGGGTTCACCCTGCTCGGCAACGCCTCCTCTGTGGAGCCGAGTGCCTACTTCGGCCTCTCGCGCACCGCCCTGGTCTGGAGCGAGGGCGACTGGAAGATCGCCGACACCCGCGCCTCCTTTGGCCCGACGCCGCGCTTGGTGACCCCGCGACGCAGCGAAGAAGGCTTCAGCCTCACCCAACTCGCACAGGGGCTAGCGCCGTATGGAATCGCTCCGTAGGTTCCTCGCGCTCAGCTTCGCGGCGCCGCTCTTGGCCGTGGTGCTCGCCGTCGGCGACCCCTCGCCCGAAGCGGCGAGCGCCAGCATCCTCTGTGACGTGGGCAGCGGGACGGCGGGCGCCGTCACCGGCGCGGTGGGGATCGGCAACCCGGCCGGGGACCTCTGCAACAAGGTCACCGACCCGGCGCTCGGCCTCGCCGGCAAGGCGCTTAACGGAGTGAAGAACGTGGCCTCCTCGATCGGCCAGGGGATCTTCAACGAGATCACCGAATGGGTCGCCGACGGCGAGCACCACGGCCAAGAGCGGCGCCGCGAAGCTGAGCGCGAGGAATGATCCGCGTTTTCTTGGTCAACGTTCCGCTGGCGGCGATCGCCACCAGCGCCGCTTACGTCGTCGTGCAGTTGCTGATCGCGACCACCGATGGCTTCTCCCATGCCATCACCGTCTCCACGGCGAAGAACACCCACGACTTCTTCAAGAGCGCGACCCAGGTACTGGTCGTCGGGGGCGGTGGGTCTGGCGCAGCGGCGGGAGCGGTGACTGGAGGCCCTGCTGGCGCAGCGGCGGGAGCGGTGGCGGTGCCGCTGTTCGTCGGCTTTATCGCAGCGGTGGTGGCCGCCTTCGCGGCGCTCGCGGTCTGGGTCGAGCTGTTGATGCGCGACGCGGCGATCTACGCGGTGGCGCTGTTCATGCCGCTTGCGCTGGCTGCATCGATCTGGCCCCGCTGGACCTCGGCGCTGCGGCGCACCTGCGAGCTGGTGATCGTCGTCGTCTTCTCGAAGTTCGTCATCGTCGCAATCGTCGCCCTGGCGACGAGCCTCTTGGTGAACACTGGCGGCAAGGTCGAGCACGTCCTTGCGGCCGCCGCTCTGTTGCTGCTGGCCTGCTTCGCCCCCTTCGTCCTTTACCGCCTGGTCCCCTTCGGCGAGGGCGCGATCTCCAACCTCTACAACCGCCAAAGCGCGGCCGGCGCCGGGGTGCGGACGGTTGAGTTCGCCTCCTCGGTGCAGATGATGCGCCGGGCCACTTTTGCGAACTGGGGCTCAAACAGCGCCCACGGGGGCGAGGGCGGCGGTGCTCAGGGGGGCGGCGGTGGCGGTCCGGGCTCAAACGGAGGGCCGAGCGGCTCCGGTAGCGGCGGCGCTGGCGCTGCGGAGGGCGGCGGCGCTTCGGGCGCGGGCGGCGC
>SMEU01000121.1_pt1 | contig 14605 bp, 14 predicted proteins | sample 2456051 | NCBI WGS metagenome assembly SMEU01 (sample SAMN10132600, study PRJNA489261) | soil metagenome | isolation source: day120 un-amended silt loam soil | place: USA | collected 2015-05-01
GGCGGCGGCACGGTGAGGCGGCCGCCCTGCGCGTTCAGATACATGAGCAGGTCGGCACGCTCCTGCGGATTGGCGAGGCCGCCGAAGGTCATGCGCGTGCCGGGGGCGAACGTCCGGGGCGAGGTCAGCCAGGCGCTCATCGTGTCCCAGTCCCAGGTGCCGCCCTTGCCGCGCAGCGCGTCGGAGAAGGCGAAGCCGCCACGGCCGGTGGCGACCGTATCGCCCATCACGCCATAGAGATTCGGACCGGTCTGGTTGGGACCGCCCTGGTTGATCGTGTGGCAGCCCGAGCATTTGGAGAACTGGCGCTCGCCGCGCGCCGCATCGGCGGTCTGCAGATAGAAGGCGATCGGCTGCTCGGCCGGGCCGCTGCTCTCGCCGCCCGCCTCGGCGCCGTTCACCGGAAAGCCGAATTCGTTGGCCGGCAGGGGCTCGGCCTTGAAGAGCTCGTGCGTGACGAGGGTGGCGCCGAGGAAGGCGATCCCCGCCCCAAGCACCCAACCGGCAATCGTGTTGAACCGACCGTCCATGCAGCTCTGACCCTCTGTTCGACAGGAGCGCTCCGCTCCGATTGGCGCCTCCTTTATGCGGGCATTGCGCGCGGGGCAAGCGGCGCGTGAGAACCGCGGAAGCGGCCGTGCGGGCTGGCGGGCCGCCCCGAAATCCGGGTCGTTCCGGAGCGGCGAGTTATGCCCATTATCCTCGTTATCCACAGGCGGAAAGCTCTTGGTCCGACTCAGATTCCGTGACAGCTTCCGGATGTGGCCGAGACGATCTTCCGGCAACGGAGGAAAGCCTTCCCAGCCACAGCCCAGGTGGATGCATGGTCCCGTCTTCGGACTGGTGACCGGTTGAAGCGGACGGCAGGGCGGCTGACGAAGCCGCCGCGATGCGGACGAGGACGGGCTTGCCCTTCAGCGGATGCGATGGCGGCAGGCTTCGTGAAGCGCCCATCCGGAAGTGATTGTCCTTCGGGACTGTCGCGACCGGTTCCGGACCAACGGCCTTCGGGCTCGCGGAACGGACCAGGCAGGACACCGGATCTCCGGATTCAGGACCAGCCCGGCAGAAAGCGATGTTTTCGGACAGGCGCGCTGCCACCGGCTCAGAAGGGGCTTCGGCTCCGGAGGGGTCGGGCAGGACCGGGCTTCGGCCCGGGAGCTGCGAACCGGACGGACCCAGGACTTCGGTTCATGGACCGTCCAGGCGGAACCAGGGCTTCGGCCATGGATCCCGCCGGACGCGCTTTCAGGTGCTTCGGCTCATGAAAGCGCCATGGCGAGGAAGCGGGACGCGAGTTCCAAATCCGCCAAGCGGCGAACCGCCAGGGCTTCGGCCCTGCGCGGGGAGCCAGCGGGGAACCCTGAAAGGCTTCGGCCCCGATGGACTCCGGAGGATGCGGGCCGGGACCTGTCCCGGTAACGTTCCTCGAAACCGCCCATCGCGAAAGCCTGCTTCGGCGGAACTCGAGCGAAGGGACAGTGGGGGCCGGCAGCGATGCCGGCCCCCATTACTGTATGGGGAAGAGCCTCGGCGGCGCGACGTGCGTCCTGCCTCGCATTCCCCCCTCCCCTCGCCGCAGGCCGCTTGACTCTCGTTACGCCCCCGCCACACTTCCCGCGCACAGGGGGAGGCTTGCATCATGTTCTCGCGCGAAAAGACCGGCATCACTCTGCCCAAGGCGTCGCGGGCGGGCCCGCCGGGGCTGAGCTTCATCGGCCCCGAAGTGCTGGTCAGCGGCGATCTCGCCACCGACGCGCAACTCCATGTCGACGGCCGCATCGACGGCAATGTCCGCTGCAGCCAGCTCGTCCAGGGCGAGGCCGGGATCATCGCCGGCAACATCCATGCCGACGAGGCCCGGGTCGCCGGCACGGTCGAGGGCCAGGTGAATGTCCGTACCCTGTTCGTCGAGGCCTCGGCGCGGATCCTGGGCGACGTCGCCTATGAGACGATCAGCATCGACGCCGGCGCCCAGCTCGAGGGCCGGCTCGCCCGCCGCGCCGTGCTCGACGACGCGCCCCTGATCGCCACCCCGGTCAGCTTCACGCCCGCCAGGAGCAAGGCGGCGAAGAGCACTGACGCCGCCGGCGACCAGGCCGACATCTTCGTCAAGTCGGCGTGAGCCGGCACAGCGCCTGGATTTCCTGGCGCGCAGACGGCGATTTTGCCGGCAACGCCTATAGCCGCCGCCATTTCTGGCGCTTCGACGGCGGCGCCGAGGTGGTCGGCTCCGCCTCGCCCGACGTCGTCCCGGTGCCCCGCTCCGACCCCGCCGGTGTCGACCCGGAGGAAGCGCTGGTCGCCTCCGCCGCCTCCTGCCACATGCTCTGGTTCCTCGATCTGGCGCGGCAGGCGGGCCTCGTCGTCGAGAGCTATGAGGACGAAGCCGTGGCCGAGATGGGCCGGGTCGGCCCGGGCAAGGTCGCGATCACCCGGATCGCGTTGCGCCCCCGCATCGCCTTCGCCGGCCCCGCCCCGGACGCCGGCGCGCTCGACCGGCTCCACCACGAGGCGCACGAACGCTGCTTCATCGCCAACACGCTGAACTGCGAGATTGTGGTCGAAGCCTGACTTGCGCGCCCGGCGTGGACGTCTAGTCTCCGCCCGAGGGGGAAAGCTCATGGCGGCAGAACGCACCGATCATTCGCTGGAGCGGCTGGTGTTCTTCTCGGACGCGGTGTTCGCGATCGCGATCACCCTGCTGATCATCGAGATCCACCCGCCGCATTTCGATCGCCCCGTCGCCACCGACGCCATGCACCTCGAGGCGCTCGCCAACCTGTTCCCCTTGTTCATGGGCTATCTGATCAGCTTCTTCGTGATCGGCATGTTCTGGATGGGCCATCACCGCGCCTTCGCCCTCGCCGCGCATTATCATCCGCACGTCCTCTGGTGGAACCTGCTGCTGCTCGCGACGATCGCCTTCATGCCCTTCGCCAGCGCCTATGGCAGCGCCAATTTCCAGCAGCGCGTGCCGACCATCTTCTACTGCACGGCCATGCTCGTCGCGGCCCTCCTGAATCTCAGGGTCAACACCATCGCCACCAGCCCGCCCATGGCCGCGGAGTCGGTCGCGCCCGGCGACCGGGACCGGGTTCGCCGCCGCGGCATCGGCGTCGTGCTGGGCTCCGCCACCGCGGTCCTGATCTCCTTCCTCGAGCCGCGGTTCGGCCAGGTGGGCCTGGTCACCATTCCGCTCTGGCAATTGCTGTTGATGCGGGTCCGGCGGAAGGCGCCGGACTGGCTGCGCTGGACGAAGGATTCGGCAGCGATCGCCGGCGCCGGCTGGAAGGGCGTCGACACGATCCTGATGGGCCGCAAGACCTGGGACTTCGCGGTCCGGAGCGGCGGCGGCCCGGGCGGAACGTCGAAGATGAAGACCTATATCTTCTCGCGCACCATGACCGAGGCGCCGGCGGGCGCGGCGCTGGTCCGCGACGACGCAGTCGGCTTCGTGCGGGCGCTGAAGGCGACACCGGGCGGCGACATCATCATCCTCGGCGGCGGCGAGTTCGGCTCGGCCCTGATCGAGGGCGGTGTGGTCGACGAGATCGGGATCAGCCTTCACCCGCTCTTGCTCGGCCGCGGCATCCCGCTGTTCCGCCCGCTCGCGGCGCGCGTCGCGCTCACCCTGATCGAGGCGCGCCCGATCGCCGGGGATTGCGTCTTCGTCAGGTACAGGGTCGAGGCGAGCTAGCTGGCCGGATTCGCCGGCCGCGCCGTCATCTGCGCCATCACCGCCGCCCGCCGCTCCAGGCTCGCCGCCGGCCAGAGCGAAGCGCTGTCATAATAAGCCTCGAACGCCGGCACCCCCTCGGGCAGCGTCACCCAGGGCAGTTTCGAGCGCGTGTAGATATGGACGTCGGGCGACAGCGACGCGGGCGCGTCGAGCGTCCCGATCCGGACGAAGCGCAGCACGTCCGCAGTCCCGCCATAATTGCTCCACAGCGCCACCCTGCAGTCCGGGCAGCGCCAGACCTGCTGGCCGCGGCCGCTTTCCGACGGCGTCAGCACCGGCTCCGGCGCCCCCGCGAGCAACTCCACCCGGTCGCTCTCGAGCAAGGCGTTGAGCACGAAGGCCGAGCCGGTCTCGGTCTGGCAGCAGCTGCAATGGCAGCAATGGACGAACATCGGCCCGTCGTTCAGCCGGTAGCGCACGGAGCCGCAGGCACAGCCGCCCTCAGGTCCACTCATCCTCGCTCTCCTTCCCGTCGCTCCGCGCCACCCTGCCACAATCGCGCGCCGCCGTCATGGACCCGTCCGCCCGCTCCGTTCGTTCCGGCGCCCGTGCAGGGGACATCAAGTCCAGGAGTAAGGACCCATGAAGATATTGAAGCTTGCCGTCGCCGCGGCGATCGCCGTCACCGGCCTCACCATCAGCGCCGCGCCCGCCGCCGCCGCCCAGCGGGGCGACCGCATGGAACGTCGCGACAATGCCCGCGAGATCCGCCAGGACCGCCGCGAGCTCCGTCAGGACCGCCGCGAGCTCCGCCGCGATCGCCGCGATGCCCGCCGCGACCGCCGCGACGACCGCCGCGACTGGCGCCGCCACTATAATCGCGGCCATCATTATGGCTGGCGCAACCACCCGCGCCACCGGGTGTGCCGGACGGTCTGGCGGCATCATATGCGGCAGCGCGTCTGCTGGTGGCGGCGCTAGTCCGCCTCAGTCAGCTCACCGGACCGACGCAGGGACCGCCGTCACGGATCGCTTCGTGACGGCGCCTTCCCTCATTCCTCGCCCATCCTGAGGGCGGCGATGAACGCCTCCTGCGGGATGCTGACGCTCCCATATTCGCGCATGCGCTTCTTGCCCTCTTTCTGCTTGTCGAGCAGCTTGCGCTTGCGGGAGATGTCGCCCCCATAGCATTTGGCGGTCACGTCCTTGCGCAAGGCGGCGATGGTCTCGCGGGCGATGATCTTCCCGCCGATCGCGGCCTGGATCGGGACCTTGAAGAGATGCCGCGGGATCAGGTCCTTGAGCCGCTCGCAGAGCTGCCGGCCGCGGGCCTCGGCGGCGGCGCGGTGGACGATCATCGACAAAGCGTCGACCGGCTCGGCATTGACCAGGATGTTCATCTTGACGAGGTCGCCCTCGCGGTGGCCGATCTGGTGATAATCGAACGAGGCATAGCCGCGCGAGATGCTCTTCAGCCGGTCGTAGAAGTCGAACACCACCTCGTTCAGCGGCAGCTCGTAGGTGACCTGCACCCGGCCGGCGACATAGGTCAGATTCTTCTGGATGCCGCGCCGGTCCTGGCAGAGCTTGAGGATCGGGCCGAGATGCTCGTCGGGCACGTAGATGGTCGCCTCGATCCACGGCTCCTCGACCGCGGCGATCCGGTTCTGGTCGGGCCAGTCGGCGGGATTGTGGATCTCGATCACCTCGAGCCCGGCCTCGTCCACGCCCATCTTGCGCACCGAGCCGGTATTGGTCACCGCCTCCTTCGCCCTGGTCAGATGGACCTCGTAGACCACCGAGGGCGCGGTGGTGATCAGGTCGAGATCATATTCGCGGGTCAGCCGCTCCTGGATGATCTCGAGATGCAGCAGGCCGAGAAAGCCGCAGCGGAAGCCGAAGCCCAGAGCCGCGCTGGTCTCCATCTCGAAGGAGAAACTGGCATCGTTGAGCCGCAGCTTGGCGAGCGAATCCCTTAGCTTCTCGAAATCGTTGGCGTCGGCGGGGAACAGCCCGCAGAACACCACCGGCTGCACCTCCTTGAACCCCGGCAAGGCGGTGGCAGCGGGCCGCCTGGCGTCGGTGATCGTGTCGCCGACGCGGGTCTCCGAAATGTCCTTGATCTGCGCGGTGACGAAGCCGATCTCGCCCGGCCCGAGCGCGTTCATCTGCTCGATCTTCGGCCGGAACACGCCGACCCGATCGATCAGGTGCATGGTGCCGGCCTGCATGAACTGGACCTGCTGGCCCTTGCGCACCGTCCCGTCGATCACCCGGATCAGGATGACGACGCCGAGATAGGGGTCGTACCAGGAATCGACGAGCATCGCCTTGAGCGGGGCCTGCGCGTCACCTTTGGGCGGCGGGATCCGGGCGACGATCGCCTCGAGCACCGCGTCGATGCCGATCCCGGACTTGGCCGAGGTCAGCACCGCGTCGTCGGCGGGGAGCCCGACAATGTCCTCGATCTCGTGCCGCACCTTCTCCACGTCGGCCGCCGGCAGGTCGATCTTGTTGATCACCGGGACGATCTCATGGTCGTGCTCGATCGACTGGTAGACGTTGGCGAGGGTCTGCGCCTCCACCCCCTGCGCCGCGTCGACCACCAGCAGCGCCCCCTCGCAGGCGGCGAGGCTGCGCGAGACCTCATAGGCGAAGTCGACATGGCCCGGCGTGTCCATCAGGTTGAGGACATAGGCCTGGCCGTCCGCCGCCTTGTAGTCGAGCCGCACGGTCTGCGCCTTGATCGTGATCCCGCGCTCCTGCTCGAGCTCCATATTGTCGAGCACCTGCCCGTGCGTCATCTCCCGCGCACTCAGCCCGCCCGTGGCCTGGATCAGCCGGTCGGCCAGGGTGGATTTGCCATGGTCGATATGGGCGATGATGGAGAAATTGCGGAGCTTGGAGAGGTCGGTGGTCATGCGCGGGGGCGCTTAGCAGGGTGGCGGGGTGAGGGCAAAGGGGGGTGACCATAGGAAGGGATCTCCCCAAATGCGCTGTCCAGCCTGAGTGCCGGCGAGCTTCGGGTGCGAGTTCAGTAGAGCCCAAGACCAATAAATATTGTTCGGCCATGCGCATGGGCCTACGCTGAATTAGCAATCGAGTGGGGAATGGCAGATGTCACTTAAGACAAAGGCTGCGCTCACCTATCTTCTCCCGCTCCTCCTAAGCTATGTTGGGGTGGTTACTGTGATCTCCGTCGGATCGCGCCCAGATTGGTCGGAGGTCCTCACTAGTGCGCTGCCCTCCGCTGGCCTGCTGGTCATAGCTCATTTTCTGCAGGACATAGTGCCAAAGGCTTTGAAGGAAGCGTTCTTGTTCTTCCGAGCGCGTGACAGGCTTCCGAGCAGCCGCGCTTATACGCAAGTCGGATTGAAAGATGGCCGCGTAACTCCTGCTTTCCTAGATAAGATTGCAGCTGAAAATGACATGACTCCGAAGGCACAAAGCGCCCGGTGGTTCACCAAATATGACAAAGTACGGGATCGGCCTCAGATAAAGCACTCTAATCTGAGATACCTTGCCTGGCGCGACGGGGCGGCCTCATGCTTGGTGCTAGCCTTGGTCACGTCGACGCTAGGTGCATTTTCTATCCTTAAGTGGAATCAAGTGGCCTCCGTATCGGCGGGCTGCATTTTTGTGGCATTCATAATAGCCCAAGCCGCGCGAAACATGGCTAGTGAATTAGTCTGCGAAGTTGTCGCTCTCGAGGCCGTCGGCAGCATCGAATAGCTGGAGAAAATCATTGCCGGACTATTTCGAGATTGACTTCCTCGATGTGGAAACCGGGAAGAGCGGCGATGCCATCGTCATGCGTTATCAGATCGGAGGCTATTGGGACATTCATATTGTCGACGGCGGCTTTGCCGATATGGGCCAGAAAATTGTCGATCACATGTGGGCTCACTACGCAGGGTTCACCGGCCTCATTAATAACGTCGTGGTGACTCACCCTGATGGTGATCATGTCTGCGGTCTTCGCTACGTTTTGGAGCACTGCCAGGTTCACACGTTATGGATGATGCGGCCGTGGCTCTATGCGGAGGTCCTGCTGCCCTATTTCGAGAATTACAATTATGCTGGTCGGCTCAGACAGCACCTGAGACAGGCTTACCCTTATATTGCCGATCTAGAGGTCGTGGCGATTGAGCGAGGGATCCCCATTGAGGAGCCATTGCAGGGAAAGCAAATCGGAGCCTTCAGGGTTCTTGCCCCAAGCTTGGCGCGCTGGGCCGCACTCGTAATTCAATCGGAGAAGACGCCGGAAAGCAGTTTGAGTTCGGGCCTCTTGGCTGCCTTGACGGGCGGGGCACATATGGCCGCTGCAAAGCTATGGAACCTAGTGACCGGGAATTGGGGGCAGGAGGTTTTTTCCGCCAATGAGACCAGCTCCGAAAACGAGATGAGTGTCATTCAGTACGCCCAAATTGCAGATAGAAAAATCGTGCTAACGGGAGATGCTGGGAGAGGGGCTCTGGCCGAGGCTGCGGACTTCGCCCTCAATGTTGGCCTCCATCTGCCCGGGGTAGATAGGTTCCAAGTGCCTCACCATGGCTCCCGGCGCAATGTCTCGACCGAGCTGTTAGACCGCTGGCTCGGCCCGAGACTGGCCCAGCAACTTCCTGACGGAGAAGAGTTGTTCCTAGCAATATGCAGCTCGGCCAAGGCCGATAAGGCTCATCCTCGCAAATCGGTAATACGTGCGTTTATTCATCGAGGTGGTCGATTCATCACCACCGAAGAGGGCGATGTGCGAACGAAGCAGAACGCTCCTGAGCGCCCAGGATGGAGCACCGCCGCGGCAACGCCGTACCCCTCAACATACGAGGAATGAGCGCGCCAATCCTACGCCGCTCCAACAGAGAAGCTACGACCGCCATATCTGAATAGATTGCGAGTAAGATTGCGGAACCAACCGATCTTGCATGGCAAGGGAGCGTCGGTGCCATACACGGCCCATGTGGCCCAATTCTCTGCGATCGCATGAGCCGCTTTATATGGGGGTTCCTCCTTTGCGGCTAACCGCAGCATGGCGGCGTGAGCTAGGGTTGAAGTCAGGGTGCGTTCGTCGAGTTTCGCCGCAATCTCAAAATAGTTCTCGCGGAGGTAGGCAGCCGTGCGAGCACGTACCGAAAGATCCAACAGGAGATCCGTTGCGCCCGCCGTAGCAGTCGCCAGGGCGCACCACTTCGCCGCCGTCTCCGGAAGCAAATCTGTGAGTGCGGCAGCTCCTAGAATAATCACCATAAACATAAGGAAACGGTGGAGCCGATCGAGAAATGATTCTCGATCGGCGTGATATCCGCCGTTCATGAAAGCACATTGTTTCGCTGCCTTTATCGCGGCGGACGTGTTCCGGGCCATGTCCTGCTCTCATCCTTTCGACCTGGCTCCCGAGGCGGGGGTGGCGGAGGCGGAGGTGGAGGCGGTGGAGGAGGCGGGGGAGACGGTGGCTTCGCCATTCAAGAATCCCTTTCTATTATCAGCGGATAGTTACAAGTATCTTCTTGCCTCCCAACGATGATGCTTCAAGTCTATTTGTTCGTCGCTCGCCGCGGACGCCTTCTATTATCTTCCTTTCAATCGTCTTTCACCCGTCATCAAACTCCACCACCCGCACATGCTCGGTGATCGCCAGCGCCACGGGCGCGAGCCGCTCCAGGAAGATGGCGCGGGTGCAGACGAACATCATCGTCTCGGGAAAGCCTTCGGATTCCTGGATGACCAGCACCGGATCGTTCCTTTCGCCATCCGGCAGGTCCCTGCCGACGACGATCGAGCGCGGATCCGTGCTGTCGCCTTCCCACAGCAGCGCCTGGATGCGGCGATCGGTGGTGAAGCGGTCGTCGCAGCCGAGGAGGCTCTGGATGGTGTTCCAGAACAGCTCGCTCTCCTCGTCCATCATGGGGACGTAGAATTTCATGGGTCATCGTCCGGATCGCCGGCTTCGTCCAGGCCTGCCTCGCGCCTGGCTCTGGCCTCCCATTCCTTCTGCGCCTCGGCGGCGAGCCGGCGCTGCTCCGCCTGGCGCCGTTCCCACGCCTTGCGGCTGCCGTCGCGCGCCGGGTCGTAATCGTCGCGGCCGGTGGCGAAGCGCTCATCATGGTCGCCGAGCGGGGCGGGCGGCGGGCGGTCGGCTTCGCCTTTTTCCAGCCAGAAGGCGCGGCGGAGCCTTTCGAGCAGGGCGCTGCCCGGGGTGGCGCTGATCTGGAGGAGGTGGAGGCCGTCCCGGCTCAGGCTGTCGAGCAGCTCCATGGTGCGGCCGCCGAGGTCGAGGATCAGCTCGATCTGGGTGAGCTGGCGGACGTAGAAATCGGCCTCGACGATGCGGCCGTCCAGGCGGGCGGTGCGCTCGGCCTGGAGCTTGACGAGGTAGCGCTTGAAGATCTCCTCGAGCAGCTCCCTGCCTTCGGCGCCGTCGAGGTCGGGCGCCTCGTCGTCCCGGGCGCAGGCGTCGCGCAATTCCCCGGAATGGCGGGGCGGCGCCGGCGGCGGCCGCTGGCCGGCGGCGCCGTTGCGGCTGCGATAGAGGGCGATCGCCCGGCTCCAGGCGGCAGCGAATTCGCCACGCTCGTCTTCCCGGCGCACCTGCTTGGCGCCGCTCTCGCTGCGCTCGACGGCGCGGGCGGCCGCGATCCTGTCCCCCGTGGCCGCAAGCCAGGCAATGAAGCCGCGCTGGCTGGCAGGGCCCCAGCCGTCGGTCCGCTCGACCCCGCGCGGCACCGGCGTGAAGCTCAGCAGAGCGGCGATTTCAGGGTCGTCCGCGGCCCAGTCGGGTTCCTCGTCCATCCGGAGCGTAGACGAAATGAACTCCTACATTGCAAGCATGCGGGGCGGGGAATTGGGTCCATTATGGAGGTAGTTTCCCCCCTCTCCCCGGCGGGGAGAGGGTCGGAGTGACGAACAGGGCCATAACTCGTCATTCCAGCGAAAGCTGGAATCCCGTTCAACCTTCCCGGAGTCAGACAAGGCAGGGAGGTTCCAGCTTTCGCTGGAACGACGGGGGGCGATCGTGGCGAGGCGATCCGTCACGGGACCATTGTCCCGTGACGTCAGTCGGGCTCGGCCGACGGCCGACCCGCTGGCCGGTTTCGCCCGTCTGTTCGTCCAGGGGCGGCGGCGCCGGCGCGCCCGGCCGGCTGCGGCTGTTGCTGCTGCTGCTGGCCCCGCGGGCCCTGGCCGGGCGGGCGGAAGCTCCAGGTCAGCGAGACGGTGATGCGCTGCGGCGAGTCGGGGGCGAAGAGCTCGCGCGACTGGCTGGTGACACCGGTGGTGATCGTTTCCCGCCCGTCCACCAGCCGCAGATTCTGCACGGTGAGCACGCCCGACAGCCGGTCGGTGAAGAAATGCGACCAGGTGAAGGTGGCGAGGGTGAAGGCCTCGACGCGGGTGAAGCCGGTGTCGGTCGGGCCGAAATAGCGAAGCGTCAGGTTGACCCGGTCGGCGCCGGCGCGGCCGTCCTGGCCGTCCTTATATTCGAGCTGGCCGGTGCCCGACCAGGTGGCGCTGTGCCGGCTCGGCAGCGGGCCGCCGGCGTCCTGGTCCAGGCCCTGGTCGGAGAGGTTGGCGGTGAGCACGTAGCGCAGGCCCGGGAGGATCGGCCCGCGCGCGCTGAGCTCGGCGCCGGTCAGCGCCTGCGACCCGAAATTGACCGGCCGGGTGACCAGCACCCCGTCCGCATTGACCTCGCCGCGGAACGACCAGATGTCCTCGGTGGTCCGCCGGAAGGCGGTGAGCTCGAAATTGTGGCGGGCCAGGTTCGCGCGCAGCCGCACCTCGTAACTGTCGGTGAATTGCGGCTGCAGCGCCGGATTGCCGGCCTGGGCCGTGGTCGCGTCCTGGAAGCTCAGGGCCGGGTTGAGCAGCTGGATCGGCGGATAGGTGATCCGGCGCGAATAGCTGGCCGTGCCGGTCAGCCAGGGGGCGAGCGGGCGCTCCACGTGCAGGCTCGGGAAGAAATTGCTGGTCTTGAGGTCGGGCACGCCGGTGGTGCCGCCCAGGTCATAGTCGCGGCCCTCGAAGCGGACGCCGGGCATGATGGTGAAGCCGGCCGCCTGGAACTGGAAGGTGGCATAGCCCGCATATTCGATCCAGCTGCCCTCGACGAGGTTGCTGGCGGCGAAGGGCGCGCCGTTGGGCAGGGTGCCGGTCGCAGTCTGGCCCAGCACGTTGCTGGTGGTGACGAATTGCGCGCCGACCGAGAGCCGGTTGCCGCCGCCACCCAGTGGCCGCACATAATCCACCTTCGCCGTCCAGCTCTCGTCGCTGTTGCTCTGGTGCTGCTGGAAGACGTTTGCGGGCCCGGCCGCGGGATCGCTCGAGAAGGTCCGGTCGAAGTCGCCGGTGAAGCGCGCCCATTTCACCGAGGCGGTGAACAGCTCGCCCTGGCGGGCGCTGGTGCCGCGATAGTCGAGGCCCAGGTCCCGGTAGTTGAAGCCGGCGCTGTTGGTCGACAGCAGGTCGGCGCTGCCGCCGGCGATCGAGGCGGCGGTCAGCTCCGAGTCCCGGGTCGAGGTGAAGTCGGTATGGGCGAGGGTGCCGCTGAGGGTGATCGTGCGGTGGTCGTCCGGCCGGTAGCTGGCCGAGCCGGTGCCGTAATAATAAGTGAACTCGTCGCGCTGCCGCCCCTCCTCCGAGGACAGGAGCACCGGGCCGCCCGGGGTCAGCGCATAGCGTTCGCGCTCGAAGCGGGCGCGCTGCTCGCCGCTGCCGTGGCCGAGATTGCCGGTGAAGCTCCAGTTGCCGACGCCATAGGTCGGCGAGAGCCTGAGGTCGTAGGCGCCGTAGGAACCGCCGGTCGCCGTCGCCGAGCCGCCGAGGCCGTTCTGGGTGTTGCGCCGGGTGATGATGTTGACGATGCCGCCCGTCCCCTGCGCCGGAAATTGCGCGCCGGGATTGGTCAGCACCTCGATCCGCTCGATCTGGTTGCCGGTCATGTTGCGCAGCTGGGTCTGCGGATCGGCGACGCGGCGGCCGTCGATCAGGATCGTCGCCTGGCCCGCGCCGATCAGCCGGACGCTGCCGTCCGCCTGCACCTCCACCGAGGGAATCCGGCCGAGGATGTCGGTGGTCGTCGTGCTTCGCGCCTCCGGCGTGTCGCGGACGATATAGGTCTGCCGGTCGATCGAGCTCTGCTGGGTCGGCGCGGTGACGACGATATCGTCCTGGCCGGGCGGCGGCGGCTCGGCGGCGGGCGGCGGGCTTGGCGCGGGCGTGGGGGATGGAGCGGGGGCTGGCGGCGGAGTGCCCGTCTGCGCCCATGCGTTCGACACCGGCACGAGCAGGCCAAAAGCCGCGCTGCCACACAATAACAGCCCGCGGCTGCTTCCCCTCCCCATGGTCACGCTTTCACAAACCCCATTCGTTGAACCCGGACGGGGTGTATCAGCAATGTGATACACCGCGCAATTGATTCATCTTGCGAATTTGAAGGAGAATTTGTGCAGGCGGGCGACGTCAGTCGCAGCGCACGAAGCGGATCCCGGCCGAGCCGGGCCAGCGGACGCTGATCTCGTTCGGGCCGAGCTTGCGGACCCTGGCCACGCCGCCGTCGCCGAGCCGAAGCCACATCATCCGGATCGTCGGCTCGCGCGTGACCGTGATGGTGAGGCGTGACCCCTCAAAGGTCCAGGTGCCGGCGCCATCCGCCATGACATAGGTGCCGTCCGGCAGGAGCGCGGTGTCCCCGTCCTCGCTGCAGGGGTCCAGGTCAGGCAGGCGGGCAGGCTGCACCCAATAGCCGACCAGCCATTCCCGGCTGAGCGGCGCACCGGCTCGCTCGGCCGGGGAGAGCAGGCCTGGCGGCCTGATATGGGGATAGACCAATGGGGGTCGCCGGCTGCGCCGCGGCAGCCAGCAGGATCAGCGAAAACGCGCGGATCATCGGCGCAGGATGTCAGCCGCAGGTGCGGCTGACAACCCGATCAGGCGTAATGCGCGCTCACGCAGGGGCTGGTCGCACCGCGGCCGTCCGCGCCCCATTTGCGGAAGCCGTTGCTGTCCACGTGGAAGCGCTCGCCATTGTAGAAGCCGAGGCCGGTATTGTAGGCGCGGCCGTCGCGGGCATGGGCGGCGCAGATCTGGCGGATCATCTGCGCCCGGGTCACGGCCGGGTTCACCGGCGCGAGATCGATCGCGAAGAAGTTGCGGTGGGCGCTCTGCGGGGCGCCGGCGCTGCAGCGGTTGAGCTGCTCGTTGCGATAGCCGGAGACCGCCTCGACCGGGCCCAGAGCGGGCTCCACCTCGTCGCGGACGAAGCGAAGGGTGGTCGAGATATGCTCCCACTTCTCGCGCGGGGCGACCTCGAAGCGGTCGGCATTGCACTGCCGCCAGGAGGAGGAGGTGCGGATCAGCTGCCAGACCGGAACGACATTCTCGAGCCCCTCGCTGGCGAGATGGGCGCGGAATTCCTCGACCTGCTGCTGGTGGCGGGGATCGCGGGCGAGCCACGCGTAATAATCGGCGCGACCCTGGCCGGGCGCCATGTCGCCGCGGGTCTCCTGGAGCGCGGGCGCATCGGCCTCCGGCGCGGCCCCGGGCCTCGCAGAAGGATAGTCGCGCGCGCCCAGCGCGTTCTGGAACGCGGTGGCAGAGGGTGTGAGACTGACCTGCGTGTCGTAACGGGCGTGAGCCGAAAACGGCACGAACAGGAGCATCGCCGCAATCGCGGCCGCTCGAACGATTTTTCGCATGGGGGCCACGTGGTTCGGCCGGCCGGCAATCGCAACCCGAGTCCATGCTGCGGCGCGGCAAACCGAGCCTGACTCAGGTTAAGGCGAGGAACGTTACGCTGGGCAATCGAAAATTGTGCGCCTGCGAAACGGTTCCCCGCCGAATCCCCTGCGAATGGAGAAAATGCCGCACTGCGGCAGGCCGTTTCTTACCGGGGTTGAGGCGTTTCCGGCTTCGATTCCGGGGGCGCCG
>SMEU01000261.1_pt1 | contig 14419 bp, 14 predicted proteins | sample 2456051 | NCBI WGS metagenome assembly SMEU01 (sample SAMN10132600, study PRJNA489261) | soil metagenome | isolation source: day120 un-amended silt loam soil | place: USA | collected 2015-05-01
GGATCCGGGGTCACTGTCAGCTCGCCTCGGTAGAGCTCCGGCAGTCTCGCCAGCAGGGGGAGGTAGGTGGCGACCCCGCCGAAGTTGAGGCCGAAGGCGCGGGCCTGGGTGCCGTCTTCAGTCCAGGTACCGCCGCCGTCGGTCCAGCCGAGCTCGTCGAGCAGCCGCCCGAGCGCCTTTCCGAGCCTGTCGTCCGGGAGAACAGGTCCCTCGTCGGAGAGCGCTCCGGTCTCGTGCAGCCACAGCATCGCCGGCACGATCAGGCCGCCGTCGAGGTGAGCATCGGTGAGGCCCCCGCTTGTGTCGCCCTCCTCGCGGGCGGGCGCCCGGTCCTCGACCAGCGCCGCGAAGCGCTCGACCTGAGGTCCGTCCCAAGGCCGCGTCCAAGCATCGTCGGCGGTGCTGGCGAACCCGGCGAGGAACTCGCCGAGGGCGACGTAGCGATCGCGCTGCTCCATCGCGCTCCGCCCGGCGTCGGTCCAGCGCAGGATCGTCGTCGCCGGATCGAGGGTCGCCGGATCCGATACCCAGCCGGCCGCCGCCAGGCTGTGCACCGCGACCCGCTGAGCCCCGAAGCCAGCTTCGCTCAGCTGTGGGTACAGCTCCGACAGCGGTTTCGCTTCTTCCAGCGATTGCTCCAGGATCCCCAGCTCGTGCAGGGCCCTCAGCGTCGTTGACAGCACCACGCCGTCCTGCGAGAGGAACATCGTGCGCCGCATCGCGGAGCGGGAGGCCCGCCTCGCGGCGGTCTCCGTTGCGCTCATCCGGGCCTCCCCGGGTCGGCGACCGGAGAACCAGGGTCGGGGGCACCGCGGAAGGCGTCGCGCAGCTTCCTGTACTTGAGCCTCATCAGAGGCCTCTCGACCAGGTAATAGCTGAGCGCTGCGAGCGGCAGGGTGGCGAGGGTCCCACCGACCAGCACGGTCCAATAGCCCTCGTCGGCGCCCGGGAATCCGAGCAGAACCGCGAAGGTGACATTCCAGAGCAGGAGTCCGTAAGAGATCACGCCGACCCACATCAGCACCGGGTGGCCGAGGATCTTCGCCGGCAGGCCGCGGTTGGGATTGCCGAACACCGCCGGGATGAAGAGCAGCACCGCGGCGACGCCCTGGATCAGGTTCAGCTCGGTGTACTGAAACCCGTCGCGGAAGGGGGCGATGATGAACGGCGCGGGGTAGAAGGCGAGCACAGTGAATAGGTAGATCGCGGCCGCTGCCGCCCAGCACAGCGCCGGTCGCGAAGCCGCCGCCCGCACCGGTCGCGGCAGACCGTTCTTCCAGGCGACCACCGAGACGACCGCCAGGGCGAGGCCAAGGGCGAACCAGTAGAAGTGGCCGAGCGCGCTGAACCGGAACCAGTCATGACTTCGCAGTGAGAACGGCGGCCCTCCCAGGACCAGGGAGCCGACCCCCAATGCAACGAGCAGCGCCAGCTCCGCCCTGACCCACGTCCGCGCGTCGCGGCCCCGGGCGAGCAGACCGGTCAGCGCTGCGTAGAACGGAAGCAACACGTAGAAGGTCATGTCGACGCCCAGGGTCCACGACTGCGGCAGGCCGCAGAGGAACTCCTTGTCGGCCGGACAGACGTCGTGCAGGCCAAGGTGGAGGAAGTCGGTGAGCGAGTAAAACGACCACCAGTTGGTGCTGAACACGCCGTAGAGGCCGACGAAGATCGCGAAACCGGTGAGGGCCACCCAGTAGGCGGGGTAGAGGCGGATGAACCGCCTGCGCGCGTAGTCGCCGACCCGCGGCGCCGCCGGCCCGCCAGTGCGATGGGCGATCATCGGCCGGTATAGGAGAAAGGCCGAGAGCAGGAAAAAGAGCGCGACGAGCCCGTCCATGCGAACCATCGCCCGGTTGGGGAGGCTTTCGGTGAACCCGCCGAAGCCGCCGGTGAAGAACCAGGCGTGCCCGACGATGATCGCCACCGCCGGGATTCCCCGCATTCCGACCGTGAGCGGGAAGCGAGGATGGTGCGGGGGCGGCGCTACCACGTCGGGGACTGGCGGCGAGGTCGAGGTCGCAATCCGGGAGGTTCGCGACCCGCGCGAAATGCCTCTGTTCGAGACCCAGATCGGTCAGCCTTTCCTCGATCTGTTTAGAGCGCGCGTAGTCCTCGGCCCGCCCCGTCCGCAGTCGGTTCTGCGCGAGCACGATGATCGGGTCGAAGAGGTTCGCGTAGAGGCTGAAGATCGGGCTGTGGGCCTTCTTCTCCAGCGCGTGCTGCTGGTCCGCGATGGTTTCCAGCAGCGGAATGCTCGGCTTCACCAGGCGCTCGGTGGTCAGGTCGAGCGTGGTGGCGGGTGGTTCGTTGTGAAGGGCTTCCTTGCCGATCCTCCGCGTCTTGCGAAGGAAGTGACGACAGTTCGCGTTGGCTGCGGTGATTGCCGCGGGAGACGGGGTCGCGTTAGCTGGGGTGGAGTCGGCAGCGTTACCCTCGCCGCCACAGGCGGGCAGGAGCAGCGAGGCAATCATCGCCGCGAGGGCGAGTATCAGCGCACGGTACGGAGTCATCGACCGGGCCCGCTCACTCTTTTCCGGCCGTCCCACAGCCAGGTCAGACCGATTGCCGCCAGGATCAGGATGAAGGGATCGGCTGGCAGGCGGTAGCGGGGTAGGCCGGCAATCGGCATGGCGATGAGGAGCATCAGGATTGGGATGAGCCATAGAAACAGAGGGCCGCTTGGGATCTTCGGGGGCCCGCCCTCGGAACGACTCCGCGATCTCGATTTGAGGATCGCGACGATACCTGCCAGCGCCAGCAGAGCGGCGAGGGCGATGCCGATTCGCTCGCCGATCGGATCTTCGCTGCCGATCCCGCGGTCGTTCACCACCCGGCCGTGTTCATCGACGACCGATCCGCCGCTCAGCTCGAAGAGGCGCAGCAAATTCCAGGCGGAGGTCTCCGCCACGTAGCCGGGGTGCCGCCAGGCAAAATCGCGCGCGTCGGCGCGGAGGATCGAGTCGACGACGGCCTCGTCGCGGCCGGGCGTCACGAACAGGTGGGTGTATTCGGGGACGATCTGCGGATCGCGCCAGGCGCCGTGACTGGCGGAGTCCCGATAGGAGGCATCGTTGTAGGTGCCGGCGGAGGCGATACCGCTGCTGGTCGTGATCGGTACGAAGCGACCGAATTCCGCCGCGTCCCTGACCATCCACGGGACGATGACCAAGGCTCCGCACGCAACGGCGAGGAGCGGCGCAGCCAGCGCGGTTCCCCGCCACCTGGGTCGCAGCGTCCAGACCCCCAGGACGATTGGGATCGCCAGGGCGAGGCCGGCGTTCCGGGTCAGCCCCGCGACCCCGCAGAGAGCACCAGCCGCCACGGCCCACCGCAGCGCCCCTCCTGAGCGCCGGAAATTGAGCACGCAGAGGACGGCAGCCAGCTCGAGGGCGATAAAGAGGTTCTCCGAGACCAGGTCGCGGCTCAGCAGCACCAGCGGTGGGAACACTGCCCCCATCGCCGCGGCGATCAGGCCGATCCGCCTACCCCAGATGCGCCTTGCGATTAGGTAGAGGAGGAGCACCGAGAGCGCCCCCAGCGCAACGCCGAGCAACCTTCCCGCGGTGAGGCTGTCGCCGGTTAGGGCATAGACCCCACCCAGCAGGTACGGGTAGCCGGGTCCTCGAACCGCGGTGGGACCGCCCTGGAGCAGGTACCCCGTTTTGGGATATCCGTCCCCAGCCGCGATCGACCGCGCGATGTAGTCGTACTCGAAGGCGTCGTTGGCCGGCCGGTAGCCGCTGTCGGCGCCGACCGCCGCGAGCCGGAGGACGATGGCGAGGAGGACGATCGCGCCCGGCGCCAGCCAGCGCCGCCCACCCGCCACCTCGCCCCCGCATGCGAGAGGCTCCCTGCAGGGAGCCTCTCGCCACGTCGCTTCTGAAGAGCTAAACCGTTACTTGGTTCCACACACGGCGAACACGACGAGCGACCAGCTCGGAGCTCCCTGGCCGTTGATCGTCGATGCGTCGGCGAACCAGCCACCTCCGTAGAGCTGCTCCTCGGAAGCGGTGACCGTCACCTTGTTCGATTCCCCTCCCACCGAGAAGCCGCCGCCGAGGACGGGATCGCCGGACGGGCAGCTGACGCTGGTGAACTTCGGGGTCGAGTTGCTTTCCGGGACGAATTCGGAGACCTGGATCGTTTCCTTGATCCGGGTGTTCGCGTTCGCGTTCGCGGCGTTCGCGGCGTTCTGGGCGTTCGTGGCCGCCGTTTTCGCGGCGTTCGCGGACGTCTGGGCGTTTTTGGCTTCGCCCTGGACTTTTTTGATTTCGTCGTTGGCAGAGATGCTCGCGATCGGGTTCGTAGGTCCTCCCAGTGCGGGCACCGCAAGTGCCAGAGCGAGGACCACGCTCAACCCCAAAACGGCGTAACGCTTGCTCATCTCTGCTCCCCTCCGACGTATTGCTCTAGCGAAACTTGTGCGGAATTGGATCACATCCCGTCGGATGGTGCAAACCGGGGGGGTCAGGCAGGTCAGCCTGGGGTCAGTCCAATCGTCTCGGCGGCGCATCGTGAGAGGCCCAGGGAGGCTGCTGCCGCTTCGACCCCGCTGGTCGCGGCATCCGCTCGTTTGGCGCTGACCAAGGTCGCCTTCTCGCCTCCCTTTGCCGCCACCCTTGCCAGCGCGGCGATTTGAATTTCAGCTTCCAGCAGCGCGGCTTCGAGTTCGCGGGCCAGGGCAGCGCGGTCTGCGGGTACAACCAGCTTCCCAAGGTCCGAGCGCCAGGCGGCGACGATCGGCACGAGTTCGTGGGCGAGCGCGCTGGCGGTGCCTCCACCGGCCTGCCTGCCGAAATGCCGCTCCGCGCTGACGATTTCACTCTTTGCGTTGAGGCAGAGCTGGTCAGCGGAGATCGTGTAGGCGTCTCGGGGGACCCCGTCCTCGCTGGGTTCCAGTGCGATGAACGCGACCACGGCAGCGACCAGCGCGGCGAGCGTCACCCCGGTGACCCAACGGGCCCTGCGGGTGGTGCCGACGATGCGGCCCAGCCGCTCACGTGGCGAGAGCTGCTCCTTCGGCTCGCCGGTTTTCTTCAGCGACGCGCCGCAGGCGCTGCAGAATCGATCGTCGCGTTCGTTGGGGGCGCCGCAGCGCGGGCAGTACACGGCCGCCAAGCTATCCGATCGGGTGGGACCGCCTTCGTCTACATTTGTGCGGTGAGCCGGTTCGCAAGGTGGAGGTGCAGTCGGACGTCAACCGCGGCCCCCTTCCTGGTCGCGATCGCCCTGCTCGGGGTTGGCGTGGTGGGCTGTGGCTCGGGGCAAGGCGACGGCGGAGGGGAATCCGCGTCCGGGACGACGCACGGAGCACCGAACCCACCCACCAACGGTTCCTCCGTGGAAAGCTCAGGGACGCCGAGCGATAACCCGCGAGACAGTCACAAATCGGGTGAGGCCGGCGGTGGGCACGCCGATGCCTCCGGCGACCCGTCGGACCGGACGCGCGATCGAACCTCGGGCGAGGTACGTACGCATGCCGACAGGCTTCGCGCTCTGGGGAAGAAGGCGGCCAAGGACTGCCCGGCGAGCGTCACCGCAGTCCAATGCGGGACGTTGGTGGAAGCGTTCGCAAAGGGGAAGAAGTCCCATCCACATGCGGTAGTCCAGGCCAGCGACTGCCTGCGGGTGATGAGCCGCGAGAACTGCGAAGCGCTGTTGAGCGCCCAGAAGGCGGCGGCCGAACAGTCCCACGATCCGGTCAATGTCGAGGACTGCATGCGCAACCCGACGCCTCGCTGCGAAGAAGTCCTGGGGCAAGTGTTCGAAGAGCAGCGCGCGGCTGAATGAGCGCGACCGCGACGACGATCTCCCGGCTCGACGCCGAACCGGGGGAGCTCCCGAAGACGATGGCGGCATGGGTCCTTCGCCCCGAGCGTGAGGGCGATCTCGCAACCGCCTACGAGGTCGAGGAGGTCGAGGTTCCGGAGCCCGGCCCGTTCGAGGTGGTCGTCCGGGTGATGGCCGCCGGGGTCAACTTCAACAGCATCTGGGCGGCTCTCGCCGAGCCGATCTCCATTTTCGGCTACGGCGACCACCCGCGCTGGGGGCATCACATCGGCGGCTCCGACGCTTCGGGGGTGGTCTGGAAGGTCGGAGCGGGGGTGACGCGGTGGAAGCCCGGCGACGAGGTCGTCCTGCACGCGAACCAGGCCTCCTATGAGGACCCGGAGGTGCACGGGCTCGACCCGCTCGCGGCGCCGAGCCAGCTCGGCTGGGGGTACCAGACCACCTGGGGTTCCTTCGCACAGTTCTGCAAGGTCCAGGCGCAGCAACTGCTGCCGAAGCCGCCCCACCTTTCCTGGGTCGACTCCTCGGCGTACGCGGTGACTTACTTCACCGCCTACCGGATGCTGCTCGACCAGTGCGATCTCCAGGCGGGGCACAACGTTCTGATCTGGGGCGCGGCGGGCGGCCTCGGCGTGTTCGCCTGCCAGCTCTGCCGCAACGCTGGCGCCAACGCGTTGGGGATCGTCTCCTCCGCCGAGAAAGGTGAGCTGGTGAAGCAGCTCGGTGCCGTCGACTACATCGATCGCAGGGAGTTCGCGGGGATGGTTCGCAGGGGTGGAGAGAGCGAGGTTGAGGAGAAGGAGCGGTTTGCTGCGATGCGCCTCTTCGCCAAACGGGTGCGGGAGATCCTCGGCGACGCTCCCGACATCGTCTTCGAACACGTCGGCAAGGAGGTGTTTCCCACCTCGGTCTTCACCGTGAAGCCGTTTGGCAAGGTGGTCACCTGCGGCGCCACGACCGGCTACGACCTCGACTTCGACGTCCGTTATCTCTGGATGCGCCAGAAGCAGATCATCGGCTCCCATGCCTTCAACGCCTATGAGTGCTGGCGCGCCAACGAGCTGATCCGCAGCGGTGAGATTCGGCCGGTCCTCTGGCGGGCGCTGCCGTTCGACCAGCTTCCCGAGGCACACCGCCTGGTCCAGGAGAACCAACACCTGGGGAAGATCTCGATCATGGTCGGGGCCGCCGACGAGGTCGAAGGCAGGAGCGCCTCCGGGCCGGGCGCAATTCGCCTCGAGGTTCCGGCGTAGGAATCGATGCGAGAGAGCGGTGCGGGCCAAGTCACCGGCGAGCGAGTCTCGACGAGCGAGGCCGGCTTCAACCCCACCTGGCAGCGGCACGTCGCCGCCTACGGCCTCAGCGCTCCGTTCCTGCCCCCCGGGAGAGTGCTCGACGTCGGCTGCGGAGTGGGTCACAGCTACCAGCTGCTGGCTCCCCGCGAGACGATTGGCCTCGACATCGACCCAGCCGCGCTCGCCGGTCAGGCACGGGAGACGCGGGTGGCCGACATGCGCGAACTGCCTTTCGGGGACGACAGCTTCGCCTCGGTCATCGCGATTCAGGCGATCGAGCATGTGCCCGATCCGAAGCGGGCGCTTGCCGAGTCCCGGCGAGTGCTGGAGAGCGGTGGAGTCGCCGTCTTTGTCACTCCCAACCGACTCACCTTTGGACCTCCGGACGAGGTGATCGACCCCTACCACTACGTCGAGTTCTCTGCCGACGAGCTGCGAGAACTGTGCGAATCGGTCTTCGGTGGTGTCGAACTGCTCGGCCTCTTCGGCTCCCAGCGTTACCTGGAGTGCGTAGCGGCCGAGCGGGCGAGCCTCGATCGTCTGCTTCGCTGGGACCCGATACACCTCCGCAGGTTGATGCCACGCAGACTCCGCCAGCGCCTTTACGACCTTGGTCTGCGGCGCAGCCGCGCCGCGCCCGATCCCCGCGCGGCGGCCATCGATCCTTCGGATTTCCACCTGAACGACGCGTCGCTCGGGGAGTCGTTGGATCTCTTTGCCGTCTGTCGCCTTTGACTGCGGCGCCGTGACCTGAAATGGTCAGGAAATTCTGGAATCCTCCGGAGCCGTTTGAACCGCGTCGCCTAGAGAGGGAGGCAGTCTTGAGACGTATCCGTACGCGCATCACCTACGCGAACGTAATGTCGACCATCGCCGTGTTCCTGGTTATCGGCGGAGCCACCGCCTTCGCCGCAGCGCAGCTCGGCAAGAACACGGTTGGCAAGAAGCAGCTGAAGAACAACGCGGTGACCACCGCCAAGATCAAGAAGGAAGCCGTCACCTCGGCCAAGATCAAGAAGAACGCCGTCTCTGGGACGAAGATCTCCAACGGCGCGGTGACCGGTGACAAGATCGCCGGCGGCGCGATTGGCGCTGCTCAGCTGGCGGGGAACTCCGTCGGCAACGCCAACACCCAGCTGGTCAAGGTGTTCAAGGGCGGCGCGGTCCCGGCCATCGGCGAAGAAGCCAATTCCCCCCGGATCGAGCTGGGCTCGGTTGGGCCGTTCCGCTTCTACGGCAAGTGCTTCAACCGGACCGCCGGTACCGAAGTCGAAGCCCGGACCTACGTCGAAATAGTCAGTGGCGTTGCCACCCTGGGTTCGGAGGACGCAGCGGAATTCGAGAACAACGGTGACGGCTACCTGACGCCGGCCACGCCGGAGTCCGAACGCGCCCTCGAGGAAGACGCGCGGGCCAAAGCGAACGAATTCAGTGCGAACTCCGACGACGAGGAGTTCCAGGCATCGGCCAGCGACGGCACCGAGATCACCGGCGAGGCAGCCGGCACCGGCGCCAAGAAGGGCAATCCCCCTGCGGGCAACGGCCCATTCTTGGCAGGTGACTCCTGCATCATCGGCACGATCGCAATCTTCGGCAACTAGCGAGAGCGGCCGGTTCGAGGTAGGGAGAGGGGGCCGTCCGGCCCCCTCGCGTGCCGGGGCTCGAGCTCGCCTGCGGCGGCGGCCTCCTCTCGCTTTGCCCAGCGGTTCAGCTCGCGGCGGGCGAGGACCATTTTGTGGACCTCGTCGGGGCCGTCGGCGAGGCGCAGCATGCGGCTGAAGCGCCAGAGGGCGGCGAGTGGGGTGTCGTCGGTCATCCCGAGCGAGCCGTGGATCTGGATCGCCCGGTCGAGCACGTCCATCACCATGTTCGCGGCGATGATCTTGATCGCCGAGATCTGCTGGCGGGCGGCGCGCTTGCCGTCGGTGTCCATCTTCCAAGCGGCGAAGAGGGTGAGTAGGCGGGCCTGGTCGCGGCCGGGGCCGAGCCGGTCCTGGGCGACCGCGAAGCCTGCGCCACGCTCACCCAGCAGGTTCGTTGCCGGGACGCGGCATTCTTCGTAGCGGATCTCGCAGTGGCCGGGGCCGGCGGCGTGTCCCATCACCGGGATCGGGCGAACCAGGTTGAAGCCCGGGTTGTCGGTCGGGACGCAGATCATCGAGGCGCGCCCGTAGGGGTGGGCGTCGGGGTCGGTGACGACCATCGCGATCGCTAGCTCGGCGCCGACCGCGCCGCTGGTGAACCACTTGTGGCCGTCAATCACCCACTCGTCGCCGTCTAGGACGGCCCTCGCCTGGAGCAGGGTCGGGTCCGAGCCGGAGACGTCGGGCTCAGTCATCGAGAAGCAGGAGCGGATCCTTCCCTCGAGTAGCGGCTCCAGCCAACGCTCGCGCTGCTCGGCGCTGCCGTGCTCGGCGAGGATCTCCATATTGCCGGTGTCCGGGGCGGAACAGTTGAAAGCCATCGGCGCCGCCATCGGGCTGCGGCCCATCTCCTCACAGAGCAGCCCGTACTCCCAGTTGCTGAGGCCCGGTCCGAACCGCTCGTCCCCGACCTCGGCGTCGAGCGCTTCCATGATCTCCCGCTCGACCGGGTAGATCTCGGCATCCATGAAGTCGAGGATGCGCTCGCGCAGCGTCGCGACCTCGGGGCTGGGGGTGAAGTCCATCGGCGTCCTCTCTCGCGGTGGGCGATTAGAAACGCTAGTCGCTATGGAGCGCTGGCGGCATCGCGGGGGCGCCGGTAGCGGAGGAACAGCTCGCCGTCCTCCTCCAGTAGCCACTCGAGCTGGAGCGGCGCCACGCCCTGCAGGTCGCCCTCGACAATCCGCGGGGCTTCGCCGCCGGCCAGCTTCGGCGCGATGGTGAGGAAGAGGTCGTCGACCATGCCGCCGCCCTGAAGCTCGCCGTGCAGGCCGGGCCCGCCCTCGCAGAGCACTGCCCTAACGCCGAACTCCTGGCGCAGCTGTCGCAGCGCCTCGACCATGTCGACGAAGCGCTGGTGGCGGACCACCTCCACCGAAGCCGCGGTCTCCGGCGGCTCCGCCTCCGAGGCGGTGAAGATCAGCACCCGGCCGCCGCCTTCGGTGAACAGCGGCGCGTCCCAGGGCAGGTCGAGGCGGCCGCTGACGATCACCATCAGCGGGTCGGGCGGGAGCCCGAGCCGCTCGCGGCCTTCGCGCCTCTCCTGGCTGGCGACCGGGCGGCCGTAGCGCTCGGCTCGCATCGTGCCGGCGCCGATCATCACCGCGTCGAAGCGGGTCCGCAGGCCGGCCAGCATCGCGGTGTCGGTGTCGGACCCGATCGGGCCGGAGACACCCGCGATCGTCGCCCGCCCGTCGACCGTGGCGGCGAAGTTGACCGCGACCAGCGGCCGCTCCGTGTGCGGTTCCTCCCATGGCCGGTAGGAGTCGAGTTGCTGCTCAACGGTCGTCGGTCCGGGATCGGGAAGTAGACGCCGCATCGGCGGCAGGCTACCCCGCGCTGCCGAGTTTCACCCCACAGGAGTGGGGTCAACCTCGGAAGGGCGCGCTCAGGAGTAGTCGTGCCAGCCGGCGAACTCGCGGCCGGCGAACCTCTGCAGCTCGGCGACGTCGTCGGTGAAGCGCCGGCGGATCGTCTCGAAGAGGTCGTCGGGGAGCTTCGGCTTCGGCGCCGGCGGCTTCTCCGGGTCGTGGACGACCTTCTCGACCAGCCAGCGCAGCGACTCGGGGAAGCGGTCGAAGTTGCGGTCGAAGGAGCGGAAGCCCGGCAGCTTGATCAGCTTCTCCATGAACTGATATTTGTCGCCCTGCTTGGCGCTCGACTTCTCCCACTCGCGGTCGAACTGCTCCGAGGTGAAGCTCTCATCGACCCCGGCGAAGGCGAAGGCTTTGCGCATCGTCTCCTCGCGTTCGCTCTGCAGCTCCTCCTGGGTGATGATCTCGATCTGGGAGCGGTCGAACAGCTCCAGGTAGGGCTGCAGCTGCATCCAGTACTTGGAGCGGTTCATGTAGGAGGAGTTCGGCTCGGAGAGGACCGGGACCAGCTCGCCGGTCTCATAGCCGGCGCCGGTCGCGTGGACCCAGTGAGAGAGGATGCGCTTGATCGGGTCGCGCACCATGTAGATCAGGCGGGCATCGGGGCAGTGCTCCCGGATGCGCGCGGCCACGCCCTCGAAGCGAGGCAGGTTCGTGTAGTGGGGCGATGACTCGCCGCGCACCTTGAAGCGGTCATCGAAGCGGCTCGCGTACCAGTCGAGGCCGAGGTCCCAGTTCAACTCCTGAGCGAAGAAGTTCAACTCCTTCGGCTTCGACATCTGGATTTCGGGATGCAGGCCGAGGTAGTGGTGGATGCTCGTCGTCCCGCACTTGAGGCCACCGACGATGATCAGGTTCGGCAGCTCGCCGTGCCGTTTGCGCCGACGGCGGAGGCGGCTGCGGCGGTCCGCGGTGTAGCGCTCGCGGGCGCGGGCGCACATCGCCTCGTCGGCGGGATCGCGAGCTGGGTTATGGGGCGGCGTGGGCGTGTCGACCTCCGGCACGAGCGGGCTAGTGTAGCTGCGATGCCGTTCGCCGATCTCGGATCCAACTTCGAACACTTCTTCAACGTCGCCGCGGAATTCTTCCGGCACCTATCGGACATCCGCTGGACGCCTTTCGCGCTCGCGCTGCTCTGCCTGTTGGGGATGCAGCTCGCCCGTGCCTGGGCCTGGCGCAACGTGCTGCGGGCCGCCTACCCGCGGCGGCGCATCCCCTTTCTGCCGCTGAGCGCCGCCTACCTCGCAGGGGCGGGAATCAACGCCGTCGTCCCGGCCCATGCCGGCGACGTCACCAAGGTCTTCCTGGTCAAGCGGCAGATTCCCGACTCCTCCTACCCGGCGGTCACCTCGTCCTTCCTTGTGCAGACCGTCTTCGACACCACCGTCGGCGTGCTGGTGTTGCTCTACGCGATCAGCCAGGGCCTCTTACCTCCGCTTCCGCAGATACCGGACCTGCCCGCCTTCGAGATCTCCTTCTGGGCCGAACACCCGAAGACGCTGGCGATCGCAACCGTCGCGCTGCTGGTAGCGATCGTCGTGGGCGTGTTCTTGCTCGCCCACCGCGTGCGCGCCTTCTGGGCGCGGGTGCGGCAGGGGGTCGCGATCCTCACCCAGCCGCGTCGCTACCTGCGCGAGGTCGCCTCTTGGCAGGGCGTCGGCTGGCTCTTCCGCTTCGCCGCGTTCTGGTTCTTCCTCGAGGCCTTTGGCATCGGTGGCTCGCTCGGAAACGTGCTGCTGGTGATGAGCGTGCAAGCGATCGCCAACGTCATTCCCTTAACCCCCGGCGGTGCCGGCGCGCAGCAGGCGCTGCTGGTTGCGACCCTCAGCGGACCCTCCCGCACGGCCGTCCTCTCGTTCTCGGTCGGCACCCAGATCGCGATGGCGGCCTGGTCGGTGGTGCTCGGCTTCGCGGCGATGCTGCTCGTCTTCAAAACGACGGATTGGCGCGGTCTGATCCGCCAGGCCGAGGCGGATCGGGCCGAGGCCGGCCCCAAGCCGTCCGCGGCCCGGAGCGGGTAGGCGGTTCCTTGACCCCCCAACCGCAACTGATGCCTTGACCCGGCTATAGCCGGGGTAACCCATCGGGTGTCGCTCAGTTGACTCAGCTTGACCACCCCGGATAGCGCCCGCCGACCCGCCATTGCCACGGCGGGCGTTCGGCGGCCGGGAAGTCGTAGTGGTTGCGGCCGGGGAGGGTCTCGAGCGGGACCAGGGCGGGGTCCTGGCTGGCGAGCACCGGGGTATGGGCGGCGGCTTCGACGTCGGCCTCGGTAGCGCGCCGAGCGACCCGCTCCCAACCGAGCGTCGGTCTGTACAGCCAATAGGCGATTTCGATCCAGCCGAGCGAGCGGCGGCGGTCGACAATCTCGGTGAACGCGGTGGTGCGCCGGTTCGAGGCTGTCAGGTGGGGGCCGGCGGCGACGGCGCAGCTCTCGCGGCGGCAGCGACGAAAGTCGACCGGTGCGAGGGGTAGGCCCGAGAACCCGGGTTTCGGGGCGGGTGCGGGGGCGAGTGAGCGGGCCAGCCGTGCCAGCGGCCAGGCGTAAGCGGGCACCAGCGGGTGGTGGCGGCAGGCATCGGGAAGGTGTGGCCCGCAGACCAGTCGGCGGCCGATCGCCCCCGCCAGGCCGCGCCCGGCGTCGACCTCGCCGCCCGCCGCGACGGCGGCGATCGCGGCCAGCAGGAGTAGCGCGATCAGCGCGGCGAGACCCGCTTGCTCGACGCTCGCCGATCCGCGTTCCCGACTCTCTTCCGGCTTCATTGATCCCACGCTAGGGCGCCGCGGCGCACGGGTGGCGCGCACAGTGTCGAGATTCTGTGCCGACGGTGTCGCGGGTCTGCTTACATGGAGGAATGGAGGGCAGCCCCTTCAACCTCTTCGGCGACCCCGACGAGTTCCGCGCCCGCATGGAGGAGCTTTCGGAGCAGATGCAGTCCTCGCAGCGCGTCGCCTGGGCGGACAACGCGATCAAGCTGGCGGTGGAGATGACCGTCGCCTCGATCGGTCGCCTCGACCTCAGCGGCAGCGCTGACGAGCAGGCAATGCAGGTGCGCGACGCGATCCGCGTCCTCTTCCCAGAGGCCGTCACGCTGGTCCGCGAGGCCCGCGAAGGCTTGAGCTAGGCCTTCAGTACAGCTCGGTCCGCAACGAGATCACCGTGCCGCGGCCGGTAAGCGCGCCGGCGAGCTCGATCGGCAGCGCGAGGACAAGGGCGGGGATCGCAAGCACCACGCTGGCGAGACCGTCGATTCGACGCTGCCAGGGTTGCGCCCCCTTTGCCGCGTCGCCCCATCGCAGCGCGCCGAGAGCGACGTTGTGGCCGAAGGTGACGCTGTTCAGCAGCGTCTGCCAGGTGAGGACCAGGCTCGGCCATGGCGCCCAGCGGCGTCGCTTCACGATCTGGTCGCGCCGCGCGACCAGCCTGCTCACTGCCTCGACCGTGAACAGATAGTGGGCGCTCGGCCCGAGCGCCGCCCAGCCAGCGCCGCCCAGCCAGGCGGCGAAGCTCCCTCGGTTGGCTATCAGCACGCGCTCGTCCCGGCTCGCCTGATCCAGCTCGGTGAGCGCCTCCTCCGCCCTCGCCCCGTCGCCGACAACCCCGAGCCCGCAGCTCTCGCAGCGCCTCACTGGCCCCCGCAGCCGCGGCTGTGCCGCCAGCCAGCCGAACAGCGGCTCGCCGCAGGCGGGGCAGGGCGGGTTGTCCGGTCCGGCCCCGGCCTCCAGTGGCACGACCGGCGCCCGCCGCGGGTTGGCTCGCTCTGCGCTCATCGGAGGTAGCGTACGGCCCGTGCGGATCAGCGAGATCATGACC
>SMEU01000109.1_pt1 | contig 14416 bp, 20 predicted proteins | sample 2456051 | NCBI WGS metagenome assembly SMEU01 (sample SAMN10132600, study PRJNA489261) | soil metagenome | isolation source: day120 un-amended silt loam soil | place: USA | collected 2015-05-01
TCTCGTCGTCCAGCCGCCACGCGGGCTCTGGCAGATCGTCGACATATGTGGCGGCGCCCGCGACATGCAAATCGGCGCTGTCGTGCGGCAGCGGCCGGTGGACGGCGGTCTCGGACCGCGGGGGGAGGCCGGTCCGGTCAGCCATGGAGCACGCTGACGGGCTCGCTGCCCTCCGCCCAGAGGCGGCGCAGCAGATTGGCGGCGACGGCGCGGCGGTAGCCGGCGGAGCCGCGCAGATCGTCGATCGGGTCGTAATCCTGCACCAGCGCCAGGGCGGCCGCCTCGGCCGTGGCCTCGCTCCAGGTCTGGCCAATCAGCGCGGCTTCGCAGCCGGGCGCGCGGGCGGGGATTCCGGCCATGCCGCCAAAGGCCACCCGTGCTTCCGTAACGATGCCCTCGGCGATGCGCAGCGCGAAGGCGCCGGAGACCCCGCTAATGTCGGAGTCGAATCTTTTGGACAGCTTGACGATGCGGATCAGCATGCCGGTTGCAGGGCGCGGGATGCGGACGCTTTCGACGAATTCGCCCGGCAAACGGTCCTGTTTGCCGTAGCTGAGGAAGAAATGTTCGAGCGGCATGGTCCTGCGCTCGCTGCCGCGGCGAAGGGTGAGCTCGGCACCGAGCGCGATCAACGCCGGCGGCATGTCGCCGATCGGCGAGCCGTTGGCGATATTGCCGCCGATCGTACCGGCGTTGCGGACCTGGACGCCGCCGATCCGCCGGACCAGCTCGCCGAGATCGGGGTGCAGCCGGGCGAGCGCCTCGCGGGCTTCGGAATAGCGAACCGAAGCGCCGAGCGTCAGCGCCTCCGTCGTCTCCTCGATCGTCCTGAGGTCCGCAATGTCGCCGATGAACACGGTCGGGCCGAGATCGCGCTGCTGCTTGGTGACCCAGAGACCGACATCGGTCGCCCCGGCGACGATCCTGGTCTCGGGCGAGGCGAGCAGGAGGTCGGCCAGCGCATCGGCGGTCGCCGGGTGACCGTAGGCCGGCTCGAGGGTCTTCAGCGCAGCGACCAGCCCAGGATCGTCCTCGGCCGCGGGCGGCACCGCCTCCCCGGCCGCGAGGATCGGGCCGTAACCGGTGCAGCGGCACAGATTGCCGGCGATGACGTCGCCCACCGGCACCCCTTCGGTCCCGGCCGCGCCGAGGCTCCGGCCGTAGAGAGACATCACGAAGCCGGGCGTGCAGAAGCCGCATTGCGAGCCGTGCCGCGCGACCATCTCGCGCTGGACCGGATGCGTGCCGCCGAGGCTCTCGACCGTGCGCAGCGCCTTGCCGTCGAGCATCGGCAGGAAGAGGATGCAGGCATTCACTGCGCGCCACTTCACGGCGTCGCCGACCAGATCCCCGACCAGCACCGTGCAGGCGCCGCAATCGCCCTCCGCGCAGCCTTCCTTGGTGCCGGTGCGGCGAAGGGTATAGCGGAGATAATCGAGCAGGGTGACGGTCGCATCCGGCTCGTCGGCCTCGATCACCTCGCCGTCGAGGAGGAAGCGGATCATCGCGGCGTCCCCGCAGCGATCCAGGCGCCGAGCCGCTGGCGTTCGGCCGGGGTCATGTGGGTGGGATTGCCGAGTCCAGTGTGACATAGGTGACGCTGGCCGCCGCGAGAACAATCGCGAGGCCGATCGTGCGTCCTGTCGGCTGGCCGCGGCCGCGCAGGTTGAAGACATGGCGGATGGCGATCCCGGTCAGCCCGAGCAAGGCGAGCACCGCCCAGGGCCGCTGCGCGCCATAGGTCATCGGATAATGGGTGCTGAGCATGATGAAAAGCACGGGCAAGGTCATGTAATTGTTGTGCAGCGAGCGCTGCTTGGCCTGCGCGCCCAGCCGCGGATCAGGCGTCCGCCCGGCGACCAGGGCGGCGACGACCTTGCGCTGGTTGGGGATGATGATCAGGAAGACGTTGGCGACCATCACCGTGCCGATCATCGCGCCGATGTGCAGATAGGCGGCGCGCGCGCTGAACAGGCTGTCGAGCACCCAGCCGGACCAGAGCAGGAAGACGAACCAGAACAGGCCGAGCGCCAGGTTGTTCGAGCCGATGGGCGAGCGACACAAAAGGTCATAGACCAGCCAGCCGATCGTCAGCGCGGCCAGGCCGATGGCGATCCCCGCACCCGGACTCAGCGCCGCCTTGGTCGGGTCGATCAGGAAGCTCTGTGCGCCGACATAATAGATCAGCACGAGCAGCGAGAAGCCGCTGAGCCAGGTGAAATAGGCCTCCCATTTGAACCAGTGCAGCTCCTCCGGCATCTCCGCCGGCGCAACCTGATATTTCTGCTTGTGGTAGAAGCCGCCGCCATGGACCGACCAGACCTCGCCGGAGGCGTCGCCGGCCGCCGGCTTCCTCAGATGATTGTCGAGCCAGACGAAGTAGAAGGACGAGCCGATCCAGGCGATGCCCGCGGTCAGGTGCAGCCATCGGAAGGCAAGGTTGAGCCACTCGGACCAGTCGACATGCATCGATCAGCTGCCCCGGTAGGTCGAATAGGCATAAGGCGAGACGAGCAAGGGCACATGATAATGCCCGCCCTCGGCGGCGATCCCGAACATCACCGTCACCTCGTCGAGGAAGGGTGGTTCGGTGAGCGCGACGCCGAGGGTGCGGAAATAGTCCGCCACCGCGAAGCGGAGCGTGTAGCGCCCCGGCGCGAGCCCGGGCTGCGCCAGCTCCGGGCAGCGACCGTCGGCATTGGTCCGGCCCCGCGCGATCTCGCCCTCCGGTCCGCTCAGCACCACCGCGAGATCGGCTGCGGGGCGGCCGTGGGCGGTGTCCAGGACGTGGGTGGAGAGGGTTGTCATTGGGCTGTCTCCAGACGAAGGCGGACGATCTTGCCGATTTCGCCCAGCGCGGTCGCGATCTCCGTCTCACGGTCGTTGGCGAGACGGCGTTCCATAGCGGCGAGAATGCCCGTCTTGTCGGTCAGGCGCACGCAAATGATGAACGGGAAGCCGAATTTCCCGGCATAGGCGGCGTTGAGCGCATGGAAGCGGTCAAACTCTTCCCGGGTGAGGCGGTCGAGGCCCGCGCTGGCCTGCTCGGCCGCGCTCGCCTCGGTGAGCGTGCCGTCGACCGCGGCCTTGCCGGCGAGCTCCGGGTGGGCGCGGATCAAAGCGAGCTGCTCCTCGGGGGTCGCCGCGTGGACGACCGCCATCAGATCGGCATGCCGGTCGCCGCTCGACGGGAGCGCGTCCGCGCGCGCCTCCACCCAGGGCGAATGTTCGAACAAGGCGGTCATCGCGCCAACCGCCCGATCAGCCGAAGCCGGCTGACGCCGCCGTCGGGAAGGATGTTGAGCCGGACGAAACGGACCGGACCGATCTCGGCCAACTCGTCCTTGAAGCTGTGGATCGAGTCCGCCGAGAGCTTCGCCTCGGGCAACAGCACCGGCCAGCCCGCCGCGGCCGCAGCGATCTCCTCGGGCGTGCCGCTCGCCTCGGGCGCCGCCTGCAGGAAGCAGCGGTCCGGATAATTGCCCTTGAAGTGCGCGGTGTCGACGACGACCTCCTCAATCCGGCCGGCGGCGCCAAGCTCCAGCACCGCCCAGTCATGGCCGGGCTCGCGCCGCCGCCTGGTCTCCCAGCCGTCGCCCATGTTCACGCCGCGGCCCGGCGCGGTCAGATTCTCGATGGCGCCAAAATGCTCGTCATTGGCGATGATCCCGCGGCCGCCATTCTCCATCGCCAGCAGGTCGAGGCGTTCGTCCGGGTCGACCTTCGACCAGTCCCTGGCGACCCTTCCCCAAACGCGGAGGCGAGCCACGCCGCCGTCGGGAAAGATGTTGAGGCGGACATGGGTAACGGGCTCACCATGCTCGACAGGCACGTAGATCCGATCGTCGCCGTTGAGCGAGAGGCGTGGTGTGACCTTCGTCCAGCCTGCCTCGTCATTCGGCATCGCCCCGACGCTCCGGCAGACCTCGATCTCGGCGCCCGGCGGATAATTGCCGGTGAAATGCCTTGTGTCGATCTCGAAGCCCGCGACGAGCCCCGGCACGCCCAGCCGGACCACGCACCAATCGTGTCCAGGCACGCGCTTGCGCCGGCTCTCCCAGCCGTCCATCCACTTGCCATTCGCGTCATATTTGCCGGGGATGAAGACCGGCTCGGCGGGATCGATCAGCCGAGCCTTGTCGGCGAAGAAATCGTCGGTCGCATGGACGACCTCGGCGCCGAGGCGCGGCTGGGCGAGGTTGATATGGTGCCGGCGCAGATCGTCGAACATGGTCATGCCACGCCTCCGCCGGGCGCCGGGTGCGTCTCGCGCCAGTGGCGGGCGATCTCGAGGCGCCGGCAGAACCAGACGTCCTGATGGGCGAGCGCATGCTGCAGGAAGCGTTCGAGCCCGGCCATCTTCCCCGGCCGCCCAGCGAGCCGGCAATGGAGGCCGACCGACATCATCCGCGGCCGTTCCGCGCCCTCCGCATAGAGCACGTCGAACGTGTCGCGCAGGTAAGCGAAGAACTGGTCGCCCGTGTGCATATTGGCGCTGGCGAAGCGCATGTCGTTGGTCTCCAGCGAATAGGGGACGATCAGGTGCGGCCGGTCGGCGGCTATCGTCCAGAAGGGCAGATCGTCCGAATAATCGTCGGCATCGTAGAGGAAGCCGCCCTCCTCGGCGACCAGCCGGCGCGTATTGGGACTGGTCCGCCCGGTATACCAGCCGAGCGGCCGCTCGCCGGTGAGCGCCTTGTGGACCTCGATCGCCCGCGCCATGTCGGCACGCTCCACGGCCTCCGGCACATATTGATAGTTGATCCAGCGCCAGCCGTGCGAGGCGATCTCGTGGCCCGCCTCGAGAAAGGCGTCGACCACCGCCGGATTGCGCTGCATCGCCAGCGCGACGCCGAACACGGTGACCGGCACCTGGTAGCGGTCGAACAGCCGCAGCAGCCGCCAGATTCCGGCGCGCGCGCCATATTCGTAGATCTGCTCCATGCTCATATGCCGTGCGCCCTGCACCGGGGCGGCATTGGCGATGTCGGAGAGAAACACCTCGCAGGCCGGATCGCCGTCGAGCACATTGGCCTCGGCGCCCTCCTCATAATTGAGGACGAGCTGCACGGCGATGCGCGCGCCGCCGGGCCATGCGGCATGCGGCGGGGTGCGGCCGTAGCCGATCAGATCGCGCGGACATCTATCGTCGGTCAAAAGCACCCCCTATCAAGACAATGCTAGGATGTGCGCCCGTGTCGGGCAAGCGAAGGAGGAGTGATGCGCGAGATGACGCCCGAGCCGCTGACCGCCGAAGCCTTCGCGCCGTTCGGCACTGTGATCGAGGCCTCGGACGCGGCGGTGAAGCTCGACATCAACCAGGGCCACGCCATCCGCTACGACCGGCTGGCCGAGGTGGACGTCGCCGAGGGCTGCGGCAGCGGCGCGATAGCCAGAGCTTCGTGCCTCTCGGCGGCCGGCCCTATCTGGTCGCCGTGGCGCCCGCGGGGGAGTTCGATCCGGCCGGGATACGGGTCTTCCGTGCGGAGGGGCACCAGGGCGTCCATTACATCAAGGGGACCTGGCACCACTTCCTGCTCGTCCTCGACGCAGACAGCGACTTCCTCGTGGTGGATCGGGCAGGCCCCGGCGACAATTGCGAGGAAGTGGAACTGGCGCCCGGCGACGAGATAAGAGTCTGCCGCTAGCTCCCGAAGTTTCCAAGGGAAAACCCTGTCTTGACGACCCGGCCCGCCCTCGCTCTAGGCGGCAGCATTCGGACATTCGGGGGTCACGTGACACAAAAGCTGGTTGGCGTTTTTCTCGGTATTTCCCTGATCGTGCAGTCGGTTCCGGCAAGTGCCGGAGCGCCGCCGCGGGCGTTCCAAACCAGCCTGCGCAGGACGATCGCGATCCAGGGGCACGAGAGCGAGCGCTTCCCGCTCGCCGCCCGAATGGCGCATTATCGGGTCCCGGGTGCAAGCGTCGCCGTGATCGAGAATTGCCGGATCGTCGACGCCCGCGGCTTCGGCCATTCCGCCGTCGGCTCCGGGACCGTCACCGCCAACACCCTGTTCCAGGCCGGGTCGGTGAGCAAGCCGGTCGCCGCGGTGGCGGCGCTCAGGCTGGTCGAACAGGGCCGGCTGGCGCTCGATGCCGACATCAGGACCTATCAAACCAGCTGGTCTCTACCGGAAAGCCTGCTGAGACGATGGCGCAGATTCTCGCCGGCCTGCCGCCGGCCAATACCCCCGCCATCCGGGTCGTGGCCGAGCCCGGATCGCGCTGGGACTATTCGGGCGGTGGCTACATCGTGACGCAGGCTCTGATGACGGACGTCACGCATGAGGCCTTTCCGGAACTGATGGAGCGACTGGTGCTTCGTCCGGTCGGAATGCGCAGCAGCAGCTACCGGCAGCCGATGGACCCCGCCCGCCAGTCGCGCGCCGCGGAGGGCACGAACCCCGACGGTTCGGCGATGGGCGGCCGCTGGCGGGTCTATCCCGAAATGGCGCCGGCGGGCCTGTGGACGACGGCAAGCGACCTCGGCCGCTTCGCAATCGCGCTGGCGCGCTCCGTGCGCGGCGAGCGAGGGGGCCTGCTCCGTCCTGAGACCGCGGGGGAAATGATGGCGCGCGGGAAGGGGAATTGGGGGCTGGGCGTCGACCTGGGCCCTCCCGACGGCCCCCGGCAATTCAGCCACACCGGCCATAATAATGGCTTCACCTCGATGCTCGTCATGTATCCGGACACCTGTCAGGGCGCCGTGGTGATGACCAATGGCGATGAGGGCGGCTGGCTGATCGAGGAGGTGATGCGCGCGATCAGCGACGCCTATGGCTGGCCGGGGCGCAGGCCTCCCCGGGTGCAGGCGGCGACGGCGCTTACCGACGCGATCGCGTCGCGGTTCGTGGGCAGCTACCGGCTGCGGGGCTTTCCGAGCGAGCGGTTCAGCATCTCGCGTACCCCCGACGGTGGCCTCTACTGGGCCCGCGAGGGCCATGTCGGCCGCGATTTGCTGGTGGAAAGCCCGGACCGGCTGTTCTCCCCCGACAGCGTGATGACGATCGAGGCGACCGAGCAGGCCGGCGGACAGGCGAAGGTGTTGCGGATCGGCTTCGGCGTGGGGGTCAATGTGGCCGAGCGGGTTCAGTAATCCAGGCCGAACCGGATCGCCTCTTCGAGGGCATCGATGTCGATGTCGCTCAGGCTCTTGAACCTGATGCAATAGCCGGTGACCGATGCCTTGCCGAGCCTGTCGCCATAGGTCCGGGCCAAGCAGTTCTTGTCCTCGATGCCGATCAGGTAGAGGGAGATCCCGCTCGTGTTCGCGCTCAGGCCGACACGGTAAAAGTCTCTGGTCTTCCCGCCGGCATATTCAATCGTCTGGCGGCCATAGCCGATGTTCGGATTGGCAACGACCTTCCCTTTGTCGTCTTTGCCATCCAGGAACCATAATTCGGAATCCGGCGCGATCCGGCAGATGCGCCGGTGCAGCTGCGCCAAGTCCTCGCGTTTCGGCTCGGGCTGGCCGGCAATATAGTCTTCGATCTGCGCCTGGATGCTCATCAGCTGACCACCGGCTCCAGCATCCGGATCGTCCCCTCGGTCGCGTCGATCTCGGCGCGAATGCCGACCGGGATGCTGAACTGGTCCGCGATGTGGCCGAATAGGGCCCCTTGGAAGGCGGGAATCCCGAGCGGGGCGAGGTGCTGATCGAGCACTTCGGAGAGGGTGAAGCCGCCGATCGAGGACGAGTTTTTCGCCACGCAGTCGGTGCACTGGCCGAAGACCACGCCGGCGACCCGGCCGAGAATCCCGGCGAGGCTGAGCTGGGTCAGCATTCGGTCGATCCGGTATTGCGCCTCGTCCGTGTCCTCGATGAACAGGATCGCGCCGTCGAAGCCCGGCAGAAAGGGCGTGCCCACGAGCGACGACAAAACGGTGAGATTGCCGCCGAGCAAGGGGCCGGAGGCGCGGCCCGGGCGGAAGGTGCGGATGCCGCTGCGCTGGGCGAGGCGATCCTCCATGCCCGGCGGCGTGCGCCAGGTCGGAGTCTGGGCCTCGAAGACGAGCTGGCGGAAGCTGTCCCAGGAGAGCCGCCCCCAGGCGCTGGACGCGGTGGGGCCGTGGATGCTGGGGCAGTCCGTCCGTGCGGCCAGCGCCAGATGGAGCGCGGTGATGTCGCTGAAGCCGACCAGCAGCTTCGGGTTGGCCCGGATCACCTCCCAATTCAGATGCGGCAGGATGCGGGCGCAGCCCCAGCCGCCGCGGACGCAGAAAATGGCCTTCACCTCGCGGTCGGCGAACATCGCGTTGAGGTCAGCGGCGCGCTCCTCATCCCGGCCGGCAAGATAGCCGTAGCGGTTGAGCAGATGGGGGGCGGGGCGGGGGACCAGCCCCATCGCCCGGATCGTCGCCATGACCTGCGCGAGATCGAAGGCGTCGGCGGTGAAATAGGCCGGCTCCACGAGGCCGACCGTGTCGCCCGGCCGGAGCCTCGGCGGCTTGCGGCGCGGCGGCAGCGCCGCGTGCGCGGCGAGGGGGGCGAGCAAGGCGGCGGCGGCCGCGGTTCGGATCATGGTGCGTCTAGAAAACATGCGATTCCTTACCCTGCGGAAAGCCAGATGAAACGGGCGACGAACAACGAGGCGAGCGCCAGCAGCAACCAGTCCTTGCCGCCGATCCTCCCGCGCAGCAGCCTGAGCAAGGCATGCGCGGTGATTCCGAAGGCGAGGCCGTTGGCGATCGAGAAGGTGAGCGGGATCATCGCCATGGTGAGGAATGCGGGGATCGCGATCTCGGCCTCGTCCCAGGCGATGTCGGCGAGCGGTGCCATCATCAGCGCGCCGACGAGGATCAATGCGGGCGCGGTGGCGGCCAGCGGCACCAGCTGCGCGTAGGGCGCGATGAGCATCATCAGCAGGAACAGGATCCCGGTGACGATCGCGGTAAGGCCGGTGCGCCCGCCCGCCTGCACGCCGGCGGCGCTTTCCACATAGGAGGTGACGGTGCTGGTGCCGGCGAGGCTGCCCAGGATGGTCGCAATCGAATCCGTGAACAGGATGCGGTTGAGCTTCGGCACCCGGCCCTGCTCGTCGATCAGGCCAGCCCGGCGGGTGACCCCGACCAGGGTGCCGATATTGTCGAACAGGTCGACGAACAGAAAGACGAAGAGGATCTCGAACAGGCCGAGGCCGTGACTCCCCGACAGGCCGAACACCCCGGCGAGATCGAGATGGAAGGCGGTCTGGCGGATCGCACTCAGGTCGTAGGGCTGGGCGGCGAAGGTGACCTGGCCGGTGAGCCAGCCCGCGAGGGTGGTCGCGGCGATGCCGATCAGGATCGCGCCGCGCACCTTCCAGATGGCGAGCGTGGCGGTGACGAGCAGGCCGAACAAGGCAAGCGCGGCGGTCGGTGCGTGCAGGTTGCCGAGCGTCACCGAGGTCGCCGGGCTGCTGACCACGATGCCGGCATTCTTGAGGCCGATCAGGGCGATGAACAGGCCGATCCCGCCCGCGACGGCGGCGAACAGGTGGGGCGGGATGGCGGCGATGATCAGCTGGCGGATGCCGGCGAAGGTCAGGATGAGGAACGCCACGCCGGAGATGAACACGCAGCCCAGGGCCACCGGCCAGGGCACGCCCATCCCCTGCACAACGGTGAAGCTGAAATAGGCGTTGAGCCCCATGCCAGGCGCGAGCGCGAGCGGGACATTGGCCATGAACCCCATCAGGATCGAGGCGAGGCCGGCGGCGAGGCAGGTGGCGGCGGCGACGGCTGCGACCGGCATGCCCGCCTGGCCGAGGATCGTCGGATTGACCAGCACGATATAGGCCATGGTCAGGAAGGTGGTCATGCCCGCGAGGATCTCGGTGCGCACATCGCTGCCGCGCGCGGCGAGCGCGAAGCGCCGCTCGAGCGGGCCGACGGCCCCGGTTTCGGCTTGCGCTTCCGTCACGTCGACACCCCCCTTGCATCGCAGCATAGCGCGCGGGGGCGGCAACGGAAGGGCGGGCGGGACATTCGCGCTAATCTGGATTGCCGCGGACGCAACCTCCGGCGCGTCCGTGCATTTCGGGGGCATGGGCGGGCCGCGCAAACTTGCCGAACACCAGGGAAAGCCGGACGCCGATGCGCCCGGGCCTTGCGGAATGAGCCGCTTCTTCCTCCATGTCTTCAACCGCGTCGGCCTCGCCCGGGATGAGGAAGGCATCGAGGTCGACGGGGTCGACGCGGCGATCGCCCAGGCGAAGGACGGCATTCGTTCGATTATCAGCGACGAGGCAAAGAGCGGCCGGATCGATTTCAACGGCCGCGTCGAGATCGCGGACGAGAGCGGCCGGATCCGCGCGGTCGTCCCTTTTCCGGAGGCATTCGAACTCATTATGCCGGGCGATCGCGCCCATCCGGGAGGCTGAGGTGCCGATCGACAAGCTGCTGATGAAATTGCGCGGCCGCGACGACATCAGCGCGGCAGAAGAGCAGGCGCTGCGCGACTCCGTTGCCGAGCAGTGCGACCATCCGGCGGACCGCACGATCATCCGCGAGGGGCAGGAACTCAATGCCTCCACTCTGCTGATCGAGGGGCTGGTCGCCCGCTACAAGGACCTGCGCAACGGCGAGCGGCAGATCACCGCGCTCCATGTCGCCGGCGATTTCGTCGACCTGCACAGCTTCACGCTGAAGCGGCTCGATCACAATATCATGACGCTGACGCCCTGCCGGGTCGCGATGGTGCCGCACGCGCGGCTCACGGAAATCACCGAGACGCTGCCGCACCTGACCCGGATGCTCTGGTTCTCGACCACGCTCGACGCCTCTATCCAGCGCGAATGGGAGTTGTCGCTGGGGCGGCGAACCGCTGTCGCCAAGGCGGCGCACCTGTTCTGCGAGTTGCGCGTCCGGCTCGCATTCGTCGGGATGGCGGATGAAGGCGGTTATCCCCTGAAGCTGACCCAGACCGAGGTGGCGGAATGTATCGGGCTCACCCCGGTGCACGTGAACCGGACGCTCAGGGAATTGCGCGAGCGCGGCCTGATGGAATTCCGCCGCGGCGAGGTCGTGATCCTCGACCTGGCGGGGCTGGAGCGCCTCGCCGAGTTCCGGACCGACTATCTCTATCTGGAGCGGCGGCCGCGCTGACCCCCCCAGGCAGCGCGAAAATCCGGCTGTCCGCCTTCCGCCGGAACCCGACCGCAGGTGCGACCGTTTTTCCGCTGGTCCACCTTCTGCATTCGGAGGCACGAATGCGCCAGTCTGCTCCATTTCGCGCGCTCTTCGCAGCGGCCCTGGGCGCCGCTTTGCTGGGCGCCTGCGTCACCGCCACCCCCTATCAGCCGCTCGGCGCCCGCGGTACCGGTGCCAGCGGCGGCTTCTCCGACGTCCGCCTCGCCGCCGACCGCTACCGGGTCACCTTCGCCGGCAACAGCATGACCACGCGCGAGCGGGTGGAGACCTATCTGCTCTATCGGGCGGCCGAGCTCACCGCCGACCGCGGCTATGACGGCTTCACCATCGTCGACCGCGCGACCGACAGGGACGTCGAGACCAGGGTCTATCGCGACCCGTTCGGGCCGAACCCCTATCGCTGGTGGCGGCCGTCCTGGCGCTATCGCGGCTCCTTCGGCTGGCGGCGCTGGGATCCCTGGTTCGGCGATCCCTTCTGGGCCGACGATATCGACGTCCGCACCGTGCAAAGGTTCGAGGCGAGCGCGGAGATCGTCATGTTCCACGGCACGCGCGCTGACGTGAAGAGCTTCAACGCCCGCGACGTGCTGACCAATCTCGGTCCGACGATCGAGCTACCGCGCTGAGCTGAACCCCGGTCAGACGCCGAGGCGGCGCCACAGGGAGGCGCGGCTGCGATTCGCCGTCGGTTCGGGCGGAAGGAGCGGGCGCGGCTCGACCCGGTGGACCTTGCGCCGCCCCGACCAAAGCTCGACCGGAGACGCCCTGCAGGCCTGCTCGGCACGCTCGATCGCCTCGTCTTCAGCCGCGGTCTCGAACTCCTCGAACCGGCAGATGTGGCCGGATCTTGGGTCCATGAAATAGAGCCGGTAATAGGTCATAGCGTTCACCCGTCGGGAACACGACCGGTGATCCCCCTCCCCATAGGCGCCGCGAACAGCACAGGCGGCCAGGGCCCCGACAGTAAGGCTGCGCGGGCCGTTCGCTTTCACGTGGGTTAAGGGACTGAAAAAAAGTGATTTGTTACGCGTGCTGATCGGTGGAACGAATCATCGGCGTGCGGCGAGGTTCTTGCGGAGCACCGCGGCGAGGATCAGGACGAAGGCGGCGAGGCGGATCAGGAAGACCCAACTGCGCTCCTCGAGCGGGATGTCAGCCAGGGTAAGGATCGCCTGCGCGACGCCGAGGAGGAGGAAGGCGATTGCGAAGCCGACGAACAGTCCGTCCCGGGTCTCCCGCCAGAAACGCAGAAAGAAGAGGGCAGCAAACACAAACCCCATTGTCACCGCCCCGGAGAGGAAGTCGAGCAGGGTCATTCCCGTTCCTCCAGCTTCCAGATGAAGCCGTAGAGCAGCACCGCCACCGCGGCGAGCGACAGCGCCAGCCGCGGGACGCGCAGGTCCACGGACGGAATGACTAGGAGGTCGAGGATCACGAACAGATTGTTCGCCGCCAGCAGGGCGAAGCAGAGGGCGCTCCAGAAGAGCAGCCTTGCGCGGGTGCGGCGGTAGGTCCTGCCGAGCAGCCAGGCGCAGGCCGCGCTCGTCGCGAGGCAGAGCGCGTAGACGATGCTGGGCCAGATCGGAGCGGTCACGGTTCTTTCCTCAGGCGGAAGGCGTCGGCGAAGGCGGCAAGGTCGCTGGTCACCGAGGAGACGATCATCCGCCGCACCGCGTCGGGGCTGCGCGCGTAGAGACCCTCCGTTTCAGCGGCGAGCGCCTCGAGCGCGGGCGTCGCCGGCTGGTAGCGGGCCAGGCCCTCCGCGTCGGTCACCACCAGCCCGGCCGCGTTCAAGGCTGCGAGGCTCTGCTCCATGACGAGCTCACTGGCGCGCAAGGCCGAAACCAGGTCGGTCCTCGGCCAGCTCCGGTCCGGATGCTTCCTGAGGAAGCAGAGCAGCTCCAGCGACCACACCGAGCGGAAGGTCGCGCCGATGAAGCGCTTCACGTCCTGCCTGCCCTGCATCCTCGCGGATATCTCCCACGGCCTGCCCCTTCCCGCGGCCCGTTCCTAGCGCCTCGCCCCGTTCCGGCAAGCCCCCTGCGACGAGTTGCGAACGGTAAAGTTTTTTTAATGCGAATGGGAAAAGCTCTGCTATGTCAGTGACTCGGCCGGGGGGTCGCGTTGCATTTTGTCTCGTGGGGAGGGGGGATGCAGGAGTGACTGGTGCTGGCCGAAACAACCCCTCAAAGCCTCGATCGTCGGCAACTCGTGGCCGCGCTGCGCAGCTTGCGCCGCGGCGACTTCTCCGTCCGCCTTCCTGACGATCTCTCGGGCATAGATGGCGAGATCGCCATGCTGTTCAACGAGGTCGTCACCCTCGAAGGACAGATGACCGACGAGTTCGAGCGCCTCTCCCGCGTCGTCGGCAAGGAAGGCAAGATCACGCATCGCGGCCATGTCCGCGGCGCGACCGGCGGCTGGGAGACGAAGCTTCGCGCGCTCAACGAGCTGATCGACGACATGGTCCAGCCGACGGCCGAGGTCTCGCGCGTGATCGGCGCGGTGGCGAAGGGCGACCTGTCCCAGACGATGACGGTCGAAATTGACGGCCGGGCGCTGCGCGGCGAGTTCCTGCGCATCGGCAAGGTGGTGAACACCATGGTCGAGCAGCTCGGCTCGTTCGCCTCCGAGGTGACCCGCGTAGCGCGCGAGGTGGGCACGGAGGGCAAGCTGGGTGGCCAGGCCAAGGTGAAGGGCGTCGCCGGCACCTGGAAGGATCTCACCGACAACGTCAACCTGATGGCCGACAATCTGACCGGCCAGGTCCGCAATATCGCCGAGGTGACCACCGCCGTGGCCTCGGGCGACCTTTCGAAGAAGATCACGGTGGAGGTGAAGGGCGAGATCCTCGAGCTGAAGAACACCATCAACACGATGGTGGACCAGCTCAACAGCTTCGCCTCCGAGGTGACCCGCGTGGCGCGCGAGGTCGGCACCGAGGGCAAGCTCGGCGGCCAGGCCCGGGTGGAGGGCGTCGGCGGCACCTGGGCCGAGGCACCTGGAAGGACCTCACCGACAACGTCAACCTGATGGCCGACAACCTGACCGGCCAGGTGCGCAACATCGCGGAGGTGACGACTGCGGTGGCCTCCGGCGACCTTTCCAAGAAGATCACCGTCGACGTGAAGGGCGAGATCCTGGAGCTGAAGAACACCATCAACACGATGGTCGATCAGCTCAACTCCTTCGCCTCCGAGGTGACCCGCGTGGCGCGCGAGGTCGGCACCGAGGGCAAGCTCGGCGGCCAGGCCCGGGTGGAGGGCGTCGGCGGCACCTGGGCCGA
>SMEU01000115.1_pt1 | contig 14408 bp, 17 predicted proteins | sample 2456051 | NCBI WGS metagenome assembly SMEU01 (sample SAMN10132600, study PRJNA489261) | soil metagenome | isolation source: day120 un-amended silt loam soil | place: USA | collected 2015-05-01
GATCCACGCCCCGCTCGAAGCGGCTGCGGGCATCGGAGGCAAGGGCCAGCTTCTGCCCGGTCATCGCGATCCGCTCGGGCGTGAAATAGGCGCATTCGATGAGGATGTCGGTGGTCGCCTCGGTGACTCCCGAATGCTCGCCGCCCATGATCCCGCCAATGTCATGCACGCCGGAATCGTCGGCGATCACGGTCATCGTGGAGTCGAGCGCATAGGATTTGCCGTTGAGGGCGAGCATCTCCTCGCCGTCCCGCGCCCGCCGCGCCACCACCGCGCCGTTCAGCCTGGCGAGGTCGTAGACGTGCAGCGGCCGGCCATAGCTCAGCATCAGATAATTGGTCATGTCGACCAGGGCGCTGATCGGCCGCTGCCCGACCGCCTTCAGCCTTTGCTGCAGCCAGTCCGGCGAGGGCCCGTTCCTCACCCCCCGGACGACCCGGCCATAGAAAGCCGGGCAGCCCTCGGGATCGTCGGTCCTGATCTCGACCGGACAGGGATAGGTGCCCGGGATCACGGGCACCTCGACGGGGATCAGCGTGCCGAGCCCCGCCGCCGCGAGGTCGCGGGCGATGCCGTGCACGCCCATCGCGTCCTGCCGGTTGGGGGTGATTGCAACGTCGATCACCGGATCGTCGAGCGCTGCATAAGCGGCGAAGCTCGCCCCCACCGGCGCGTCCTCGGCCAGCTCGATAATCCCCTCATGCGCCTCGCCCAGCTCGAGCTCGCGGATCGAGCACATCATGCCACGGCTCTCGACGCCGCGGATCGCCGCCACCTTCAGCACCAGGTCGCTGCCCGGCACCCAGGCGCCCGGCGGGCCGAACACGCCCTTCAGGCCGGCCCGCGCATTGGGCGCGCCGCAGACCACCTGGATCGCCTCGCCGGTGCCGGCATTGACGGTCAGCACCTGCAATTTATCCGCCTGCGGGTGCGGCGCCGCGCTCAGCACCTCGGCGACGACGAAGGGCGCCAGCCGCTCGGCCGGATTCGCGACTCCCTCCACCTCGAGCCCGATCCGGGTCAGGGTCTCGACGATCTCGTCGATCCCGGCCTCCGTCTCGAGATGGTCCCTGAGCCATGACAGGGTGAACTTCATGCGCCCACCCCGCCGCTCAAAGTCGGCACGTCGAGCGCCCGGAAGCCGTAATGGCGCAGCCACCTGAGGTCGCCGTCGAAGAAGGCGCGCAGATCGTCCATGCCATATTTGAGCATCGCCAGCCGGTCGATGCCGCAGCCGAAGGCGAAGCCCTGCCATTCGTCCGGATCGAGCCCGCAATTGGCGATCACCCGCGGATGCACCATTCCGGAGCCGAGCAGCTCCATGAAATGGTCGGTGCCGCCGAGCACGCGCCGGCCTTTCTCCATATGATAGCCGACATCGACCTCCACCGACGGCTCGGTGAACGGGAAATAGGACGGGCGCATGCGCAGCACGATGTCGTCGCGCTCGAAAAAGGCCTTGAGGAAGGTTTCGAGCGTCCATTTCAGATGGCCGAGCGTGATCCCGCGGTCGATCACCAGCCCCTCGACCTGGTGGAACATCGGCGTGTGCGTCGCATCATTATCCGAGCGGTAGGTCCGGCCCGGGGCGATGATGTAGAGCGGCGGCGGCTCGTTCTGCATGGTGCGGATCTGCACCGGCGAGGTGTGCGTGCGCAGCAGCAAGGGCTGGCCGTCCGCGTCGGTCCGCTCCAGGTAGAAGGTGTCGTGCATCGCCTTGGCCGGGTGGTTGGGCGGGAAGTTCAAAGCGGTGAAATTGTGCCAGTCGTCCTCGATCTCCGGCCCGGTCGCCACCGAGAAGCCGAGATCGGCGAAAATCTCGGCCAGCTCGTCCATCACCTGGCCGACCGGATGGACGCTGCCTTCGGCCAGCGGCGGGACCGGCAGGGTCATGTCGAGCCGCTCGGTCGCCAGCCTTTGCTCGAGCGCCGCTACCTCGAGCGCGCCCTTCCGCGCCGCGATCGCCTCGGTCACCGCTTCGCGCAGGTGATGGATGCGCGGTCCCTCGCTCTGCCTCTCCTCGGGGGTCATCACGCCCAGCGTCTTCAGCAGGCCCGTGACCACGCCCTGCTTGCCGAGCGCGGCGACTCGCTCCGTCTCCAGCGCGGCGAGATCTCCCGCGCCGGCGATCCGGCCGAGCCAGTCCTGCTTCAGTCTTTCAAGGTCGCTGCCCATGACAGGCCCCTAAAGGAGAAAGCGGCAGGATGAAAACCCCTCGCGCTTGCGCTATCACCGGCGGTGACGGGAGGGAGTCTCATGATCTCACGGCGCAACCTCGCGATCCTGGCGCTGGTCCTGCCCTGCGCGGCCGCGGCGGCGCAGCCCGAACCCGGGGTCGCCGCCCATAGCGGGCCCGATTGCCCGGGCCGGCTCGGCCGCCAGGAGGGGGCGCCGCGCTTCGCCGATTTCCCGGCGCCGCGCCGTGTCCATCCTTATGTCGCGCCGCAGCTTACCTCCCGCGCGGTCCGCATGTACCGCTCGACGCTCGGCGCCGAGGCCGCCAACGGGCCCAATTTCGCCGGCAATTACACGATCGCCGCCTGGGGCTGCGGTTCTGCGTGCAGCGCCGCGGCGATCATCAATCTCGGCACCGGCCGGGTCGCCTTTCCGGCCGAGCTCGGCCGGATCAGCACCCGCTACGTGCGCGACTGGGTCAGCGACCGGCCGCTACGCTATCGCGGCATGCGCTTCAGCCCGGACAGCCGCCTGCTGATCGTGATCGGCAGCGCGGTCGGCGCGGAGACGGACGAGAGCGCGGTCTATTATGAATGGACCGGCGCCGGTCTCCGCCACCTCGCCACCATCCCCCGGGCGCGACTCTGCCCGCCATGAGTGGAGTCTGGCCCGAGCTGACGGCCGCGCGCGACCGGCCGACGATCGTCGCGCTCCACCTCTTCGCGCAGGTGCTGGGCAAGGTGCCGACCGCCTTGCTGCCCTGGCGGAACCATGGCTGGCAGCTCACCCTCCATGTCGGCCCGCGCGGCCTCGCCACCGAGCCCGTCTATTCGCCCGACGGCCTGTTCACGCTGGCGCTCGACCTCGCCGGTCACCAGTTCGTCTATGAAAGCCCGACGCAACGTCTCTCCGCGCCGCTCGGCGCGATGGCGGTGGCGGATTTCCATGCGCTGGTGATGAAGATCCTCGCGAAAGCGGGCCACGAAATCCGCATTCACGCCGCGCCCAACGAGGTCGAGCCCGCCATCCCATTCGCCGAGGACCGTGAGCCGCGTGCCTATGACCGCGACAGCGCCGGCCGTCTGCTCGGCGCGCTCCAGCAGGCCGACCGGATCTTCCGCCTGTTCCGCTCCTCCTTCCTCGGCAAGGTCAGCCCGGTCCATTTCTTCTGGGGAAGTTTCGATCTCGCCGTCACCCGCTTCTCGGGGCGTCCGGCGCCGCGTCACCCGGGCGGCATCCCGAACCTGCCCGACACGGTAACCCGCGAGGCCTATAGCCATGAGGAATCCAGCGCCGGCTTCTGGCCCGGCGGCGCCGGTGGCGAGGGCGGGCCGTTCTTTTACTCCTACGCCTATCCTGCGCCTACCGGTTTCGCCGAAGCGAAGGTCCGCCCCGAGGCGGCGCGCTGGGATGCGGCGCTCGGCGAGTTCGTGCTGGATTATGAGGCCGTGCGCAGCGCGCCGGACCCCGACACGGCCCTGTTACGCTTCCTGACCTCCACCTACGAAGCCGCCGCCGACCTCGCCAAATGGGACCGCGCGACGCTCGAATGCGCAACCGGCCGCCCCGGCGTGCCAAGGCAGGTCTAGCCATGCGCCACGCGTTCATGGCTTTGCTCGCCACCCTCCTCTTTTCCTGCGCTCCGGTGCCGCGCGCGCCGGCGCACAGCGCTCAGGCCCTCGCCACCTGCGAGGCAAATGGCGGCACCGTCGCGGTGGTGGGATTGTCGGTCATTCCGTCCTGCCTGCTGCCCTATCCGGACGGGGACCGGTTTTGCAGCGACAGCACGCAATGCCACGGCCGCTGCCTCGCGAGGGAGCCTGCACCCGTCGGACCGGGGCGCACCGCCAGCGGCCAGTGCGAGGCCTTCCATCCCACGGGCTTCGAGGAATGTGCCCGCGAGGTCCGGGGCGGCCGAGTGGCGCCGGGCTGTGCCGATCCCAAGGAGCCGTCATGAGCGTGGCATTCCGCCGGGAGAGCGACGAGGAGCATAAGGAGCCGCGCTTCGAGCTGCCGATCCCGCCCGGGCCGAACCTCGTCACCGCCGCCGGTCTGGCATTGGCCGAGGCCCGAGTGGCCGGGCTGGAGGCGAAAGTTGCTGCCGAGACGGACGCGCTCGCCCTCGCCGATGCGCAGAGGAGCCTGCGCTACTGGCGCACCCGTCTCGCCACGGCCGAGTTGGCGCCGCCGCCGCCCGCCGGCGAAGCCGCCTTCGGCAGCCGGGTCAGCTTCCGGCTGAACGGGCAAAAGCGCACGGTCGACATCGTCGGCGTCGACGAGGCCGATCCCGCGTCCGGAAAGATCGCTTTTTCTGCGCCCCTGGCCCGGGCGCTGATCGGTGCCGGTCCGGGCGACTGGTCGGACTTCAACGGCCAGGCGGACGCGATCGAGATCGTCTCGGTCGGCGCGATTCCTGCCTAGGCCCGGCCGCCGTCTTTGGCTGCCGGCGGCAGGGTGACGCAGAAGCAGGCGCCGCCTTCCTCCCGGTTGGCGGCCCAAAGGGTGCCGTTATGGGCCTCGATGATCGTGCGGCTGATCGAGAGGCCCACGCCCATCCCGTCGGGCTTGGACGAGGCGAAGGCCTCGAACAATATGTCCATCATCTCGGGCGGGATGCCGGGCCCGCTGTCCTCGATCCGGATCTCCACCCCGGCTGCCGAGCGTTGGGCCGACACGAGGATGTCCGGACGGGGCGCGCCCGCCACCGCCTCGACGGCGTTGCGGATCAGGTTGATCACCACCTGCTGGAGCTGGATCGGGTCTACCGCCACCAGCAGGGCGTCGGCCAGGTCGAAGCGCGGGCCGATCGGCGAATCGACGCCGAGCATGGCCAGCGAGGCTGCCTCCATGATCAGCGGCTTGGGGTCGAGGGGCAGCCGCCGGGCCGTGGTGCCGCTGTTCAGCTCCTTCAGCGAGCGGATGATGTTGCTCGCCCGCAACGCGCTCGTCTCGATCGCGTCGAGGCCGCTCTCCAGGAATTCCCGGCTCGGCGCCTCGGTCTGCAGCGCCCGGCGCGTGCCCGCCGCGAAATTGCCGATCGCGGCGAGCGGCTGGTTCAGCTCGTGCGCCAGCGTCGCCGCCATCGTCCCCATCGCGCTCCGCCGGGAGAGATGGATCAGTTCGGCCTGCAGCGCCCGCACCTTTTCCTCGGCCTGCTTCTCGGCGGTGATGTCCTGCTTGGTGCCGAAGATCCGGACCGGGCGGCCGTCCTCGCGCTCCACATCTGCGGTCAGCCGGATCCAGCGTTCATTGCCCTTCGCGGTGCGGATATGGATGTCGAGGCTGAAGCTGTCGCCGGTCGCGATCGCCTCGGCGCGCAGTTTCTCCATCTCGCGGCGGGATTCCTCGTCATAGAGGGCGACGATCCGGGCGCGCTCGAGTGGTGATCCGCGCGGCAGCTCGAACAGATCGTAGACCCCGTCCGTCCAGGTCAGCGCCTCTGTCGCGAGGTCGCATTCCCAGACCCCGATCCGCGCCAGCGCCGAGGAGCGGTCGTACATCTTCTTGTAGTGGGCGATGGACGCGGTCTGGTCCGCCGGCGTCAGGCCCGCGTCATCCGCTCCATGGACGGCGAGAGGCAGCCCGGCCTCATTCCTGTCCATTGCGGACCAATACCCAACTGAAAACGCTCACGATGTCCGCTTGCTACGCCAATAATTGATCGAGGTGAACCTCCGCTGCGGCTCAGCCACCCAAAAAAGGGTAAGGCGAGATCGTCTTCCGGCCCACTTCCACGGTCAGCGTCCGTCCGGCGGGCGCGGCGGCGCGCTGCGGGCAGCGGATCCGGGGGCAGATGGCGCAGGCGGGGCCGATCGGCATGACCTGCGGCGCGGCGAGGTCGAGGCCGTCCGCATAGCCGATCCGGCCGGCATGTTTGAGGTCGCAGCCGAGGCCGATGGCGAGCGGGCTGTCCTCCCGCGCGTCGAGCCGGACGGCGCGGGGTACGGTGCGGCCGAGCGTGAAGAAACGCTGCCCGTCGGGGGTCTCGACGATCTGTGTCACCACCCGGTCCGGGGTCTGGAAGGCGCCGTGCAGGTTCCAGCGCGGGCAGGTGCCGCCATAGCGGGAGAAGGGGAAGGCCTCGCCGGCGAAGCGCTTGGAGATGTTCCCGGCCGAATCGACGCGCAGCATGAAGAAGGGGACGCCGCGCGCATTGGCCCGGTTCAGCGTGGTCAGCCGGTGCGCGACCTGCTCCACGCTCGCCCCGAACAGGGCGCAGAGCCGGTCGATGTCGTAGCGGTGCTTCTCCGCCGCCTCGAGAAAGGGCGCGTAGGGCATCATCACCGCGCCGGCCGCATAATTGGCGAGACTCATATGGAGCAGCCGGCGGGTCGGCGCGTCGGGCGGCACCGCGGCCTCGACCATCTTCTCCAGCAGCGGCCGGAACTCGACCAGGGCGAGCTGATAGGCGAGCGCGAAGGTGCGGCTCTCCGGGCGGAGCAAAGCGGAGAGCAGCAGCCGCTTGCGATGCAAGTCGTAATGCTGGCTCGCGCCGTCGAGCAGTTCCGGCGGGACGATCCGGGTCTCGATCCCGAACGCCTCCTTCAGCCGCCGTCGCATCGGTTCGGCGAGGGAAAGCGGGTCGCCCAGCGCGCCGGCCTGGGTCTCGGCCGCCTCCTCCAGATAGGCGAAATGGTTGCGGCTGGCCTGGATATGGTCGCGCACCCAGTCCTGCGGACTGAGCGCGGCCGATTCCTCGGACTCCGCGGCGCCCGCCGGCCGCCGTCGCAGCTCGACCAGGGCCGCGTAGAGCCGCGCCACCGCCTCGGCCACGCCCGGCGCGTTGTCCGCCAGCTCGACGAGTTCGTAGCGCGGCACGGCCAGTCCCGCGAACATCGGATCGGCGAAAATCTCGCCGAGCTGGGCCGCGCCAATGCCTTCGCCGCCCTCGGCCGCGAAGCTTTTCAGGTCCACATCGTAGACCTCGGCCAGCTTCAGCAGCACCTGCGCGGTGACCGGTCTTTGGTTGCGCTCGAGATGGTTGAGATAGGAGGGCGAGACGCCGATCTCGGCCGCCATCGCGCTCTGGTTGAGCCCGAGTTCCCGCCGGAGATGGCGGAGCCGCCTTCCGAGATAGAGCTTCATGGTCCGTCAGATTGTCAAAAATTTACAAAAGTCGCAAGTCGCTTCACGACAGCACGACCCTTTCCCGAGAGACGAGCCCGGCCCTGGCGTGTTTCTTGGCCTCACCTTTCCCTGAACTTTGGAATGCAAAGTGACCGACTTCGCCGACCTGATCCCCGCTCCGACCGGCCGTTTCGACGGCATCACGCGCCCCTATGGCCCCGCCGAGGTGGCGCGGCTGCGCGGCTCGGTGCCGGTCGAGCACAGCCTCGCCCGCCGCGGCGCCAACCGGCTCTGGGCGCTGCTGCAGGACGAGGATTATGTGCACGCGCTCGGCGCGGTCACCGGCAACCAGGCGATGCAGATGGTCCGCGCCGGCCTCAAGGCCATCTATCTTTCCGGCTGGCAGGTCGCCGCCGACGCCAACACCGCCGGGGCCATGTATCCGGACCAGTCCCTCTATCCCGCCAATGCGGGCCCGGAGCTCTGCCGGCGGATCAACCGCACCCTGCAGCGCGCCGACCAGATCGAGCATCTGGAGGGCGGCGCGCAGCGCGACTGGTTCGCGCCGATCGTCGCCGACGCCGAGGCCGGCTTCGGCGGGCCGCTCAACTGCTTCGAGATCATGAAGGCCTATATCGAGGCGGGCGCCGCCGGCGTCCATTTCGAGGACCAGCTCGCCGCGGAGAAGAAGTGAGGCCATCTCGGCGGCAAGGTGCTGATCCCGACCCAGGCCGAAGCTGATCACCTCCGACGTCGACCCGCGCGACCATGACTTCCTGACCGGCGAGCGCACGCCCGAGGGCTTTTTCCGCCTCAGGGAAGGGACCGGCGTCGACCATTGCATCCGGCGCGGCCTCGCCTTCGCCGAACATGCCGACCTGCTCTGGTGGGAGACCAGCCGTCCCGATCTCGCCGAGGCGAAGCGCTTCGCCGAGGCGATCCATCGGGACTATCCGGGCAAGCTGATGGCCTATAATTGCTCGCCCAGCTTCAACTGGCGGGCGAAGCTGGACCGGGACGTGATCGCGACCTTCCAGCGCGAGCTGGGGGCGATGGCCTACAGGTTCCAGTTCGTGACCCTTGCCGGCTTCCACAGCCTGAATCACGGCATGTTCGAGCTGGCCAGCGCCTATCGCGAGCGCGGCATGGCGGCCTATTCCGAGCTTCAGCAGGCCGAATTCGCCAGCGAGGCGGCGGGCTATACCGCGAGCCGCCACCAGCGCGAGGTCGGCACCTCCTATTTCGACCTGGTCGCGCAGACCCTGGCGGGCGGCGAATCCTCGACCGCCGCGCTCGCCGACTCGACCGAAACCGAACAATTCACACCGGAAGCTATTTTGGTGGAGGCGGCGTGATGAGCATGCGTTACTGGATCGTCGGCGGCGAATATGAGGGGCCGGACTTCCGCGCCCTGATCCCCGGCAGCGAGACGATGGTCGGTCCGTTCACCGACGAGCGCAAGGCGCGCAACGAATGGCTTCGGCTGACCTGCAGTCCGGGCACCGACCCGGCGACCACCCGTTATTCGATCGCCACCGAGACGATGCACTAGGATCGGGCGAGAGCCTGGAAGAGCCCCCAGAGAAAGGGCGCGGGAAACCTTGCCTCCCGCGCCCTTTCCAAATGCGCTGCTGAAGCGGCGTCGGCTTAAGCCGGGAGCGCCGCCTTCGCCTGGGCGATGATGCCCTTGAAGGCCTCGCCCTCGTGCATCGCGATGTCGGCGAGGACCTTGCGGTCCAGCTCGACGCCGGCGAGCTTCAGGCCGTGCATGAACCGGCCGTAGGTCAGGCCCTCGGCGCGGACCGCGGCGTTGATGCGCTGGATCCAGAGCGCGCGGAAGCTGCGCTTCTTCACCTTGCGGTCGCGATAGGCGTATTGCCCGGCCTTCTCGACGGCCTGGCGGGCGATGCGGATCGTGTTCTTGCGACGGCCGTAATAGCCCTTCGCCTGCTCCAGGATCCGTTTGTGCTTGGCGCGCGTCGTAACGCCGCGCTTGATGCGTGACATGCCTCGTTACTCCCTTATCTCAGGCCGTAAGGCGCCCAGAGCTTCACCCGCGCCGTATCGGCGTCGGCGAGCACTTCGGTGCCGCGGTTCTGGCGGATGTACTTGGCATTGTGGCTGATCAGGCGGTGGCGCTTGCCGGCGACGCCGTGCTTCACCTTACCCGTCGCCGTGAGCTTGAAGCGCTTCTTCACGCCGCTCTTGGTCTTCAGTTTGGGCATTTTCGTCTCCTTGCCACCACGATGGGCGGACGTTTGAGAACAGCCACGGCAGCCCTTGTCGCCGGGCAGTTCGGTTCTTCCACAAGCTGGAAAGCAGGCGCCTATATGGGGAGGCGCCTGAAAAGGCAAGACGGCCTCAGTCGAACAGGCTCGAAACGGAGGATTCGTCGGCGATGCGCCGGATCGCCTCGGCGAGCAGGGGCGCGATGGTCAGCAGCCTTATCTTCGGCGTCGCCCCGGACGCCTCGTAGGCGGCGATCGAATCGGTGATCACCAGTTCGGTGAGCACGGACTTGTCGACCCGCGCCGCGGCCGCGCCGGAGATCACGCCGTGCGTGCAATAGGCGACCACGTCCTGCGCCCCGGCCTCCTTGAGCGCGCCGGCGGCGTTGCAGAGCGTGCCCGCCGAATCGACGATGTCGTCGATCAGGATGCAGAAGCGGTCCTCGACGTCGCCGATGATGTTCATCACCTCGGATTCGCCGGCCCGCTCGCGGCGCTTGTCGACGATGGCGAGCGGGGCGTTGTCCAGCCTCTTGGCGAGGGCGCGGGCGCGGACCACGCCGCCGACGTCGGGCGAGACGACGGTGATCGGCCGGCCGGAGAAGCGCGCCTTGATGTCCTCCGACATGACCGGCGCGGCGTAGAGATTGTCGGTCGGGATGTCGAAGAAGCCCTGGATCTGACCGGCGTGAAGATCGACGGAAAGCACGCGGTTGGCGCCGGCGACGGTGATCAGGTTCGCGACCAGCTTGGCCGAGATGGGCGTGCGCGGCCCCGGCTTGCGGTCCTGCCGCGCATAGCCGAAATAGGGGAGGACGGCGGTGATCCGCTTCGCCGACGCACGGCGCAGCGCATCGATGCAGATCAGCAATTCCATCAGATTGTCGTTCGCCGGATAGGCGGTCGACTGGACCACGAACACGTCCTCACCGCGGACATTTTCGAGGATCTCGACGAAAATCTCCTCGTCGGCGAAGCGCCGCACGCTCGCCTGGGTGATCTCCATCTCAAGATATTGGGCGATCGCCTGCACCAAAGGCAGGTTGGAATTGCCGGACATCAATTTCATGGCGCCCCTCTTACGGAGCGTCGCCGCGAAGGCAAGGCCGTTGCCGGCGGGATCAGCCGGCGCGCACCCGCTCGACGCAGAGGCGGAACGGGAAGCGGCGGACGATCCTGACCGAATCCGCCGGAATACCCGCCTCGGCGAGCAGCGCCCGCCACTCGGCTGGACGGAAGGAGCGGGCGATCGACAGCTGTCCGTCCTCGCGCACGATCCGGTGGACCAGGAGCAGGCGGGCGAGCAACGGAAAGCCCCAATAGGCGAAGCCGTGGCGGTGCAGGTCGCAGATCAGCCAGCCGAGCCGCGCCTCGCTCTCCATGTAGCGAAGGAAGGTCATCAGCTGCTCGTCGGTCATATGATGGGTGACCTGGCTCGAGATGACGAAGTCGAACGGCCCCGCCTGATCGAGATAGTCGCCGGCCCGATAGTCGATCGCGAGGTCGGCCGGAGTCGCCTCCCGGGCCGCGGCGACGCTCTTCTCGTTGAGGTCGACTCCGACCAGATCCGCCTCGATGCCGCGCTTTCTCGCCCAGCGGGCGATGGCGCGCAGGATGTCGCCGTCGCCGAAGCCGACGTCCATCAGCCGGAACCGGCGGGCGTCGCCGACTGCGCGCTTCATATAGGCGAGCACGGGATGGGCGGTGAACGTCCAGCGGTTCACCCGGGCGAGATCGTGCAGGACCGTGGCATAGACGGCGGGATCGAGATCCGGCGCGTCCATCTGCTCGTCCTGGCGCGATCGAACGGCGAGGCTGGGCATCTGATCCTCCGCCGGCCTTATCGTCCCGCCGCCGCCTTGAAACAAGCGGGGGCGAGGACTAATCAGGCCGGCATGCGTATCGCGCCGTTTCTGCTCATCGCGAGCCTGTGGAGCGGGGTTGCCTCGGCGGCATCGCCGATCGACGGCCTCTGGCTGACCGACGACCACAAGGGCGTCGTCCGGATCGGCGCCTGCGGTCCCTATGTCTGCGGCTGGATCGTGCGCGTGCTCGACAGCGGGCCCCGCGTGCCGACCCGCGACGTCAACAATCCCAATCCCGCTTTGCGCGCCCGGACCATTCTCGGCATCCCCGTGCTGACCGGCTTTCGCGGCGGCGGCAATGATTATGGGGGCGGCGCCGCTTATGATCCCAAGTCCGGCCGCTCCTACCGGGCCTCGCTCCGCTTGCGGCCCGGCGGCGCACTCGCCGTCACCGGCTGCGTGATGTTCATCTGCCAGACCGCGCTCTGGACCCGGACCCGCTAAGGCTTTTCCCAGACGAACAGGCCGTAGCGCATCGCCCCGGTGCGGAGCGCAAGCATCAGCCGCGGCAGGATCAGCAGGAAGGAGCGGTTGCGCGTCGTCCGCGCCAGCGCGAGTCGCCGCAGGTCGCGATCCGTGAACAGGCGGCCGAAGGTGCGGCGCGCGCAGATCGACCAGGTCCGGCGCACCTGCCGGCTGATATCGTCAAAGCCGAGCGAGCGAAGCCCGGCCCCGGCCGCCAGAGCCTCATAATCCTCGCGAGTCCCCATGCCCGGCAGCCGCCCCTCGCGGCAGATCGGCTCGAGCAAATGACGGACCGCGAAGCGGCCGGCATCGGTCCGCGCCAGCCAGGCGCAGACCACCAGCCGCCCGCCTGGCTTCAGCACCCGCGCCGCCTCGGCGAAGAAGCGGGCCTTGTCGACCATATGTTCGGAGCTTTCGATCGCATAGGCGCGCTCGAAGCTCGCCTCGGCGAGGCCGTTGTCGAGCCAGTCCTGAAGGCGGAAGTCGAGCCGGCCTGGGCGCGCCGCAGCGATCGCCCATTGCGCCTCGGACAGGGTGAACCCCGTCACCGCCACGTCGTGACGAGCGGCGAGCCAGGCGGCGCTTGCGCCATAGCCGCAGCCGATATCCACGACGAATTGGCCCGGCGCGAGGCCGAGCCGGTCGGCGACCAGTTCGATCAGCGCCTCCGTCGCCTGCTCGGGCGTCTCGCGGCCGGTCCGCCAATAGCCGTGATGGACATGCTCCCCCCAGATCGAGCGATAGGCCTCGTCGAGCTCGTCATAATGGCCGGCGACGTCGGCGGCGGTCTGGGGCACGCTCGGAATGATCATCGTTCGCGCCCTATCATGGCGGTGGCGGGCTGGAAAATCCGTCCGCGGCAGCCTAGGCCCGCCCGCGATGAACGTCGTCACCCGCTTCGCGCCCTCGCCGACCGGCCGCCTCCATGTCGGCAACATTCGCGCCGCTTTGCACAACTGGCTGTGGGCCCGGAAGCATGGCGGCCGCTTCCTCCTCAGGATCGACGATACCGACCGGGAGCGGAGCGAGGAGGCTTATGTCGAGGCGATCCGCGCCGACCTCGCCTGGCTCGGCCTGGACTGGGACTGGGAGCAGCGTCAGTCGGCCCGGTTCGACGCCTATGAGGCTGCGCTGCAGCGGCTCAGCGCCGAGGGCCGGGCCTATCCGGCCTGGGAGACGGCGCAGGAGCTCGAGCTCAAGCGCAAGATCCAGCTCGGTCGGGGCAAGCCGCCCGTCTACGATCGCGCCGCCCTGGCGCTGACCGAGGCGGACCGAGCCCGGCTCGAGGGGGAGGGGCGCCGCCCGCACTGGCGCTTCAGGCTCGATCATTCGGCGCCGATCGAGTGGCAGGATCTGATCCGCGGTCCGCAGCACCTGGACCCGGGCCTGCTCAGCGATCCCGTCATCCGGCGCGAGGACGGCACCTGGCTCTACATGCTGCCGAGCGTCGTCGACGATGTGGAGATGGGCGTGACCCACGTCGTGCGCGGCGAGGATCATGTCACCAATACCGGCCTGCAGCTGCAGATGTTCGCCGCCTTGGGCGCCTCGCCGCCGGCCTTTGCGCACGAGGCCCTGCTCACCGGCGCCGAAGGCAAGCTCGCCAAGCGGCTCGGCTCGACCGGGGTGGAGGCGCTGCGCGAGGCGGGGATCGAGCCGGAGGCGCTGATCGCCAAGCTCGCCCGGATCGGCACCAGCCTGCCGGTCGAGCCGTTGGCCGATGCCGCGCCTTTGCTCGCCGGCTTCGATTAGGCCGACTGGGAGGCGATCCGCCCGAATCTCAGGACCGTCGCCGAGGCGGCGGACTGGTGGGACATCCTCCACGGCCATGTCGAGCAGCAGGCGCCGGACGAGGAGGATCGCGCTTTCCTGGCCCAGGCGGCGGCGGCCGCGGAGACCCTCGACTGGGGCGAATCGCCATGGCAGCAGCTGGTCGCGGCCCTCAAGCAGAGCAGCGGCCGCGCCGGCAAGCCGCTCTTCCATCCCCTGCGCCGCGCGCTCACCGGCCGCGACAGCGGCCCGGAAATGGTAGCCTTGCTGCCCTTGATCGGCCGCGACGAGAGCCTCGCCCGCCTCCGCGCCGCGGCCTCGGCCTGAGCTTTCCGGCGAAAACGCGCTACGCCCCAGGGGGACTATTGGGCGAAAGTTCCCAATGGTCGCACTGGCCACGGGTGCAGGTCGGCGACTTTGACAGGTCCGGAGGCGTCGGCCGAGCCTACAAATCCGGTGAAGACCGCGACGTTTCAAGGAGCCGGCGATGCGGACGCGAAGCCCGAGTCGCGGCGAGTATGTCAGTCGAAATCCTGCTTGTATCCAACAGGTGCGATCGGCGGCGCCTCACTTACCAGGGGACTGGTGGGAGAGCCTGATGCCAAGGAAGGCGAAGCCGGAGACCCGGCGGAGCAAGGACCTGCGGAGACGGAAGCGCGATAGACAGGGTTGTGCAGAAGGCTTCTGTCAGCCTCGCCGGAGCCGCCAGAAACCGCAGACGACTTCCCGAATAACAGCACCTCATTAATGGTATAGTATAACATTACGATATAATGTATCATGAGTCGCACCGGAGAAAAAGGAGAGGCTCATGTACGCGAACGGCTTTTTGCAGGAG
>SMEU01000064.1_pt1 | contig 14308 bp, 17 predicted proteins | sample 2456051 | NCBI WGS metagenome assembly SMEU01 (sample SAMN10132600, study PRJNA489261) | soil metagenome | isolation source: day120 un-amended silt loam soil | place: USA | collected 2015-05-01
GTCCCGCGCGGCAAGCGCCGCCAGCGCGTCGCGCGAGACTGCGCAGCCGACGCCGGCGGAGGGCAGGCCCGCGCCGAGCGCGGCGCGGACGACCAGCTCCTTGCCGTGCGCCTCGGTGAACTCGTCGAGATAATGGCCGGAGACGAAGCGGGAGCCGGGATCGACCAGCGGGACGACCGGCAGCTGGACGAGGTCGTGCCGTTCGACCAGCGCGTCGAACAAGGGCAGCTCGGCCGAGTGGACGACATCCTCGGCGTCGTGGAGGATCACCGCCTTGACCGGGACGCCCTCGCTGGCCTCGTCCTCGAGCAGCTGCTCCCAGATGCGGTTCAGGCAGTCGGCCTTGCTCGTCGGGCCGGGGGCCGGGCCGATGACCAGGCGGAGCTTCGGGCCGGCGGCGGCGCGCACCGCGGCGATGGTCGCCGGATCGTTGGGATAGCAGCCGACATAGAGCCGATAATCCGCTTCGCCGAAGGCCGCCTGGGCGTGGGTCAGCATGCGGCCGATCACCGCCGCCTCGTCCCAGGCGGGCACGAAGATGGCGAGCCGGCCCGGCCGCGCGGCGACCGGCAGCACCGGCTCGGACCGGGGACGGGTCAGCCGGAGGCCGAGCCAGATCAGGTCGACGATGAGGTCGCCCAGGCCGAGCAGCAGGAAGCCGAAGGCGGCGAACAGGGCCGTCTCGCGCATCGCGAAGGCGCAGGCCGCAAGAACGGTGTCGAAGCCCGCCATGAAAAGCCCCCCGACTCGAACGGACTATCATCCATTTTGCGGGAGTGAGTCGCAAGAAGTTTCGGAAACCGTTGTATTCGGCCGTTTCGGATGAATCCCGCCCCGGTCCACGACCATCTTTCGCGGCGGGCCGGAACCGGCCATGCTGCGGCGATGCGCCGCTTCTTCGATCCGCGCCAGCTCGCCCACGCGCCCGAGCAGGAACTGCACAATGGCGGCTTCGTGCCCTATGCCGAGACGCCGGCACGGGCCGAGGCAATGCTCGCCGCGATCGGCCCGGCCGAGGCGGCGATCGACCATGGCGAGGCGCCGCTGCGCGCGGTCCATGACGAGGCCTATCTGGCCTTTCTCTGGAGCGCCCATAAGGACTGGCGCGCGGCCGGGCGGGCGGGCGACGCCTCGGGCTATGCCTGGCCGGTGGTGCGGCGGCGGCCGCTGGCGCTCGACCGGATCGACGCGCGGCTCGGCGCCTACAGCTTCGACGCCTCCTCGCCGATCGCCGAGGGCACCTGGGAGGGCGCCTATTGGGCCGCGCAGACCGCGCTGACCGCGCTCGATGCGGTGCTTGCCGGGGAGCGGGCGGCCTTCGCCTTGTGCCGGCCGCCGGGCCATCATGCCGGGCGGGACTATCTGGGCGGCTATTGCCATCTGAACAATGCGGCGATCGCGGCCGAGGCCGCGGCGGCGGCGGGACGGCGCGTCGCCATCCTCGACATCGACTATCATCACGGTAACGGCACGCAGGACATCTTCTGGGATCGCGGCGACGTTTTCTTCGCGTCCATCCACGCCGATCCGCGGACCGATTATCCTTATTTCTGGGGTCATGCGGACGAGGCTGGAGAGGGTGCGGGCGCGGGCGCGACCCTGAACCTGCCGCTGCCGCGCGGCACGGACCTCGCCGCCTATCTGCCGGCGCTGGAGACGGCGCTGGCGCGGATCGCCGCCTTCGGGGCGGACCTGCTGGTGATCAGCTTCGGCGCCGACACCTATGCCGGGGATCCGATCTCCTTCTTCCGGCTGGAGACCGCGGACTATGCGGTGCTGGCCGGACGGATCGCCGCCCCCGGCCTGCCGGTTCTGGTGGTGATGGAGGGCGGCTATGCGGTCGACGCGCTCGGCGCCAACGTCGCGTCGTTCCTTTCAGGCTTCTGAGCGGATCGCGGGCGCCAGCGGCAGGCGGAGCTGCGCCAGCAGCTGCCCGGCCTCGCCGTCGAAGCTTTCGCCGAGGCCGAGCCGCATCGAAGCGAGCGCCTCCGCCGGAACCGCGCGCCAGGTCCCGAACAGCCGGTCCCAGAGTACCAGCACGTCGCCATAATTGCTGTCCGTCTCCCGGCGCTCGGCGGAATGGTGGATCTGGTGCGCGGCCGGAGTCATGACCAGCCAGCGCAGCGCGCGGTCGGCCCGCGCCGGCAGCCGGACATTGGTGTGGGTCCACAAGGCGAAAATCCCGGCGACGATCGCATAGAGCCCGATGGCGAGCGGATCGAGGCCGAGCAGGACGGCGAGCGCGGCGAGCAGGAGCAGAGTGTAGAGCGGCTCGACCGGATGGTGGCGCAGCCCGGTCGAGAGATCGAACAGGGTGTCGGCATGGTGCACCCGGTGCACCCGCCAGAGCCAGGGCAGGCGATGCGCGAGTACGTGCAGCGCGTAGCCGGCGAGGCTCCAGGCGAGCAAAGAGAGGATGAAGGCCGGGAGCGGCGCGAGCCCGAGCAGGTGGAACAGGCCGATCCCGCGTGCCGCCGCCCAGCTCGCCGCAAGCACCGCGGACAGCGGCAGCGCCGACAGGATCAGGGCGTTGATGATGCCCAGGCCGAAATTGGCGACGAGCCGCGCCGGCGGCGAGGCGGGCCGGCGATGCAGCGGGCGCGCCAGCTCGGCGCCGGCGAGCAGGAAGAGGAGCAGCCAGAAGCCGGCAAAGGGCAGCCAGGCGGCAGGAATGCCGGGCAGCCCCTCGCGGGCGACGGCCTGCAGCCACTCCATGCCACCCTCCTCGCGCGCCGAAGCCATGGCGTCAGGCCGACGTTGACAGACCCTCCCCGCCGCCGCAAGCTCGGCCCGCCTCCCACCGATCGGAGGCGGGGAGGGGAGAAGTCCCATGAAGGCACGTTTCGCAAGCGCGTGCGGTTTCGCCGCCGCCGCCGCCGGCGCGATCATCTTTGCCGCCGGCCCGGCCCTTGCCGGCAACGTGACGCCGGGGCCTTTGCTCGGCGCCGGCGCGCCGGTCCTCGCGGTCTTCGCCGGCGGCTATTATCTGATCCAGAAGCGGCGCCGCGGCTGACCCTTTCCGCCGCGGAGGCACGGCGATGACCGGGGCGGCCCTCCTCGCGGACCGGGGCATCTCCCGAAGCCGGCTCTTCCTCGGCCTGTTCCTGCTGGCGAGTCTGAACGCCGGCATCGGCACCGCCATCGAGGCGGTCGTGACGCGCGGCTGGCTGAGCGCCATCACCAATCTCTTCGATCTCAGCGCGATCCTCTGGGTCGCGCTCGCCGCCGGGCTCAAACTGCTGGCGGACGATCCGGTCCGCAGTCCCTGGCGGCGGGGCGACGGGCTCTGCGCCGCCCTGACCCTGGCTGCGGCCGTGCTGCCCTTGCCCTTCGCCAGCGCCGCCGCGCTCACCGGCCTGTCGGTCCGGGCGATCGTCACCAGCGAGAGCGGCTCGCCGCTCCGCCGCTCTGCGATCATCTTCCTTGCCATGACCGGCGCCCTGATCTGGGGCCGGCTGATCCTCGTCATGTTCAGCGGGCCCCTGCTCAATGCCGACGCGGTCTTCGTCGCCCAGCTGGTCGGCGCCGAACATGCCGGCAACGTGATCTGGTCCGAGGCGAATGCGGCCCGGGTGATCGTCTCGGGCGGCTGCTCGTCGCTGCACGGCATCTCGCTGGCCTTGCTGTTCTGGGCGACGGTGACCCAATATTATTCGGTCCGCTGGGGCTGGCGCGCGGCGCTTACCTGCCTCGCCGCGCTCGCGGCGACGGTCGCGGTCAACGTACTGCGGATCGGCGCGATGCTGACCTGGCCGGACCATTTTCACGAGCTCCACGAAGGCTGGGGCGCCCCGGTCGCGATGTGGCTGACCCTGGCCCTGGTCGTCGCGATCTGCCTGTTCGGGGCGCGGCGCGAGATCCTCCACGCGCCCTAGGCCCAAAGACCGCTGCCGGCTGATGATCGCGGAGCAGGATCCGCGCGGCACCTTCACCGACCTGCTCGCCGTCTTCGGCCGGCCGTTCGGACCGTTGCGCTACGTCTGGCGCGGCGCGCTGCATGACGCCGTGCCGCGGGGGGCGACGGTGGAATATTATCTGCAGCGCGAGCTTCGGCGGCTGGGCAGCGCGCCCGAGCGTCACCCGGTCTTCGCGGTCGCCGCCGGCCCGGACTGCGCCGTCGAGCGCCTGCCCTGGACAGGCATTGCGGCGCTCCCGCGCTGATCAGACGTAATGCGGCTCGCCGCGTTCGCGCAGCGCCTCGTAATGGACCAGGGCGGGTTCGGCGCCGAACGGCACCGGCTCGCCATCGCGGAAGGCCCATTCGCCGCGGTCGCAATCCCCGGCGCTTATATAGCCGTTGATGTAGAGGCGGCGGCGGTGGCTCGAGCGGTTCAGCCCCGAGGCGTGGACCAGATAGGGGCTCCACATGGCGAGGTCCCCGGACTCGAGGACCAGGTCGACCACCTTCTCCGGCGACAGGCCCGCCTCCACCAGCGCGTCATCGTCCATCGCCGTGCCGAGCACCTCGGTCGTGGTGTCCAGGTTCAGGGTGCCGCGCCGGTGGCTCCCGGGCACGAAGCGCATGCCGCCGGTCCCGGGATTGTGCGGATCGATGGCGAGGCCGGTCTGGACATAGGAGGTGCCGAGGTTGCGATAGGCGGCCTCGGGCAGGCGGAAGCGCGAATCCTGGTGCCAGGCGAAATCCCCCTTGCTGCCCGGCGTCTTCCAGTGGAGCTGGTTGATGATCTGTTTGAGGTCGCGGCCGATCAAAGGCTCCAGCACGCGCACGAAGCGGCGGTCGAGCCGGACGGCGTTGAGCACCGGCTGGTGCCGGGACATCCACTGGACCATCCGCACCTCGGGCGGTCCCTCGCCATTCGGCGCGACATTGTAGAACAGATTGCCGTGGCGGAAGCTGCGGCCATGGGCGACGCCCTCTTCATGGACCGCGTCGATCGCCGCGCCGATCGCCGCGATCTCGGCCGGCGAAAACAGGCCCCGGACGATGGCATAACCGTCGCGGGCATAATCGGCGATATAGGCGGATGACGGATCCGGCACGGCAAGGCTCCCGCAATCCATTGAAGGATAACGGGAGAATATGACCTTGGCGTGAACCCGAAGTCTAGAGCTTCCCGGTCAGCTCGGGGACGATCTTGAACAGGTCGCCGACCAGGCCGATGTCGGCGACCTGGTAGATGGGCGCGTCCTCGTCCTTGTTGATGGCGATGATCGTCTTCGAATCCTTCATGCCGGCGAGATGCTGGATCGCGCCGGAAATGCCGATCGCGATATAGACTTCCGGGGCAACGATCTTGCCGGTCTGGCCGACCTGATAGTCGTTCGGCGCATAGCCGGCATCGACCGCGGCGCGGCTGGCGCCGACCCCGGCCTTGAGCTTGTCGGCGAGCGGATCGAGCAAAGCGTGGAACTGCTCCGACGAGCCGAAGGCGCGGCCGCCCGAGACGATCACCTTGGCGCTGGTCAGCTCCGGCCGCTCCGACTTGCTGAGCTCGGCGCCGACGAAGCTGGACAGGCCCGCGCGCTCGGCGGCGCCGACCTGGAAGGGTTCGACCACGCCGTTGCCGACCTTGTGCTCGGCCTTGGCAAAGGCGGTGGTGCGGACGGTGATCACCTTCTTGGCGTCGGCCGACTTCACCGTCGCGATCGCATTGCCGGCATAGATCGGCCGGGTGAAGCTGTCCGGGCCCTCGACGCTCAGGATGTCGGAAATCTGCATGACGTCGAGCAGGGCGGCGACGCGCGGGGCGATATTCTTGCCATTGGTCGTCGCCGGGGCGAGGAAATAGTCGCAATGGTCCCGGACCAGAGCGACCGCGACCGGGGCGACATTCTCCGCGAGATTGTGGGCGAAGGCCGCATCGTCGGCGACATGGACCTTCTTCACGCCGGCGATCTGCGCGGCCTCGGCGGCGACCCCGCCGACGCCCTCGCCGGCGACGAGGAGATGCACGTCGCCCAGCTGCGCGGCGGCGGTGACGGTGGCGAGCGTGGCGTCCTTGATCTGGCCGCCCTCATGCTCGACGAGAACCAGTGCGACGCTCATGCGACCACTCCCAATGCCTTGAGTTTGCCGATCAGTTCGTCCACGTCCGCGACCTTGACGCCGGCCTGGCGCCTGGCCGGCTCCTCGACCTTGAGAATGGTGAGGCGGGGCGCGACATCGACCCCGTAATCCGCCGGCGCCTTGACCGCGAGCGGCTTGGACTTGGCCTTCATGATGTTGGGCAGGCTCGCATAACGCGGCTCGTTGAGGCGCAAATCGGTGGTGATCACCGCCGGGACATTCAATTTCACCGTCTCGAGGCCGCCGTCCACCTCGCGGGTGACGTCGACCTTGTCGCCATTGACCTCGACCTTCGAGGCGAAGGTGCCCTGGCCCCAGCCGAGCAAGGCTGCGAGCATCTGGCCGGTCTGGTTGGAATCGTCGTCGATCGCCTGCTTGCCGAGGATGACAAGCCCCGGCTGCTCCTCTGCCGCGACCTTCGCCAGCAGCTTCGCCACGGCGAGCGGCTCGACCTCGTCGTCGGTCTGGATCAGGATCGCCCGGTCGGCGCCCATGGCGAGCGAGGTGCGCAATGTCTCCTGCGCCTTGGCCGGGCCGATCGAGACCGCGACGATCTCGCTCGCCACGCCCTTCTCCTTCAGCCGGATCGCCTCCTCGACCGCGATCTCGTCGAACGGGTTCATGCTCATCTTGACGTTGGCGAGATCGACGCCGCTGCCGTCGGGCTTCACCCGCGGCTTCACGTTATAGTCGATCACCCGTTTGACGGCGACCAGGAGCTTCATGCTTCTTCCCCTCAAGTCGTCATGCCGGACCCGATCCGGCATCCACCTTCTTGCCTGCCTCTGTGAAGGCAAGGTGGGCCCCGGATCAAGTCCGGGGTGACGGTTGGCTGTTTACGCCGCCCTCGCAACCTCCGCGACGATCTTCTTTGCCGCGTCGCCGAGATCATTTGCCGGGACGATGGCAAGGCCGGAATCGGCGAGGATCGCCTTGCCCTCCTCGACATTGGTCCCCTCGAGCCGGACCACGAGCGGCACCTGGATGTCGATCTCGCGGGCCGCGGCGACGATGCCCTCGGCGATGATGTCGCAGCGCATGATCCCGCCGAAGATGTTGACGAGGATGCCCTTCACCGCGGGATCGGAGAGGATGATCTTGAACGCCGCGGTCACCTTCTCCTTGGAGGCACCGCCGCCGACGTCGCAGAAATTGGCCGGGAAGGCGCCGTTCAGCTTGATGATGTCCATCGTCGCCATGGCGAGGCCGGCGCCGTTGACCATGCAGCCGATATTGCCGTCCAGCTTGATATAGGCGAGGTCGTATTTCGACGCCTCGACCTCCATCGGATCCTCCTCGCTGATGTCGCGCAGCCCGGCGAGATCCTCGTGGCGGAACTCGGCATTGCTGTCGAAGCCGACCTTGGCGTCGAGGACCAGCAGTTCATCCTTGTCGGTGACCGCGAGCGGGTTGATCTCGATCTGCGCGGCGTCGGTGCCGAGAAAGGCGTCGTAGAGCAGCCTGGCGACCTTCTGCGCCTGCTTCCCCAGATCGCCCGACAGGCCGAGCGCATGGGCGACGGCGCGGCCGTGATGCGGCATGAAGCCGGTCGCCGGGTCGATGTCGAAGCTGTGGATCTTCTCCGGCGTCTCGTGCGCCACGTCCTCGATGTTCATGCCGCCCTCGGTCGAGGCGACGAAGGCGATCCGGCCGGTCTTCCGGTCGACCAGCAAGGCGAGGTAGAATTCCTTCGCGATGTCGACTCCGTCGGTGACGTAGAGCCGGTTCACCTGCTTGCCGGCCGGGCCGGTCTGCACGGTGACGAGCGTGTTGCCGAGCATCTCGGACGCCGCGGCGCGGACCTCGTCCATGGTGCGGGCGAGACGGACGCCGCCCTTGGCGTCCGGGCCCAATTCCCTGAACCTGCCCTTGCCGCGGCCGCCGGCATGGATCTGCGCCTTCACCACGTAGAGCGGTCCGGGCAGTTTCTCCGCGGCGGCGACCGCCTCCTCGACGCTCATCGCGGCAAAGCCGGCCGGCACGGGCACGCCGAACTTCGCGAGCAGGTCCTTGGCCTGATATTCATGGATGTTCATGGCGCGGGCCTAAAGCACAAGCAGGGGGCAGCCTGCAAGGGAAGCGGCCGTCGGCGCGAAAGGTCACAAAGGTCACGCCTCTATGTGCGCGCGTGCGCCCGCGCTCGAGGAGGCGAGCGAAAGTCGACAGGACGCAAAGGGAGGCCAGGTCGGTCATGCCCCCAATGGATCAGAGATTTTCCTACATTTGAAGGGGTGCACGACGGGGTGGAACCCGCGGCCCTATCCCAGCCCCACCGCGCAGAGCGCCGCCGAGCTCGAACTGACCCCGAGAATCTGCGCATCGCCGAGCGCGCGGATGCGGTGCAGGAACTCGCTGACCGAGATCGCGGAGGAGGCGTAGGGCAAATCCCCGATCCGGCGCAGCTGGATGAGCGACAACCGGTCCACCATCCGCTCCGCCATGCAGGCCGCCATGGCGCGGGAGAGACCCGCATTTTCGAGCCCGTGGCGGAGCCGCGCTTCCGGGATCGCACAGGCAGCGAGGAGCAGGGGCGCGATCAGGATGAGAGGCTTCATGCGCATGAGTCGACGCTAGTGACCGAAAGCCAAACCGGCAATGAACGCGGAAAGGCTCAGGCCGCCCGCCCGATCGCCTTCTGCCTTCTCCGTTGCACCGAACTGCCAAGCCCGATCGCCTCGCGATATTTGGCGACTGTCCGCCGGGCGATGTCGAAGCCCTCGCTTTTCAGCATCTCGACGAGCTGGTCATCGGAGAGGATCGCGTCCGGGTCTTCTGCTCCGATCAGGGCCTTGATCCGGCTCTTCACCGCCTCGCTCGAGGCGCCGCCCTCGCCGTCGCTGGTGCCGACACCCGAGGTGAAGAAATATTTGAGCTCGTAGAGGCCGCGGTCGCAGGACAGATATTTGTTGCTGGTGACGCGGCTGACGGTGCTCTCGTGCATGCCGATCGTCTCCGCCACCGCGCGCAGGGTGAGCGGCTTCAGCTGGGAGACGCCGTGGCGGAAGAAGCCCTCCTGCTGGATGACGATCTCGGTCGCGACCTTGACGATGGTGCGGGCGCGCTGGTCGAGCGCCTTCATCAGCCAGTTGGCGCTCTGCAGGCAGTCGTTGAGCCAGGCGCGGCTGGCCTTGTCCTGCGGGCCCGAGGACAGCTCCTGATAATAGACGCGGTTGACGAGCAGGCGGGGCAGGGTCGCCGAGTTCAGCTCGACCGCCCAGCCGCCGCCGCGCCTGGTGACGAAGATGTCGGCGACGATGGCGTCGACGCGCTCGTGGGTCTCGAAGCGGCAGCCGGGCTTCGGGTCGTAGGCGCGGAGCTCGCGGATCATGTCCGCCATGTCCTCGTCGTCGACCCCGCAGATCCGCTTCAGCGCGGCGAGATTGCCCTTGGCGAGATAATCGAGATTGGCGATCAGCCGGGCCATTGCGGGATCGTAGCGATTGGCGTCCTTAGCCTGCAAGGCGAGGCATTCGGAGAGGGTGCGGGCGCCCACGCCGGACGGGTCGAAGGTCTGGATATGGCCGAGGATCCGCTCGGCCTCGGCGAGCGGGACGCCGAGGCGCTGCGCGGTCTCGGTCAGCGAAACGAGGAAATAGCCGGTCTCGTCGATCCGCTCGATCAATTGCTCGGCGATGAGGAGGTCGGTGCCGGAGAGCACCTCCCCGGCCTGGTGGCGGAGATGGTCGTGCAGCGAGAGATCGTCGCCGGCAAAGGCGTCGAAATCCGGGCCCTCGCCCGAGCCGCTGATCGAAATGCCGTCGAGGCCGAGGCCGCCGTCCATGCCCCGCGAGTCCATCCGGTCGACGGCACTGTCCTGGTGAAAATCCTCGCCGCCCGGATCGATGTCGAGCGCGCCGTCGCCGCCCGCTGCGTCCGCCTCGGGGATCGCATCCGGATCGGCCGGGGCCGGGTCAAAATCGGGCTCCGGCGCGAGCGGCACCTCCTCGTCGCCGGACGAGCCGCGCTCGGCCTCCAGCAGCGGATTCTTCTCCAGCTCCTCGGCGATGAAGGTCTCGATCTCGAGATTGGAGAGCGCCAGCAGCTTGATCGCCTGCTGGAGCTGCGGCGTCATCACCAGCGACTGGGACTGCCGGAGGTCGAGGCGCGGGCCGAGGGCCATGGTCTCCTACCCCGTCACCCCAGCAAAGGCTGGGGTCCAGACCGGGTGGGAGCAGGGCAAAGGCCGCCGGGATGCCAGCCTTCGCTGGCATGACGGTGGAGTGGCTGTTGCGAGCAGCATCTCAGAGCTCGAAGCTTTCGCCCAGATAGAGGCGGCGGACATTCTCGTCGGCGACGAGATCCTGGGGCGAGCCGGCGAACAGGACCTGGCCGCCATAGATGATGCAGGCGCGGTCGACGATGTCGAGCGTCTCGCGGACGTTGTGATCGGTGATCAGCACGCCGATGTCGCGATTCTTCAGGTCCCTGATCAGGTCGCGAATGTCCTGGATCGAGATCGGGTCGATGCCGGCGAAGGGCTCGTCCAGAAGCATGATCGAGGGGCTTGCGGCGAGCGCCCGGGCGATCTCGCAGCGCCGCCTTTCGCCGCCGGACAGGGCCATGGCCGGGCTGTCGCGCAGCCGTTCGATATGGAATTCGGCGAGCAGCTGGTCGAGCCGCTCCTGCCGCGCCGCCTTGTCCGGCTCGGTGACCTCGAGCACGGCCATGATGTTCTGGGCGACGGTGAGGCCGCGGAAGATCGAGGTCTCCTGCGGCAGATAGCCGAGGCCGAGAATGGCGCGGCGGTACATGGGCAGGCCGGTAATGTCCTGGCCGTCGAGCAGGATCCGCCCGGAATCCGGCTTCACCAGCCCCATGATCGAATAGAAGCAGGTGGTCTTGCCGGCGCCGTTCGGGCCGAGCAGGCCGAGCACCTCGCCGCGGTCGACGCCGAGCGAGACGTCGGAGAGCACCGCCTTCTTGTCATAGGATTTGGCGATCGAGACGACGGAGAGGCCGCGCGAGGGATCGGCAAGCGCCGCGCCCTTATTGGGTTCGTCCGCAATATCGGGTCTCTCGAGAGCGCCGGCGTCGTTCATTCCCGCTCCATGCTGTTGCCGGCCTTCCTAGGCGAAGCAGGGACTTCGCTCAACTGGCAAGCTTTATGCATGGCTGGGTGGCGAAGGATTTTCGGCGGGGGGTGTTGCCGAAGCGTCAGTTGCGGTTGCCGCTGGCGGCGGGGGTGGCGCTTTGCTGGCGCCGTGGCACGCTGAAAACGCCGTGAACCCGGCCGGTGGAACCGCCGCCGTCCATCACCGCGCGATGCGTGTTCAGGTCCAGCACGAGCCGGCCACCCTGGACACGATTGGTGCCTTGGGTGAGGTGGACGCCGCCGATCATGGTCACGATCCGGCGGTCGACGTCATAGGTCGCGAAATTGCCCTGCGCGGTTTCGCTCGGCGTATGCAGGGTCACGCCGCCGCTGGCATCGAGCCGGTGGACGTCGACATTGCTGCCGCTGCCGCCGGCATTGTTCGTATAGGCGACCGTCACCCGCGCCGCCCGAAGGGTCAGATTCTGCTGGGTCGCGACGACACTGCCGGTCAGGAAAACGCGATTGGCGCGGTCCTGCACCTCGACCCGATCGGCTTCCCAGGTCACGGGCGCGTTGCCGCTATGCCCCTTCACGCTCGATCCCTGCCCGAACAGAGGTGTCACCGTCGCGCCCGTCACGACCACTGTCATGGCGGCGACAATGGCCGGAACATATCGTGTCGTCTTCATCGAATACCGCCTTGATTGATCGTCATTCGGGCGCGCCCCGTGAGGACGACCCTACGATTGGCGAGGTCCACGTGCAATTGCCCGGCGGTGAAATGGCCGAGCGGCATCTGGCCCTCGACCCGCCCGCGGCTCTGCATGGTGCGGGCGCGCATGTCGACGTTCACGTCGTGGGTCTGGATCCGGTAGCCGTCGGCGGCGGTGAAGGTGAGCGGGCCGATCACGTTCACATGATCGCGCTCCATCAGATATTGGGCGCGGGGCGCCTGCAGCAAGGCGGGGCCGTTCTCGAGCTGCATCTGGCCGCGCAGGTCGCTGATGTCGACGACCTGGTTGGCGCTGGTCTGCTGGACTCCGGAGCGGGCGGAGAGGATGAACGGCCGGCCCTCATTGTCCTGGCCGCGATAGGTGACCGCGGTCAGCTTCAGCCGTTCCTCGGCATGGCCGACCTCGTCCTTCTTGAGCAGGAAGCTGACCTCCTGCTTTTCGCTGAGCGGCGAGAAGAAGAGGAAGGCGAGGATCACGCCGATCAAGGCGGGCAGGCCGAGCTTCAGGACCCGGATCAGCTTGTCGTGCGAGCCGCCCGGACGCGCCCAGCCGCGCTTGTGGATCCGTTCGTTATTGGCGAGCTCGGACATGATTCAGATCAAACATGGGCGAAGATATCCTGTTCCGCCCAGCCGGCCAGATCGAGGCGGGCGCGGTGCGGCAGGAAGTCGAAACAGGCCCTGGCGAGTTCGGTGCGGTGCTCGCGGGCGAGGCGGACGTCGAGCTTCTCCTTCAGCTGGTGGAGCCAGCGCACGTCGGCGGCGGCATAATCCTTCTGCGCGTCGCTGAGCTCGGGCGCGCCCCAGTCGGAGCTCTGCTGCTGCTTGGAGATTTCCTGGCCGAGCAGCTCCCTGACCAGATCCTTGAGGCCGTGCCGGTCGGTATAGGTGCGAACCAGCCGCGAGGCGGTCTTGGTGCAGTAAACGGGCGCCGCCATCACCCCGAGAAAGGCCTGGATCGAGGCGAGGTCGAAGCGCGCGAAATGATAGAGCTTGAGCCGCGCCGGATCGGTGAGCACGGCCCTGAGATTGGGCGCGGCATAGTCGCTGCCGGGGCCGAAGCGGACGAGATGCTCGTCGCCGCCGCCGTCCGAGATCTGGACCAGGCAGAGCCGGTCGCGGGGCAGGTTGAGGCCCATCGTCTCGGTGTCGACGGCGACCGGGCCGGCGGCGAGGACGCCTTCGGGCAGGTCTTCTTCGTGGAAATGGACGGTCATGGGAGCCGCATAGGCCGATGCGCGTTAACGCTCAATGGCCTCGGCCTCGGCCCCGGCGCCCTGCCCGGCCGCCGTCGCCTCCCGCCGCGCCCGCGCGTTGCGCGCGAACATGTTCAGCCCCTCGACCAAGGCCGAGAAGGCCATGGCGGCATAGATATAGCCCTTGGGGACATGGACCCCGAAACCGTCGGCGATCAGCACCGCGCCGATCATCAGCAGGAAGCCCAGCGCGAGCATGACCACGGTCGGGTTCCTGGCGATGAAGTTGGCGAGCGGATCGGCGGCAAGCAGCATCACCCCGACTGCGGCCAGCACCGCGATCACCATGATCACCAGATATTCGGTCATGCCGACCGCGGTCAGGATCGAATCGACCGAGAAGACGAGGTCGAGCAGCAGGATCTGGACGATGGCGGCGCCGAAGCCGAGCGTCTTCTTCGAGGTGTCGAAGACGTCGTCACTGGGGGAGGGGTCGACATTGTGGTGAATCTCACTGGTCGCCTTCCAGAGCAGGAAGAGGCCGCCGGTGATCAGGATCAGGTCGCGCCAGGAGAAGCTGGTCTCGAAGCTCGGCCGGCCGTGCCCGTCCAGCGCGCCCTGCAGGCCGAGATCGAGGACCGGCGCGGTCAGCCCGACCAGCCAGGCGATGGAGGAGAGCAGGACGAGGCGCATGATCAGGGCGAGGCTGATGCCGACCCGGCGGGCGCGCCGGCGATGCTCCTCGGGCAGCTTGTTCGACAGGATGGAGATGAAGATCAGATTGTCGATGCCGAGCACCACCTCCATGACCACGAGGGTGGCAAGCGCCGCCCAGGCCTCGGGCTGGGCGAGAATGGCGATGTCGAACATGATCCTCCCGGTCGCTGCCGCAATTCCCCCGCCCTTGCCCGAACTGTGGCGCGGGAGCAATGCGGGTGTGGCGCGGCTGCAATCCCAGAGGGGAAATCAAAATAATCCACAGCCAAAAGCGCTCGCGGGATTGGCTTTTTTCGGTTATGTGAGTCGGCAGCGCGCCCTTCCGGCGCGGCATGCCGTTGCGCGCTATGCCCGGCGCGGTGGTTTGGAACAGGGGATTGGGCGGCAGGAAAGTAATTGAAATAATGGGTTTCGACAGAGGGCGCCGCGGCGAGCGCGGCGGGCGCGGCAGAGACAAGCGCGACGGCTTCGGTGAAGAAAGTGGTGGCTTCAGCGGCGGCGGCGACCGGTTCGGTGGCGGTGCCGGCTATGCCGGCGGCGGCGATCGCTTCGGCGGCGGCGGTGGCGGCGGCGACAGGTTCGGCGGCGGCGGTGGCGGC
>SMEU01000144.1_pt1 | contig 14302 bp, 11 predicted proteins | sample 2456051 | NCBI WGS metagenome assembly SMEU01 (sample SAMN10132600, study PRJNA489261) | soil metagenome | isolation source: day120 un-amended silt loam soil | place: USA | collected 2015-05-01
CGGCGACGTGGAGCCGGGTGCGGGGCGGGAAGCTGTAACTGTGCTCCTCGCCGCTCGACTCGGTGACGATCACTTTCAGCGCTTTGTCGGTCTCCTCGATTGAAACCTTCCCGGCCGCCTCCGCCATCTGTGCCAGGCCCTTCGGTTTGCGAGCCTCGAACAGCTCGACGATCCGCGGTAGGCCCTGGGTGATGTCCTGGCCGGCGACGCCACCGGTGTGGAAGGTCCGCATCGTCAGCTGGGTGCCCGGCTCGCCGATCGACTGCGCGGCGATGATGCCCACCGCGTCGCCGATGTCGACCGTCGAGCCGGTTGCCGGGGCGATGCCGTAGCAGGAGCGGCACACGCCCGACTCGGCCTCGCACTTGAGGGCCGAACGAACGGGGACCTTGACCTCCTCCTCGCCGAACGCCTCGGCAATCGCTTCGACGTCCGGCAGGGTGATCTCCTGATTGCGCTTCAACAGCTCGCGACCGCGCTTGGTCTCGAACTTCTTGGCCGCCAGGCGCCCGATCAGGTTGTCGTTGAGCGAGCCGTCGTCTTTGCGGAGGACCATCTCGATGTGGTCCTTGGTTTTGCAGTCCTCCTGCCGCACGATCACGTCCTGGGCCACGTCGACCAGGCGCCGGGTTAGGTAGCCCGAGTCGGCGGTGCGCAGCGCCGTGTCGGCAAGTCCCTTTCGGGCGCCGTGGGTCGAGATGAAGTACTCGAGGACCGACAGCCCCTCCATGAAGTTGGCCTTGATCGGGCGCTCGATGATCTCGCCTTTCGGGTTGGCCATCAGGCCGCGCATCCCGGCCAGCTGGCGGATCTGCTTGAAGGACCCGCGGGCGCCCGAGTTGGCCATCATGAAAATCGGGTTCAACTCGTCGAGATTGGCCTCCATCGCCTCAGCGACCTCGTCGGTGGCCCGGTTCCAGTGGGCGGTCACTGCCTCGTGGCGCTCCTCGGCCGTGATGTAGCCGTCGTCGTACTGGGACTGGATTGCCGTGGTCTCCTTCTCGTAGCGCTCGAGGATCTCCGGCTTCTCCGGAGGCGAGACCACGTTGTTCTTGGAGACGGTGATCCCGGCCTGGGTGGCGTAGTGGAAGCCGAGGTCCTTGAAGGCGTCCAGCACCTGCGAGACCGCCGGCGCGCCGTAGGTCTCGACCAGGTTGGAGACCATCTCGTTGACGTCGCGCTTCTTCAGCGAGTGGTTGACGAACTCGTACTGCTCGGGATCGAAGTCGTCGCCGAGGGCATCGGCGAGCGCCCGCTCGATCTTCTCGTTGAAGATGATCCGCCCGACGGTCGTGAGGAAGTGCTCGTGCCCGGCACGCCGGTACTCGGCCTGGTCGTGCAGCTTGCAGCCGCCGTTCTCGTAGACGAGCTCGGCCTCCTGGGCGGAACGGAATACCTTGACTTTCGGGCTCGAGCCGTTCGAGCCCTTTCCGGCCTTCAGTGCCTCGTCGATCTTCGCAAGCTCGTCCTCGTCGGGGCCGTAGGTGAGGTAGTAGATGCCGAGCACCATGTCCTGGGTCGGCGTTGCCAGCGGGGCTCCGTGCGCCGGCGAGAGGATGTTGTTCGCCGAGAGCATCAGGATCCGCGCCTCGGCCTGCGCCTCGGCGGAGAGCGGCACGTGGACCGCCATCTGATCGCCGTCGAAGTCGGCATTGAAAGCGTGGCAGACCAGCGGGTGGACCTGGATCGCCTTGCCCTCGACCAATACCGGCTCAAAGGCCTGGATGCCGAGGCGGTGCAGGGTCGGCGCCCGGTTAAGCAGGACCGGGTGCTCGTGGATCACTTCCTCGAGCACGTCCCATACCTCCGGGATCATCGACTCGACCATCTTCTTCGCTGCCTTGATGTTCTGCACGGCTTTGCGCTCGACCAGCTGGGCCATGATGAACGGCTTGAAGAGCTCGAGCGCCATCAGCTTCGGCAAGCCGCACTGGTGCAGCCTCAGGCTCGGGCCAGAGACGATGACCGAGCGGCCGGAGTAGTCGACGCGCTTGCCGAGCAGGTTCTGGCGGAAGCGCCCCTGCTTGCCCTTCAGCATGTCGGAAAGCGACTTCAGCGGCCGGTTCCCGGGACCGGTGACCGGCCGGCCGCGGCGGCCGTTGTCGAACAGCGCGTCGACCGCCTCCTGCAGCATCCGCTTCTCGTTGTTGACGATGATCTCGGGCGCGCCGAGGTCGAGCAGCCGCTTGAGGCGGTTGTTGCGGTTGATCACCCGCCTGTAGAGATCGTTGAGGTCGGAGGTCGCGAAGCGGCCGCCGTCCAGCTGCACCATCGGCCGCAGCTCCGGCGGGATCACTGGCACCGCGTCGAGGATCATCCAGTCTGGCTTGTTGTCTGAGTTGAGGAAGGCGGAGGCGACTTTCAGCCGCTTCACTGCGCGGGCCTGTTTCTGGCCTTTGGAGCTGTTGATGATCTGCTCTAGTTCCTCGCAGTCGGCCTCGAGGTCGACCTGCTCGAGCAGGTCGCGGACCGCTTCCGCGCCCATGCCGCCGCGGAAGTACTCGCCCCAACCGAACGGCGAGCCGAAGCGGTCCTTGAGCTCGCGGAAGACCGTCTCGTCGTTGACGACGTCCTTCGGCTTCATCTCGGTGAAGATCTTCCAGACCTCGTGCATGCGCTCGATCGCCTCTTCGATGTACGCCTCGGTGTCGGCGATCTCGGCGTCAAACTGTTTGCGCAGCTCTTTAAGCATTTTGGTCCGCTCTTCGTCCTTCAGCTTGCGCAGCTGCGCCGCGGTCAGCTTCAGCGAGTCAGCCCAGATGTGGTCCTCGTCGTCGAACTTGTCCTGTGAGCCGTCCTCCAGGTACTTGACGCGCCGCTCCAGCGACTCGCTCAGCTCCTGAGTCCGTTTCTGCTGTTCGGCCTCGTAGGAGTCGACGACTTTTTTGACCTCTTTCTCGAGTTTGCCAATGTCCTTGTCGCGAGCTTCCTCGTCGACCCAGGTGATCATCGACGCGGCGAAGTAGAGGACCTTCTCGAGCTCCTTGGGAGCCATGTCGAGCAGGTAGCCGATGCGGCTCGGGACGCCCTTGCTCGGGCTTCGTGACCTCGCCCCAGCTCCAGGAGCGGATCTTCTTCGAAGACGCGAGCCCGATCTCGATCGCGTCGAAATTGTTGATGTCGATCATCAGTCCTCCACCTCGGCCGGCTCGGCCTCCTCGGCGTTTCCGGCACCATCTCCGTCAGTTCCCGCTTCCCCCTCGGCGACAACCTGCTCCTCCTGCTCGTCGGCGGCGCCGTTGGAGGAGTCGGCGCGAACCCCGGTCAGGTCCATCCCCAGCTCCTCGGCCGCTTTCAGCAGGTCGTCCTCCTCCTCGGAGATTTCGACGTCGGTCCCCTCGGAGACCACGTTGGCATCGAGCGAGAGACTCTGAATCTCCTTCAGCAGCACTTTGAACGACTCCGGGATCGACGGCTCGGGGATGTTCTCGCCCTTGACGATCGCCTCGTAGGCCTTGACCCGGCCGACCGTGTCGTCGGACTTGACAGTGAGCATCTCCTGCAAGGTGTAGGCGGCGCCGTAGGCCTCCAGCGCCCAGACCTCCATCTCGCCGAAGCGCTGGCCACCGAACTGCGCCTTGCCGCCCAGCGGCTGCTGGGTGACCAGGGAATAGGGGCCGGTCGAGCGGGCGTGGATCTTGTCGTCGACCAGGTGCAGCAGCTTAAGGATGTACATGTAGCCGATCGTCACCCTGCCCTCGTACGGCTCGCCGGTGCGGCCGTTGTAGAGCTGGGCGGTGCCGGCGCAGCGGGCTCCGGGCCGGTCGCCGGTGTCGACCGTGAGATCGATGCCGCGGTCGGCGTTTTCCTTTGACCACTCGACCAGAGCGGTGTCGACGTCCTCGACCGTAGCGCCGTCGAAGACCTGGGTCGCCACGTAGACGCGGCCGTCGCCGTCGTCGGAGTGGGCCTGCTTGTAGGCGTCGGAGCCGTCGTCGTACCAGCCGTTCGCCGCCACCCAACCGAGGTGGGTCTCGAGGATCTGGCCGATGTTCATCCGGCTCGGCACGCCGAGCGGGTTGAGGATCACGTCCACCGGGGTGCCATCGGCGAGGTGGGGCATGTCCTCCTCGGGCACGATCTTCGAGATCACACCCTTGTTCCCGTGGCGACCGGCGAGCTTGTCGCCCTCGGCGATCTTGCGCTTGGTCGCGACGTAGACGCGGACCAGGTCGTTGACGCCGGGCGGCAGGTCGTCGCCGTCGTCGCGGCTGAGGACCTCGCGCGCCTTCTCCTTGAAGATCGCGCGGATCAGCTTCTCCTCGGCGGTCAGCTCGGTCTCGCCCTTCGGGGTCACCTTGCCGACCAGGAGGTCGCCGGAGACGACCTCGGCCCCGACCCGGACGATGCCGCGCTCGTCGAGGTTGCGCAGACTCTCCTCGGAGCGGTTGGGGATGTCGCGGGTGATCTCCTCGTCGCCGAGCTTGGTCGTGCGGGCGTCGATCTCGTACTCCTCGATGTGAATCGAGGTCAGCTCGTCGTCCTTGACCAGGCGCTCGGAGAGGATGATCGCGTCCTCGAAGTTGTAGCCCTCCCAGGACATGAAGGCGACCAGGCAGTTCTTGCCGAGCGCGATCTCGCCGCCGCCGGTCGAGGAGCCGTCGGCGAGCACGTCGCCCTCCTTGACCTTCTGGCCGGTCTCGACGATCGGGCGCTGGTGGATGATCGTCCCCTGGTTGGAGCGCATGAACTTGTGCAGCGCGTACTCCTCGCTCTTCGAGCCGCTGCCGACCACAATCCGCTCAGCGTCGACGTGGGTGACCTCGCCACCGGCGCCAGCCAGGACGACGTCGCCGGTATCGACGGCGGCGCGGCGCTCCATGCCGGTGCCGATCAGCGGCGGGTCCGGCTTCAGCAGCGGCACCGCCTGGCGCTGCATGTTGGAGCCCATCAGCGCGCGGTTCGCGTCGTCGTGCTCGAGGAAGGGGATCAGCGAGGTCGCGACCGACCAGATCTGCGACGGCGAGACGTCCATCAGGTCGACTTCCCGCGGCGCGGCGGTGGCGTACTCCTGCTCGCCGGCGCGAACGAGGACCTGCGGCCCTTTCAGTTTGCGGGTTTTGGGATCGACCTCGGCGTTTGCCTGGGCGATCACCTTCTCCTCCTCCTGGGTCGCGTCGTAGTGGACGATCTCGTCGCTCACAACGCCGTCCTTGACCACCCGGTAGGGGGTGGTGACGAAACCGTGCTCGGAGACCTGCGCGTAGGAGGAGAGCGAGCCGATCAGGCCGATGTTCGGGCCCTCCGGGGTCTCGATCGGGCACATCCGGCCGTAGTGGGTCGGGTGCACATCGCGGACCTCGATCGGCGCCCGCTCGCGGGTCAGGCCGCCGGCGCCGAGTGCCGAGAGGCGCCGCCGGTGCGTAAGTCCGGCGAGGCTGTTGGTCTGGTCCATGAACTGCGAGAGCTGCGAGGAGCCGAAGAACTCCTTCATCGCCGCCACCACCGGGCGGATGTTGATGATCGTCTGCGGGGTGATCGCGTCGGAGTCCTCGGTGGTGAGGCGCTCGCGGACCACACGCTCCATCCGGTAGAGCCCGATCCGGAACGCCTCCTTGATCAGCTCGCCGACGGTGCGCAGGCGGCGGTTGCCGAAGTGCTCGTACTCGTCGAGGTGCTCGTAGACCGGCTCGCGCGGGTAGGTGATCGCCTCCGCCGCGTAGTCCTTGATCGGGTTCTCCTCGTCGATCTCCTCGGGGATCCCGAGCAGCTTCGGCAGGGAGACGAGCTCCTTGACCAGAGCGATGATGTCGTCGTGGGTGAGGACCCGCGTCTCGAGGTCGATGTCGAGATCGAGGCGCGCGTTCAGCTTGTAGCGACCGACTCGCGTCAGGTCGTAGCGCTTCGGGTCGAAGAACAGCTGCTCAAGCAGGTTGCGGGCAGCGTCGACCGACGGCGGCTCGCCGGGGCGCTGCTTTTTGAACAGCTCGATCAGGGCGCCCTCTTCGGTCCGAGTCGCTTCCGTGTCGGCCTCGATCGTGTGTCGGATGTAGACCGAGTTGTCGAACATCTTCAGCAGCTGGTCGTCCTCGACGTAGCCCATCGCCCGCAGCAGCACGGTCACCGGCAGCTTGCGCTTGCGGTCGATGCGGACGTAGACGCGTCCTTTTTTGTCGACTTCGAGCTCCAGCCAGGAGCCCCGCGCCGGCATCAGGTTGGCGATGAAGACCTGCTTTTCAGGATCCTTCGGCGCCATCACGTAGGCGCCGGGCGAGCGCACGAGCTGGGTGACGACGACCCGCTCGGTGCCGTTGATGATGAAGGTGCCGCGCTCGGTCATCCACGGGAAGTCGCCCATGAAGACGGCCTGCTCGCGGATCTCCCCGGTCTCCTTGTTCTGGAAGGCGACGGTCGCGGTCAGCGGGCGCGAGTAGGTCATGTCCTTCTCGCGGCACTCCTCGATCGTGTGCGGCGGCTCCTCGAACTTGAACTCGCCGAAGACGATCTGGAGGTTCCCCGTGTAGTCCTCAATCGGGGATATGTCGTTGATGGTCTCCCGCAGACCACCGCTCTTGGGATCCGTCAGTTCCTCGAAGGAACGGCGCTGGATATCGATCAGGTGCGGTACTTCAAGGGGGTTCTCTAGGCGGGAAAAGCTCCTACGGGTTACGGGGGCAGCGTTCGAACGTGCCAAAGTCGGCGACTCCTCGGGCGGTCAGAGGGACGTTGGTAAAGCGCAGATATGGGCAGGGGGACTCAACTGGCGCGCGACCGCAAAAAATAACACACCGCGATCCGCTGCCGCAAGCTTGGCTCCCCAAGCGGGAATCTGCGAGGGCGACACGGAGATCTACTTGAGCTCCACCGTCGCCCCGGCCTCCTCGAGTTCGGCCTTCAGCTTGTCGGCCTCCTCGCGCTCGACCGCCTCCTTGATCGCCTTCGGGGCCTCGTCGACAAGGGCCTTCGCCTCTTTCAGGCCGAGCCCGGTCGCGGCACGGACGACCTTGATCACCGGCACCTTCTGGCCGCCGACCTCGGTCAGGACCACGTCGACCGTCGAAGCTTCCTCCTCGCCGCCCCCGCCGTCACCGGCAGGTGCGCCCGCTGCGGCCGGCGCTGCGGCCGCTACCGCGGTGGCGGAGACGCCGAACTCCTCCTCGAGCGCTTTGATCCGCTCGGAGAGCTCCAGCACCGAGATGCCTTTCAGCTCCTCGATCCAGTCCTCGGTTGAAACCTTCGTTGCCACTTACTCCTCCTCTTCCTTAGAAGTCTCGTCCTGCTCTGAAGTCTCATCCGCCGCCTCCGAATCCTCAGAAGCATCCGCAGCCGGCTCGTCTGCGGGCGCCTCGTCCTTGGGCTGCTCCTCGGCAGCCTCTTCGGCCTTGGGCTCGTCCTCGGCGTCCGCCTCTTCCGCCTCTCCAGCGGGTGGTGCCGATGAGGGCTCTTCGCCCGCAGCTTGCGAGGACGAAGAGTCCTCGTCGGCGACAGGACCCGCTGGCGGGGCGCTGGCTGCCTCGCCAGAAACGAGTCCTTTCTCGGCGATCTGGCCCAGCTGAAGTGCAAGTCCTTGAATCATGGAACCGAGCCCGCGAACGAGCCCGGTCAGCGGGCTGGCGACGATGCCCGCAAACTGGCCGTTGAGCACGTCGCGCGACGGCAGGCGGGCGATCGATTTGAAGCTGTCCGGGTCGAGCGTGGTCCCGTCCATGAACCCGCCCTTGTAGGTGAGCACTTCGTGCTCTTTGTTGAAGGTCGAGATCGCCTTCGCCGCCATCGCGGTATCGCCGCGGACGAAGGTGAGGGCGGTTGGGCCCTGCAGCAGCTCGGCGAGCCGGTCCTCGCCGGCTTTGTCGGCGGCGAGCTTGGTCAGCCGGTTCTTGACGATCCGGAAGCTCGCGTCGGCCTCGCGCAGCTTCGAGCGCAGCTCGGCCGCCTGGGGGACGCTAATACCTCGGTAGTCGACCGCGAAGATCGCCTCGCTCGCCTCGATCTGGGCGGCGATCTCCTGGATGTTTGCGGACTTTTCCTCGCGGTTCATCGTCTCACCTGCACCGGGCTTCCGGGCTCGCGCCCCGCCGATGGTCTCGGGTCAGTGGCGACGGAGCTTAGACCGTCGCGGGCTCCTCTGCGGTCTCCCCCGCGGCGGCCCCGACCGGCTCGCGATCGCTCGCTTTCGCCGTGTCGACCCGGACGCCGGGTCCCATCGTCGTCGAGAGGGTGCAGGAGACGATGTATTTGCCCTTCGCCGCCGCCGGCTTAGCACGAACGATCTCCTCGATCACCGTGGTGAAATTGTCGAGCAGCTTGGACTCCTCGAAGCTGGCCTTGCCGATCGCCATGTGGACGATCGCCTGGCGGTCGGTGCGGTACTCGACTTTCCCCGACTTCGAGTCGCCGACCGCCTTCTCGATCTCGTCGGTCACCGTGCCGACCTTCGGGTTCGGCATCTTGCCCGCCGGGCCGAGCACGCGGCCGAGCTGGCCGACCATCCGCATCATGTCCGGGGTCGAGATCGCCACATCGAAGTCGGTCCAACCCTCCTGGACTTTCTCGACGAGGTCCTGGGCACCGACGAAGTCCGCCCCGGCCGCCTCGGCGTCGCGCGCCTGCTGGCCCTGCGCGAAGACCGCGATGGTGACGTCCTTGCCGAGGCCGTGCGGGAGAGCCAGGGTGCCGCGCAACTGCTCGTCGGCGTGGCGGACGTTGACACCGAGCAGGACGTGCAGCTCAACCGTCTCGTCGAACTTGGCGCTGGCGGTCTGTTTGATTGCGGCGATCGCCTCGGCCGGCGGGTAGGCCCGGTCGCGGTCGACCTTGCCGTACTGCTCGCGGTATCGCTTGCCGTGGGCCATCGTCCTAGGCGACGTCCACGCCCATCGAGCGAGCGGTGCCGGCGATGATCTTCGACGCGGCGTCGAGGTCGTTGGCGTTGAGATCCGGCATCTTGCGTTCGGCGATCTCGCGGATCTGATCCTGGGTGATCGTCCCGACTTTGTTGACGTGGGGCTCGCCGGAGCCTTTCGGGATCCTGATCGCTTCCTTGATCAGCACCGCGGCCGGCGGCGTCTTGGTGACGAAAGTGAAGGAGCGGTCCTCGTAGACGGTGATCTCGACCGGGATGATCGTCCCGCCCTCGCCCTGGGTCTGCGCGTTAAACGCTTTGCAGAAGTCCATGATGTTGACGCCATGCTGACCCAGCGCCGGGCCGACCGGCGGCGCCGGGTTGGCATTGCCAGCCTGGATCTGCAACTTGATCAGGGTGAGGACTTTTTTCGCCATCGGGTCGGGGAGGGTAGCGGGCCGAGCTAGATCTTCTTCACCTGGTCGTAGCCGACCTCAACCGGGGTCTCCCGGCCGAAGATCGAGACCAGCACCTTGAGTTTCGCCGCGTCCTCGTTGATCTCGGCGATCTCGCCGGAGAAGTCCGAGAGCGGACCGGAGATGACTTTGACCGATTCTCCGATCGAGAACTGCGCCTGGGTCCGCGGCCGCTCGGCGGTCTCGCGGTGCAGGAGACGGTCGACCTCGGGTTTGGAGAGCGGCACCGGCTTGTTGCGCGAGCCGACGAAGCCGGTGACACCCGGCGTGTTCTTGACCAGGCCCCAAGCGTCATCGGTCATCTCCATGTTGACGAGGACGTAGCCGGGCATCGTCCGTTTCTCGGTCTGGACTTTCTGCCCGTCCTTCATCTCGGAGATCTGCTCGGTGGGGACGACGACCTGCCGCACGTTGCGGTTCTGGCTCATCGTCTGGACACGGTGCTCAAGGTTGTGCTTGACCTTGTTCTCGTGCCCGGAATAGGTGTTGATCACGTACCAGCGATACAAGTTCGATGCCCTTTGTTCGGGATCCCTAGAGGATCTGCTTGATGAGCCAGTTGAACGCGGCGTCCAGCGCCCCGAGGTAGGCGGCTGCCACCGCGACGAAGAGGACCGTCACCGCGGTCGCCTGGATCAGCGTTTCGCGGTCTGGCCACTGTACTTTCTTCAGCTCCGCCCAGCAGGAGGCGAGGAATCCGATCACCCCGCCCCGCTGGCGCTCGGCGCTGGCCTGCTTCTGCTTCTTCGCCAGCTGCTCGCGCTCGCGGCGCTTCTGGTCCTCGCGGCGGCGCTTCTCGGCTTCCTTCTCAGCCCTTGCTTCGGCCCGGCGCACGGAGCGGGGCTTCGGCGCGTCGGGGGTTTCCAGCTGCTGCTCGGGGGCGCCGGCGGCCATGCCGGCCTCGACCGCCTCGATCTCGGCGATGTCGCCGGAGACGGGGACCTGGGTGTCGTGCTGGGCGCGCGACTCGCCGCGGCGATCGCCGGAGCGCTTCCGCTCCTCAGCTTCCCGAGCCCGGCGCTCGGCCTTGCGCTGTGCGCGGGTCTTGGCCATCGGGGACTACCGGGTCTCCTTGTGCGCGGTGTGGTGCCCACACCAGCGGCAGTACTTGCGCAGCTCGATGCGGTCCGGCGAATTGCGCCGGGACTTGTTGGTCTGGTAATTCCGCCGCTTGCAGTCTTCGCAAGCCAACGTCACCGCGATGCGGACATCTCCGCGAGCCATGCTTCTCCCTCTTCCGAGGACTCGTTACAGAAGAAAACCCCGGGCCCGAGGCGCGAGGCTGAGCCAAGGATAGCGCCCCTCCGCGGGCCGGGGCGGGCGGTTCAGAGGCCGAGCGTTTTGGCGATGATGTTGCGCTGGATCTCCGAGGTGCCGCCGTAGATCGTCGAGACCAGCGAGGTGCGGACGAGGCGCTCCATGTCGTACTCGGAGGAGTAGCCGTAGCCGCCCATCAGCTGCATCCCCTCGAGGGTGGTGCGCTTGGCGACTTCGGTGACGAAGAGCTTCACCATCGAGGCCTCCTTGGGGAGCATGCGGCCCGGGTCCTCGTCGGTCAGCGTCGCCACCCAGCGGGTCATCAATCGCGCCGCCTCGAGGTCGGTGGCGAGGTCGGCGAGACGGTGCTGGAGCGCCTGGAAGGAGCCGATCGGTCGGCCGAACTGACGCCGCTCCTTGACGTAGTCGAGGACGTCGTCGAAGGCGCGCTGGGCCAGGCCTGGTCGACCTCGCCGAGCACAGCCTCGGCGGGCGCGGGGCAGTCGGTGAAGTAGAGGTGGTTGGTCTCGCGACCGCCCATCGTCTCGATCGGGACGACCTCCATCCCCTCGACACCGGCCGGCACCCAGATCATCGTCAGCCCCTCGTGCTTGTTCTCCCCCTTGGTGGTGCGGCAGACGACCAGCACGTGGTCGGAGATGTGGGCATTGGAGCAGAAGACCTTCTGGCCGTTGAGGACGTAGCCGCCGTCGACCCGCTCGGCGGAGCAGGTGAGTGCGCCAACATCGGAGCCGGCCTCGGGCTCGGTCATCGCGATCGCCTCGACCGCACCGCGGGCGATGCCGCCGAGGATCTCGCGCTTCTGCTCCTCGCTGCCGAAGCGCTGAGTGGCGCCGGCGACGATCAGCGTCGTCGCGTATCCGCCGATCGGCGCCAGCCCGCGCGAGGTCTCTTCCATGAACAGGCAGGCGTCGAGCATCGACCCGCCCGAGCCGCCGTACTGCTCGGGGATCGTCACCCCGAGCCAGCCGAGCTCCGCCATCTGCTTGTAGAGGTCGAAGTTGTGGTGCTCGCGGTACCCGTCGGTCAGACGCTCCCGCTGCTCCTGAGTGCCGCACTCCCGCGCGCAGAAGTCGCGGATCGCGTCGACGAAATCACGCTGCTCGTCAGTGAGGGCGAAGTCCACGGGGGGAGCCTATGCAAGACGTCGCGACCGAAGTCGAGCGCACAAAGAAAGCTCCCCCGTCGCCCCTACCCTCCCAGCTCCCGGCAGCGGCGAGGAGGTAGTCAGTCTCAGCCACGCTATCCGCTCTCGCCCTCCGCGGCAGCTTCGATGTACTCGGGCGCAAACCCGTCAACGATCTCGACCTCGGCGGTCCCACGAACAAGCAACTGCTTCGCATCGCTGGAGGAAATCCCCTGGTCGATCACTCCCGCGACTTTCGGGCGCTCGCGCAGCGCCGCGACCTTTGGCGCGGTGGTCGCCGTGCAGACGTAGATCCGCTCGGCCTTCCAGAGAAACCCGACTGGGACCACGCGCGGGAAACCGTCGCGCCCGGTGTATGCGAGCCGGATCGGCTGCGGGGAGGCGAGCAATTCCTGCGCTCCTGGATCACCCAGCTCCTCAATGTCATTGCTCATCGCCTGACCTCCCTCAGTTCGGTCCTAGACATGAAAAACCCCGCCTGAGCGGGGTTTTTCCTAAGCCCGGGACGAGACTCGAACTCGTGACCCCTTCCTTACCATGGAAGTGCTCTACCAGCTGAGCTACCCGGGCAGGCCTGGAAAGGTGATTTTAGAGAGCGGATCCTGAGCTTGCTCCTCGACCGGCAGCAGGCCGCCAATCTGTGCGGGAACGCTGTCGTCCGGCTGCTGGAGCCAGGGCTCCGAGCCGAGGGTGGGCGAGGCATTCGCGCCCAGTAGCAGCGCGGCGCAGGCTGCACCTAGTGTCGCCAGCGAAACGCTTTTTTGGAGATTCACGAAGGTTGCCCCGAGCAGCGCGAAGGCGACCCGCTTGCGTAGACCGCGGGCGGCTCGCTCGGAGTCGAGCGATCGGTGGGGCATTGCCCTTACATGGGATGGCAAGCGTGCCTCCTTCTCCCATGCCGGCGCCCGTCCCAGACCCGGGGCTCCGCATGTCAACTGGCTCTTTGTCCCTCTTCCCGCCGCCGAGAACCCCGGCGGCGGAGGCATGAGAACGCACACGGATAGCCCTGTCAACCGGGGTCGGGTCGGCGTTGCCGCTCCGGTCGATCGCGAAGATGCGGACGACGTGCCCGCCGGGACGCAGCCTGTAGGCGCGTGGGGAGACGCAAGCCCGATACGGCTTGTGGTCGAGCTTGCAGCGGAAGCTCGAACCTGGCTCGTTGGAGGCGAAGCGAAAGACGACACGCCGAACGCCTTTGCTCGTCCTGATCCTGCGCGGTGGGTGCGACTTGGTCACCGTCCGCGGCGGCCTCGTGTCCGGAGGCGGAGGCGCCAGCGGCGGTGAGAGTTTGGTCCGGGTGCGGAAGTCGTTCGGCGCGGCTTCGAAGACGTTCTCGCAGTTGGGGGCGGCGACGTCACCGAATTCGGCGCGGTCAAGGATTGCCGTGTCGATGTCGTCACCGCAGTCGATCGTCGGGTCGAAGTCGCCCGAGTTGGTGAGCAGCGTGTCTTCACCACCGGCGGCGAAGTAGGTGTCGGCACCGAGATGGCCGAGCAGCTGGTTCGGGCCGCCATCGCCAAAGAACGAGTCGGCGAAGGCGCTCCCCTCGAGGTCCTCGATCGCGGTCAGCGCGTCGAAGCTCCCTCCGCCGCACTGCGCGACGCCGCCTGGCCCGGGACGCCCGGCGATCCCCTGGTCCAGCCGCGCCTCCACCCCTTCGGAGAACTTCCCCCACGAGGCGTTGTCGCGGCCTTCACCGCCATCGACGACGTCGCTTTCGCAGATCGCGGTGGAGAGGAAGAGGTCGTTGCCCGCTTCGCCGAACAGTTCGTCGCGACCGTCGTTGTTAAGCACGGCGTCGTCACCCCCGTGGCCATGCAGGACATCGATGCCGGGGCCGTCGACCAGCGTGTCGTCGCTTTCGTCGCCTCCACTGACTTCGTCGTTTCCGTCACCGCCGAGCACGACGAGCGAGGTGGTCGCTGGCAGGCTTGGGGCAGAGAGCGTGTCGTTCCCTCCCATCCCCGCGACCAGGACCGAGTCGAGCGGGGCGCTCAGTTCGCAGACGGCTTCGGTCGGGGTGGCGACGGAGCAGCCGGAGCTCGCCGAGGCACTTTCGTCGAAGCTACTGCCCGCGCCGAGCCCGAAAGTCACCGTTTCCGTCGGCGCGGCGCCCGACGAGCTGACCGTCACTTCGTCTTCGCCGCTGCCGCCGATCAGGTAGAGGCGGGCGTAGCCGCCCGCCCCGGGAGCCATCGCGCCGACGCTGACCTTCGTTTTGTCCCGCACGTCGTCCACTCCGCCGCCGTTTGGGGCACCGCTGTTGTCGCCGTTTTCGTCAGCGGCTGCGGTGAGGTTCAGATAGACGCCGCGCTCAGCGGAGCCAGATGGGAAGCCGGCGTGGCTTCCGGAGAAGTCGGGGTATCCCGCCCGGTTCCCGAAGCCCGGGGTCACGCCGGTCGAGTAGCTGAGCGTGTCGAGGTCGGCTGAGGAGCCCGAGTCGCGGAGTTCGTCCTGGGTGCCGTCCCCGCGGATTTCGTCGTCGCCAGCGTTGCCGTCGACGGCGTCCGCGCCAAAGCCGCCGGAGAGATGGTCGTCCCCAGGGCCTCCTTCGAGCAGATCGTCGCCGATCCCGCCGTAGAGGCGGTCGTTCCCTTCGCCGCCGCGGAGGATGTCGTT
>SMEU01000158.1_pt1 | contig 14162 bp, 14 predicted proteins | sample 2456051 | NCBI WGS metagenome assembly SMEU01 (sample SAMN10132600, study PRJNA489261) | soil metagenome | isolation source: day120 un-amended silt loam soil | place: USA | collected 2015-05-01
CCTTCAGCAGAGCATCGATCAGCGCGTCGTCGCGCGGGATCTGGCCGTCGAGGATCAGGGTGGCGAGGCCGTGGACCAGCGCCCAGGCGTGGAGCGCGATCAGCCGTGCCGCCTCCGGCCCGGCGCCGGGCGGGGCGAGGCGGGCGGCATTGTCGCGCAGCATCCGGAAGGCCTCGTCGGTCTCGTCCTGGGCGCGGGCGAAGGGGTCGCCCGCCGCCGGCGTGGCCGAGAAGATCAAGCGAAACAGGGCGGGATGGTCGAGCGCGAAGCGGACATAGGCGCGGCCGGTGGCACCGAAGCCCGCCGCGCCGCCGCCGGCTTCCACGGTCGCCTTGCGCTGCGCCTCGGCCAGCTGCGCCAGTCCCGCCTCGGCCAAGGCGCGGAGCAGGGCCGCCTTGTCCGGGAAATGACGATAGAGCGCGGTGGCGCTGACCCCCACAGCGCGCGCCACCTCGCGCAGGCCGAGATCGTTCGCCTCGCGCTCCTTCAGCAGATTCAGCCCGGCCGCGATCGCCGCCGCGCGGACATCGCCATGATGATAGGTTTTTGATGTTGACACTGTTAGCTTCGGGCCTATGTTAACGCCATCAACATCTAGCGAGCGAGTCGCGCCATGACAAGCACCGATACCCTGACGATCGCGCCCGAGGCCCCCGCCGCGGCGGGACTGAAGCCCAATCCCTTCCTGACCGGCGCTCATGCCCCGATGACCGGGGAGCTGACCATCGAGGACCTGCCGGTCGTCGGCGCGATTCCGGCCGCGCTCGACGGGCGCTATCTCAGGATCGGGCCGAACCCGCTGGCGGCGGACCCGGAGACCTATCACTGGTTCACCGGCGACGGCATGATTCACGGCCTCAGGCTCGAAGGCGGCCGGGCGCTCTGGTACCGCAATCGCTGGGTGCGCTCCGAAGCGGTGACCAACGCGCTCGGCGAGCCGCGCACTGCAGGGCCGCGCCATCTCTTCGACACGGTGAACACCAATGTGCTCGGCTTTGCCGGCGGCGCCCTCGCTTTGGTCGAGGCGGGGAGCACGCCGGTCGAGATCGGGGAGACCCTGGAGACGTTGCGCTACACCGATTTCGGCGGCGGCCTGCACGGCAGCTTCACCGCCCACCCCCATGTCGATCCCCGGACCGGGGAGATGCACGGCATCTGCTATGACGCGATGAACCCCGTGGCGATCCGCTATGTGGTGGTGACTCCCGACGGACGCGTGCGCCGCGAGGTCGAGATTCCGGTCGAGCACGGCCCGATGATCCACGACTGCGCAATCACGCAGCGCTTCGCTCTCATCCTCGACCTGCCGGTCACCTTCTCCATGGAAGCGGCGATGGCGGGTCATCCCTTCCCCTATCGCTGGAACCCGTCGCACCGGGCGCGGGTCGGCCTGCTGCCGCGCGAGAGCGAGGCGGCGGAGGTGATCTGGTGCGACGTCGACCCCTGCTACGTCTTCCACGTCGCCAATGCCTATGACGCTGCCGACGGACGCGTGATCCTCGATGTCGCCGTGCACGACACCATGTTCGCCGAGAGCGGGGCCGGGCCGGATTCGAGACGCAGCGGCCTTGAGCGCTGGACGATCGACCCCCGGGCCCGCACCGTCGAGCGCCGGACGATCGACCCGATTCCGCAGGAATTCCCGCGCCCCGACGAGCGGCGCTTCGGCCTGCCCTATCGCTACGTCTACACGATGGCGCTGACCGGCCCCTTTCTCGGCGGCGCCCTGTTCAAGCATGACCTCGAAACAGGTGTCCGCCAGAGCCACGATTTCGGGCCGAACCGGCACCCCGGCGAGTTCGTGTTCGTGCCCGCTTATGCCGGGGCGGCGGAGGACGAGGGCTGGCTGATCGGCCTGGTCGTCGACCTCGAGGACGAGACCAGCGAGCTGGTCATCCTCAACGGCCGCGACTTCGAAGGTGAGCCGCAGGCCCGGGTGAAGATCCCCCATCGGATTCCGCCCGGCTTCCACGGCAATTGGGTGCCGCGCGGCTGATTTGCCACGGCTTGCCTGGGTGACGCCATGAGGCCAGGGTCGCCGGAATGTGCAACGAGCATCGCCGCAATGTGGAGCTGGGCAAGATCTCCGACGCCTTCGCCCAGCTCCGAATCCCGCTGCGCTTTCCGGAAGGGGCGCCGAATCTCGCCGCGCTCGATTCGATCCGCATCACCGACCCGAGCGCGATCGTTCGCCAGGCGCGGGACGAGGCGGCTGCGGCCGAGCTCGTCCAGCGGCGCTGGAGCTGGCCTGGTCCGACCGGCAAGCCGGTCTTCAACTATCGCGGCGAAGGGCGCGGCTTCAGGAACTCGGCGAGCCAGGGCCGCTGCCTGTTCATGGCGGACGGCTTCTACGAATATACGGCCCCGGAGGAAGGCGGGAAGCGCAAGACACGCTGGCTGTTCCCGACATCGTCCCTTACCATAATCGCCAGATCGTCATCGTCCCGCGGGCGGAATGGGGGCGGTGGATAGACGGCTCGGCGCCGGCTTCGGAGCTGCTGCAGCCCTGCCCGGCCGGCACGCTCGAGGTCAGGCGCGCCTGACGCAATCCTCAAGCGGCAGCTCCAGGGCCAGCTCCTCGGGCTCGAGCTCGTCGCGTTCGGCGCCCTCGGTCAGGTTGGACAGGGTGAGGCCGAGCAGGCGGATACCCTTGCCGACCGGGAGCAGGGTGCGGAGCAGGGCGACGCCCACCTCGAGGAATTCCTCACGGCCGGCGACGTTTCGGTCCAGGCTCTTCGCCCGGGTCACGATCTGGAAGTCGCGGAACTTGACCTTCAGGGTCACGGTGCGGCCCTGGATCTGCTTTTCGGTGATCCGCCTCCAGACCGTCCGGCTGATCCGGTCGAGCTCGGCGACCAGCGCCTCCTCTTCGGTCAGGTCCTCGAGGAAGGTGTCCTCGGCGCCGATCGACTTGTAGGGCCGGTTCGGCTTCACCTGGCGGTGGCAGACGCCGCGGGCGAGATTGTAATAATATTCGCCGGAGCTGCCGAAATTGTGGGCGAGGAAGGCGAGGCTCTGGGCGCGCAGGTCCGCGCCCTTGTGGATACCGAGCCGCGCCATCTTGTCCGCCGTCTTCGGGCCGATGCCGTGGAAGCGGGAGACGGGGAGGGTGGCGACGAAGGCCTCGCCCTTGGACGGCGGGATCACGCAGAGGCCGTCGGGCTTGTTCTGGTCCGAGGCCAGCTTGGCGATGAACTTGTTGTAGGAGACTCCGGCCGAGGCGGTGAGCCCGGTCTCGGCCTTGATCCGGGCGCGGATCTCCTCGGCGATGATCGTGGCGATGCCGATCCCCTTCAGATCCTCGGTCACATCCAGATAGGCCTCGTCGAGGCTGAGCGGCTCGACCAGGGGCGTGTAGTCGAGGAAGATCGCGCGAATCTGGTGCGACACCTCGCGATAGGCATCGAAGCGCGGCTTCACGAAGATCAGCTCCGGGCAGCGCCGCCTGGCGGTGACCGACGGCATGGCCGAGCGGATGCCATATTTGCGCGCCTCGTAGGAGGCGGCGGCGACCACCCCGCGAATCTGTCCGCCCACGGCGACGGGCCTGCCCCGGAGCTCCGGATTGTCGCGCTGCTCCACCGAGGCATAGAAGGCATCCATGTCGACATGGATGATCTTGCGCTGCGGCGGTTCGGGCGGCATGGCGGCGTTCACGCTTTGTGCTTATCATTCATCCAGGCGCCTCCGACAGTCCCAAAATGAGGCTTGGCGAGCGCAAGCGTGGCCTCTGAGGCGGAATTCGGGCTAAGGCACAGGACTATGGCGCGCGGCAGGCGGGAGGGAATCGTGATCGCGGGGGGCGGCCTGGCCGGCTCGCTGGCCGCGCTCGCCATGGCCAGGCACCGGCCCGACGTGCCGCTGCTGATCATCGAGGAGGCCGAGACGTTCGGCGGCACCGGCATCCGCACCTTCTCCGCGGCCGAGCTCGGCGAGGACGGCGCCAGCCTGATCGGCGCCGAGGCGATCGCCCGCTGGCCGGGCATCTACCTGAGCTTTCCGGGCCTGAACCGCAACCTCAGGATCGACTGGAGCGGCTTCGGCGCGGTCGACCTGCACCAGGCCCTGGTCGAGACCCTGGACCCGAAGCAATATCGGCTCGGCGCCAAGGTGGTGGCGGTGCGCGAGGACGCGCTCGTGCTCGACGGCGGCGAGGAGATCAAGGCCGAGGGCGCGATCGATGCGCGCGGCGCCACCAACCTCTCGACGCTGGAGCTGCTCTACGAGGCACGGCTGGAGCGCGAATATGTCTTCGCGGCGCCGCACCGGGTCGACCGGCCGGTGCTGATCGACGCCAATGTCGCGCAGGACGGGACGCTTCGCTTCATGCAATGCGTGCCGCTGGCCGAGGACCGGCTTGTGGTCGGCGACGTCATGCTTTCAGAGCGGGTCCAGCCCGATTCCGAGGCCGGCGGCCGGCTCGACGCCTATGTCGCGGCGCGCGGCTGGAAAGGCGGCGCGAGCCAGGGCGAGCATGTCTGGGTGCGGCCGCTGCCTTATGGCGGCGATTTCGCGGCATTCTGGCGGCTGGGCGGGGCGCGAGTCGCCAAGCTCGGCCTGCGCGGCGGCTTCGTCCATCCGGTCACCGGGCGGACGCTGGGCGATGCGGTGATCAACGCGATGCTGCTCACCCGGCAGCGCGATTTCTCGGCCGGCGCGCTGCACGATTTGTTCGAGAACGAGGCCAAGCAGGCCTGGAAGAAACGCGAGCTGCTGCGCGCGGTGACCGCGGCCTTCGCCCGGGCGAAGCCGGAGAACCGGCGCGATCTGCTCGCCAGCCTCTACGGGCTCAGTCCGGGCACGATCGCCGGCCTCAATGCCGACGATCTCGGCTGGCTCGACCGGATGCGCGTCCAGCGCGCCGTCAAAGCCGGCTGAGCGCAGTCCGCATCCTTCTGGAAAGCCTCCTTTAATCACTTGTTGCTATCGCCCGCCCCATGCGGACGCGCGCCAGGCTGTATCTTTCCCGCCTGTTCGATATCGGAGAGGCAAAGACGGCGTTCGGCCGCGCCCTGCTCCAGGAGCGCTATCATGCGCTGCAGCGCCAGGTGCCGCTGCTCCACACCATCGCCCTCGTCAATTTCCTGGGACTGGTCTTTGCCAGCGGCGCCGAGAGCTTCACCCTCTTCCATCCGGCGAACCTGCTCATCCTCCTGATCTCGTTCCGGCTGGTCCACTGGCTCCGCACCCGCCATCTGCAGCCGGCGCCGGACTGGATCCTGAAGGAGCTGAGGCGCACCCTGGCGCTCGCCGGCCTGCTCAGCATCGGCTTCGCTTATGCCGCGATCGAGCTGCTCAGCGAGACCGAGGGCTATACGCAGGATCTCGTCATCCTGTTCGCCTCGCTCGCCGCCATGGGCTGCGCCTACGGCCTGACCAGCTTCCCGGCGGCGGCGCGGCTGCCGCTCCTGCTCTTCGCCTTGCCGTTCGCGGTGGCGCTGGCCTGCTCGACGCGGGTCGCGCATATTGGCGTCGGCATCAGCCTCGCCTTGCTGACCCTGCTGATCCTGAGGCTGGTCAACATCCACAATGAGAGCTTCGTGCAGCTGGTCTGGTCGCGCTCCGAGGTCGAGAATGAGCGGGAACGGGCGCAGCGCGCCGAGCGCGAGGCGCTGGCGGAGAAGGCCCGGGTACGGGTCGTCGCCGACACCGATCCGCTGACCGGCCTCGCCAACCGCCGCGCCTTCATCACCGAGCTGCACGCGCGCCTGGAGGCGTCGGCGGTGCCGGCCTTCGGGCTCGCGCTCGTCGATCTGGACGGGTTCAAGCCGATCAACGACACGTTCGGTCATGCCGCGGGCGACGCCGTGCTGGTCGAGGTGGCCGCGCGGCTGGCTCGGGAAGCGGGAGGCGGCGCGCTGGCCGCCCGGCTCGGCGGCGACGAATTCGGCCTGATCCTGACCCATGGCAATGAGGCGGGGCTGGCCCGGGCCGGCGAATTGCTCTGCGGGATGCTCGGCGCGCCTTATTATGTGGAGGGGCGCGAGTTCCGGATTTCGGCCTCGGCCGGCCTCGCCCTGCTCGCTCCGGCCGATTGCGACGTCCCCCAGGCGCTCTCCCGCGCCGACGTCGCGCTCTACACCGCCAAGCAGAAGGGCCGCGGCGCCACCGCCCTGTTCACAGCGGAGCTTGCAGACGCGAACCGGCGGCGGATCGCGATCGAGCGGGCGCTGATGGAAAAGACGATCGGCGACCGCATCGGCCTCTCCTTCCAGCCGATCTTCGATCTCGCCACCGGCCAGCTGCGCGCCTTCGAGGCGCTGGCGCGCTGGACCGATCCCCTGCTCGGCCTCGTCGCGCCGGCCGAGTTCATTCCGATCGCCGAACAGATCAACGTCATCGAGCAGATGAGCGACACCCTGCTGGCGCGCGCCGCGGCCGAGGCGGCGCACTGGCCGGACGCGGTGAGGCTGTCCTTCAATCTCTCCGCGGTGCAGCTCTGCGCGCCGCGCTCGGCCCCCCGCCTGCTCGCGATCGTGAAGAAACACGGCCTCGATCCGACCCGCCTGCAGATCGAGGTGACCGAGACGGCGATGCTCGGCGACTTCGCCATGGCGCGGCTCAATCTCAAGCGGCTGAGGATCGCCGGCGCCCGCATCATGCTCGACGATTTCGGCTCGGGCTTCGCCTCCATCTCCTATCTGCGCGAGATGATGTTCGACGCGATCAAGCTGGACGGCGCCCTCGTCCGCGGCGCCCCCGAATCGGAGGTGGCGGTGCGGCTGCTGAAAGGCGTGCTCGCGCTCTGCGCCTCGCTGCGCGTGCCCTGCGTCGCCGAGCATATTGAGACGGAAGCCCAGCTCGCCCTGCTTCGCGACCTGGGCTGCCGCGACGGCCAGGGCTTCGCGCTCGGCGCGCCGATGCAGGCCGCGGAAGCGCGGGTGCTGGGCGCGGCGAAAGTACTGCCGTTCGCCGGCAAGGGCATCGTTTCGGCCTAGTTCATACCCCGTTCAGTCGCATTCATGTGATTTTGTCACATCTGCCTTGCGGAGAGGAGGATGCGATGCGTTTCGTCGGCTTGCTTTCGATGACGGCCCTGATCCTGACGGGCCTTCCCCCGGCTCCGATCGGCCCCGCCCCGGCCGACGCGCAGGGCGCGATGCGGACCCGGCGGCCGCTGCCGCCCCCAGGCGCCGATCCCGACGCCCGCTGTGCCCCATTCCTTCAGGGCGGCGGCGACTATGAAGAATATCGCGCCGGCTATGGCCGCGGCGGCCGCCGCTATTCCGGTCAGCCGAGCGGCGGCTTCGTCGCCTCCCCGCCGCCGTCGCCGCCCGCGGTCACCAACAACCAGCCGCAGCAGCGCGCCGAATCGGGCCAGGAGATTGCGGTCACCGGCAGTCGCATACCGGCACCCAACGTTCAGTCGATGTCGCCGGTCACCTCGGTGACGGCGGACGAGATTGCGGACGCCAGCCAGTCAGGCAACCGCACAGCGGGCGTGGTCAACAATCTCCCGGCCCTGCGCTACCAGCCCAATTATGTCCCCTCGCCCGAGAATCGCGAGCGTTATGCCGGCCGCGACGTCTCCGCAGTGCTCGCGGTCGCCGATCAGCCGGTCTCGACCTTCTCGGTCGACGTCGACACCGGCTCCTATTCCAACGTCCGGCGCCTGCTCAACCAGGGCCAGATGCCGCCCGAGGGCGCGGTCCGCACCGAGGAACTGATCAACTATTTCCGCTACGATTATCCGGTCCCGCAGGACCGGTCGCGGCCGTTCAGCGTCTCCACCGACATGACGACCACGCCCTGGAATCCCGAGACCCGGCTGCTGCGCGTCGGCCTGCGCGGTTATGATCTGCCCCGCGCCGAGCGGCCGGCGGCGAATCTCGTCTTCCTGGTCGACGTCTCGGGCTCGATGAACGAGCCGGACAAACTGCCGCTCGTGCAATGCTCGCTGGCTTTGCTCGCCGACCGCCTCAGCCCGCGCGACCGGGTCTCGATCGTCGTCTATGCGGGCGCAGCCGGCGTGGTGCTGGAGCCGACCGCAAGCCGCGACGCGGTGGTGGAGAGCCTCAAGAATCTGCGCGCGGGCGGCTCGACCGCGGGCGCGCAGGGCATCCAGCTCGCTTATGATGTGGCGCGCCGGAACATGGTGGACGGCGGCATCAACCGCGTCATCCTCGCCACCGACGGCGACTTCAACGTCGGCGTCACCGACAATGCCGCCCTGGTCAACCTGGTCGAGCGGCAGCGTGCCGACGGCATCACCTTGACCACCCTGGGCTTCGGCACGGGCAATTATAACGAGGCGATGATGGAGCAGATCGCCGATCACGGGAACGGCAATTACGCCTATATCGACAGCCCCCGCGAGGCGCAGAAGGTGCTCGAGGACGAGCTCAGCTCGACCCTCTTCACCATCGCCCATGACGTGAAGATCCAGGTCGAGTTCAATCCGACCTATGTCAGCGAATACCGGCTGATCGGCTATGAGAACCGGGCGCTGCGCGAGGAGGATTTCGACAATGATGCGGTCGATGCCGGCGATATCGGCGCCGGCCACCAGGTGACCGCGATCTACGAGATCGTCCCCGTCGGCGGGCGCGGCTGGCTGCCCCAGCGGCGCTACGAGGGCAATCAGCGCCGGGCGCTCGGCGACGATAACGGGGAGCTCGCCTTCCTCCGGCTCCGGTACAAATTGCCGGGCCAGGACCAGTCGCGGCTGATCGAGCAGCCGGTCGGCGCGCGCCTGATCCGCACCGCCCGGGCCCCGACCGGCGACACCGCCTTCGCGGTGGCGGTCGCCGCCTACGGCCAGCTGCTCAGGGGGGATTCCAACCTCGCCGAGTTCAGCTTCGCCGACGCCCGCGCGCTGGCGGAACGCGGCGCCGGCGGCAATTACCTGCGCCGCGAGTTCGTCACCCTGACCGAGCTGGCCCAGCGCCAGCGCTTCGCCTCGAACGACGGCCGGCGCTAGCCTCCCGACCCGCGCTGGCGATCGTCAGCGCGGGGGCGGACTGACCTATCGCCCCTGCGCATCGTGGCGCTGGTGGTGGATGTTGCGGCTGGCGCGGTCCTGCACTCGCGGCTTCGAGCGGCGTCAGCTGGCCGCTGCGCACGCCTTCATGGATGCGGTGCTGCTGATGGCCCTGGCGCTGATTGATCCGCGCCTCGGCCGGCGCGGCGGCGAGAGCGAGCGTTGCGGTGCCGAGCAAGGCGGCGGCGGAGAGGGTACGGATACGCATGTCGGTGCTCCTCGGGATCGAACCTGTCCCGAGGCCTCTAACGAGGCGGCGCGGGCCGCCCTTCGCGCCGGCCGGTCAGTCGACTCGCGCAGCCCGGACGATGGTCACCGGCCGCACCAGCATCTGCCCGCGCATCGCGCCGGTCCCGGCATTGGCCACGGTCGGCGCGGCGAGGATGCGGCGGACCACATCCATCCCCTCGACCACCCGGCCGAAGGCGGCATAGCCCTGATCGTCATTATTGCCGCTGGACGGGCGGCGGTGGCCGGCGTCCATCGAGGGCTCGGCGCCGGAAAGGATGAAGAAATCGCCCATCGCGCTGCCGGGTTCGAGCCGCGCCATGGAGATGGTGCCGTCGCCATGGCGCAGCCCGGTGCGGCTGGTCGGGTCGTGCGCGATCGGCGGCAAGGCGAGCATGGCGTTGCGGCGGATGCCGCCCTGGATGAAGCCCTGGCCGGTCCGGTGCGGGGCGCGCGAGGCGCGGTAGAAGGTGATCCCGTCGAACCTGTGCTGATCGACATAGGCAAGGAAATTGGCGGTGGTGACCGGCGCGTGCCGCCCGTCCAGCTGAACCACGATCGTGCCGGCATCCGTCTCCAGCCGGACGCGCGCCGTATCGGGCACCGGCGCCGAGGCGGCGCTGTTGGCAGCCGGGGCGGCAATATTGACGGCGGCGGCGGTGTTGGCGGGCGGGCTCTCGCCGCAGCCGGAAAGGGCGAGCGCGAGGGTGGCGAGCGGGATCAGCGGACGAATCATGGTCTCAGCCTAGCCGACGCGCTAGCCTTCGCGCCATGATCCAATCCATCGCCCATGTCGCGCTCGTCGTCCGGGATTATGACGAGGCGATCGCCTGGTTCACGGAGAAGCTCGGTTTCACCCTCGTGGCCGACGAGTATCAGCCGGCGCAGGACAAGAGATGGGTGCTGGTCGCGCCGCCCGGGTCGCCGCCGGGCGGGACCTCACTGCTCCTCGCCCGCGCGGCCACGCCCGAGCAGGAAAGGTTCGTCGGCGATCAGGCGGGCGGGCGAGTCCTCCTGTTCCTGCAGACCGACGATTTCGACCGGGACTTCGCGGCGATGACCGAAAAGGGCGTCCGCTTCGTCCGCCCGCCTGCCGACCAGCCTTATGGCCGGGTCGCGGTGTTCCTCGACCTCTGCGGCAATCGCTGGGACCTGGTGCAGTTCCGCACCGGCTAGCGGCCCGGCGCCCAGCCCGGCAGGGCGAGCTCGAAACCGGCAAAGTCGAAGGCCGGCGAGACGATGCAGGAGACCAGCGCCCAGCCGTCGACCCGGTGCCAGTGCGACGCCTGGCCGGCTTCGAGCAGGAAATAGATGGCGGTCGCGCTGCCGCGGCCGCCGCCGGGGGCCTCGGCGCGCCAGGTCTCGCGATACCAGCCGCCCTCGGGATGCGGGGCGAGGCCGAGCCGTTCGATCAGGGCGTGAGCGTCATCCATCGCTCTGCTATAGCGCAGGAAAGGGGGGCAGGGACATGAACCGACTGATGTTCGCATTGCTCGGCGCGACGGCGATGCTGCCGGCGCCGGCGCGCGCCTATGACAGCCAAGACCTGATGTGCGGAACCATCAGGCGGACCGAGGACGGGCGCTTCCGGAACAGCATGGATTCGGGGCTCAGCGTCCGCGCCCTGGTCGCCGAGCCGGGGCCCTTCGTGCAGCGGCTGGGGCCCGACGTCGTCGCCTTCACCTGCTTCCGCAGCGAGGTGATGCCGGAGGTGGACGATGTCGAGGTGCTGCAGGCGGGCTACGGGCTCTATCTCGGCAGCATGCGGACCGGGACCCGGATGATCAAGCTGGAGCTCGTGGACGGCCGGGTCAGGTTCGAGACGGTGGGCGGCGCGCTGAGCGGCGGCGAGCGCCGGTCGCTGGAACGGATCGTCGCGCAGATGCAGGCCCGGCTCGCGCCCCCGTCCTGAGCGGGCCGCGTAAAGAAAGGGCGCCCGTTGCCGGGCGCCCTCGAGTCATGCCGGTCTGGAGACCCGGCTACATGCCGACCGTGTTGGACTCGACATTGTTGCTGCGGCTGCCGGCGTCGCGGACCGCGTCGGCGGCGTTGCTGCCGGCGTCGCGGGTCTGATCGGCCCGGTTGTGGAGCTGGTCGGAGATCTGGTCGTTGGACACGTTCGAAGCCATGGCATCGATATTGTCGGCGGCATTGTCAGCCGTCGCCTCGATATTGGCCGCATTGTTCTCGGTCGGCGTGCGGTTGCAGGCACCGAGCGACGCCAGGCAGGCCAGCGCGGCGAGCTTCAAAACAGTCTTCATAAGGCATACCCCTTTGGAACAGACGGGGCGTCCCGGCCAGGCCCGGACGCCCCGGATGCTGCGTAGACATCCGCGGGCGACAAAGCCCGCCAGGGTCAAAGGTTCCCCGGCCGAGGCTCGGTCCGTCGCATTTGCCGCGCCTGCGGGCCCGCGCGGAGCTGCCCGCAGTCATCGTCGCGGGCCCCTAGACCTCGGCCGGCAGCGCCCAGTCGACCGGCGCCAGGCCGCGGCTCTCCAGGAACTGGTTCGCCTTCGAGAAATGGCGGCAGCCGAAGAAGCCGTTATGCGCGGAGAGCGGGCTCGGATGCGGCGCCTTGAGTACGAGGTGCCGGCCGCCTTTGTCGACGCTGTCGATCTGCGCCGCCTTCTTCTGCGCATAGCTGCCCCAGAGCATGAACACGACCGGGCTCTCCTGCCGGTTCACGGCGGCGATGGCGGCGTCGGTGAAGCGCTCCCAGCCGCGCTCGCGATGCGAGGCGGCCTGGCCCATGCGCACGGTGAGCACGCTGTTCAGCAGCAGCACGCCCTGCTTCGCCCAATGTTCGAGGAAACCGTGCCGCGCCGGCGGGACGCCGAGATCGCTCTGCATTTCCTTGTAGATGTTGACCAGGCTTGGCGGGATCCGGGTGCCGGGCCTCACGCTGAAGCAGAGGCCGTGCGCCTGGCCGAGGCCGTGATAGGGATCCTGGCCGAGGATGACGACGCGGACCTGGCCCAGCGGAGTGAGGTCCATCGCCCGGAACCACTCGCCGCCCTTCGGGAAGATGCGCTGCCCGGCCGCCTTTTCGGCCAGCAGGAAGTCCTTGAGCGCCTCCATATAGGGCTGCGCGAACTCGTCGGCGAGCGGCGCCAGCCAGCTTTCGTGCAGCTTCACTTCGCGCATCGGCCGAGCAGCTCCAGCGTGCGTTCGTCCCGGGCATCATCGTAAAAGGCCGCCAGCGCCCGGGCAAAGGGCGCCGGATCGTCCGCCACCGCCTCGAACAGGGTCATCGAGGAGCGGAATTTGAGCGCGTCAATGCCGCCGAGGATCGCCTCGGGGCGCCGGTCCCCGTGCGCGAGCATCGCCGCGACGCAGTCGCGCAGCCGCGCGCCGAGCAAGGGATCGGCCAGATAGGCGCGCGCCTCCGTGGCCGAGGCGATCGCGTAGAAGCGCGCCGTGGGGCTGTGGCCGAGCCCGGCAAGCTGCGGGAAGACGAACCACATCCAGTGGCTCTGCTTGCGGCCGGCCCGGAGCTCGGCGAGCGCGGCGGCGTAAACCTCCGCCTGCGCCGTCACGAACCGCCCGAGGTCGACGGCGGTCACTCGCTCCGGCTTCGATTGACCAGGGCCGGATCGGGCCCCTTCCCCTCGGCGCGGGCCTCGGCCAGCCTCTTGCCCTCGGCCGCGAGCATGTCGAACAGCCGTTCCGGATCCTGCCAGCGCAGGGCGGCAGCGAAGGCCTCCCCGCCCTCCGCCACCAGGATTTCGCGCCGGCCTTCCGCCAGCCCCGCCAGGATCCGCCGCGCGCATTCGGCCGGCGCCATGCCCGCCTCGATATTGGCGTCGGATTCGCCGCGCGCGCTGCCGTCGGCCTGCAGGGCGTTCCGGGCGACGCCGGTCTGCACCGAGCCGGGCAGGACGGTGACGACGCGAAGGCCATAGGCCTGCTCGACCTCGGCCCGAAGCGCGTCGGCATAGCCGATCAGGCCGTGCTTGGCGGCGGCATAACCGGTCCTGAGCACCGGGCCGAGCCGGCCGGCCACGGAGGAGATCATCACGATCGTTCCCGACCGGCGCCCGGCCATCAGCGGCAGGAGCAACTGGGTCAGCCGGATCGGCGCCCGGAGATCGACATCGAGCAGCCGCTCGAACACCTCGGGGGCGGTGTCGATGGCGAGGCTGCGCTGGCTGACTCCCGCATTGTTGACCAGCATGTCGACTCCGCCGCGCCAGGCCCAGGCCGTCTCGACCGCGCCGGGCAGCGCATCCCAGTCGGTCGTCTCGAAGGGCAGGATCAGGGTCTCGGCGCCGAGCGACCCGGCGAGCGCCTCCAGCGCCTCCCGGCGGCGGCCGGAGAGGATCAAGGCCGCGCCCTCGGCCGCGAACGCCTCGGCCAGCGCCGCGCCGATCCCGGAGGACGCCCCCGTGATCCAGACCGCTTTCCCCTGACAGGTCATTGCCCGGTCAGCGGCGGCGGCGCTGCTGGGCCCGCCATTCCCTGACCGCCCGCAGCGTGTTCGTCACATGATTGCGCCAGTCGAGGTCGGAATAGGAATAGATGATCCGGCCGTTGGGCGCGATCACATAGGAGGTGCGGTTGGTGAGGTTGTTGCGCTGCGCGGAGAAGGCCACGCCATAGTCCCGAATGATCGAGCGGCTCGCCATCCCGACCGGGAAGGCGTTCCGGCAGGCCTCGACCGAGAAGCGGCGGAGCAGGTCATAATGGTCGGCCGACAGCCCGATCACGCGCGCGCCAGCGCGGCGGAAGTCCCCGGCCGCCTCGGAAAAGGCATGGGCCTCCAGCGTGCAGCCCTGGGTGAAGGAGCGGGGGAAGAAATAGAGCACCACCGGGCCGTCGCGGAGCGCGCGCCTGAGGTTGAACTGGAAGGGCTGGCCGGCGAGCGCGCCCGTGGTGCTGAAGTCGGGCGCGGCCTGCCCGGTTGGCAGCGCGGCCGGCGCGGCGCCGGGCAGAAGAGCGAGGCTGAGGGCGAGAG
>SMEU01000240.1_pt1 | contig 14125 bp, 14 predicted proteins | sample 2456051 | NCBI WGS metagenome assembly SMEU01 (sample SAMN10132600, study PRJNA489261) | soil metagenome | isolation source: day120 un-amended silt loam soil | place: USA | collected 2015-05-01
GATTGGCCAAAAAGCCGCCGCCCTTTTTTGCGTCCTAGCCGCGGCTGTCCCGGGTCAGGAGATCGAGGCAGGCCATACGGACGGCGACGCCCATCTCGACCTGCTCGAGGATCGCCGAACGGGCGGGATCGTCGGCCAGCGCCCCCTCGATCTCGACGCCCCGGTTCATGGGCCCCGGATGCATGACCAGAGCCTCCGGCGCCTGCGCATCCAGCCGGGCGCGGGTGAGGCCGTAAAGGCTGTGATAATCCTCTAGCGTGTCGGGAAAGGCCTCCTCCATCCGCTCGCGCTGGATGCGCAGCATCATCACCACGTCCGCGCCTGCTATGCCCTCGTCGAAATCGGTGAAGAGCGGGAGCTCCGTCCCCGCCGGCAGCAGGCTCGGCGGCCCGACCAGACGGACCTCCGCCCCCAGCAGGGGCAGCGCCCGCATGTTGGAGCCCGCCACCCGGCTGTGCACGATGTCGCCGCAGATCGCGACCTTCAGCCCGGCGATCCGCCCGAGCCGGCGGCGCATGGTCAGCGCGTCGAGCAGGGCCTGGGTCGGATGCTCGCCGGTGCCGTCGCCGGCGTTGATCACCGGGCAGTCCATGATCGCGGCGACGTCGGCGGCGGCGCCCTCGGCCTCGTGGCGGATGACGAGGATGTCGGGGCGCATCGCGTTCAGGGTGAGGGCGGTGTCCCTGAGGCTCTCGCCCTTGCGCACGCTGGACGCGGCGGGATGGAAGTTCGAAACCTGCGCGCCGAGCCTCTTGCCGGCAATCTCGAAGGAGAAGAGCGTGCGGGTGCTGTTCTCGAAGAAGGCGTTGATCTGGGTGAGGCCTGCAAGCCGCGAATCGGCCTTGCGGGCGCCGCGGTTGAAGCCGATCCAGGGCTCGGCGGCGTCGAGAATGGCCAGGATATCGGCGGCGGAAAGCCCCTCGATCCCGAGCAGATGGCGGTGGGGGAAGGAGGCGGTCATTAAAGCCGCGCTCTAGCTTCCCCCACCGCCTATCTCAAGCGGCCAAAGCCTTATTCGTTGACCAGGTTGACGGTGCCGATCGTGCAGAGATTGACGTTGCGCATGTCGGTCGTGTCGCCGTCGTCATAGGTGGCCTTGATGTCGTAATTGCACTGGGTCTCGGCGCGGTCGAACACGATCTGCGCGGTCTGACCGTTCTGCAGGACGTCTCTGCCGAGGATGTCCGGTCCCCACTCATTCTCGCTCGTCGGCGAGACGTTCAGCGTCGTCACGATATGGCCGGTGGCGTTCACCACCGAGAAGTTCTGCCGGGCGGTGCCAACGGTCGCGCTCGGCGCGGCGCCTTCCTCACCCTCTTCGGCTTCATTCGCGGCGGCGGGCGCAGGCGCGGGCGTGTTGGTCGCCTCGGGCTTGGCCGGAGCGGCGGTGTTGTTGGCGGCGGGCGCGCCCCGGTTGCAGCCGGCGAGCGAAAGCGCCGAGGCGAGGAGAAGGGCCGTCAAGGAAATCGTCTTCATTGTCATTCATCCCCCAAAGGTGGTGTCGCCGCGATACCGCCAGAAATGCGCTTGGGCTAGCCCATGCAGAGCGCGTCGATCGCGCCCTGGAGAATGTAGGCGGCGGCCATTTTGTCGACCAGTTCGGCGCGGCGGGCGCGGCTGGCATCGGCCTCGATCAGGGCGCGGGTCACCGCCTGAGTTGACCAGCGCTCGTCCCAGAGGAGGATCGGGAGGCCGAGCGGCGATGCGAGATTGCGAGCGAAGGCGCGGATCGACTGTGTGCGCGGGCTGTCCGTGCCGTCGAGACTGAGCGGGAGGCCGATCACCAGCCCGGTGACAGTCTGCGCCGTCGCCAATGCCTGCAGCGCCGCCAGATCCTCCGCGAATTTCGTGCGCCGGATGAGTTCGGCTGCGCTGGCGATCGTCCAGCCCGAGTCGCAGAGCGCCGTGCCGATCGTCTTCGTGCCGACGTCCAGCCCGAGCAGTCGCCCGCCCTGCGGCAATGCCGCCCGAAAATCCGCCGGGGTGGTCGTGATCACCGCGCCGCGCCGCGTTCGAAGCTGGTCAGCCGCCGCTCGGCGTCGGCGCGGACGTTCGCCCAGAACAGGGCGTAGTCGTAGACGTGGAAATTATTGCCCGGCAGCGCATAGGGGCCCATTGCCGGCAGTGCCTCACGCTCGCCGATCAGCAATATGCCGCGCGGGCCGCAGCGGGCGGCGACGGCGTGCGGCCGCATCTCCGCCTCGGTCATCTGCTCGTTGGGGACGAGCGTTCCGAGATTGCGGTCGGCGCCCGCCGCCGCGCCGCCGCGCAGGCCGGTGAGCGGGTTGGTGCAGAGCATGTCCGAGCCGTGGCGGGCGCCGCGCGGACCGTTCGTCTCGTCCCAGACGTCGAGGATCTGACTCGAATCGGCGGGTTCGGCATAGCTCATCCAGGAGAGGACGCAGCGCGGCTGGTCGGCGCTCTGGCAGGCGGGGAAGGGCAGAGCCGGCAGATCAGCGGTCAGCGAGACGGGCCAGCCGATCAGATAAACGGCTGCGACCCGCGAGGCCTCGGGCGCGCCCCGGATCCTTTCCTGCAGAAGTCGCATCAGGTGCATGCTGCCCTGGCTGTGCGCGGCGAGGATGATCGGCCGGTCCGCCGGCGCCTCGCGCAGGAATTCCTCATAGGCGGCGAGCACGTCGCGATAGGCGAAATCGAGCGCGCGCCGGGCATTGTCGCTGTTCGCGAGGAAGGCGCCGAATGTCGCCTGCCTGTATCTGGGCGCCCAGATCTGGCCTATGCCGTTGAACGCGCTGGCCTGGCTGCGAACGAAGAGAGCGGCGAGATCCTGCGATTCGCGGTCGCTGACCGGGGCGTTCCACGCGCCGCGCTCGGTGAAGCTGGTCGGATGGACGAAGAAGATTGCGGCGCGCGGCGGCGCGTTGCTCCGCTGCACGCCGGGCGGCAGCCAGAGCGCGGGATTGCCGGCGATGTCCGGCCGCGCGATCCAGAGCGAGGCCTGGCCGTAACTGGCGCCCTGCGGCATCGGCACGGCCTGGAATTCGGTGCCCGGCACCAGGGCCCAGCGCATCAGCTGCTTCTCGAAGAAGCGATAGGCGAAGGCGCCGGCGATGACGAGGATCGTGCAGAAGGCGACGAAATAGAGGAAGCGGGTCGCGCAGCTCTTGCGGGGTTTGGCCATCCCTGCCCTCAAGCCGAAGCGTGGTCGCGATGCAAGCCTGCGAGGATGCCGCCGATCCGCGGACGCCCGCGCCGAACAGTGTCCATGTTGATTCGTCCAAGAAACAATATAGTAAACAAAGCTTGTTGATCGCATGCTGTCGCAAGATGGAGATGCGCAATGGGGGTGTGGAACTGGCTGCGTATCCGATGGGCGGGGGCTATGGCCATTCAGGACACAATCGAGAATGCGCTGCGTCAATGCGTTGAAGCGGAAACGGACATCCAGGTCTTTTCCTTTTCGCTGAAGCCATCGAAGCCACTCGCCGATGGTGGGCTCGGTCTGCAACCGAATGCATGGCACGGGCTCCTCGACAGGCTGAAAGACAGCTACCTGCCCCAGAGCGCGCCTTATACCAAGCTCCTCATAGATCAGACGCTGGTGGACAAGACCTATGACAAGGATCTTGGCACGACCTCCCAGAAACTCACCCTGCTTATAGCGCCATGAGGGGCGCGCAACGACTTCAGGCGCTCTGGCTGCTGCCATTTGCCGTCTTGGCCGCAAGCCCTGCGGCTGCGCAGGACTGGGCGCCGCAGGCGCCGCGAGCGGAAATGCTGACCACTTTCTCCGGCGACAATTGGAGCCATCTCTGTGCAGCGGGTGCGGTTCGCCCGGTCGCCCTGCTTGGCGAGCTGGCCCGCACCTACAGGCTCAATTTCTTTGCCCTGCCGCCGCATCCGCGCCTGCTGGACCACGCTGTGCCGGACTCCGTGGAAGCGCGGGCGGCCGCGTGGCTGATCACCGCGGTCGACATCCGAGCGCCCCATGCGGGGATCAGCGATGACGACTTCCTGGTCCTGAACAGCATCGCGCGGGGGCTCGGCGAATATCTGCAGCTGGCGACGAATGCGCCCCGCGACCATCGCTTCCGGGTGGCGATCGCCTCCCGCGAGGCGGGGCTTCGTCCGGCGCTTGCCTCGCCGACGGTCGATTCGGACAGCGCGCGCACGCAGCTCCTGCTGCTGGCGCTGTTCGGCGACGTACTCGACGTTCGTCCCGACGCGTCCGTCACCATCTCCTGCCTGCCCCCGCCCAGTCCGGCCGGCAATGTCACGGTGGCGCAGAATCCGGCGCCAAGCCCGCGCGGGGGAAGTCGCGGGCAGGAACCGTCAATCGCCGTCCGGGGCCAGATCGACGACCTGGTCGCCCTTCGCGGAACCGACGAGTTCAAGAAAGCGTCGGCCGCGACTATCGCCTTCACCGACAACAATGAGGCGGGGACGACGAACTTCGCGATCAACGGGGTGGTCGGGCTCGGCACCAATTTCGGGCCCAACAACGCGCTCTATGCCTTCGTTCAATATACGCGCAACGACACCGAAACCGATGTCGTCGGCGACGACGACGATTCCAAAGACGTGCACAGCATCAGCCCGGGCCTGTTCTTCCGCCGCCCGGTCGCGCTCGGCCGGTCGATCTACGGAACGCTCGGGTTGACGGCCTATGCGACCTTCGACCTGCGCAACGACGCGCAACTGCTCCGTTCGCGCCTTGTCTATTCGGACATTACCGTCGCGCTGCCGGTCGGGCACGGCTTCCTGTGCGGCCAGCAGCGCAGCCTGGGATTCCTCTATGCCGACTGCCGCCTCAGCGCCTTCTTCGAAGCTGCCGAGGTGCTCGATGCGGGCCGCAACGTCGATCTCCTCACCAATATCGACGATGAATATGTCGGCATTGGCGGGCAGGCCGGACTCATCCTGTCGCCGCAGGGGCCGGCCGAGCTCCGCCCGCTCACCTTCACCGCCAGCTATCGGATCATGCACATCCTGAGCGGCCAGCTCGACGACCCGCGAGGATCTCTGGAAGGTGACGTTCGGCCTCAAATTCTAGGCCGGGATGTCGCCGCGGTTCCCGAAATAGCGGGCGGGCGTGGTGCCGAAGGTGCTGCGGAACGCGGCGGTGAAGGCGCTGGGGGTGGCATAGCCGGCCGTCGCGGCGACCTGCTTGATGGGAGCGCCTGCGGCGAGCTGCTCGAGGGCGCCGAGCAAGGCGTGCTGGCGGCGCCAGCGGCCGGGGGTGAGACCGGTCTCGGCCAGGAACTGGCGTTCGAGAGTCCGGATGCCGAGGCCGACGGCGCGGGCGAGCGTTCCGGAATTTGCCGCCTGCGGTGCGTTTTCGGCGATCAGGGCGGCCGCGCGGACGAGGGGCGGGCTGGCCGGCTGCGGCAGGTCGAAGGGCGGCGCTCCGGCCTGCCGGAATTCGTCGAGGATCAGGGTGGCGAGCGCGGCTTCGACGGGGTCGCGGCTGTCGAGCATGCCCTCACCCGTGGCGCGCAGGATCAGGGCGCGGAGCAGGGGGGAGACGCCGATCACGGCGCAATCCTCCGGAAGGGACCCGCTCCGGCCGGGGCGGAGATAGAGCGTGCGCAGATCGCTCGGCGCGGCGAAGCGGATCGAATGGACCCGCTCCGCCGGCACGAAGATCGCCCAGTGCGGCGGCACGATCCAGGCGCCCTGCTCGGTCCAGACATGGAGCAGGCCAGCCGAGGCATAGATGAGCTGGTGCCAGCCATGGCGGTGCCGCTCGATCCGGTGCCCTGCCTCGACAGCATAAGCGAGGCTGCGGATCAGCAGGAAAGGCTCGTCGCCCCGGCTCCGACGTTTTCGCGACATCAGAAGCCGGAATAGCGGGATTGCGGCGAAAGCGCCAGCGGCCTAGCGTTCCCCCATGACCGCCAATCTCGCCAGCTTCGCCCTCCATGTCGACGACACGGATCGTGCCATCGCCTTCTACGAGGCGGTGTTCGGCTGGGAGTTCGAGCCGTGGGGCCCGCCGGGGTTCTACCTGATCCACACCGGAAACGAGACCGCGCCCGGGATCACGGGTCTCATGCACAAGCGGCACGAGCCGCGCAGCGGCACCGGCCTCAACGGGGTCGAACCCACTTTCGCTGTCGACGATCTCGACGCGGTGCTGGCGGCGGTGGAGGCCAATGGCGGCACGGTGACGATGGGCAAGGCGCCGATCCCCACCGTGGGGGTGCTGATCCGCTTCCTGGATACCGAAGGCAATGATATCGGCGCGATGAAATACGAGCAGCCGCCGCGCCAGTAGCGCCTCAGCTTGCCGCAGTGCAGCAGGAATGCTAGCCGCGCCCCCATGTCCGTAGACGAAGCAAAGGTTCGCCACATCGCGAAGCTCGCCCGCATCGCCGTCAGCGATGCCGAGGTGCATGCGCTCGCGCCCGAGCTTTCCAACATCCTCGGCTGGGTCGAGCAGCTGGGCGAGGTCGACGTCTCGGGCGTCGCGCCGATGACCGCAGTCATCCCCAATCACCTGCGCCTGCGCGACGATGTCGTGACCTCGGGCGACCATCGGGACGACGTGCTCGCCAACGCCCCGGTCGCCGAGCATGGCTTCTTCGCCGTCCCCAAGGTGATCGAATGACCGGCCTTACCGATCTGGGCGTCGCCGCGCTCCGCGACGGCGTGAAGGCGGGCGACTTCTCCGCGCGCGAGGCCGCCGAGGCCTGGATCGCGGCGGTCGAGGCCGGGCGCCCGCTCAACGCCTATGTCGTCGAGACTCCGGAGCACGCGCTCGCCGCCGCCGATGCCGCCGACGCGGCCCGCGCAGCCGGCGATCTGAAGCCGCTCTCCGGCGTGCCGCTCGGCATCAAGGACCTGTTCTGCACCGCCGGCGTGCAGACCACGGCCGGCTCGCGCATCCTGGAGGGCTACAAGCCGGTCTATGAGAGCACGGTGTCCGGCAATCTGTTCGCGGCGGGCGCGGGCATGCTGGGCAAGCTCAACATGGACGAATTCGCGATGGGCTCGTCCAACGAAACCAGCGCCTTCGGGCCGGTCCTCTCGCCCTGGCGGCGCAATGACGGCGGCAATGTGTCGCTGACCCCGGGCGGCAGCTCGGGCGGCTCGGCCTCGGCCGTCGCGGCGCGGCTGGCGCCAGGCGTGACCGGCACCGACACGGGCGGCTCGATCCGCCAGCCCGCCGCCTTCACCGGCATTACCGGCATCAAGCCGACCTATGGCCGCTGCTCGCGCTGGGGCGTGGTCGCCTTCGCCTCCTCGCTCGACCAGGCCGGGCCGATGGCGCGCGACGTGCGCGACTGCGCGATCCTGCTCGAGGCAATGGCGGGCTTCGACCCGAAGGATTCGACCTCGCTCGACCTTGAGGTGCCCGCGTGGGAGGCGAACCTCGCCAGCGACATTCGCGGCAAGCGCATCGGCATCCCGAAGGAATATCGGATCGACGGCGTCCCCGCCGAGATCGACGCGGTCTGGGAGCAGGGCAGCGCTGCCGACCTATTACATCATTGCCCCGGCCGAGGCCTCGTCCAACCTCGCCCGCTATGACGGGGTGCGCTACGGGCTGCGCGTCCAGCCGGAGCAGGGCGGGCTCAACGACATGTACGAGGCGACCCGGGCCGCCGGCTTCGGCGCCGAGGTCAAGCGCCGGATCATGATCGGCACCTATGTGCTCTCGGCCGGCTTCTACGACGCCTATTTCAACCAGGCGCAGAAGGTCCGGTGTTCAGGGATGTCGACCTGATCCTGACGCCGACCGCGCCGAGCGCCGCCTTCGGCCTCGGCGAGAAACTGGCCGACCCGCTCGCCATGTATCTGAACGACGTCTTCGCGGTGCCGGCGAGCCTCGCCGGCCTCCCCGCAATCTCGGTGCCCGCGGGCCTGGACGGGCAGGGCCTGCCGCTCGGCCTGCAGCTGATCGGCCGCGCGCTCGACGAGCAGGGGGTGCTCAACGCCGCGCTCGCCTTCGAGGAACGGGCCGGTTTCACCCATCGCGCGGAGGCCTGGTGGTAATGTCCGACTATCGCATCCACGGCGCCACGGGCGAATGGGAGGTGGTGATCGGGCTGGAGGTCCATGCCCAGGTTACCAGCAACGCCAAGCTCTTTTCCGGCGCGTCGACCGCATTCGGGGCGGAGCCGAACACCCAGGTCGCGCTCGTCGACGCGGCCTTTCCGGGCATGCTGCCGGTGCCGAACGAGGAGTGCCTGCGCCAGGCGGTCCGCACCGGCATGGCGATCAATGCGCAGATCAATGCCTGGTCGCGCTTCGACCGGAAGAATTATTTCTACGCGGACCTGCCGCAGGGCTATCAGATCAGCCAGCTCTACCATCCGATCGTCGGCGAGGGCGAGATCGAGGTCGATCTGGAGGGCGGCGCGACCAAGACGATCGGCATCGAACGCATCCATATCGAGCAGGATGCGGGCAAGCTGATGCACGACCAGCATCCGAGCTTCTCCTATGTCGACCTCAACCGCACCGGCGTGGCGCTGATGGAGATCGTCTCGCGCGCGGACATGCGCTCGCCCGAGGAAGCCGGCGCCTATGTCCGCAAATTGCGCTCGATCCTGCGCTATGTCGGCAGCTGCGACGGCAATATGGAGCAGGGCTCGATGCGCGCCGACGTCAACGTCTCGGTGCGCAGGCCGGGCGGCGCGCTCGGCACCCGCACGGAGACCAAGAACGTCAATTCGGTCCGCTTCATCATGGCGGTGATCGAGCATGAGGCGCGCCGCCAGGTCGACCTGATCGAGGATGGCGGCACCGTCGTGCAGGAGACGCGGCTCTACGATCCGGACCGGGGCGAGACCCGCTCGCTGCGCTCCAAGGAGGATGCGCACGATTACCGCTATTTCCCGGATCCGGACCTGCTCCCGGTGGAGCTCAGCGACGCCTTCCTCGCCGAGTGCAAGGCGAGCCTGCCCGAGCTGCCGGACGCGAAGCGGCGCCGCTACGAAGAGGAACTGGGCCTCTCCCCCTACAATGCCTCGGTCCTGACCGCCGAGGTGGAGACGGCGCGCTGGTTCGAGGCCCTGCTCGCCTCGCCGGGGAAACCCGATGCGCATCGCGCCTCCAACTGGGTGACCAGGCTCGGCAAGGGTATTGACGAGAGCCCGGTCACCCCCGCGCAGGGCGCGGAATTGCTCGGTCTGATCGCCGACGGCACACTCTCCGGAACGCTCGCCAAGCAGGTGTTCGAGATCATGCTCGAAACGGGCGAGGATCCGGGCGCGATCGTCGAGGCGCGGGGCCTGAAGCAGACCTCCGACACCGGCGCGATCGAGGCGGTGATCGCCGAGGTGCTGGCGAACAATCCGAACCAGCTGGAGCAGTATCGCGGCGGCAAGGAGGCTTTGTTCGGTTTCTTCGTCGGCCAGACGATGAAGGCGATGCAGGGCAAGGCCAATCCGGCCGTGGTCAACGAACTGCTGAAGAAGGCACTAGGCTGATCTTGCCCGGCGCGAAGAACGCCAGACAATTTTTTCGCGCCTGATCTTTGGAACGGCCCGGCTTCATTGCTGGGCCCGAGCAGGTGGGTCGTGTCGCAACATCTTGCCCTCGCGAGACTGGACCTTCCAAGAGAAATTGGAGATGATGACTTTACCAGTCAAACCCGACTCGGCGATTCAATTGCGAGGGGGAAGAAATGACGGAGATCATCGACGTTTCATATGATTGCGGGGCGCAAGCCGCGGCTCTCGGCGCTGCGGGCGTGAAGACGGTTATGCGTTATTACTCGCGCGATACGATCCGGCCCAGCAAACCGCTTCGCCGAGCCGAAGCCGACAAGCTCACCGCCGCGGGCCTTCGTCTCGGGATCGTCTACGAGGGGCGCTACGGCGACAAGGCCTTCAATTTCGATCGGGCAACGGGGGTCGCCGACGGGGTCTATGCCAGGCATTACGCCGCCACGGAGATCGATCAGCCGGCCGGTTCGACGATCTATTTCGCGGTTGATTTCGACGCAACGGCCGCCGAGATCCGCGATCGCATCCTTCCCTATTTCCTGGGCGTCGCGGATGCTTTCGGGCAGGTTGGCGGCGAACGCCAATATGTGGTCGGCGTGTACGGAAGCGGCGCGACCTGCAAGGCCGTGCTGGACGGCGGCCTCGCGAAAAGGGCCTGGCTTTGCCAGGCGACGGGATGGGCCGGCCATGCCGCCTTCGACGCTTCCGGCCGCTGGTCATTGAAGCAGGGAAAGGCGACGACGATCGCCACCGTCGCCTGCGATCCCAACGTTGTCGGCCAGGGCGGCGACATTGGCGATTTCTCGCCCGGAGTTCCGCAGCCCACGCCAGTTGCGGGCAGCCGCGCGGTCCGGGTCATCGCCCGGTCCGGACTGAAGCTGCGGGCGGGCCCAGGCACCACCTTCGATCGCCTGCGCGGCCTGCCCTTTGGAACCGTGGTGACGGCACTCAAGGCGGTCGGCGACTGGACGATGATCGATCTGGAGGGCGACGGCGCCGCCGACGGGTTCGTGAGTACTGCCTTCCTGGAGGACGTGGCCGGAGCCGGGCCGCTCAAGAGTGGCTCGGCGGTCCCGATTCCCGATGCGGTGCATGTCGCGGAACTCCTGCGCCAAGGCAGCTCCGCCGAGGGGCTCAAAAAGGCCCGGCTTGCCGCGGCCGCTTCCCTGCCGGGCTATCCGACGAACGGCTGCGCCGCGCATCTCAGCATGTTGCTGCGCCAGTCGGGGATCGACGTTCCGGTCACCTGGGGGGCGGGAAAGCTGGCCCATCTCCTCGCCGAACGCCATTGGACCAGGATTTCGGTCGGCAAGCAAATGCCCGGCGATGTCGGCGTGACCTTCGACAACGACCCGACGCCGGCCGGCGCCGATCACATCTATCTGGTGGTCGAGACGCTCGGGCCAGACGAAATGATGGTCGCCGACAACCAGCGGAAGGTGGACAAGCTCCATTCGCGCTTCGCGAACGGCAAGGGGAAGACGCCGACGGAATATTTCCTCCGCGCGATCTGATTTTCGGCGAGACGAAGGCGACTCAGAGCAGGCGCATCTGCGGCCCCTGCGGCGGCCGGAACAGGTCGCGGCGCAAGGGGTGCTTCTCGACGTTGAGGCCGTATTTGCGGATCGCTCGCTCGAAGCGGGTGCGGAGCAGATCGGCCCAGGGGCCCTGGCCGCGCATTCGGCTGAACCAGTTCGGGTCGTTGTCCTTGCCGCCGCGGAGCGACTGGATGATCGCCATGACCTTGGCCGCGCGATCTGGGAAATGCTCGTCGAGCCAGGCGCGGAACAGGGGCGCGACCTCGAAGGGGAGGCGGACCGGGAGGTAGAAGCAGCCGGCCGCGCCTGCTCCGGCCGCGGCCTCGACGATCTGCTCGAGCTCATGATCGGTAATTCCCGGTACGACCGGCGCGATCGCGACCCAGGCGGGAATTCCCGCCTCGCGCAACGCCTTCACCGCGGCAAGGCGCTTGCGCGGCGCCGGCGCGCGCGGCTCCAGCGTTCGGGCGATCTCCGGAGTCAGCGAGGTGACCGACAGGGCGACGCTGGCCAGACCGTCCCTCGCCATCTCCGCCAGCAGGTCGAGATCCATCAGCACCCGGTCCGACTTGGTGGTGATCGTCACCGGGTGCCTGGTCTCGGCGAGCACCTCGAGCAGCGAGCGGGTGATCCGCCACTTGCCCTCGATCGGCTGATAGGGATCGGTGTTGGTGCCCATCGCGATCGGGCGGACCTCATAGCCTTTCCTGCCGAGCTCGGCCCGGAGAAGCTTTGCGGCGTCCGGCTTGGCGAACAGCTTCGACTCGAAATCGAGGCCGGGCGAGAGATCGTGAAAAGCGTGGGTCGGCCGGGCGAAGCAATAGATGCAGCCATGCTCGCAGCCGCGATAGGCGTTGATCGAGCGGTCGAAGCCGATGTCGGGCGACTGGTTGCGGGTGATGATCGTCCGCGGATGCTCGACAGTCACCGTCGTCCGCAGCGGGGGCAGGGTGCCGTCGACCTCCTCGCGCGCATCGAGCCAGTCCCCGTCCGCCACGCGCTGCGGTAGGTTGAAACGGTCCGGGGTGCGGTTCTCGGGCGCGCCCCGGCCGGGACGGACATCGGACCGGGTCATAGGGAGACGCTAAGCCTGAGGACGGAACATAGCAAGAACATATTCAAATGTTGGATTTCGCCATGTAGGTTCGTCCCATTCTAATCGGATGGAGAAACGAACATGCAGGTCCCCCGCATCGAAGCCGCATATGAGTCAGGCCGAGCTCGCTGCGAAGGCCGACGCTCTCGGCCTGGACCGCGGCAGGCATCCATTCTTCGTCGCGGGAATCCGCGGCTATTACCGCAACCTGCTCGGCGCAACGGGCGTGAACGACCGCGCCATCTATGACGACGCCCTGTTTCTCGTCTCCCCGCTCGGCTTCGCCGCCTGTAACGCCAACACCGATCCAAGCCGGGTCCGCAAGGGGCGCGGCACCGGTGCCGGCAAGGGGATGGCGGTGCTGAAGCCCGGCCTCTGGTTCGCGCACCGCCTTGGCCTGCACCGGGGCCGCTATCTGGCGCTGGTCCAGACCGGCGGGCCGGTCACCGTGCTTCGCGACGGCGATCCGCCTTATCCGGACTCGGGGATGTTCGGGATCAACATCCATCGCGGCGGCTGGAACACCACCTCCAGCCTCGGCTGCCAGACGGTCCATCCGAGCCAGTGGCCGGCCTTCATCGCGCTCGCGCAGGATCTGGCGAAGCGGCATTTCGGCGCGGCCTGGAAGGCGACGACGATCCCTTATGCGCTGTTCGACGGTGCCTGAGGCCTAGTCCCCGCCCATCGCCATGTCGCGGCTCGGCTCGATGCGGACCGCGGCCGGGCCCGGCAGGCCCGGGAAGCGCGGCCAGAGCCCTGCCGCAAGGGCGCGGCGACTGGTGCTGCGGTCGCCGCCCCGATCCTCGTAGATCCAGTAATTGCGAAGAATGATCGGGACGTAGCCGCGGGTTTCCCAATAAGGGATGGACTCGATGTAGAGCAGGGGGTCGCTCTGGTCGAAGCGCGTGTTCCAGGCGGCGATCGGCGCCGGCCCGGCATTGTAGGAGGCGATCACCTTGGGGAGCAGGCCGCCCGTCCCCGAATAGTCGCGCAGGAATTCCATATAGGACTGGCCATATTCGAGATTGGTGTTGGGCTCGAAAAGCGAGGCGGCGGAGAAGCTCTCGCCGCGTGAGCGGGCGGTGTCGCCGGCCGTGCCGGGCCGGACCTGAAGCAGGCCGCGGGCGCCGGCCGGGCTGGTCACGTCGGGGCGGAAGTTCGATTCCGCGAGGGCGTGCGCATAGACCAGCGCCTGATCGACCCGCCAGCCGCGCACCGGCCGCCAGGACGGGGTCGGGTAGCGCTCGGCCGGACCGAAACGGGCGCCGCGCGGGCCGTTGTGCGACAGGTACATCTGGGTGGCGGTGAGGTTCAGCCGCGCCGCGAGATGGATAAGCGCCTCGTGGTCGCGCGGATTGCCGATCCGCGCCTGGTAGCGGAGCACGTCCGATGCGAGCTCGGTCTCGCCGATCTCCGCGAGAGCGATGGCGATGCGGGCGTTGCGCACGTCGCTGAGCGCGTTCCAGTCGCGCTCGGTGAAGGTGGTCAGATCGGCCGGCGGGCTGCGCATGCCGAGCGCGCTCTGGGCGAGCAGGCCGTAGAAAGTTTCGCCGAAGCGGGCGGCGGCGCGAAGATGGCCCTGCACATGCTCGGGATGGCCGCCTGCCGTATCGGCGCGCGCGGCCCAATAATGGCCGGCCGCGGCCAGCTCGACGTCCGCGGAGCGCCGGGCGACGTCGGTGAAATGGGCGGCGGCGTCGCCATAATCGCCCGTCCGCCAGGCCGCGAGACCGGCGACCCACTCCGCCTGGAGCGCATAATCGGTCGAACCGCCGCGAGCGAGATCGGCGATCCGCCGCGCGTCACGGTCATTCCCGTTCAGATAATAGACCCAGGCGATGCGCTGCTGGAAAGCGGTGCGCGCGTCCGGGGTCAGCTCAATGCTGCGCGTGGCGAGCAAGGCCTCGGCCTCGACCGGCTTGTCGTCGCGGATCAGGGGCTGGATCAGCGGCTCGAGCTGGTCGGCGACCGCATCGCCGCGGACCGGGCGCGGCCGGGCGCGGCGCGGCTGGCCGGGCAGGCCGTAAAGTTGCGCGGCGGCGGGGAGGGCGGGCAGAGTCTCGACCCCGCGGCCT